>Ga0307406_10000616_pt1 | contig 20312 bp, 17 predicted proteins | sample 322Cmetagenome_3_FD_203706 | JGI IMG/M metagenome (GOLD analysis project Ga0307406, IMG submission 203706) | Maize rhizosphere microbial communities from greenhouse at UC Davis, California, United States - 322HYB-C-2 | ecosystem: Host-associated > Plants > Roots > Rhizosphere > Soil | place...
AGCGCCAGGGCGCTGGCCTCCTCCATCATCTTGGCCGGATCCTCAAGCGTGTGTTCGGTTTCCCCTTTCGCTACGAACTCGCGGAGGCGCTTGATGATGTCGCCGGCCCGCAGCGCCTGGTCGCCGGCCCGGCTCAGCGCGCCCCGCAGCTTGTCGAGGTCGGGATCCGGGGCTTCGAGAAGCGTCACCGAGCCATTCATGTAGCTGGCGATCGCGGACAGCGGCTGGTTCAGCTCGTGGGCCAGCGAGGAGGCCATCTCGCCCATGGCGGTCAGGCGAGAGACATGCACGAGTTCGGACTGCAGCTCCTGCAGCCGCCGTTCCTGATCGCGCCGCTCAGTCAGATCGCGGACGAATCCGGTGAAGAAGCGGCTCCCGCCGACCCGGGCTTCGCCGACCGCCAGCTCCATTGGAAAGGTCGAGCCGTCCTTGCGTTGGCCGACCACGATGCGGCCGATGCCGATGATCCGCCGTTCCCCGGTGCCCATGTAACGGTCGAGATAGCCGTCGTGTTCGGATCGGTAAGGGTCGGGCATCAGGAGGCTCACATTGCGCCCGATAGCCTCTTCCGGCGTCCAGCCGAACAGGCGCACGGCGGCGGTGCTGAACGACTGCATGACGCCGCCGGCGTCTATGACGATCATCGCTTCCGGAATTGTCTCGAGGATCGATTGAAGGTGCGCCTGGCGGCTCGCCGCCTCGTGGCTGCGCCGCCACAGTCGCTCGCCGGCTATCGCCACGAACGGCCCCAGGAGGGCGAAGCCGAGGGCGTCGATCAGGTTGGCCGGATCGGTCCAGAGCGCATCGCGCAGGACGGCGGTGCTGGCGGCCAGGCAGAGCGCGGTCGCCGTCAGCGCCGGTCCCCGTCCGCCCAGCGCCGCGGCCACCAGAACCACCGGCACATAAAGGACGAAGAAGGTGCGATCCTCAAAGGCGCCGCTCAAAGCCTGCCGGATGGCGAGCGCGATCACCGCGCCGCCGACCGCAGCCATGTAGCCGTATCGGCGCGATTGGGATCGGGTGATGGCGGTTCGGATCTGCATTGGCGGATTTGAACGGCGCCGCGCAGCGCGGCTGTCCATCCAGCCTAGCATGCCGACCGCCGTTCCGCGCCTGGGTCAGGCGGCCGCCATATCCGACAAGGCGCTGAACCGGCGAATGCGATATTTGCGGGCGCCGACGAACTCCACGAGGCCGTCCGCCTGCAAGCGACCAAGCATGCGGGAGATGGTCTCGATGGTCAGTCCCAGGTAGTCCGCCATGTCCTGGCGGCTCATCGGCAGAGCGACGAGTTCGCCCCGGAAGCGCTCGGCGATGTCGAGCAGGAAGCGGGCGACCTTCTCGCAGGCCGTGGCGCGTCCGAGCAGCAGCATGTGAGACTGGGCGCGGCCCAGTTCGGCGGCGGTCGCCTGCCAGATCACACGCTCGAGGCGCCCGGGATCGTAGGCGGCGGACCCTGCGCGGCGGATGGCGAGCACTTCGCAGTCGCCGAGGGCCTCGGCGGAGAAGCGGTGGGTGGAGCCGATCTCGACGCCCAGCACGTCGCCCTCATAGTAGAAGTCGCCGATCTGCCGGCGGCCGTCGGCCAGCAGATGGCTGGTCCGAACCGCGCCTCGAACGAGCCGATAGATCAGCTCGGCGTCCTCGTCCTGGGCGTAGATCTCCTCGCCGGCCCGGAAGGTGAGGCGGGCGGCGCCCGCCCACTCGTCGGCTTCGTTCGGCAGGAAGGACTGGGCGAAGGGTGTTTGCAGGGCTGGCGTCATGGTCGGAACCTCCTGGGCTTGAGCTCAGGGATAGGGCGGAGCCCCGACGCGCGTTATTCAGGAGCGCTCCCTAAGCACCGGCCCCTAAGGGTCGCTACGGAGGCGGACGCGGCGGCGTCCGAGGGCGCGGAGGACGCCGCTCCAGCCGCCGGTCGCGACGCCGACGCCCAGTCCCGCGGCCAGGAGGGCCGGGGAGGGGGCGGCGAAGTGGAACAGGCCGGCGGCGCCCGGGATATAGAGCCCCGCCAGAAGGACCGCCGTCAGGACCGCGCAGATCGCCCAGAACAGGCGCCGGTGCGGGTCGAACAGGCCCGCGCCGGCCGAGGCGCCGGTCGCCGCCGCCAGGGCCAGATTCCCCACGGCCAGCGCCGCATAGGCGACGCCCCGCGCCACAGCCTCGCCGGCGGACGGGAGAAGGGCGAGGTACAGGCCAAGGACCGCCGCCAACAGAGGAAGGCCTCGCGCCAGGCCGAACAGGATCTCCTTCGGCCCGAAGAGACTCCGCCGCGGTCGGGGCGGTCGCTTCATCGCGTCCGGCTCGCTCGGTTCGGCCTCGAAGACGAGGGAGCAGACCGGATCGATCACCAGCTCCAGCAGCACGACGTGGACGGGAAAGAGCACGGGCGGCGCGCCGAGCAGGATGGGCAGGAGCGCCAGGCCGGCGATCGGGACGTGGATGGCGGTGACGTAGACGAGCGCGCGCCGCAGGTTGGTGAAGATCCGGCGGCCGAGCCGCACCGCGCCGACGATGGAGCCGAACCGGTCGTCCAGCAGCACCAGATCGGCCGCCTCGCGGGCGACGTCGGTGCCGCGGCCCCCCATGGCGATGCCGATGTCCGCCGCCTCCAGGGCCGGAGCGTCGTTGACCCCGTCGCCCGTCATGGCCACCACGGCGCCGTCGGCCTGGAAGGCGCGAACCAGGGCCAGCTTCTGACCGGGCTGCACCCGGGCGAAGACTCGCACGGTTCGCAGGCGCTGGGCCAGCACCCCCCGGGGCAAGGCGTCGATCTCGGCGCCGGTGAGCAGGCCGCCGGAGATGTCGATGCCTGCGTCGGCGGCGATACGGAGCGCGGTGGCGGGATAGTCTCCGGTGATCATGGCCACCTGGACGCCCGCGGCGCGCGCGACCTCGAGGGCCGCCGGCACGTCGGCGGCCACCGGATCGAGGAAGCCGACCAGCCCCCGGAATTCGAAGACCAGGTCCTCCGGCGTCGCAAGGGACGCCGGGTGAGCCGCCTCCGCCACCGCGAGGACCCGCAGACCGCCCGACGCGAGTCGGTCCAGCGCCTGCCTTGCGGTGTCCGTCTCCGGCTCCGTCATGCGGCACAGGGCGAACACCGCCTCGGGCGAGCCCTTGGTCGCCGTCAGGCGCCCGACCGGCCGGCGCCAGGTCTGGACCACCGCCAGCCGATCGGGTTCGAGCGGCCACACCCGCTCCGGTCGCTGGGTCGTCGGGGGCGTCAACGCCCTCAAGGCCGCGTCCATGGGGTCCGTCGGCTGCACGGCGCTCGCCCGGCCTGCGGCGTCAAGCACCGCCTGAAGCGCCGGCGCCAGCGGGGGAGCGCCGGGCGCGCCCTCGGCCTCCGGGGTCCAGAGCGTGGCGACGGTCATGCGATTGGCGGTGATGGTGCCGGTCTTGTCGACGCACAGCAGGGTGGCGCCGCCCAGCGCCTCGATCGCGGCGGCCCGCCGCACCAGCACCCTGTGTCCCGCCAGTCGCCATGCGCCCAGGGACAGGAACACCGACAGGACGACCGGGAATTCCTCGGGAATGAGGGCGATCGCGATGGTGATGCCGGCCAGGGCGCCCTCGATCCACAGGCCACGCAACAGGCCGTAGGCCAGGGCCAACGCCCCGGCGAAGCCGAGCGCCAGCGCGCCGATCCAGATGACGATCCGGCCGGTCGCTCGCTGCAGCGGCGTGCGCCCCTCGTCGATGAGTGCAAGCGACGCGCCGATCCGCCCCAGCGCGGTCCGCGCGCCGGTGGCTTCGATCCGCAGCGGTCCCTGGCCAGCGACCACGAGCGTTCCGGCGAAGACGCGGTCGGACAGATCCGCATTCGAGGGCGCGGCCGCGCCGCTGCGGGCGACGGGGACGGACTCTCCGGTCAGGGCGGACTCGTCGACCCGGAGAACGTCAGGCCCGACCAGAACGCCGTCCGCCGGCGCGCGCTGTCCTTCGGCGAGCAGGACGAGATCCCCCCGCACCAGGTCGCGGGCGGGCAGGGTGAGGACCTTTCCGTCGCGCACGACGCGCGCCGCCGGGCCTGAAAGGTCGCGCAGCGCCTTGAGCGCCGCCTCGCTCCGCGCCTCCTGGGCCACGACGAGGCCGCTCGTGACCAGGCCGGCCGCCGCCAGCAGCGCGCCCTCGGCGCGGTCGCCGATCGCCAGGTACAGGACGGCGGCGACCGCGAGCAGAATGAACATCGGCTCGCGCAGGGCCGCGAGCAGGATCGCGCCCAGGGGGCGCGCCCGATCTGTCGACAGCAGGTTGGGACCGTCGGCGGCGAGACGCCGGGCGGCCTCGGCGGCGCTGAGGCCGTCGAAGGACTCCTCGAGAGGCATGGCGGCTCCGTCGACGCATTTCAGGATCGCCGCCAGATTGGGGGAGGGCGCGCCGGCCCGCCTTGATGCGGGTCAAGCCCGCGGCGGCGGATCGCCGCGCAGGCGGTTGAACGCTTCGCGCAGGATGGGCCGCTGACCAGCGTGGATGCGGATCATGGCCTCGGCTTCGGCGAAATAGCCCACGGCGTCGACTTCCGGCACGCGGAGGGTCTGTCCCGAACGGGGCGGCCAGACGATGTCGCAGAAACCGCTGCGAAACCCGGACAGGTCGAGGTCGCCTTCGGCCAGCCAGCCATGGATCGTCTTGCCGGAACGAGTGCGGACGGGCGTCAAGGCGCTGCGGATCGGAGGCGGCTCCAGGCCGGTCTCTTCGCGAAACTCCCGCCGCGCCGCGGCCTCGAGAGCCTCCTCCGGTTCCGGCAGGCCCTTCGGAATCGACCACGCGGCCGCCTCTCGGCCCCGCCAGTAGGGCCCCCCGGGATGGACGAGGAGAATCTCGGGGCCGGCCGGTCCAGACCGGTGGACGAGGAGGCCAGCGCTCGTCTGGGCCATGGACGCCCCCTTGGAGGCGAGGACTGGATCACGGGATTTGATCCCGATCAATGCGGGAGGCGACAGGAGGGCCAGGGTAGCCGCGTTTCATGCGGCCAACCGGCAGCATGGAGCGGGGGTCCGAAGCCAAGGCGACGGGCCCCGCCATCCGGGCCCCGGCTCCAGGGCCGGAACCGGATGCGAGCCGGCTCGGGCCCGGTCGCCGTTTCGACGGCGGCCGGGCCGCACCGCCAGGGGAGACCATCATGAGCCACGCGTCAGGACCGTTCGAGAGCGCCGTGCAGAAGGCCAACATCTGGCTCGCCGATGTCGACGACCGCCTTCTCGGCGAGGACCGCCACGTCGCCTGGGAGGCGACGCGCGCCGTCCTGCACGTGCTTCGAGATCGGTTGCCGCTGGATGCGGTGCTCGGCCTGTCCGCCCAGACGCCCCTGCTGATCCGCGGCCTCCTGCTCGAGGGCTGGCGGCCCCAGGACGGGCCTTCGAACCTTCACGACGCCGCGATGTTCGGCGACGCGGTCGCCGACCGGCTGCCCTCGTCCTTCCCCTTCTCAGGTCTGGAGGCCGCGGACGCGGTGCTCGGCATGCTCGGCGCGCGGCTCGATCCCGGCGAGGTCCGCAAGCTGCTGGTCCACCTGCCGGAGCCCCTGCGGGCGCTGTGGCCGACGCCCGGACGACCGCGCGCGTCAGCTGACGTCCCCGCCCGGCGACTCCGATCCCCGGATCGTCCAAGGCCGAGGCTATCGACCGGTTTGGCGATCGGGTTCGGCGCGGCGCTCGCCGTGCTGGGCGGGCTGCTGCTTTGGGCTGCCTGGGCCGGACAGTTTCTCTCCGCTCTGGTCAGAGCGCAGCCGCTGCCGAACGGAGGCCTCGGCCTGCAGGGCGCCATGGCCGGCCTTGTTCTCGTCGGGGTGGCGGTGCTGACCGCAGCCATGGTCGCTCTGACCCGCCGCCGTTAGCGCGGCCGCGGCATGAGCCGCAGGGGTCTCAGGCCCGCGCGGGGGTCGCCTGTCGGAACAGCAGAAGCCCCAGGCCGCTGGTGATCAGGGCGAGCCCGACGACGGGGCGGCCGTCTGATCCAGATCAAGGGTCGCGTAGCCGGGAGGGTCCAGACTTGCGGCACAGGAGAGACCTCATGCCCGCCACCATGAAAGCCGCCGTCGTCCGCGCCTTCGGCCAGCCGCTCACCATCGAGGAAGTCCCCGTTCCGGTTCCGGGGCCAGGCCAGATCCAGGTGAAGATCGCCGCCTCGGGCGTCTGCCATACCGATCTTCACGCCGCCCAGGGGGACTGGCCGGTCAAGCCGTCCCTGCCGTTCATTCCCGGCCACGAGGGCGTCGGCCATGTCTCGGCGGTCGGCGCCGGGGTGACTCACGTGAGGGAAGGGGATCGGGTCGGGGTTCCCTGGCTGTACACCGCCTGCGGCCACTGCCGTCACTGCCTCGGGGGCTGGGAGACGCTCTGCCACGAACAACAGAACACGGGCTATTCCGTCAACGGCGGCTTCGCCGAATATGTGGTCGCGGACCCGGATTTCGTCGGCCATCTGCCGGACGGCGTGGCTTTTAACGAGATCGCGCCGGTGCTGTGTGCGGGCGTGACGGTCTACAAGGGGCTGAAGGTCACCGACACCAAGCCAGGCGACTGGGTGGTCATCTCGGGCATCGGCGGGCTCGGGCATATGGCCGTGCAGTACGCGGTGGCCATGGGCCTCAACGTCGCGGCCGTGGATGTCGACGACGCCAAGCTGGCGCTGGCGCGCGAGCTCGGAGCTGCGGTGACGGTCAACGCCCTTGGCGGGGGCGACCCCGCTGCCGAAATCCGTCGCCTGACCGGGGGCGGGGCCCAGGGCGTTCTCGTGACGGCCGTTTCGCCCAAGGCCTTCGAACAGGCCATGGGCATGGCCGCGCGCGGCGGAACCATAGCCCTGAACGGCCTCCCGCCCGGCGATTTCCCGATCTCGATCTTCGACACCGTACTCAACGGGCTGACGATCCGGGGGTCGATCGTCGGAACCCGGCTCGATCTGCAGGAGGCGCTGGACTTCGCCGCGGCTGAGAAGGTCCGGGCGACCGTCACGACCGCTCGGCTCGAGGACGTCAACCAGGTGCTTGACCGGCTTCGCGCGGGGACCGTCGAAGGACGGGTCGTTCTCGACCTGACCTTGTAGAGGCCTCGACCGGGTTTGCGGCAGATCAAGGCGTCTGGCTTTGCCCAGCGCTACTATGTCCTCAGGGACGGGGCCCTCCGCCGCATGTTGCCCGGTCTCCCGTCATGAGGATGATCGCGCGCCATCGACGTGGTCAGCACCACCGGTCTGGAGTCCTCCTGTGAGCCGTCTCGCATTGCATTCCGAACGCCATCTGGTTTCCCGTATCGGCTGGCTGCGGGCTGCGGTTCTGGGCGCCAACGACGGGCTGGTGTCGACGGCCAGCCTCGTCATCGGCGTGGCGGCGGCCGATGCGACACGTGGCGGGATCGTGATCGCGGGCGTCGCGGGTCTGGTCGCTGGGGCGATGTCGATGGCGGCGGGGGAATATGTCTCCGTCAGCTCCCAATCGGACACCGAAAAGGCCGATCTGGCCCGCGAGACGGCGGAACTGACGGCGGATCGTGAAGCCGAGGTGGCCGAACTGGCCGGAATCTATGCGGCGCGTGGCGTCGATCCGGATTTGTCGCGGCAGGTGGCGCTACAGTTGATGGCGAAGGATGCGCTCGGCGCCCATGCGCGGGACGAACTCGGCATTTCGGAGATGACCACGGCACGGCCGGTCCAGGCGGCGCTGACCTCGGCCCTGACGTTTGCGCTCGGAGCCCTTCCGCCCCTGGTTCTGGTCATGTTGGCGCCGTTGCAGGGATTGATCGTCTGGGTCGGCGTCACCGCCCTGGCCGGGCTGATCGGACTGGGTGCGCTGGGGGCCATGGCGGGCGGTGCGAATGTCGGTCGGTCCGTTGTGCGGGTCGCATTCTGGGGCGTCCTCGCGATGGCCGCGACTGCGGGGATCGGCCGGCTGTTCGGAACGGTCGTCTAGATGCAGGCGGCCCCGACCCGGCAAGCGGCTTGAAACCGTCACAGTTCCACAGTTCCTTCCGCCAGCGGAGATTTGAAATGACCCCGACCCCGACGCCGGCGCCCGCCCTGGACCTTGCCAGCATCCAGAAGCTGCGGAAGGTCGCCGTCAGCATAGCGCTCCTTGGATTGATCGCGCTGTCGGTCGTCAGCCAATCCATCGGCGGCGTCGATGGCCCGTGGCACGAGTCGGTAGAAGCTATCGGCTTGGCGGCGATCGTCCTGTCTATCGTCGGCCGCGCCTGGTGCACCCTGTACATCGGGGGACGGAAGAAGGCGGAAATCGTCGATCGCGGACCTTATTCAATCAGCCGCAATCCCCTCTACGTCTTCACTTTCGCAAGGTCAGCTTCCAGCGCAGGCAGCCGCGTCACTCCGGCAGTGTTTTAGCCAGCGGGAACACGAGCAGCGTGGATGTGGCGGTGGCGCAGAGTTGGCCTTGAGCGTCTGTCAGACGGCCTTCGGCATAGGCGATGCGTCGGCCAGAGAGATCAGCTTGCCCTCGCATCGGACCGGCCCGCTCGCCTCCGTCAGGGGGCGGTGATAGGCCACCTTAATCTCGAGCGTCGTGAAGCCTTGGCCGGCGTCCAAGGATGAATGGCCAGCTCCTCCGCAGGCCGTGTCCAGAATGGTCGCGGCGTATCCACCATGCACCGTCCCGAGCGGGTTGTTGGACCCACTCCGAACGTCTCCGCCATCTCCGGGAAGGCGGGGAGCATGATGTTGGTAGCCAAGGCGCCGCGCGCGGCGAGTCCGGCCAGCAAGGTCAGCCGACCGGCGCTCAGGCGACCGGCGGACGCATCCGGGTTCGCGTGATTCATGCGTGCGCCAGGCTGGACTTGACGCTGACGACGACCTTGCCCTTGGCGCGGCCGGTGTCGATGTAGGCGAGCGCCTGGTTCAACGCCTCGAACGGAAAGACCCGGTCGATCACCGGGCGGATGTCGCCGGCGTCGATCAGGGCCGTGATCCGATCCAACTGGGCGCCGTCGGCGTGCATGAACAGAAAGCTGTAATCGACCCCCTTAGCCTTCGCCTTGCTCCGGATGTTTCGACTTCCGAGCGCGATGACCTGCCGGACGGTCCAGTTCAGCCCCTGCGCCTTGGCGAAGGTCGGATCGGGCGGCCCGGAGATGGAGATCAGTTTGCCGCCCGGCTTCAGGACATCCAGCGATCGTTCAAGCGTTTCTTCGTCCAGGCTGTTGAGGACCACGTCGTAGCCCGACAACTCCTTCGCGAAGTCGGTCGTCTTGTAGTCGATCACGACATCCGCCCCCAGGCTGCGAACCAGGTCCGCACCCGCCGCGCTCGCGGTTGTCGCGACGGCGGCGCCCAGATGGCTGGCCAGCTGGATCGCCATGATGCCGACCCCGCCGGAACCAGCGTGGATCAGCGCCTTTTGTCCCGGCCTCACGCCCGCACGATCCACCAGCACCTGCCAGGCCGTCAGCGCCGTCAGCGGCACGCCCGCCGCCTCTTCCATCGACAGCTGACGCGGCTTCAGCGCGACATCGCCCTCCGGGACCGCGACAAACTCGGCGAAGGCGCCGATCCGACCGTCCCGCGGTCGGGAATAGACCTCGTCTCCGACCTTGAACCGCCGCACGGCCGGGCCGATACGCACGACCTTGCCTGCCACATCGTGGCCCAGGATCAGGGGCGTCTTGTACGGCAGGATGGGCTTGAACGCCCCGTCCCTGATCTTCGAATCCAGCAGGTTCAGACCGGCTGCATGCACCTCGATCAGCACATCCTCGTCACCCACCGCTGGCTCCGGCGCCTCGCCCGGTCGAAGCGCGATCCCTTTTGCGTAGTCATCGAGGAAGAAGGCTTTCATCACGCGTCCGCCTTGTAACGGGGAGCTGCGGTGACCTGCCCGAAGCCGGGCAGCATGACGTGACGGGCGGCCTGGAACGCGTCCCACTGTTCGGCGTCGTGCAGAGGCGGGATCGTGACCGGTTCGCGGCGGTCGAAGCCCACGAGCGCGGCGTCCACCATCTCGCCGACCTCCATCATGGGCGGCAGTTGCGACGGATCGGCGCCGGCCCGGCTCCAGATCTCGGTGCCTGTCGCGGCAGGCAGGACGGCCTGGACGTAGACGCCCTTGGGACCCAGCTCGAACGCCATGCCCTGCGACAGGTAGAGGACGAAGGCCTTGGTGGCGCCGTAGACTGTCTGGCCGAACTCGGGGACGAGGCTGACGACCGAGCCCACATTGATGATCGCGCCCTGGCCGGCTTCGACGAAGCGAGGCGACACCGCGTGCGCCAGCCTCAGCACGGCGATGGTGTTCACCGCCACAAGCCGCTCGACGTCGGCAGCGGCCTGACGATCGAAACGACCGGCGACCGACAGCCCGGCGTTGTTGACCAGCACGCCTATGCGCGCGTCGTCCCGCAGACGCGCCTCCACCACCTCGAGATCGGAGGCCTCGGTCAGGTCGGCCTTGATGATGTCGATCGTCACGCCGGTCTCTGCGCGGAGCCGCTCGGCCAAGGCGTCGAGCCGAGCCTTGTCGCGAGCGACGAGCACCAGATCGTGGCCGCGCCCGGCGAAGCGGTCGGCATAGGTTGCGCCAATGCCGCTGGACGCGCCGGTGATGAGAACTGTGGGAAGGTCGGGCACGACAAGCTCCATTGCCGATGGCGTTATTCATGATCACCATCATCTATGTTGCCAAATATGATCGTCGTCATGTATGTGTCAACGGGCAGAATGGAGATTGCGCGTGAAAGTCAGCCGCGAGCAGATGAAGGCCAACCGCCAGCGCATCCTGACGGAGGCCGGCCGCCTGTTCCGGGAAAAGGGCTTTGACGCCGTAGGGGTGGCGGAGGTCATGAAAGCCGCTGGCCTGACGCACGGCGGCTTCTACGGACACTTCGCTTCGAAAGACGATCTCGTCGCCCAGACGGTGGCCCATCTGTTCGAGCCTGCGGACGGCCAACAGGCCAGACTGGCCGACCTCTCCAGCTTCATGGAGGCCTATCTGTCGCCGCGCCACCGCGCGGGTGTTGCACGAGGATGCCCGACTGCGGCGCTCGCAGCAGACATCCGTCGTCAGGGGCCCGAGGCTCGCAGCGCCATGACAGAGGGCCTCCGATCTCAGATCGAGGGCATGACAGCGGCGATCTCTGAAACCTCATCGCCGGATGCGCGACGAGCCGCCACCGGCGCCTGGGCGGCGATGGTGGGCGCGGTGATAATGGCGCGAACCATCGATGACGAGGCGCTGTCGGATCAGATACTCAAAGATGTTCGGGACTGGGTCGGCGTTCGTCTCGAAGCCTGAGAAGACCTTCCTCTGGCTGTTCCTCAGACAGTCGGAAGGGACGGGGGCGCCTAGTCACCCATCAAGCCGCAACGTCCAGTATCCGATTGCGGACTTATGTCCGCTCTTGGCGCATTCAAGCGGTTGAAGGCTCAGTTCCGCGCCGACGACGGACAGACCTGCGCTTTGGTCGCGTCGTTCAAGCCCAGCCGATTTGCTGACTGTTCGCAGGAAAGGAAAATCTGGTCTCCGGAGCGAACGCTTACAACGACCAGCGACTGTAGCCATAGAAAGCGAAGGTCCAGATAGTCCGCCGAGACAAGTGTCCCTTCGGCAAGACCGCTTTCGCTAAGCCGGTGAAGGCAAGTCGTCGATCGGCCGGATGGATCACATGCGAGGCCCAGATTTCCTTGAGGGCCTTCCACGACGAGTCCACTTGTTCTCACCGAGATCGAGTAAGAGGCCTCCCCGGAAATGGAAGCCGGCGTGATCGTGTAGATCGAAACGGGAAGCAGAGGCGGCAGGATGACGACCGAGCCGCACCAACCAACGAAGGCCCAGGCAATACCGAAAATCAGATGTTTGAGCTTTGGGCGGATTTGCATGGAGCTGCCGTAGACCAAGGAAGCATTGAGCTCTGATCAGAGCGAGCGGGAATGTCCACTTCATGAAGGGCCGCCGATGTCTGCTTCTGGCGCGAGGCCGCCGTCCAAATCCGGCTTTTAAAGGTTGGCCTCCGGGGGCTTCTGGCGAAGCTTTCGGATCGGCTGCATCCGTTGAGCCTTGCCGCGGCCTCTATGCGCCATGCTTAGCCGTTCCAGAGCCTCCGTCATCGTCCTGGCCCTCGCCGCCGCCCTGACGGGCGCAGCGGACTCCGCTGTTGCGCAGGAGGCCGTCACCGCGAGTGGACCGCTCATGGGAAGCAGCGACGCCGGAACCACGCGCTATCTTGGCGTGCCCTACGCCCGGCCGCCCGTCGGCGATCTTCGCTGGCGTGACCCGCAGCCGGTGGAGGCCTGGACCGGCGTGCGCGACGCGACGCGCTTCGCCCCGGCCTGTCCCCAGACGGGCGTCTCCATGGCCGGCGAGCCGCCGTCTCCCACGGACGAGGACTGCCTCTACCTCAATATCTGGATACCGGACACGACGGAACGGGACGGTCAGTCCTGGCCGGTCATCGTCTGGGTTCCCGGCGGGGGTCTGACCAACGGTTCGACCTCGATTCCGCTCTACGACGGAGCGGCCTTGGCGCGGCGGGGTGTAATCGTCGTCACGGTCGCCTATCGCCTCGGCGTGCTGGGCTTCCTCGCCCATCCCGAGCTGACGGCGGAGTCCGGAACGGGCGGCTCCGGCAACTATGGCCTGATGGACCAGATCGCGGCCCTCGAATGGGTTCGGGACAACATCGCGGCCTTCGGCGGCGATCCGGAACAGGTCACGGTCGCCGGTCAGTCGGCGGGCGCGACCTCGGTCAGCATCCTGATGGCCTCGCCTCGGGCCCAGGGTCTCTTTCAGCGCGCCATCGGCCAGAGCGGCGGCCTGTTCGAGCCGCTGGCGCTGGCCCCGCGCTACCTGTTGAAAAACGCCGAGGCCGATGGTGCCGCCTATGGCGCGGCCTTGGGGGCGCCGATGCTGGCGCAGCTTCGCGGCCTGCCGGTCGAGCGATTCCTAGGGGACGGCCGCGCCGATGTGGTGATCCATCCGGTGATCGAGCCTCGCGTCCTGCCCGAAGCGCCCTATGACGTCTTCGCCGCCGGACGCCACAACGACGTGCCGCTGCTGGTCGGGTTCAATGCCGAGGAAGCCCGGTCGCTGACCGACCTGTCGGAAGTGACGGCGCAGAACTTCCGTGAGCAACTGACCGCGCGGTGGGGGGCGCTGCCGCCGGCCCTGCTGGCGCCCTACGCCTTCGCCACCGATGCGGAGGCCCGCGAAGCCAGGGCCGACTTCGAACGCGACCTGCGGTTCGGCTGGGACAGCCGCGCCTGGGCGCGCCTCGCGGCCGCCCACGGCACGGCCCCCGTACACGCCTACTACTTCCGCCGGCGGCCGCCTTACCCGGAAGGCTCGATCCAGCAAGCCTGGGGCGCCGGCCATTTCGTCGAGCTCTGGTATATGTTCGACCATCTCGATCAGCAGCCTTGGCCCTGGACGGACGCCGACCGGCGGCTGGCGGACGCTATGACGAGCTATTGGGCGGCGTTTGCGAGAGACGGCGATCCCAACGGCGACGGTCGCCCTGTTTGGCCGGCATTCGTGGCCGGGGAGGAGAGGGTGCTCGTGCTCGACGAAGACATCGTGGCGGGCGTGCTCCCGAACAACGCCGCGCTGGACGTGTTTGACGAGGTGTACGGCTCGATCCGCTGAGGCGGCCCGGCGACGTGGCAAGGCCAATAGCCGCTTGTCGGATCGAGGCGAACGTCCGCTTTTGGCGCGAAGCCGCCGACATCGACTAGGCCTGCATCCTTAAGCAGATTTGGACGATCGCAGCGCCGACCACTACGCGTCCGACTGTTCCGGCAACCGCCCCGTGCTGGCCGTGACCGCACCCGGCGCTAGTTCGTCCTCGTCTCATCGGTTCGGCCCTGTCTCTGCAGTTCTCCCGGCGTGCGGCCGAGGTGTCGTTTGACGGCGCGGCTGAACGCGGGGACTGAACAGTAGGCCAAGCGCCTCGATATCTCAGCGATCGCAAGCCGGTTCTCCTTCAGAAGCCGGCTGGCCAACTGCATCTTGAGCCTTGCCAGATACCGGCCGGGCGGGATTCCCAAGCCCTTTGTGAACCGGGCGATAAAGGCCGACCTCGACAGGCCCGCCGCGGAGGCAAGCTCGGTAACCGTCCAGGGTCGATCCGGGGCGCGATGGACAGCGCGAACGACCCGTCCGATGCGCGCGTCGCTGAAGACGGTCAGCCAGTGATGGGCATGTGGATCCTGCGCATCGATCCAACACCGGATGACGCGTGTGATGACGACATCAGCCAGACGGGCCAGCACCGTGGCGCCGCCGATCCGGGTGACTACAAGTTCCTCGGACATGGCCGCCAGGAGGTTCGTGAGGGTTTGATCCAGACCCGCGCCGGTCACGAAAATGACCTCTGGCATCAACTCCAGGACGGGATGAAGACAGGGTTCGTTGAAACTGACGCTGCAGGTGGTGACGATGGCGTCCGGATGCGCACAGTCTTCCAGCCTGTAGACCCGCTCACCAACGGTCTCGACGTCATGGTCAGCCGTACAGGCGGAACCGCCCGCCGCGCTCGTCAGCCTGTGGGAGGCGCCACGGGGAATGAACGCGACATCACCGGCCGCCAGCCTGCGAGGCGCACCGTCATCAAGCGTCAGCCACGCCTCGCCCCGAATGACGCAATGTAGCCGCGCGGTTCCATCGTAGGGCAGGTCGAGCCCCCACGGGGCTGAAAGGCTGCCATATCGATACGCAACGCCGACGATGCGCAGATCGTGGAGAAGGTTGCTCAGCGTGTCATCGGCGGACCCGCTTCGGGCGACGTCTGAATAGGCCCGCGGACGACCTGAAGGACGAGCGGCTTTCAAGTCGGACAACATGCGGCCTGGGCCGCGACCGTGCGCTGTGCGATCCGTCTGCGGCGGAGCACCAGTCCAGCGCCGGCGAGCGCCACGACCGCGCAATAGGTGGGCGCCGCCAGAACGTCGAACCGGTCCACAAGCACCCCGCCCAAGATAGCGCCCCCGGCGATCGCGACCTGGAAGGTGGCGGTCAGCAAGCCACCACCGAGTTCTGCACGATCGACTGTTTCGGCGGCCACCCAAGCCTGGAACCCCACCGGGAGCATGGCGAAGCCCACGCCCCAGACTCCGAACGCCGCCATCGTCACAACTGGCGACGTTCCGAACAGGACGACGACGAGCATGGCCCCTGCCATCGCGACCGCGCCGCCCACCACGGAGAGTTTGGGATCGCGTCCGCTCAGGAGGCCGCCGACCAGATTGCCCAAAAAGCCGGCGATGCCGAACACGAATAGAGTGATCGAGATCGCCGCCACATCCAGGCGGCTCACCTGTTCAAGGACGGGCCGGATATAGGTGAAGGCGGCGAAATGCCCGGAGATGACCAGCAAGACACCGGCGAGCGCCCATTGGACCTGCGGGCGTTGAGCGACCTGAAGAAGCCCGGCCAGATCGATGCCGTCTCTGGCGGGAAGCCGGGGAAGCGTGATCCACACGCCCAGAAGAGCCGTGACGCCGACCCCTCCCGCGAGCCAGAAGGCCGCTCGCCACCCGAGCAGGTCACCCACCCAGGCGCCGACCGGAGCGGCGAGGACGGTCGCCATGGTGACGCCGGTGAAGACGACGGCCATGGCCTTGCCGAGCACAGACATGGGCACGATCCTCATCGCCGTGGCGGCCACCATCGACCAGAACCCGCCAAGCGCCACCCCCAGCAGAAGACGCGCCACCAGAAGGCTCCAGAGCGTGGACGATGTGGCGGTCAGGACGTTGGACACGCATAGCGCCGCAAGGAGCGCCAGCAAGATGGTCTTTCGATCCCACCTGCGGGTGACGACCGGCACAAGCAGGGCCGCAAGGGCTCCGACCATCGCCGTGGCTGTGACGGCCTGGCCAGCTGCGCCTATCGAGACGGACAGGTCCGCCGCCATCGGCGTCAGGACGCTTGGCGGAAGGAACTCCGCCATAACCAAAGCAAATACGCTGAGCGCCAGAGCGCCAATGCCGGACCAAAGGGCCGCCAAGGGTTGCTCCGCGTTCAAGGCTTCGCCGACAGGATCCTGCATACTTGCACCTCGCAACAGATCCCGACGAGGTGGGGATTTGCCCGGGCGTCTCAATGCCGCAAAGACCCGAAGTCTTGCCCGAACGTCCGGTTTCGCTTGTGGGATGGAGACCGTCGATCCCCTCCAGCGCGGGCGACGCCATTGACAGTCTGAAGATCCTCGCCTTGACCTTTGGCGCCTGCGGGCCGCCATCCCGTCCGACGCTGGTGTCACGAAGGTCGAACCCTGTTGAGCGCGAGCCCGTCTCGAGGGCGCTGCGCCCCGGGCATCGCCGGTGGAATGTCAGGTTTAGGGCGCGGTGCTGATGTCCGCCGCTGACGCACTGCCGACCGGGGCATTACCGCCCCGGTCTGCGAGGGGCGATGTGTGGTCGGCGGCTCGTGCGTCCGATTTCCTCACGGTTCCGTCATGAGCCGCCGATCACCACCGGTCCGCGGCTCGCTGCTTCGCTGATGTCGGCGTATTGAGAAAGCCGTCTCCATTCGCCGCCTATGCGCTGCTCCCACGAACACAGCATGTACGAGGTTTGAAGACCGACGCAGGTCACGCGCCTAACGTCCGCGGAAGCGACAGGGGTGTCTCCCTCGGTCGAAAGAGCCCCGGCCCACGAACTGGGCGCGAGATGTGCATACAGGGTTTCCTCTGCCGGGGGATCGGCGGGCGGTGGAATGGCCGCCGCCTGGATCTGCGGCGCTTCCGGCGGATCCCAGAGCCCGCGTTCGATAAGAGCGTGAACTCCGGATTGATCGCTCGGCTGTGACGTCGCCGAAGCGCAGCCGGAGATGGTCAACATGCAGACGAGTGGCAAGGTGCGCAAATAAACCCCCTGGGCCTTAAAGCTCGCCCAGAACAGAATGGACAGAGCCCAGTCAGTAAGCAACGATTGGCCAAGGTCTGAGATGGGTCGAGCGCGGACCTCGCCGCAACGGCAGCGATCAGACCTTCACCATCCTCCCGCATGTCGCGTTACCGTCGGCCTGCCAATGTCCGCTATTGGCGCGTTTCAGCAGATTGGGACGACGATGATCCATCGGTCGGAAAGCGTCCGTACCAGACGACCGGGCAGGGTGGAAAGCTGCGCCGGAGGATGCAAAGTGGTTGCAACGTTAAAGGTACGACCAGATGTAGGTGGCGGCAAAGCCCGCTCCGGCGAGGAGTGGTGTCGTAGCGACCACAAGCCAGGCACCGGCATATCTTCGGGAAAGAAGGGCCCGACGGATGACCAGCGCCATGCCGACCGTGGCGCCTAGGCCGAGGAGGCCCGGCGACCACGACAACATTCCGGGCAAAATCAGCGTGGCGCCAATGACGATCGCGGCGGTCAAACAACCCGCAGCTAACAACAGGGTGCCGTGCATCCGGTCGGGACCTGATCGGTCGTTGGTCATCGGGTGATGGGGCCACGACTGACGGGCCGCGTCGAGCGAAATGTCTTCAACGGGTCGGAAGCGGACATTCAGCCTAGTCACCTCCAATGTCTGCTCATCGGTCGACAGTGAATGTCCGCTCTTGGAGCTCAGGCGACTTCTGATGGAGACGATCGGGCGGCAGACCCAGGGACGTCTCCCGCGACCGGGAGGCGCGCCCCCTCGGGCGGGGGCGGACCCGTCCCCCGTCTCGCTCGGTTCGTCACGCGTTGAAGAGGATCGATGTCCGCGATCCTATTAGTGCGGCCTGTCCGCGTCGGCTTCATCGGCCTGATCCACCATCTCCTGGTGCGCCTTGACGACGGGCAGAGTCTTGGCCGCCCAGCCCTTCAGGGCGTCATTGCCGCCGATCCGGCCATAGGTCTCGAGCAGAGAGGCCGTCTCGTTGTGCGCGGCCTCCTGCTGTTGCAGGTACACGCGGTCGAAATCCTGATCCGTCGCGCCGCGCAGGTTGTCGATCAGCCCCTGATGACGCTGGTCCAGAGCGGTCGGGACCGTCAGATTGGCGGCCGCGGCGATCGGCTTGAGCTCGTCGCCGGCCTTGGTATGGTCGGTCACCATCATCTGGCCGATACGCTTGATCGCCGGATTGCGCGAGCGCTCCGCGGCGATCCTCCCGGCCTCGACCTCGTACATGCCGCCGATGGCGGCGTTGGTGACGAAGCCCTCGTCGGTGGCCGCGCCGGCGGGTCCAGCCGCCGTGCCGACGACACCTGCGGCGTGGTCCTGAACGGCGTTGGCGGCTTGGTTCTGCTGGTCAGCGGCTCCGCCGGTCTCCTGCTGGCAGGCGGCGGTGAACAGCGCGAGCGTGCAGGCTCCGGCGAAAAGAATGCGGGTCATGAAATCCTCCGTTGGCTGATATCTGAATGCATGTCGCCAGGCCACGTTCCGTCTTCGTCTCGACCGGCTCAGGCGGGCGCGGGATCGCCCTCGGCCTCCGGCATCGGCCGTTTGACGCCCGGAGTCTCGATGACCAGCGGGGGCTCGGTCGGACGGACGGGCGGCAGGCAGAGATATCTGGCGGCCAACGCGCCGCCGCGCAGACGCAAGACGAGTTCCGTCATTTCGCCGGCGCTGGCCAATCGCTGAGCTAGCCGGCGGGCCGAAATCTCGGCGGACTTTCCGCTCAGAAAATACTGATCGCCGCTGTCGGCGCTGGCCACGACCCGCCAGCCGACCGGCAAGGGTTCGACAACGACGGTATGCATTCACGGCCTCCCTGGTGAAAGCCGACGATCTAGTCAGGCCTTGCCATCTCGCAAGGGACGCCGCGAGAGGGCTCGGCACGCTCTGGTCTCCCCGGGCGCAGCGTCTTCGATCGGTTCAATTTTCGATTTCGCTCTCCGGGTCGCTCTCAACCGCATTCGGCGTCTTGTCGTTCGTCATGGCGCGCCTCCTCTGATGGTGGAGAAAGCGACCGAACAGGCCCGGGTTCCAGTGTGGGCGATCAGACGAAGAAACCGCGGGGGCCGCCGCGCATTGGAGGCACGACCTGGAGGGAAAGATGAAACGCTACGCCTATGCCTGGATCACTCTGGCGTTCTTCGCCGTGTCGATGCTCGGCCACTGGATATTCGGCTGGTTCACCTTCGTCGATGAGGCGCGCGAGCACGGCCAGGCCGCCGAGTTGACGCCCTATCTGATGGTGATGGGGCGCGACACCTTCGAGAATTGGCAGTCGGAGTTCCTGCAACTGCTCTGGCAAGTCGTCGGTCTGGCCTATTTCCTCTACGTCGGCTCGCCGGCGTCCAAGGAGAACGACGACCGCACCGAGGCCAAGCTCGACGCCCTGCTGCAATTGGTGGGCAAGGAGCGCGGCGAGGCCATCATCCGGGAGATCGACGAGATCCATGAGCGGCGTAGCGGTCACGCTAGGATACATGCGGACCCGCCTTACAGTGGCTAAGGTTCAGATCACGGCGCCGACGACGCCAATCAGCCCGCCCGAGGCCCACGGTCCGCGCAACGGCGACCTGCCCGCTTATGTCGGCAACGGACTGATCGGGCTGCGGGTGCGTGAACAGCCGTTGCAGGCCGGCATGACGATCGTCAGCGGCTTCGCCGGAGAACATCCGGAACGTCGGATCGAGGCCGCCGCGCCCGCGCCTTATCCCCTGGCGGGGGACATCGCTTTGAATAACGTCTGGCTCAGCGATCAGCCCTCGGCGGTGTCCGATCTAGTCCAGGCCTATGATTTCGCCACCGGAGAACTGACCAGCGCCTTCCGATACCAGGCCGCGGGCGTCGTCGCCGAGGTGGAGGTCGTGACCTTCGCCAGCCGGTCGGCGCCGTCCATCGTGCTGCAGGAGATCAGCGTCCGGGTCGATCAGGCCTGCGACCTCGCCCTGCGCGCCGTGGTCGAGACCAGCGGTGTGAGAGGACGGGTGATCCGGCGTCGAACCGACACCCCCGGAGAGCCCGAGCCGGTGTGTGACGGTTCGATCCTGTGGGAGTCAGAGGGCGGACTCAGCACCTGCGGTTTTGCGCTGGCGACGGAGCTCACGCGAGGAGAGGCGGAACGGTCGGTGCAGACCTGGGACATCTCCGGACCGCTGCGCACCGAATACAGGTTGCGTGCGCGAGCTGATCCCCCCGTGCGACTCCGTCAGTTGGTCGCCATCCTGCCCTCGGTCTTGCACGATCGGCCCGATGAAGAAGCTGTCCGCCGCGTGGCTCGCGCTCAGGCCAGCGGCTTCGAGACCCTGCGCCGCCGCAATCGCGAGGCTTGGGACGAGATCTGGAAGGGCCGGATCGTCGTGCACGGCGCCGCGGCGGAACATCAGGCGATCATCGATGCGGCGGTCTTCTATCTCAATTGCTCGACCCATGAGGCGTCACCGTCGGCGACCTCCATCTTCGGTCTCGCGACCTGGCACGACTACAACTACTACTTCGG
>Ga0307406_10000618_pt1 | contig 20274 bp, 17 predicted proteins | sample 322Cmetagenome_3_FD_203706 | JGI IMG/M metagenome (GOLD analysis project Ga0307406, IMG submission 203706) | Maize rhizosphere microbial communities from greenhouse at UC Davis, California, United States - 322HYB-C-2 | ecosystem: Host-associated > Plants > Roots > Rhizosphere > Soil | place...
TGCCGGGCAGATCTCCCCCATGCCACCAGGTCGCGCCGTCCTGGACTGGGCGAACGAACCATCCGGCTGCGTAATAGCAGGTGCCGTCGTCGCATACCTTCGCGCCGCTGCCGGTCATCTCCGCGACGAGCTGAGGGCTGAGGATGTCCGGAGGACTGGCGCGGCCATCGACGCCGCCCACGAATCGCAGGAGATCGATGGTCGACGAGACCCAGGCGCCGCTCGCATCCCCCGCTTCGAGGTAGAAGCCGCCATAGTTGAGCGGCACGGGGCCTTCACCCGGGAAAACGGAAGGCACCAGTGGCGCGTTGACGCCCGAATTGGGGAAGTAGTACTTCACTTCGTCCGGGAACGCGTCGCTCATGTGCGACCTGCCCTGCTGCGTGCGATTGGCGCCCACGGGCTCGAGCACGCGTGCCCTCACGTACTCGCGGTACCGCATGCCGCTCACGCGCTCGATCACGCGACCGAGAACGATGTAACCGAAATTCGAGTAGGCGAACTTCTCGCCCGGATTGAAGTCGAGCGGCATCCCCTTCATGTAGCGGATCAACGTCTCGGACGACGCCGGCGCGGGCGCGTTGACCGCGGCCGCGGCGATCGCCGGCCGATCGATCGGGTCGAATCCGCCATCCGGTTTGTTACGATCCCAGCCCCCCGTGTGGTTGAGCAGGTGCCGAATGGTGATCTCGTCCCACCGCGGATCGACGGTCGCTCCCGGCGCGGGGGTGAGGTGCGCGATGAATGGCGCCACGCGATCGTCGAGCCTGAGCTTGCCCTCCTCGACGAGCTTCAGAATGGCGGCGCTGGTGAGCGTCTTGGACACGCTGGCGATCCGGAACAGCGCGTCCGGCTGGACCGGCGTCTTGTTCTCGACATCGGCGTACCCGAAGCCGCGCGCGTAGAACAGCTTGCCGTCGCGCACCAGAGCAACCGCGCCGCCGGGAATGGCGTACTCCCGCATCAAATCGCGGACGCTCTGATCGAAAGCTCCCAATCCCGGCACGGCAGCGCCGGTGATCGGCATCTCCTGTTGCGCGGGAGGCGTAACTGGAGAAGAGACAGGCGGCGTGGTCGGCTCTCCGCTGCAGGAAAGCAGAACCGAGAGGGAAGCGATCGGAATCGCGGTACGGAAGCTCATCAACGTTTTTGCGCGTTTCATAAACACGGTGGCGTGCGTTAGGCGCCGGCGGAATGTTGATCAGCGCACGACGGGTGGTTCGCGAACGTGAGTCGGATCGTGGTTCATTGTGGCCAGTCGGTTTCGCACGTTGCGTTACTTCGCCAGCGGATCCGGCCGGAGCTGGAAGTGGATCGCCTTGCTGGTGGCCCCCTTCCCGCCCTCCATGTGGAATGGGGCGCGGGTACTGATGGAAGCCCACAGACCGCGTCCTTTCCAGCCGGCGTTCGGGTCGTCGATCCGACCGTCCAGCCATTTAGCGTAGAAGCCCATCGGATAGGGAACGCGCAGGACAACCCATTTACCGTCCTTGAGTACGAGGAGCCCTTCGGACTGGTTCCCGGTATTGATCGGGACGTTCGCGCCGAGGCCTAACGTGTTGAACTGGTCGACCCAGGTGTAGTAGCTCCCTTCGCCGCTCCCCGAGCTCGTCACGTTACCAAGCTGTGGGAGTGGCTCGGCATAGAAGGACCATCCCTCCGGGCAGTGCTGGCCAGTCGCCTTCGGGCCGCTAAGCGGGCCGCGGCACTTCCGACGGTCGAAGCTGGCCATGTGACCGCTCGCCAATGCCGCCCAGTACACGCCGTTCCGGTCCACATCGCCCCCGCGCGGCGAGAAGCCCACGTTAGGCGCCGCGGGGTTGTTCCACGGTATCTCGAAAACTTCCGTGAGCGCAGTCCCCGGCGGATTCGCACCCGGAGTCAGCCGGAATATCGCGCCAGGGAAACCGAACATCGTCCCCCACACCGATCCGTCCGGCGCCGGAGCCAGCGCGTACGGACCGCCTCCGTATTGGCCGGGCTGAATGCGCTTGTCCTTGGCTGGGTCCACGGGCGCGTTAGGCTCGACGTACTCGTCGCGGCGGCCGTTGCCGTTCGTGTCCATGATCAGCGCGGTCCATCCCTGCGCCTTCTCCTCGTCGCCCGTCTCATCCCAGAGCTTCGTGTTCAACCACCCCACCACGGGCCCGCCGCCGCTCGTCCAGAGCATGCGATTGGCGTCCTCGGCGAACATCAGGTGATGCGTGCCGTAGCAGGTGGAGACGTGCTTCATGTCCTTCGTCTGCGGGTCGTACACCGCCAGGTGGCGGCCCGAGTTATTGAGGGGGAAGAGGCGGGCCGACGGATGGGTCGACCCCGCCTTGCAGAAGGCCGGGTTGTCCGGCCCGCGTACCCTGGAGGTGATCCAGACGCGCCCCTTCTCGTCGAACATCGGGTTGTGCACGTTCGCCCGGCTAGTCCAGATCGCCTCGGTCCCCCAATACGGCGAGGCGACCGGGACCTGCTGCGGCGACGCCGGCGGCGTGTTTGGGTCACGGAGCGTAACAGGCACTCGGGTCGCGGTGTGCGTCTTCGGGTCGAGCACCGGCATGTAGTCGGCGCTCGCCTCGAGCACGGCGTAGATCAAACCGTTGGCGTTGACCGTCGGGTTTCGCCGGTCGGTCGATACAAGGTCGTGTAGGTACGCCTTCGGGTCCGCCCAGTCCCACATTGTGATCACGAGATTCCGCTCGATACCCTGCGGGCGCGGCGGTGTCGGCGGGACCTCGCCGGCCGCGATCCGGTCCGTCCAGTCGGCGAACATCTCGAGCGTACGCGGGCCCATCTGTGCTACTGCCCCCGCCATCGCCCCTCCTGCCTGGCCGGACTGCAACCGACGCTCCCACGCCTTCACTGAGCTCTCGAACGTGCCTAACGCGGGGTGCAGCTCGCGCGTGCCCTTGCTCCCGAGCTGGTGGCAGCCCAGGCAGCTATTGTTCTTCAGCAGACGGAGATACTCCGGCTGGGTCTTGAAGACCGGGTTGATTCCGTTCCCCTCCGGGCCGGTGCCGGGGAACTCGCTCTCCGCCGGCACCTTCATCAGTGAGTACCAGTACCCAGCCGGGTAGTACTCCGCCGCGGCGCGCGGATTGGGCGCGGAGGTCGCCCGCAGGTTCAGCATCCCGCCCGGCTTCGCCCGCCATTTGGGCGAGTCGACGAGCCCGTACCCGCGCACCCAGACGTCATACCTCGCGTTAGGCAGGTCGGGGAGCAGATACCGGCCCTGACCATCGGTCACCACGATCTTGGCGAACTTCGTTGGGAGATCGGACGTTTCGGCGATGACCCACACGCCGGGCTCGGGACCGCGAGCTCCCATCACCACTCCGGCGATGTCGTCGGTATCGATCCTCGTCCCGCCGGGCGTGGCCTGCGCGCCAAGTGTGGGGACAGCCGAGAGCATCGCGGACGCTGCCGCCGCAGCCACCGCGACGCGTGCCTTCGTCGTCTTCATCTGCCAGCTCCTGATGATGTTTTCGCCGTGTTCCGCACAACCGGGCGATGCAGACGAGACCGTCAGGCGTTAGGCGCCGTGCATGCCGACCCGTTCGTGACGAGACGGCGTCGCGAGGGGGCCTCGTGGGGTGTCGTGCCGACAAGGTTGCATGCGCGCATACCGGAGGCGATGACATACCTGGCGGGCGGCGCAAATCGGCGACGAGCGGGAAATTCTGGCGACGAGCGGATGTCAGATGCGCTTCGTGGCCGCGCTCGCCTTATCCGAACCGGTCTCTGAGCCGAGCCCCAAATCGCCGGCTCATCGTCAGCGGCTCCGGCAGTCCGCGCAGGTACACGTGCTGACTGGCGTGCGACCATGGCTCGAGCCGGTCCACGTAATCGAGGTTCACGATGGTCGAGCGGTGAATGCGTACGAATTGCCGGTCAGGGAGGCGCTGCTCCCATTCCCGGAGCGATTTGGCCGACGGCTTACGCGTTAGCTGCGGGGCCAGGCGCAGCGCGGAACCGTCACCCTCCGCCTCGATGGCCACGATGTCGCGCACGCGAACGAAGGCACGCTCCTGGCCGAGTCGCAGGAACAGGCGGTCCTCATAGGTGACCGGCTTGTGGGTGGGCGCCGGCGGCTGCGCGGCGGCGAGCCGGTTCACCGTCACGGCGAGCCGTTCGGGGGCCACGGGCTTGAGGAGGTAATCGAGGGCGTTCACCTCGAAGGCGCGAAGCGTGTAGTCGTCGTACGCGGTCACGAACACGACCTCCACATCCACGCCCAGCAGCGGCAGCAGGTCCATCCCTGTTTCGCCCGCGAGCTGGATGTCGAGGAACACGACGTCTGCATCCGTTGCGTGCACGAGGCGCGCGGCGTCGGCGACCGAGGCGGCCTCTCCCACGACGTGCACCTGCTCGGCGTACGCCTCCTCGAGCAGCGTCCGCAGCTCGAAGCGGGCGAGCCGCTCGTCATCCACGATGACGGCATGGCGCCGGCGCGCGCTCACGTTGCGACCTCGGCGCGGAAGCGAGCCGGCAACTCCACCGTGACGCGCACGCGCCCGTCACCCTCCTCGATCTCGATGCGATGCTCCTCGGGATGCAGCGCCGCGAGGCGTGCACGGACGTTGGCGAGCCCCAGGCCACCGGGCAGGCGGTCGTCCTCCTCGTCCGCGTTAGACGTGGTCGTCCGCGTGAGCGCCCACCGTCCGGTGTTTTCGACCACGAGCCTGAGCCGGTCTGGTTCCACCAGCCGCGCCTCCACGCGCAGCACGAGTGGCGCATTGGCGGTGCTCGTGATGCCATGCTTCAACGCGTTCTCGACGAGCGGGTTGAGGAGGAACGAGGGCACCTCACAGCGCAGCGCGGCCGGATCAACCTCGATCCGCGCGTCGAGACGCTCCTCGAAGCGCACCTGCTCTATGCCCAAGTAGCCGCGCACGGATGCCAACTCTTCTTCGAGCAGCGCCACGTGCAGCGGCCGTTCCACCAGCGCGTAGCGAAGGTAGCGGGAGAGTCCGGTCACCATGTCCCGGGCGCGATGGCGATCCTCGTTGATCAGCGCGCGGATGGAGTTGAGCGTGTTGAAAAGGAAGTGCGGGTTGAGCTGGTACGCGAGCATCCGGAGCTGTGCGTCGCGCGCCGCGGCCACCGCGCGCAGCGCCTGCTCCCGTTGCTCGCGCAGCGCGGTGTTGTACTTGAGTCCCAGGTGCACGAGGCTCCACCCGAACAGCGGGAGGATGCAGTGTTCGAGCGCGCCGTCGAGGACCCATTCGCGAGGGAAGCGGAGCCGCGACGGCGCACCGATGATCATCGAATGGAGGGTGGCGGCGCCGTATTGGCGGTGGTAGTAGAAGGCGACGTTCCACAGCATTCCCGCCAGGCACGCTCCCACGACGCTGACGGCGAGCGTCCGGCCGAAGGACGCCGGTCCCACGCCAAGGCGGTCGTACACGCGCCCGAGCAGCATCGCCAGCAGGAAGCCGGTCACGACGTACACCGACTCGGTCGCGAGGATGGCATCCCACGGCATCACGTCGAGCGAGCCGATCATCATCGCGACACCGAACACCAGCCATCCGCCCACGTTGAACAGCATGTAGGCGCTGGCGCCGCGGCGCCGCGTATCGGCCGGGGCGATCTGAAGGGAGTTCGCCGCACCGGCGCGAAGAGTGGACAACGGCGTCATCGCTCCAAGAAATCTTCGGTGTCGCGAGCTGGCAACGTCGCATTCGGGCATTCGGGACGCGATGAGGCAGCCGGTGAACGGCGCAATTCGGCGACGAGCGGATCGTTATGGCGACGAGCGGCGGGCAAGGTGTGCCGTCGTTCGCTACACGCGCCCTGGATGCGGCGTCATCCCCGTGGCTGCGTCCTTCGTGTCGGAGAGTGTGGCAAGAGTGTGTGCGAAATCAATCTGATCACATCGGGGGCCTAACGACTCCGACTCGCAAACCGGTGGGTGCTTACCGCGCCCTACAATGACCTCTACGTGGCGCTCAAGTCGACCGCGTTTGCTGCGCCAAAGCGAAACAAGTCAATCGTATCGGGCGAGCAGTTGCTGGAGGCGTTGGTCAAGTTGGTCATTCCACGCGGGGGAAACGCCGCGTCGGCTTCAATGAAGGTCCTACGTCGAAGATCGAACATTGAGATGTGCTGAAGGCGCGGGGGCGAACGACCACGCCAACGACGGCGCGCCGCTACGACTTCGTCTTCGCGGAGATCAGCGGCGCAGCCGGCAACGCGCCAAGGTCAACCACCTTGCCGTCCTTGATGACCGTGCTGATGCGCCGGTAGTTGCGCGCGCTCTGCAACGGGTCCGCGTCGAGGATCACCAAGTCGCCGATCTTGCCGACCTCGAGCGTCCCCAGGTCGCGAAGCTTGTACGCGTGCGCAACGTTGCTCGTCGCCGTCTTGAGGATCTCCATGCGGTCCATCCCCAGTTCCTCGAGCGCGTAGAGGGCATTGAAGTGACCCTCGCCGAGCTTCACGCGCGGTTCGATCGTATCGGCCGCTATGGTGCGCGACTCGGTGCGCAGGATCGGATGCTCGATGCCGGCGTCGGTCGACACGAGGACCCGGATGCCGTGCTTGATGAAATTCCGGATGTTCTCGTGCGAGATCTTGTAGAACGGCGTCAGCACCCCCTCCGGCATGTTCTTTTCGATCCCCTCGCGATGCCGCTTCGTCACCGACAGCACCGACACCGAAATGTCCTTCGCCTTGATCTTCTTCAACGTCTCTTCGGCGATCGTATGAGTCGGCCCCGACATATCGCCGTGCGTGAGGATGTCCACGCCCGCTTCGACAGCGAGGTCAACGCTCTCAGGCGAAGTAACGTGCGCCTGGACCGTTTTTCCCGCCCGATGCCCTTCCTCGACGATGGCCTGCTGCGCGCGCGGCGAGAACGTCACGAAGTTCATGTCGACGTGACCGCTCGCACCGTACTTCAGGAAGTCCACACCGCTCGCCGCGTACTTCCTGATCGAGTCACGCACCTCCTGCGGGTACATCCATAGAAGCTTGCGCCCAGTCCCGAGCTCCCACGCCTGGTTGATGCGAGTGGCGAAGGCCTTGCTCACGAAGGGGGCCGCGGTGAGGCGGAAGTCGGCCGAGAGGGGACCGTCGAAGCCGATGATGTTCCCGGCGAGGTAAATCCGGCTGCCTTGCTGCTGGCCCGAGTTGATCATGTCGCGCGCCTTGATGAGCGCCTCGCGCGGGCCCCAGGTGTCGAAAACGGTCGTCTGCCCGCTCTTGAGCGCGATCTGTGCGCCCTCGATCGCCACCTCGTGGTAACGCCCTTCGTACTTGATCAGCGTCTCGAGGTCGAGGTTGAGGAACAGGTGCAGGTTGGCATCCATCAGGCCGGGGATGACGTACTTCCCGCGCGCGTCGACGGTGCGCGTTGACGCAGGTACCTGGACCGTCCCCGCCTTGCCGACCGCGGAGATGCGGCCGTTGGTGATGACCACGACGCCATCGGTTATGGGCGCCTTGCCGGTACCGTCGATGATGGTGGCACCGGTGATGGCGACGTTCTGCGCCGCCAGCGAAGTGGCGGCGACGAGGAGGAGGGCGGCGCTACGAGCGAGTGAAGTCGGCACGCTGCACCTCAACGGGCGTGGGCCTGCTGCTGCTGAACGACACTAGTGGAGCGCCCGTCCCGTGCCTAACGCGTACCGTTCCTGTCGCGCGGTCGACGTGCGCCTGAAGCTTCTTGACGAGTGCAGCGCCATGGGCGGCTCTGGGCGGAGGGATGTTCCCAATCTTACCGTCGGGGCGCACGGCCTGTCGAGCGGCAACGCGCGAGGGCAGGAAAATGCTGGCGCGGATCAGGTCCAGATTGGTGAAACGCGGTGTTGGCTTCGCCAACTGTGAATGGGACCTTCGTGCCGAATGGATTCGAGATAATACGCAAGAGAGGTAACGAGCTACTCGTTAAACAGCACCTTGGGTGAGGCGAACTCGCGGGTGAACTCGCGGGCGGTGAAGCGAATTCACGTGAGGTGTCGGCGAGTTCAGAGCGAGTTGCGGTCCAGTTTTGGCTGCTCCAGCACACCCGCGGTGGAGCTGCACGCTTCCTGAAAATCCGCGTGTCGGCGGTTCGATTCCGTCCCTAGCCATTCAAGCAGCGCAACGACTTAGAGCGTCGCACCATTGGCGGGCGCCGGAGGCTGTCGTGGGACGAGTCGTGGGACTCGTTGGCCATAGACAGTGTCGGCGCCCGCTTTCTTCTGTGCGATATGCGGCAGGTCGCTCAGAGACCTGACACCGCGCTGTTACAGCCGCTCCGGTCGCGCGCAACGCTGGAGCAGGCTTGCCCGTTCCAGCGATATGGCAACGCACGCATCGCGTGTTCGCCATGACGTGGCAGTCGTTCAGGTCACCAGCCCATTTCCCGATGCAATCCGATCCGGAGCAACTCGAGGCGGGCGGCGACGCCGCGGCGACTGACTTGCTGGCCGAATGGCGTGTCGCGCTCCGCGACAAGGCAACAGCCGCTGCGCTCGAGGAGGCGGTCTGTCGGAACGTCGATGAGTCCCGCCGACGCGGTGCCCCAGTCGAACGGGTGGTTGTTGACCTCAAGCGGCAAATGCGCCTGGCTGGGGCGATCGACCGGTACGCGAAGCCAGAGGAACGGCTGCTTGCCGAGAGTGTGATCCGCTGGTGTATCCAGCGGTATTTCGGCCGCGCCGACTAGCACGCGCGTTAGGTCCCGTGCTCCGACTAGCTCGAGTCAGCCGCAGCACGCTGACTTCCATGCGGACTCCGACGTGAAGGCGCTCGCCCGTCGCAGGAACACCGCTACTCGGCGAGGACCTTGTGAATCAACGCAATCGCAGTCGATCCCTCGCCCACCGCCGAGGCGACGCGCTTGATGTTCCCTGCACGAACCTCGCCGACCGCGAAGATCCCGGGCCGACTCGTCTCGAGGAGATGGGCGCGCGAGCCAGCGGCCAATGCGCCTCAGCGAGATCGTCAGGCGCCGACCTGCATCTCGTCACTTTCGTAGACGCGCTGGCTGCGCTGCGTAGGCTTGACCTCGAGTGGGTACAGGCGTCGCTCGTAGGTGCGCCGTATTCGATGACAAAGTCCGGCCGGCCGCGCAAACCGAGCGTGTGCTCCCGAACCAACATGCCGGGCGCTGCACCGGTGTCCGAACCGATGACATTGACCGATGTCGCGGTCGAGGTCAGCGAGAAGCCAGTCCTCTGCTCCGCCCGGCGAACCAGCACGAGCCCGACCTGGTGGCGGAAGCGCGAAAAAAAGCTGCCTGCTCTCGTCTCCCGGTGCTACCTAACGAGTGAGCGCGACGGCCCGCGCCGCGGCCGCCGCCGAACGTGCCCGGTACGGCGGGTCCCCGGCGCTCCAGACTCGCGCCGCGATCCGGAAGTGCGCCGCCGCGCTATCGCTTCGGCCTGCGGCCTCCCAGGAGCGCGCCAACAGCTCGTGCAGCTCGGTGCGTGACACGTACAGAGCCGACGCCTCGACGCCGGCGCGCAACGCAGCCTGCAGCACGGGCACCGATTCGGCACCGCGGCCGAGGCGAAGCAGTGAACGCGCGAGCACAACGTTAGTGCGGGTGTAACCGGTGGTGAGTGACCGGATGGACGCCCGATACTCGCTCATGGCGGCGTTGTCGTCGCCACGCGCGGCGAGGATGAGCCCGCGGACCTCGTGGTGAAGCCGCTGGTCGCGACCGAGCCCACTCCGTGACCCATACGCTGCCATCGTGTCCGCTAGCTCCGGCAGGCCCGTCGTGTCACCCATGGCGGCGCGCGCATTCGCGGCATGCGCCGACATCCAGACGCGATTGCGTGCGTATTGCGACGGGGCCATCCCGGCCACGCGCCAGTGTGCTATCGAGTCGAACAGAGCCGCCGCTGCGCGATATCGACCCATTGCGTCGAGGACGACTGCCTCCATCGTCGCCGACTGCGGCACGCCGCCAGGACCCGGCGACGGCTCGATCCTCGCACTGATGGTTCGGAAGCGGCGGGCCATCGCGAGCGCCTCGTTCACGCGCCCCTGGTCGCGAAGCGCGATGGCGAGGTACCACAGGGCTTGACGCTGGTCCAGCGCCGACGCGTTGGCCAGCCTCACTCGCTGCAGCTCCTCGGCCCGGGCGTAGTCGCCGACGCGCAGCCAGTGCGAGACGACCGCGTTCTGCACTTCCGTGCTTCCGCCGTTTTCCAAGTGCCGTGCCGAGTCGAGCGCGGCAAGCGCGTCGCCCGGACGCCCGAGCGCGTCGAGCACATAGCTCAACTGCACCCACGCGATCTCCGACGTGGGTGCCGAGCGGATCCACGCTTTCGTCTCGCGCTCCGCTGCCGCGAGCGAGTCCAGCGAGAGGTACTCGAACACGAGCCGGTTGCGCGCGTCGCAGGAGGGGCACGGTCCGGGGCCGGCCGGTGCACCCGATCGGGCATCCGTCGCGAGTGACTCCAGCGCGATTGCGCGCCGGAGGTGCGGCACGGCGGCGAGGTAGTCCTCGGCCATGGAGAACGCGGTGCCGCGATAGAAGTGACCGTGTACCTCGTCGGGATACCGCGTGGCGAGGGTCTCGGCAATCGAGCCCAGCTCGGGCGCCGACAGATGAAAGGCCACGCCGGCGCGGATCGTCAGGCGTTCACGGTCGCTCGCGGCGGCGGAGAGTCGCACCGCACGTGCCATCCGCTCGGCGGCCACTTCCGCGTTAGGCGTCGTCACGGCCCAGTAGTACGTGGCCAGGGCGAACGTCGAGTCCTCGGCTACGGCCGCCGAGAGGAGCCGATGCGCCGCGACCTCGTCCGTCGCGTAGTAGCGTCGCATCGCCTCGACGTAGAGGCGGTACGCCGCGAGCGAGCGCGTCGTGACGTCGGCCACCGACCCCGCGGGGGCGTTCACGCCGAGCCGCGTCGCCAGCCGCGCCGTGCCGCTATCCACGAGGGCGAACAGATCCGGCCCTTCAACGGTGCGCGCGTCGACGATGGCGCCGGTGGCCACGTCGACCCGGCGGAGATCGAGTCGCAGCTGTCGGTCGGCCCGTCGGTACAGCGCACCGTCCACCAGCTCGGTCGCGCCGGCGGCGCGCGCGGCCGCCGTGGCGGCCGCTTTCAACGCGCGAGCGCTGGTATCGGAGCCCGCACGCGCGATCAGCTCGAGCATGCGGCCAGCGCTGACCACGCGCAGACCCGGGACGCGTGCGAGGTTCGTGGCGAGCAGGTCGCCGAGTGGCGCGGTGAGCTCACTCGAACGCTCGCCGAGCTCATAGCCGGCGATGTAACCGACGGCAACGACGGGCATCGCAGTACTGCTTCTCGAGCCGCGGACATACCATGTCGCCGCCACCACCGCTACCGCGACGAACGTAGCGGCGACGCCCCACTGCGAGATGCGCGAGCCGCGACGCGACGGGGCAGCACCAGGCGCTGTCGCGACCACCGCTGGCGGAGCTACGGGGGAGAAAACGGGTGGGCCATCAACCGACTCGGTGGCGATAGCGGCGTCCGAAGCACCATCCGTCGGCTCGTGGTCCCGCTCTTCATTAGGCGTAAGCGGCGAGACCGTCGCTCGGATTCCTGGTGCCGCGCGATTGGACATCGGCGTTGTGGCTTCGATCGTAGCGACCGTTGCCGCAGCTTCGACCGGCAGCGCGGAATCACGGAGGCGCTTGGCCAGTTGGACGACCTCGCGATCGGGCGGCAAGTCGAGCTCCTGTTCGAGTAGCGCCTCGTAGATTCGCGCGTGGTCGAGCGCTCCGGCGCGGTCACCGGCAGCAGCCAGTCCCTCCATCAGTCCGATGGCGACGCGCGGGTTGAGTGGATCAGCGGCCGCGAGCTTCCGCCACCAGGCCACGGCGCCATCGGTGTCACCCGCGGCGGTTGCAGCACTCGCGAGTGACTTGAGCACACGCCGGTGCTCGTGGGACAACGCCTGTCGCTCGTCGTCGACCCAGCGCGTGAGCTCGGACGCGCCGGGAACGTGGAACCCATCGAGGAATGGGCCGGTGTAAACCGACGCCGCGCGCGCGTTGTCTCCGCGTGTCAACGCGGAGCGGAAATCGGCGACATCGCTCGAGATTCCGTCCGGGTTCAGCCGTAGCTCTTTCGTCCCGACGATGGTGTCTTCGCCAAGGTCGCGTCGGAGGGCGTACAAGGATTGCGCGAGGTTGTTGCGCGCCCGCTCTTCCTCCGTGTCGGGCCACAGCAGCGCGAGGATGCGATCCCGCATGACGCCGCGATCGCCGGCATGGGCGAGCAGCGCGAGTACGGCCATGCGGCGTGGCTGGGCCGCGGCTCCCGACTGCGGTCTTCCGTCGTCGCCGTACACACACAGCCCGCCGAGCGCCTTGATGCGAATCACGGCGCAACCTCGAAGGCGAAACGCAGGGCAATAGTACGGCGGGTGTTTGGTACCGGCAATCGAACGTGGGACTGACGTCTTGCACGTGACCTCGCCCTCTCCCGCCGAGCGGGTCAGGCGCCGAGCAGACCGCCGCGTCGGTCTCGTCCATCGGCAACACATTGCACGGCGTGCATTTACGCACAGGTGATGCGCGGGTCATTCCGTGGTAAGGCGCGTTTTTACCGTTCTCCGCGCTGGCCGGATGCCGGACGAATCGCACCGGATCCGCCAGTTCCATAAACACCAATCACGTCCGATACGGAAGGAGACCGTCATGTCGCGCTTCACCAGAATTACGCGTCCACCAGCTCTCGCGCTCGCATGCCGTGCGATCGCGTTCACCGTCGTCGCCGCGCTGGCCGCGTGCGCCGAGCACGGAAATCCGACGTCGCCATCGACGTCGGTCATCCCTTCAGTCCCGCGTCTGACGACACTGGTCGTCGCGCAGACCGAGCTCACGGCTGACGCGATTGGTCGCATTCTGCCGGCACTCGAGAAGGATGCGGCCACACCGGTCGGCAATGCACTTCGCACGCTCGACGCGAAGCTCCGCGACGCGAGCGCCAGCACGAACGCCAAGGCTCGCGCCGCGGCGACCGTCCAGAGCGTCCTCGCGCAGTTCACGGATCCCGCGCGCGGCGACGCCGCCGACCTCGACGCGATGCGGCTCGAGGTCGACGAGATCAGGGCTTCACTCGTGTAGCTGTTCCACCGCCCTCGCAATCAACACGCGCGTCATGATGCCGCGCGACCTAACGACCCACCGAGACGAATGTCTCAGGAGCATACGATGTCACGCCTAACGACTTACACCCGTCTTTCGCTGCCGGCGATCCTGCTCGGACTCTCGGCCCTCGCGGTCCCGGGATTGCTCCGGGCGCAGTCCGCTACGGTGCCCAAGGTCTTCTATGCCTGCTACGTCCCGTCGAGCGGCACGACGTACCGCATCAAGGAGATCAATCTCAAGCAGGAGTGCTCGAAGAGCACGCACGTACAGTTCTCGTGGACCGACGGCAATCCCGCGGCGGTCTCGCGATTCTTCACGGTCGAATCCCCAATCCAACCCCTGGCGTCTCAGGCGCGGATCTTGGCCGAGCAGGCATGTCCCGCCGGTTCTCAGGTGGCGGGCGGCGGGTATCGGATACTCAACAGGGGTAGCACCGACTTTCCGTTCGTTGTCGAAAGTAGACCGTCGGCTGACGGGACCGGATGGGCAGTGCACATGTTCAACACCGCCGCGACCGAGGTGTCCTTGAGCGTGGTGGTCCGCTGCGCCAGCTAGCACGAGCTAACGGTCAGCGAGCCAGCTGGAGCCGTCTACACGGCAACTGCTGGCTCGCACGTCGGCCCTCCCGCCGTCGGTATGCCGCTCCGGCGCGGCCCGTTACCGCCCGCTCGCTTTTCTCGTTGCGCCCACCTGACGCCGCACCGCCTCCGTCTCCGGATCGCGGCCTCGTGCGACGTCGCCCGCCGTCAGTCTGACGAGGATGTCCGGCTCCATCCCCGAATCCGTGCAGACGTTCGGCAGGAAGGAGCCGATGAGCGGCAGGTCCACCGGCCGCCTCACCGCTCGGCGCCTGTGCGGCGGAGGTGACGATCGAACCAATCGAGGACACGGCGGTTCAAGTCCACCTGGTTCGCTGGCGTGCCGATGCCGTGACCCTCGTTCGAGTAGACGACCATCTCCGTTTCGACGCCCGTGGCCCGGAGCCCATGATAGAACTCGTAGCCCTGCGTGATGGGCACGCCGCGATCCCGTTCGCCATGGATGATCAGGGTCGGAGTTCTCACCTCGCGAACGAAGGTGATCGGCGAGTGCGCATCGTAGACCGCGCGGCGTTCGTAAGGACTTCCAAACATTCGGTACCCGCCCGTCGCGCCCGCGAGGGAGAACAGGTCCGAGTGCCCAGCCTGTGCGACCGCCGCCTTGAAGCGTGTGGTATGCGTGATGGCCCACTCGGTCATGAAGCCCCGTGGCCCTCGTCATCGCCGACGGGTCCCCGGACGGTGCCGCGCCGGTGAATCGAGCGCCGCTGCTGCTCGTCGGCGACGAGCTTTCCGAGGCACTCCCGGTACGCGAGGAAGCGGGCATGGCCATTCTGGTCCAACCCTTCAACACCCGGCGACTCCTGGACGTCGTTGCCCGCCTCCTCGGCCAAGCCCCAGGTTGAATACTCTCGCCTAACGTCAGCCTATCAATCGTGTACGGTCGCTCACCGCCCCGATGCTCACGACGCGTGGACTCACTGATCGCGGCGTCGACGTCGGGATTGGCGAGCGGATGCGGCGGGCTCGCCGCCCGCCAACAGGCGGAAGAGCGTCTCGATCGCGCCTGGAGTTAGCGCGTCGGGCATTTCGGCCGCCGCGCGGATAATTCCCCGAGCGAGGATCGCTGCCAACCGGAGCAGTTCTGCGGACTCGAATGGCGGGCGAGCGCCCTGCGCCGCATTCAACGCCTCGAACTGCGCTGGCACGTCCTTCGACTGTGCCTGCTGTGCCTGCAGACGACCGGGGAGCGTCGCCCGCTTTCGCGGATTGCGGAGCGCCGCGAGGCTGTACTCGAGGTCGAGCAGCACCGTCTCCCTCGGCACTGTTCGGGTCAGCTCGGCCACTTCGCGGCCGATGAGCGCGAGTCGGTCGGCCAACGGGAGATCGGGCCTAACGAGAATGGCAGGGTCGATCTGGACGACATTCCGCTCAATGACAGCGTCGACGAGCGCGCGCTTGTTGGGGAAGTTGGCGTAGATCGCGCCCTTGGTGAACCCGGCTGCCTCGGCGACGTCGTCGAGCGATGTGGCTTCCACGCCACGGAGCGCAAACCGTCGCGTCGCGGCGGCGACGATGGCCTCCCGTGTCTTCGCCTTGCGGGCCTGCTGAGTGAGCCGGGTGGGCGGCATGCCTCAACTCCTCCTCTTGCGATACCAGTCGGTATGTAGATACTATTGGGTATATAAGTGACGACCCTCGAAAATACCCGAGGGACTCGGCCGGGAAACTAACCGCGAGGCCCATATGCCGTCAGCGAACGCGCTCGACCTACCTCCGATCGGACAGCGGTACACCGCTGGTGCCAGTCCCCTCTATCTGCACCGTGCTGGTACGGGCGAACCGGCCGTCGTCTTCTTGCCCGGGGGAGGGATGTTCGGCCTCGGTTACTACAACGTTCACATGCGCGTGGCGGAATTCACCACCAGTGTTGTCTACGACCGGGCTGGCACGGGCTGGAGCGACGCTGTTCCGGTTCCGCGGAGCGCAGAGGATGTGGTGCAAGAGCTCCGAGGGCTTCTTCGCGATGCGGGACTCTCGGGTCCGTACCTCCTGGTCGGCCACTCGCTCGGTGGCCTCTACGCTCGGCGATTCGCCCAACTCTTCCCGGCCGACGTCGCCGCACTCCTCCTGCTCGATCCTGCCCACGAGGATTACCCGGCGCACGAGCCGGAGATTGCGCGCCGGGCGGCCGAGGAATGGAAGTCGAAGCCGATGCCCGAGCTCGGGCCGGAGCAGGTCCAGGGCTTTCGACCGCTCTTCGAAGGGATGTACAAGGAATGGCCGTCGGAGATTCGTGAGCCGCTGATCGAACGTCATCTCGATCCGGCTCAGGTGCGCGCGGGAATGCTCGAAGCCAGCAATGTGGATCAGCTCTACGAGGAAATGAGGCACGGCGGTCCGATGCCGGCCGTCCCGATGATCGTGTACACGGCAATGGGGATCGACGCGAGCCAGACGATCTTCTCGACCGAGGAGGTTGTGCGGGCGCAGAACGCGGCCAAGCTGGCGACGAACTCGGCCTTCGTGGAGCCGTTGTCTGGTGCGGAACACCGCGTGCTCGAGGATGCGTCGCACGCAATGATCCACGCGCAGCGACCGGACGCCGTACTGCAGGGTGTCCGCGATCTGCTGGACCGTACGCGTCGCTGAGCCCGCGAGCGAAGCACGACCGTCACGGGGTTGGTCGATGGTGACTCGGTTACCGCCGCGACGAGTCAACGTCTGCCAGCCCCGATCGTGCTACCCCGAGCGAGGCCATGGTGCCAAACAGGAGGCCGGGGATGAGGCCAGCCGTGAAGACCTCGCCCCGCGACACCGGGTAGTGGATCGCTCCGAACCACGCGCCGATGCACGCGGCAGCATACACCATGTCGAAGCACAGGAAGAAACCGCGTACCCAGTTCCGCGTTGGGTTCAACACCACGGGAAGGATCGCCGCCGCGCCGAACGCCGTGAACAGAGCGCACTGCTGGATGAAGTCGGCGAATGCAATGAACCGCACCATGCCGATCATCGCGAGAACGAGGACTGCCACGAACCGCCACACGCGACCCGCCTGTGTCGTTAGGCCGGCAATCTAAATAGAGACTGCCTGGATTGCGATTTAACCGGTCGGCACCTGACTCGGTCGTGCAGTGCGCCAAGACGAATTCAATACGCGACGGGCACTCAACTCGAATAACCGCCCAGTTAACACGACTAACTCCCAGCCCACGGAAGACTTTAGGATGCCTAACGCGCCGGGCTCGACCGAAACACTTGGCCCTGGCGCCGCAGATCGGTACAACAGAGGGCTGGTGCGCGGCTGTGCCCGCTCTTCCCCTGACCGAGAGCGTTTCTAACCTCATCAACCACCTCCGTGAGCCTGGCGTACTGAGGCTCGAGGTCCTCGACTAACCGGATCGGGTTCAGGGACTCGATGCGACGTTGCGAAGGCGTTAGATGCGAAGCAGTATGCGCCCAAGGCTAGAGCCTGAGGGTTACCAGCGTGGAATCATCGTCAGCTCCGGCTCACGCGACGGCCCCAACGTCGACGCGTTGGGCCGCCACACTCCAGGTCATCCGCGTCTTTCTCGCCATCACGTTTGCCACGTACGGACTCGTCAAAGTCCTGGGCGGCCAGTACAACTACGGCGATTGGGTTATCGACAAGAGGACGGTGGATGGCACCTCGCTCGTGTGGGCGTTCTACGGATACTCGCCGATGTACGGTCGCTTCACCGGACTGTTCGAGCTCGTGCCGGCCATTCTGCTGCTGATTCCACGCACCGCAACGATCGGGGCCGCCGCGTTGTTCGCGGTCGCCCTGAACGTCACCGCCATGGATTTCGGCTTCCACTATCCCGCGGTGAAGTACTTCGCCCTCGGCTACACTGCGTTGTTGGCCGTATTGCTGTGGGCCGATCGCGAGAAGCTCTCGCTCCTTCTGCTGAATCGGGAGCAAGCGCGTGCCGTCGCGGCCTCGCCACCGACGCTGAGCGCCGAGGCGTCGCGACCGTTGTTCTCCCCCATCATACGTCGTGTGCTGCTCGCGGCCGCGGGGCTGTTCGTGGTTGGCGCGGCGAACGTCGCGGCGCTATCGATCAGCAAGGGTCCGGAGCCCGTGGCGCGACGCGCGATCGAAGCCCAAGTGCAGCCTAACGAGCGCGTCGAGCTGTTGCGGAGCCGCCAGACGGGGCTGATCGGCGTGAACTGGACCGCCACCGTGGACTACGCGGTGATCGGCGCCCAGTCGACGGATACCGTCACCGTTCACGCGCGCAAGATCACGGCACTCTTCCCGTGGCGAGTCACTCAGGTGACGAGCACGCGACGATCCCAGTAGGATGCGTCATTCCTCGCTCATCCCGGACTGGTCGACTGCGTCAGTACCGCGTGGTGCAATTTGTGTAGTCGAATGGGCCTCGGCGTCCGGGTCCTGCGTAACGCAACGAGGTCATCATGCACAACGGTCAGTCAGCGGGCTCCTCCGCCGAGTCCAGGCCGGCTCGAATCAGCGGTCTCTGGGGTGTGAGGTACCAAGTCCGAGATGTGCGGCGCGCGGTCGAGTTCTACACGAATACGCTTGGGTTCAAGCTGGACCACCAAAACCTGCCTGCGTTCGGGCAGGTCTCTATCGGGGAGCTCAAGCTCGTCCTCAGCGGGCCGGGGGCATCCGGCTCCCGGGCAATGCCGGACGGGCGCCAGCAAGAACCCGGAGGCTGGAACCGGGTTATCCTCCACGTGAATGATCTTCCGGCCCGTATCGCCGAGCTCAGAAAGAGCGGCGCGCGCTTTCGCAATGAGATGGAGGTCGGACCTGGCGGGAGGCAGATCCAGGTGGAAGACCCCGATGGCAATCCGGTTGAGCTGTTCGAGCCCGCGAACCGATAACCGCGCGTGCTAACGCGTACAGCCGTCCACCGGGTCGAACTCGCAGTCTTCGATGCGGAGGCATCCGCAGCGCATCGCCGTCGACCGTCGCTGGCCGTTCGCGAGGCGTGGAGCGGGCTCGATCGCCTGATCGATTCGGGCGTCAGACCGCGTTAGGCGCGGCGCGCGGCCAGTACTGATGACCGCGACGCCAACAAGGCAGAGCAACGCGCCCGCCACGTCGGCGGCGTCGGGCCGATGGCCGTCGAGCCACCAGCCCCACAGCAGCGATAGGACGACGAAGACGCCACCGTACGCGGCGTAGACCCGCCCGAAGTGCGTGGGCTGGAGCGTCGGCACGACGCCGTAACGACCCCCGAGGGGGTATCTAGACTACGTCGTGGTTGCAAGAGGACTCCACAATGACCCCCAACGACAATTCGGGCGAGGAGCCCCACGTCGAGCGCGGCCACTCAGGCCATACGGCACACGGTGCACATCACGGCCACGACGCTGCGACGGGTGCGCCAAGCGGGCACGCGCACCGCGAAACCGCTGAGGCACACCAGGGACACGGCGCGCACAACAAGCACGCCGGCCACAGCGTCGCCATGTTCCGGGACAAGTTCTGGGTCACCCTCCTGCTCACGCTCCCCACACTCGTGTGGGGACACATGCTCCAGCGCGCGCTCGGGTCCCACGCGCCCATGTTCCCGGGGAGCCAGTGGATCCCAGCCGTATTCGGAACGGCCGTGTTCGTGTACGGCGGCTGGCCGTTCATCCAGGGTGCGCGGCGCGAGCTCACGGACCGCCTGCCGGGCATGATGACGCTGATCGCGCTCGCGATCTCGGTCGCGTTCGTGTTCAGCGCCGCCGTCACGTTAGGCTACCCGGGCATGCCGCTCTGGGAAGAGCTGTCGACGCTAGTGACGATCATGCTCCTCGGCCACTGGCTCGAGATGCGGTCGATCTCGCAGGCCCAGGGCGCACTCGGCGAGCTGGCGAAGCTCCTTCCGAACGTGGCCACGCGGCTCATTGTCGGAGGCGCCGCCGAGAAGAGCGACGACGTGCCCATCAGCGCGCTTCGCGAAAGCGATGTCGTGCTCGTGCGGCCCGGGCAGAGCGTGCCCGCTGATGGCGTGGTCATCGCCGGCGAAAGCGACGTGAACGAGTCGATGTTGACCGGCGAATCTCGGCCCGTCCACAAGGCGCCTGACGCGAAGGTCATCGCTGGAACGACGAACGGTGCCGGTTCGCTTCGCGTCCGGGTCACGGGCACCGGCGACCGGACCGCGCTCGCCGGCATCATGCGCCTGGTGGAGCAGGCGCAGTCGTCGCGGTCGCGGGCACAGGCCCTTGCGGACCGCGCGGCGTTCTGGCTGACATGGGTCGCGTTAGGTGCCGGGGTGGTGACGCTCGTCGGCTGGATCGTGGCCGGGGCCACCGCGGCGTACGCCGTCGAGCGCCTCGTGACGGTGCTCGTCATCGCGTGTCCGCACGCCCTCGGCCTCGCGATCCCGCTGGTGATCGCCATCTCCACGACGTTAGGTGCACGAAGCGGCCTGCTCGTCCGCGACCGCCGCGGTCTCGAGGAAGCACGGAATATCACCGCGGTTGTCTTCGACAAGACCGGGACGCTGACGCGCGGCGAGTTCGGTGTCGTCGCCGTGACGCTGGCGGCCGGCATGGACCCCGACACGGCGCTGGGCCTCACGGCTGCCGTCGAGGCAGACTCGGAGCATCCGATCGCGCAGGGGATCGTGCGCACGGCCAGGGAACGCCAGGTCACGACACCTCGTGTGGAGCGTTTCGAGGCGCTGCCGG
>Ga0307406_10000620_pt1 | contig 20259 bp, 21 predicted proteins | sample 322Cmetagenome_3_FD_203706 | JGI IMG/M metagenome (GOLD analysis project Ga0307406, IMG submission 203706) | Maize rhizosphere microbial communities from greenhouse at UC Davis, California, United States - 322HYB-C-2 | ecosystem: Host-associated > Plants > Roots > Rhizosphere > Soil | place...
TTACATAGATCGCAACCTGAGTATCGGCACCGGATTTGTTAATACCTCTTACACTGCGGTGAGTGGCGCAGAGACGGATTACTTTGTGCGTGCGCGTAATTTCTTCACCGACAAGGCTAGCCTGGAGCTCAGCTATGTGGATGGTGAAGTCGAGAATAGTTTAATGGTCGGCGGAACCATTCGTTTCTAGTGTTCTCTTTTAGTGAGGGTTGCTAGTAGCATTCGCTTTCTTAGTCGTCTGTTACACCAAAAGCCAGTTCAGTTTTGAACTGGCTTTTTTGTTATATAAATACATTTTTTAAATGCATTTTTTGTTTTTATCTTTACCCTTGCGTTTTAAGTCGATGGGTTTATAGTTAATCCGTCGGGTAGTGTTTTGTTCTCAGCATTTTTTCAGCTTAGAGTTAGGTTTACCCGCGTGGTCGTGGAATTAAGGTGTCCGGTTGTTAGTTCTGGTACGTCCTGTGTTCTGGCTGTGTCGTTAGAGCCTTCGGTTAGCAGTCGCTTCCGTCAGTCTCTGCCCCCGTTTTTGCCAGTTGGCTTTTCTGTTGTCAGGTCGCGCCTGTTTTGGGATAAGAACACCTGATTCCTCTGTTGAGTCGAAACTCAACGCCTGAAAAAGTAATAGCTATTGTTCGTGGCCCGTCTGCGAAACCAGTATTTCCGGCATTTATAAGCTGGACGTTATTGCTCAAACATTATTTCTTAGTCGCCTGTAATAAAAACGATAACCCATGGGATAAAGGAGTTGTGCAGTGAAATATTGTTTATCCAGTCTGCGCTATTTTTACATGCACTCTGCTCGCTATGCCTTGGCCATTTTTTTATTGGCTTGCATTAACCCTCTGTTGGCAGAGGATGCAAAATACAACATGACACGCGGTGTTACCGACATCAGTGGTCAGGTTTACGATTTGCACATGATCATTTTTTATATTTGTTGTGCCATCGCAGCCATAGTGTTTGGATTGATGTTTTGGTCCATTTTGCATCATCGCAAAGCCAAGGGCGCCACTCCCGCGCAATTCCACGGCAGCTTAAAAATCGAAATTATTTGGACCGCCATACCGGTAGTAATTTTGGTGGCTATGGCGATCCCGGCGAGCAAAACGTTAATCGCTATGGAGGATGCCTCCGAAGCCGATATCACCGTATTGATCACCGGCTCACAATGGAAATGGCACTACAAATATCTCGATTACCCTATAGAGTTTTATTCCCTGCTCGCGACACCGCGCGACGCTATTAATAATCAAGCCGAAAAAACCGATCTTTATCTGCGCGATGTGGATAAGCCCTTGGTGTTGCCAACCGGCAAAAAAATTCGTTTTCTGGTTACTGCGGATGACGTAATTCACTCCTGGTGGGTGCCTGCATTTGCCGTGAAAAAAGATGCCAACCCCGGGTTTATCAACGAGACATGGACCAAGGTGGATAAGCCAGGCATTTATCGCGGGCAGTGTGCAGAGTTGTGCGGAAAAGACCACGCGTTTATGCCCGTTGTTGTTGATGTGCGCAGCCCGGAGGATTTTGATCTGTGGGTGGCGCAGGAGTTGGAGCGTCAGGCACAAGAAAAGGCCGCAGAGGCAGCGCGCGGAAATATGACAATGGATGAGCTAATGGCACAAGGGCAAAAAATCTATGAAACCCATTGTGCCGCTTGTCATCAAATTTCCGGTGAAGGTTTGCCCGGTGTCATTCCCGCACTCAAAGGTAGTGTGATGGCAACAACCGATATTCCCGCACATATTCAAATTGTCGTGAACGGTAAAGCCGGTACCGCCATGCAAGCTTATGGTAAGCAATTAACCAATAGCGAATTGGCGGCGGTTATTACTTACGAGCGCAATGCGTGGGGTAATAATACCGGTGAGTTGGTGCAAGCTGCCGATGTCGCCGCAGTTAAGGGAGGAGAATAATAATGAGCACCGAAAATAGCAGCGAATTGGGTAGTGAATTAGATCATCACCAGAGCGATGATCATCATGCGCATGACCACAAGCCACACGGCATCACCCGCTGGTTGTTTACGACTAACCATAAAGATATTGGCACGCTTTATTTGTTGTTCTCGCTGCTAATGCTGTTTACCGGCGGCATTTTGGCAATGATGATTCGCGCCGAATTATTTCAACCGGGTTTGCAATTTGTTGATCCACATTTTTTTAACCAGCTCACCACAGTACATGGTTTGGTGATGGTGTTTGGTGCAGTTATGCCTGCATTTGTCGGTTTGGCGAATTGGATGATTCCGCTCATGATTGGCGCGCCCGATATGGCGTTGCCGCGTATGAATAACTGGAGTTTCTGGATCTTACCTTTTGCCTTTACGATTTTACTTTCTACCTTTTTTATGGAGGGGGGCGCACCGGCAGCGGGCTGGACTTTTTACGCACCACTCTCCACTACTTACAGTAGCGATAGCACCGCATTTTTTGTGTTTTCAGTTCACCTGATGGGGATATCTTCCATCATGGGAGCGATGAATGTGATAGTCACTATTTTTAATATGCGCGCACCAGGCATGAAGTGGATGAAATTGCCGCTGTTTGTATGGACTTGGTTAATCACCGCATTTTTATTAATTGCTGTGATGCCGGTACTGGCGGGTGTGGTCACCATGGTGCTTACCGATAAATATTTTGGCACCAGTTTTTTTGATGCGGCGGGCGGCGGTGACCCGGTTATGTTTCAGCATATTTTTTGGTTCTTTGGGCACCCGGAAGTTTACATCATGATTCTGCCCGCCTTCGGGATTGTCTCCAGCATTATTCCAACCTTCGCGCGTAAACCCTTGTTTGGTTATGAATCCATGGTGATTGCCACCGCAAGTATTGCGTTCTTGTCGTTTATTGTATGGGCGCATCATATGTTTACGACTGGCATGCCGGTAGCGGCTGAATTATTTTTTATGTACGCGACCATGCTGATTGCAGTTCCAACCGGCGTGAAAGTATTTAATTGGGTAGCCACTATGTGGCGCGGCTCGATGACGTTTGAAGTGCCGATGATGTTTGCCTTGGCATTTATTGTGTTATTCACCATTGGCGGTTTATCCGGCTTGATGCTCGCGATAGTGCCCGCCGATTTTCAATACCACGATACCTATTTTGTGGTGGCACATTTTCATTATGTGCTGGTGACGGGCGCTGTGTTTGGCATTATCTCCGGTGTTTATTACTGGATACCCAAGTGGACGGGAGTAATGTACAGCGAAAAAATTGGCCAGTTTCATTTTTGGTGTTCAATTGTTTCCGTCAACATGTTGTTCTTCCCTATGCATTTTGTCGGCTTGGCGGGAATGCCCCGGCGCATTCCTGATTATGCGTTGCAGTTTGCAGATATGAATGCGTTTATCAGCATTGGTGGATTGTTGTTTGGTTTGTCACAACTTATTTTTGTGTGGATGGTGGTTCGCTGCATGCGCAGAAAAGGTAAAAAGGCAAGTAGCCAAGTATGGGAAGGTGCTCAGGGTTTGGAATGGGAAATTCCGTCGCCCGCCCCTTATCACACGTTTCAAACACCACCTCATGTGAAATAGCAGGTTGTGAATGGTTGATTGTTTTGCCTAATTGGTTTTCACACAGAGTCCGGAGGGCGCATGGTTTCGCACAGAACATTAATGCGCAAATTAATACTTATTTGTATTGCGATGTTTGCCTTCGGTTATGCCTTGGTTCCGCTCTACGATGTGTTTTGCGAAATTACCGGTATTAATGGCAAAACCAGCAATCAACCTGCAACTACCAGAGCCAAGGTTGATGAGTCGCGTGCGATTAAAGTGGAATTTTTGGCTAATCGCGATAGTTCTATTCCCTGGGGTTTCTCGCCGGAAATGACGGATATAAGCCTTCACCCCGGGCAGATAAAAGTAGTGAATTTTATTGTGGAAAATCCAACCGATGAAGCAATGGTAGGGCGCGCCGTGCCATCAGTCTCGCCCGGTGAAGCCGCCAAATACTTTATAAAAATTGAATGCTTTTGTTTTACCGAGCAACCATTGGATGCTCATGAGCGCAGAGCTATGCCGGTTCAGTTTTATATAGATCCAAAACTACCTGCGCATTTTACCACCATCACTCTCTCGTATCGTTTATACAAAAATACACCACAGGTAGTCGGGCGGTAGTTTGCTTGTGCGATTGGAGGAATCACTATGCGTGTAGATCATCAGCGTTACTATGTTCCCGAGCAAAGTATTTGGCCGATAGTGGGGGCTGTGTCGTTATTTTTTATTGGTATTGGTGCCGCGCTATTGGTGAATGACCTGGCCAAAGACCAGCACGGCGCCGGAGGCTATGTGTTAGCCATTGGTTTTGCACTCTTGTGTTATATGTTATTTGGCTGGTTTAAAAATGTAATCAGCGAATCTATGGAAGGGCTTTATAGTTCGCAAATGGATCGCTCATTTCGCCAAGGCATGAGCTGGTTTATTTTTTCGGAAGTGATGTTTTTTGCGGCGTTTTTTGGTGCGCTTTTTTACGCCCGAATGATTGCGGTGCCTTGGTTGGATGGGGCAAGTAATAATGTGATGACGGGCGAAATTCTCTGGCCGAATTTTGAGGCAATGTGGCCGCTGACAAAAACCCCAGGCGGTATAGAAACCCAGCCTATGCCGTGGGAGGGGATTCCACTGTACAACACACTTATTTTGTTGGCGTCTTCAATCACACTGCAATTTGCGCATATAGGCATAGAGAAAAATAAACATGCCCAGTTGGGTTTTTTTATGATGTTAACCATAGTGCTGGGCGCAGTATTTTTATATTTGCAGGGTTATGAGTATATGCATGCCTATAGCGACTTGGGCTTACGGCTAGATTCTGGTGTTTATGGCAATACCTTCTTCCTGCTGACAGGTTTTCATGGGCTGCATGTGACCTTGGGAACGGTGTTTTTATTAGTTATTTTTTTACGAATTTTGATTAAAGGACATTTTACTCCAGAGCGGCACTTCGGTTTTCAGGCCGCTGCCTGGTACTGGCACTTTGTGGACGTGGTATGGCTTAACTTATTTATTTTTGTGTATGTACTGTAACTAACCACAACCTTGCTGGTTCGTTTACAAGCTTGTGGTTAGGTTTGGATATCGGTTAGTAAGGGCGTGGATTAGGTGTAATAACACCAGTCAGTAAGAGGATGATGAGTAGTAAAACAACGGCGGCAGAAAAAAATAAGCGACGACCTAAAAACTTGGACATTTGCGGAGCTTTGTCGTCATTTTTAATCATCACAAATAGTGCCTGAAACAAGCTAAACACAACCAATGCCAGTAAACAGATTAAGACTATTTTTATAAACATAATAAATCCCTTGCAGGAGTGGAGGTATGACAATTATAGCGTTCAATCGCTATTGGGTTATGCGGTGGCATTGGGTATTCATCTGTTTGCTCGCCACTGCCTTTCTTATGTCATTGTCGTTTTGGCAATTGTCGCGCGCCACGGAAAAAAAACAAACTCTGGCGCGCATTGCGCAATGGCAAGCGGCCGGAGCACTGACTTCACAGCAGCTATTAGCACTTGGCGATCAGGATCTGGACGGTGTGCACGTCAAATTCGCTGCCCGTTGGGTCTCCCCCATTATCTGGTTGTTGGACAATCAATTAGTCGATGGCCGCATCGGTTACGATGTGGTGATTCCGGTTGAAGAAATTCCTGCTGACTTATCAAACTCCGTATCTACCAACTTGGTTCCACCGGTGTTGATTAATCTTGGATGGGTTGCTGCGGTTGGTGGGCGCGAGCAGTTACCGGATGTTGAGATTCCAGCGCAATTAATGATTGACGGAATTTTTCGTACCGCTCCTCAAGGGTTATTGTTAGGAACTAATATTGAAGATAAAGGGCGCTGGCCAATGCGCATTCAGCAATTGGATGCATTAAGCCTTGCTCCCTATTTGCCGTCATTAACTACCTTGGGTGTGATTTTTCAGCAACAACAATCGCCCTACCGCGTGCATTATCAACCAGTGATATTGCCGCCCGAACGCCATAGAGCTTATGCATTGCAGTGGGCGCTGTTGGCAGTAGCAGTCATTGTGATTGCGCTGAGTGCAAGTGCAAAAAAGGAGTTGATTCATGACCAGTCGTAAATTTTTTAGTTTATTTCTACTTTGTGCCTTGGTGCCATTACTTGCGGCCAAAGTCAGCCTGGCATTTGGATGGTTTAGTCACGACTCGGTGAATAAAGGTTATTGGCTGGAGCGTGAAATTGAATTGTTACCCAACGCCGAGGTGAATACTCCCGCGTGGCGTTTGGTTTATGTGGCGCCAGAGTCCTGCGCAAAAGATTGTGAGCAAGCATTGTTCACTATGCAGCAGCTTTATACTGGCCTTGGACGTAAACAATTGAATATTCAACCGCTGGTGATTGCGGCAGAAAGTCCGAGTTCACTCCAGAAATTTTCATCTCTTTCGTGGTTGAAAAAAAATACTCTTGCCGAATCTTTGCAAAATCAAATCGTGATCGTGAATCGTGACGGGCTTGCTCTTTTGCGCTATCCGGTGAATGCCGATCCTGAGCAAATGCAGAATATCGCCAAAGATGTCCGCACCGATCTATTGCGTTTAATGAATTATGACCGGAGCGGAACATGAAATATTTTTCTACTTTAGTCAGTTTTACGCTGGTACTAACGTTGGTTGTCATCGCGCTAGGTGCTTATACACGCTTAACCGATGCCGGACTTGGTTGTCCGGATTGGCCGGGCTGTTATGGGAAATATCATGCGCCAGTGCTGGATCATCACATTGCCGATGCGCAAGAAAAATTTCCGCACTTGGAAGTTGATCCTTACAAGGCGCGCAATGAAATGCTGCACCGTTATATTGCTGGTTTATTGGGCCTGGCAGTGTTGGCCATTTTTATTACCAGTCATTACATTAAACGCTATCGCCGTTTGGCATCGGCTCTTTTGTTGCTAGTAATTTTTCAAGCAGCCTTGGGAATGTGGACAGTAACGCTCAATCTGTTACCGCTAATTGTATTAGCGCATTTGTTGGGCGGGTTCACACTGCTGTGTTTGTTGGCATTATTGCGCGCAGAAATAGCATGGGATCGAGCACAAAACTCAACCCCTAAGAATAATAACTTCGCTGAACCGGCTTTGTCGCGCTTGGCCGGTTTTGGTTTTGTGGTGTTGTTGGTGTTAATCGCGCAAATTGCATTGGGCGGATGGACTTCTACCAATTACGCGGCTGCAGTTTGCAACCAACTGCCTTTTTGTGAAGCGGGTTGGCAGGAGCGCTTTTCTCTGGCACAAGTTTTTCATTTGCCGTTAGGGCATGAAACTTATGAATATGGTGTTTTACCTTACGAAGCGCGCATGAGTATTCATGTGTCGCATCGCGTGGGTGCGATTGTTACGCTCCTGGTGTTCGGTGCTTTTTTATACGCCTGTTGGCGCCGTGCCCAATCCCACGTAATGCGCTGGATGGTAATCGCAATGAGTTTATTGTTATTACTGCAATTGACCTTGGGCTTAATCAATATTATTGCCTTGGTGCCGCTGTGGAATGCAGTTGCACATAATGTGGTTGCAGCTAATCTGTTAATGATATTGGTGGTTTTTTTACGACAAATTGCTTTGCGTAGGGATGTTATTTTCCCTGCGTCAGTCATGCCAGTACAAACAGAAATTTCATCGCCAAGGCATAGTGTTATTCGTTCTGTTGTGAATGAAAATAAATTTTCACAAACACCAAATAAAATTTAGATAGGGATCATTCAAACTAAGGGGGGAGAAATAACATGGCCATAACAAAAAGTGTATCGCCCGGTGTGAATTGGCGCGCAGAAATAAGTAGCTATGGTCGTGCTTATTATCAGTTAACCAAACCCAAAGTCGTTGCACTCTTGGTGCTGACGGCGGTGGTCGGCATGATGTTGGCAAGCCCGGGAGTACCAGACTTCTTGCTTATTGCCACGGCCAGCGTGGGTATTGCATTAGTGTCCGGCGCGGCGGCGGCATTTAATCATGTGCTTGATCAAAAAATTGATGCACAAATGGCACGCACTCACATGCGGCCTTTGCCTAAAGGTCGGCTGACAAGCAATCAAGCTGTGATTTTTGCCTGTTTGTTAGCCGTTGCCGGATTCTTATTGTTGATGCTGGCCGTAAATGCACTCACTGCCTATTTAACGCTGCTTGGGTTATTTGGTTATGCGGTGGTGTATACCATGCTATTAAAGCGGGCCACACCGCAAAATATTGTAATTGGCGGTGTGGCGGGTGCACTACCGCCGGTGTTGGGTTGGACGGCTGTCACCGGCAGCGTCAGCAGCGAAGCGCTATTGTTAATGATGATTGTATTCGCTTGGACACCACCACATTTTTGGGCGCTGGCAATTCACCGCGTCAATGATTATGCCAAAGCCAATATTCCCATGTTGCCTGTTACGCACGGCATTGAATTTACCAAAACGCTTATTTTGCTTTACACCTTGTTGCTTATGGCAGTGTGCTGGCTCCCTTATTTAATTGGTATGGCTGGAGTCGTGTATTTGTGCGCAAGCCTTTATTTAAATATTGTTTTTATTCGCCATGCCTGGCGGTTGAAATTCAAGCCTGATGCAAATAGTGCTATGGCAACATTCCGTTTTTCTATTGTGCATTTAATGCTGCTGTTTTTAGCACTGTTGGTGGATCATTATGTTATTGCCTTTTTTGCCGGTTAATACAATATTTAAACCAATCGCAATTATGGTGATCTTATTTTTCAGCGCACTGTTGTGTCCTGGCGTAGCGATTGCCCAGGCTGAACTTACTGTGCAAAACCCATGGGTTAAATTGGCACCGCCGGGCGCCTCCGTGAATGCGGCTTATATGAATCTTCGCAATGATTCGCCGGAGGAAAAAATAATTGTGGCAGTCAGTGCAGATTGCTGCACGCAAGTGATGATGCACCAAACGCGGCGCGAGGGCGACAAAGTGTATATGGATCATCACGACAGGCTGATAATTCCTGCGCAATCGGAGCTTCAGTTGGCGCCCGGTGGTTTACATTTAATGTTGTTGGGTGCAAACGCTCCGTTGACCCTAAACGACAAGGTAAATATTCATTTTGATTTTGCTGATGGAACACAACACAGCGTCAGTATTCCGGTGAAAAAGGCTGCAGATGATTAGTGTGAATGCCACCCGCAAACTTCATCATTATTGGCTCTATGCAATGGTTATTGTGGTGAGCCTAACGCTTGGCATTTTTGTGGGGGCTCGCCAGCTGTCGCCCGAACCGGTTTATAACAACGCACAGTTATTGCCAGCACCGAAAATGCTGCCGGAATTCAATTTGACCAATCATTATGGTGAAGCAATCCGTTCAAGTCTTTGGCGAGGTCGCTGGTCGCTGGTCTTTTTTGGCTTTACCTCTTGCCCCGATATTTGCCCGCTGGAATTACAAAAGCTGGGAAAATTGTTGCGAGTGATGCAGGGAAATACCGGATTACAAGTGGTTTTTATCAGTGTTGACCCCGAGCGTGATACTCCCACTAAGCTGCGCGACTACGTCGGTTTTTTTCACCCGGACATTGTGGCACTCCAGGGAAGCAACAGTGAGCTTGCCCGAACTGCACAATTTTTTGGTGCTGCGTATGATCGCTCGGTGATTATTGACAGTAAATTATTAAGGGTGCCTGCGGGAATAGATATGCCTGATGGCAGTGGCGATGTGTATCAAGTAAATCATTCTACACGCATTTTTATCGTCAACCCTGAGGGCGCTTACAGTGGCAGTTTTATGCCGCCGTTCGATGTCGAACAACTTGAGGCCGACCTCAACCTGATGATGACACACTAAATTCTGTTGTTTGTCGTTTCGGTATAGGCAGCAAAGTACTTAGCAATAAATTGCTTAGATAGAGAACTTGTAGGGCTAGATGAAGCAGTTATCTACTGCTGAATTTTTAACAGTATTTGATCTAGCGGGGTGGAGGAGGCCATTTCAATCACGCTATATACTGAATCTGTAAGACGAATGCATTTATTTTTCGCCCTACCAGAAACGCGTCGAACAATTTAGTCGAACAATCTAATAGTGAATAACCAGTCGCAGAGTTGTTGGAGGAAAATATGATTTCTCATGTTGCAGGGCTTTTTACCCATCCACATAAAGAGTGGGAAGAAATTCGCGATACCCAAGAGACAGTGTCCCACTTGTACTTTGCGCATGTTTTATTTCTTGCGCTTATCCCACCCATCTCAATGTATATAGGCACCACGAAGGTAGGGTGGGTAATTGGCGATGGTGCGCCAGTAATGCTCACTGAATCTAGCGCATTAACCATGAGTGTTTTAATGTACTTGGCGCTGTTGGCCGGTGTGGGCGTTATGGGCGCGTTTATCGATTGGATGTCGCGCACTTATGATTCGGCTCCCGGGCTTGCGCGCTCGATTGTATTCGCTGCGTACACGGCCACGCCTTTGTTTGTTGCAGGGCTTTGTGCACTTTATCCCAATGTGATTTTGACCATGTTGGTCGGTATAGGCGCGGTGTTTTATACCGTTTATCTGCTCTATACCGGCATTCCCATTTTTATGAAAATCCCTGAGGATGAAGGCTTCGTTTACGCCAGTTCCATCCTCACTATCGGGTTGGTAATGTTTGTAGCCTTAATGGCGATTACTGTGTTGATTTGGAGTTTTGGTTTCGGGCCTGCCTATACAGGTTAGCAATTAAAATTTGGTCGCAATAAAAAAGCCGACGCAGCAAAACTGCGTCGGCTTTTTTTATTTTTGTGGTCTTCCAATAATTATTTAAGGCTGGTAAATACTTCGGCAGCAATTTGCAAAGTGTCGTTAATGTCCGCTTCGGTGTGCGCACCTGACATAAAACCTGCTTCGTAGGATGCTGGTGCCAAGTAAACCCCGCGCTCCAGCATGCCGTGGAAAAATTTATTAAAGCGTGGAATATCGCAGGCCATGACTTGTCTGAAGTTGGTGACTTTTTTCTCGCTGGTAAAAAAGAATCCAAACATACTACCTACATGATTGGTGGTGAAGGGGATGCCCGCTTCATCTGCCAGCTTTTGTAAGCCTTCTACTAGTTGCGTAGTGCGTGCACAAAGGTTGTTGTAAAAGCCTTCCTGTTCCAATAACTCCAGAGTTTTTAAACCAGCGGCCATGGCTACGGGGTTGCCAGACAGGGTGCCAGCTTGGTAAACCGGGCCTGAGGGCGCAATCATTTGCATAATGTCGCGACGGCCGCCAAAAGCGCCCACGGGCATACCGCCCCCAATGACTTTGCCCAGAGTGATGATATCGGCGTTTACACCGTAGTGGCCTTGTGCGCCTTTGTGCGCAACACGGAAACCGGTCATCACCTCATCAAAAATCAAAACGCTGCCGTACTCATCACACACTTCACGCAGGCATTCCAAAAAGCCTGGCACCGGTGGTACACAATTCATATTGCCTACTACCGGCTCAACAATAATGCAGGCGATTTGGTCACCGAGCTTGGCAAAACATTCGCGCACTTGTTCGGCATTGTTGTAATCGAGAGTGAGTGTGTGATCAGCCAATACGGCTGGCACACCCGGTGAGCTGGGCACACCCAGGGTCAGTGCGCCGGAACCGGCTTTAATTAATAAAGAATCAGAGTGGCCGTGATAACAGCCTTCGAATTTTATAATTTTGTCGCGTTTGGTAAAAGCGCGCGCGAGCCTGATGGCACTCATGGTGGCTTCGGTACCGGAGCTTACGAAGCGCACCATTTCCATATTGGGAATTAAAGTGCAGAGTTTTTCAGCGAGCGTGGTTTCGCGTTCAGTAGGCGCACCAAAACTCAAGCCAAACTTGGCGGTTTCGATCACGGTGTTGATCACGTCTGGGTGTGCGTGGCCCAGAACCATCGGCCCCCAGCTTTGGACGTAATCGATATATTTTTTGCCGTCTGCGTCCCACACATAGGCGCCCAGTGCGCGTTCAAAAAATACCGGTGTGCCGCCCACGGCTTTAAATGCACGTACTGGCGAATTCACGCCACCGGGAATTGTTTTTTGGGCTTGTAAAAATAGTTCTTCGGAGCGGCTCATGGTGAATCCTTAAATTAATTTTTCAATTCAGTAAATTTTTTGGCTTGGGCGGTAATGTCATCCGCCGCAAATAAACTATGACAAACGGCGAGCATATCAGCGCCGGCATCCAGTAATTGTTTGCCATTCTCTAATGTGATGCCGCCAATTACCACAATCGGTATAGCGCTAAATTGTTGGCGGGCTTCGCTAATCAATGAAATTGGCGCAGGGCGCGCGTTGGGTTTGGTGCTCGATGGAAAGAATCGACCAAAGGCGATGTAGTTGGCGCTGTCTTTTATTGCTTGTTGGGCGAGTGTCAGTGAATCGTGGCAGGTGACACCGATGATTGCGCGATTGCCGAGAATAATACGTGCCGCCACTGGGTTAGTATCACCTTGCCCCAAGTGTACGCCATGTGCGCCAACTTCTTTTGCAAGCTCTACATCATCATTAATTAATAATTGCGCCTGATATTGATTGCATAGCGCAAGCAAATTTCTGGCTTCAAATGATCGGCGTACTTTGTCCGAGGTTTTGTCTCGATATTGCACCAGCTTGCAGCCACCTTTTAATGCGGCGGCTACGGCGGTGAAGAGTTGATCCCCCGGGAGCAATTGTGAGTCGGTAATCGCGTAGAGTTTATTGTTCATATTAGAAAGGTTTCACCACCACCAAAATGACGATGCCAATTAATAGCAATACCGGGAACTCATTAAACCATCGAAAAAATACGTGGCTTTTGGTGCAGCGATCATCGCGCAGCTGCTTCCAGTAGGCGACGCAGGCGTGGTGATAACCGGTGAGAATGGCCACCAAAACTAATTTGCACCAGTACCAGCCTTGGGTTGAGTAATAGCTCCAGCCGAGCCAGCTCATCCAAATCCCAAAAATAAATACCGCGACCATTGAGGGGTTGGCGATACCCCGTAGCAGTTTGCGCTCCATAATTTTGAAACGCTCGCGGCTGATTTCATCTTCGCTCATGGTGTGATACACAAACAGCCGCGGCAAATAAAACAGCGCTGCCATCCAGGTGATGACAGCAATAATGTGTAGTGCTTTTATCCACAGCATAAGTGCATCTCAACGATAAATTCGGCAAGGGTTCAATTCAACAAACGCTAGATTCGATAGTAGTTATCGATGTTGCGGCGGCTGATTATACCCAGTGGCTGGTGTGAATCGCTAAGTGATTCAACCCAAAGTGCATCCAGCTGTTGGCGATTCATCAATTCCAAGGCTTCAAATAGATTTGCATCCGCAGGGATTCGTTCAAGGTCGTAGCGACGCGCGGGAATTTCCAGCAGGTTGATTTGATCTTCGCTAGCACTGGTTTGCAAATCGCTGCCTAAATTTTGCGGATCGTTTTGCAGTGTTTGTAAATAGCTATGCAGGTCCGCCGGTTGCAGCAGCTGATTATTTTCGCGCAGTAAAATCCAGTGTGGATGATGACTGAGCAGTTGCTGCGCGGTCGAGACGTTGATGAGGTTATCGCTTATCACCAGATGGCGATCCATCAACCCACGTACCCCGGTGTTGCCAAGCAGTTGTTCCATTGCTTCGGTGCTGCGGAATTTTCCCTGAATACGCAGTACGTGTTGGAACAATCCATCGCAGCGAAATACCCAGCGGGTGGTCAGGCAAGCGGCAATCACTACCAGCATGCTGGGGAAAATAATGTTTGGGTTATAGGTGAGTTCGAGGATTGCCATCATCGCGGCGAGTGGGGCATTGAGTGTGGCGCCCATCATTGCGCCCATACCCAAAATCACATAAAAACCGATGGCGCTGGCGGAGCCGGGCATCAGTATTTGCGCGGCGCTACCCACTGCGCCGCCGATACAGGCGCCGATAAACAGCAATGGTCCTACTACACCGCCGGGCATGCCCACGCCAAGGCTAATGGATGTGGCGAGCAGCTTAACGACTGCAATCGCCAGAAGCAGCGCAAAGCCTATTTCGCCTGCGAGGGCGCTGCTAATAGTGTCGTAGCCTACGCCCATAATTTGGGGAATCCACAGGGCGCAGATACCGGTAAACAATCCCGCCAAGGCGAAGCGCAGGGCGATAGGTCGGTTTAACGCCCAGCGACAACTGGCACCGTGCAGGCGAATATAGGCTGCCGCAAAGACGGCGACTACCAGCCCGACCAAACCCATCAGCGGCAGCTCCCGTAAATCCCCCATTACGGATTGTGCATTGATAAACGCGATTTCGGGGCCAAAGGCCAGTCGCGTCATGGTGGCGCCAGCAACGGCCGCGAGAGTGACAGGGATAAAACCGGCGATGGTGTACTGCATAATCACCACTTCCATCGCAAAAATTACTCCCGCCATCGGCGTGTTAAAACAGGCAGCGATGGCAGCGGCGACTCCGCAGCCAGCCAGTGGTCTCAGGCTGTTGGCAGGCAACTTTAACCATTGGCCGAGCAAACTGCCGCTACCTGCACCCAGATGCACGGCTGGGCCCTCGCGACCCACCGATTGCCCGGTCAGCAAGCAGGCGGCGCCGCCGAAAAATTGGGTGATTACGTTGCCCAGAGGCAATCGCCCTTGATGGTTCTGCAGGCGATCCATCACATGCCCAATGCTGGTGGCGTGATGGCGCTTATCGACCAGTTGCAATATCAGCCCCAGCAGGATTGCTCCGGTGACCGGTAACGCAAAGTGCATGAGGGAACTGATGGCTTCAAAGTTTTCAAAGCTACCCGGCAGGAAATATCCCAGTGGCAATTCCACCGCCCAGCGAAACAACACAATCACTGCGCCGGCGATAATTCCGGTGAGCAACCCCAGTAGCGTCAATTGCGGCAGGGATTCCGCCCCCGCCAGTTGATCGCGCAGGGATTCGGCATATCGACTAAAACCAAGGCGGCCGCTGTTGGCGCGGTTGCTGTCAGGGAGGTTATTGGTGGCGTTCGGTGGAAGGTTGGCGGGCACAGTGTGTTCCTGCTAAAGCGTTAACTGCGACGCCACCAGCGTTTTCCGGATGCGGCGGCAGCTTTTACTTTCGATTTATGAATAAGGCTCTTATGATAGCCCTCTTTATTACTAACCATGGCACAGGGCGCGCTCAGAATACCAGAGTCGTATGGCCCTTATGATTCTCCATAGTTAGAAACACAGCGATGATATTGAGCAAATTTCAGGGGGTTGAGGTGATTAAAGCGGCGATTGTTGGTGGAACCGGTTATACAGGGGTTGAGTTGTTGCGCCTGCTGTCCAAACATCCACAGGTTGAGGTGACTATAATCACCTCACGCGCCGAAGCGGGCACCAAGGTTGCTGATATGTACCCCAATCTGCGTGGCCATGTCGATCTGGCGTTTACCGAGCCGGACGTGGCGCTATTGGGCGAATGCGATGTGATCTTTTTTGCCACGCCTCACGGTGTCGCACAGAACATGATGAGCGGTTTGATGAATACCAAGGCGCGCATTATCGATTTGTCCGCAGACTTCCGTATCCGCGATGTGCCGCTGTGGGAGAAATGGTACAACCAGCCCCATGGTGCCCCCGATTTGGTCGCACAAGCTGTGTATGGCCTGCCTGAAGTGAACCGCGAGGCGATTCGCACGGCCAAACTAGTCGCTTGCCCCGGTTGTTATCCCACCGCCACCCAATTGGGTTATCTGCCGCTGATTGAAAATAATCTGGTCGATCCAACCCGTTTGATCGCCAACGCCGCCAGTGGCGCGAGTGGCGCTGGTCGGCAGGCCAAAATCGACAATCTATTAATGGAAATCAGCGATAGCTTCAAAGCCTATGGTGTGGCGGGGCATCGTCACTTGCCAGAAATCGAGCAGGGCTTACGCGATGTACAGCCCGCCGGTGTTGCGCCAGTAGCGCTGACTTTTGTACCGCATTTGTTGCCGATTATTCGCGGAATTCACGCGACGCTTTATGCAACTCTGCTTGATGCCAGCAAAGTGCCAGATCTGCAAAAGCTGTATGAAGATCGTTATGCCAATGAACCTTTTGTGGATGTTTTACCCGCAGGTGTATTGCCGCAAACCCGCAGTGTGAAAGGCTCTAACGTCTGCCGTATCGCCATTGTGCGCCCGCAACAGCGCGATACCGTGGTGGTGTTATCGGTGATTGATAACCTCACCAAAGGCGCTTCTGGTCAGGCGATCCAAAACATGAACATTATGTTCGGTTTTGAAGAGACTGCCGGTCTGGATGTTGTGGCTTTAATGCCCTAATGACGGTTTAGCGCGCGGGATGAGCTGTCATCCCGCGAATAATAAAAACGATGACAGATGAAATCTGCTATGGCCAAAGTTAAAGGTTCTCCCGTTTACCGTCTCAAGCTGGTGCCTCATCGCCCGTTGAAATCGGCGCTTATTGCCCTGCTATCTATTGCCTTGGTCTTGGCTGCGGTTGTTGCCGCTTATCGCTATGCGGAATATAAGGCCAGTATTGAGCGACTTTCACCCGCCGAAGCCAAAGCGCTGCGCGGTCAATTGGACGTTATGACCACAGAATCGGCTGAGTTGCGGCGTGAGCTGGCAACCTATCAGCTCAGTGCCGAGGTGGATCGCAAAGCTGGTGAGGAGCTGCGTCAACGGGTAATGGAGTTGCGCGAGGAAAAAGCTGCATTGCAGCGGGATATCGACGTATACCGCATTATGACCTCCAAAAAGAACAGCAATCCCAAGGGAATTAGTTTTGGTGTGTTTTCAGTCTCGCCAACTACTGACAGCAAACACCAGTTCAAGTTGGTGATACAGAAACTGGCCGAGGGGGATGATGATTTTGTGGGCGATCTCACGGCAACAGTGGTCGGTCAGCAAGAGGGCAAAGAGCGCAGATTTTCATTGCACGAACTGGCGGTAAACCAAGGCGAATCGATGGCCGCCACCATCCCCCTGAATTTCAAATTCTTTCAAAATATTGATACGGAAATCCTTGTGCCAGATGGCTTTACTCCAGATCGCCTTGAATTGGCGGTAAAGTCCAATGCGCGCCGGAACCCCGTAACGGTAGAGGCGCAGCTGGAATGGCCGAAACATAAATAGACCTTTACTGAGGAGCCCCTGATGGCATTTTCCAATAACCACACCTTGATTTCGCGCGCAACCAAAGTAGTCGGCGATTTGTACTTTACTGGTGAGCTGCAACTGGAGGGCAAGGTGACTGGCAATATCATTGCCGAGAATGAAAAGGATGCCAAATTGGTGATCGCGGATACCGGTGTTGTTGAAGGCGAAGTTCGCGCTCCAGTAGTCATAGTAAACGGTAAGGTGCAGGGCAATATCTACTCCACCAAGCATCTTGAGCTCGCGGCCAAGGGGAATGTTATCGGCACGGTACATTATCACTCGATAGAAATGGTAAAAGGTGCGCAAGTGAATGGCAGTATGATCAATACCCAGCAGCAAACCGCCAGTGCTCTGGAAATAGCGGCCGATCAAGCTTAATAGTTGACTGTTTTACTAGGGTAAAGGGATAATAAATCTCGCCCTTGCGGGCTTTGTTGTTATCCGGAGTGTTTATGTCTACCGCTGAAATTTATATCCCTCAAGTTGTCACTGTTACCGACAGTGCGGTGGCGAAGGTCAAAAGCCTGATTGAGGAAGAAGATAACCCAGACCTCAAGCTGCGTGTTTATGTGACTGGTGGCGGTTGCTCAGGTTTTCAGTACGGTTTTACGTTCGATGAGGCAGTTGCTGAAGATGACTCTGTAGTTGAGCGGGAGGGGGTAAAGGTTGTAGTTGATGCTATGAGCTACCCTTATTTGGTCGGTGCCCGAGTAGATTACGAAGAGGGATTGCAAGGTTCCAAATTTGTTATTCAAAACCCCAATGCTTCCAGCACTTGTGGCTGCGGTTCATCGTTTACTGTCTAGGTTTATCTGGCGTGTATTGCTCACGCGTAATACACGCCACCCAGAATTACCTCTCTATTAGCACCCGTTACTTCCTTTAAATTTACTGGCTGCCGGCTCATGGTTTGTTGGGCCAGCCATGCAAACGCCATGGCTTCTACCCATTGTGGGTTTACACCAAGGGTGGCGGTGGTATCTAGCTTATCTCTTGTCAGTAGAGCCTGCAGGCGCCTCATTAAATGCGAGTTGTAGGCTCCGCCCCCGCAGACAAAAACTGCTTTGGATTCAGTACTGAGTGCTGTAATGGCATCGCTAATCGTAATGGCTGTTAGTTCAAGCAGTGTTGCCTGCACATCGTTGGCTGGGATATTAATTCCGGCCAATGCTTGGTCTAACCACTGACGATTAAATGCTTCGCGCCCGGTACTCTTGGGGGCGGCTAGTGCGAAGAAGCTATGCTGTAGAAGCCTGTTCAGTAACTCCTGATTAATTTTGCCTGTTGCCGCCCAAGCTCCCGATTCATCATAACGTTTGCCTGTATGCAGTAGTGTCCATTCGTCCATCAGGGCGTTGCCGGGGCCAGTGTCAAAGCCCAATGTAAGCCCTAGCTTGGGGAGCCAGGTGAGATTGGCCATGCCGCCAATATTCACAATAGCTCTATGCTGTTCAGGTGTTTGAAAAATGGCGCGATGAAAAGCCGGTACCAATGGGGCGCCTTGGCCACCTGCGGCTATATCGCGCCGCCGGAAATCCGCAACTGTGGTGATCCCGGTTAATTCGGCAATAGTGTTGGGGTCGCCAATTTGCAGGGTGAAGCAACCTTCAGGGGAGCCTGGTGGGCGATGGCGGATAGTCTGCCCGTGGCTGCCTATAGCAATTACCTGATCGGGTAGGATATTAGCTTGATCGAGCAGTTTTAGGCTTGTGTTTGCAAATAGTCGTGCCAAGTCAATATCGAGTGCGCCCATGCGATCAATCTCATTGGCGGCAGGTAGTGCAAGCGCATGGATTTGCTGGCGAATGGCATTGCTCAATGGCTCACTATATTTGGCAATCAGACGCGGCTGCGCTCCGAATTCCACCAGCACAGCATCTATTGCATCCGCACTTGTGCCAGACATTAAGCCGATATAGAGATTGGAGTGGGACATTGGATTATTCCCGATGTGTAATGATGCCACCTTGCAGGTGGCATCATTTGAAGAGCTAATTGCCGCTGGTGTCGTTGTTTGCAACTGCCAGACGATTGGATGATTTAAATTGATCCAGTTTGGCAATCAGTGGGCGTGTGGTTTCGTTGAATCGTGCAAGCTCGGTCTTCTCTATGCCAATAGATTTTGGCAGCGGAACTGTAACCGGGTTGCGTACCTGTCCATTCACATGAAATTCATAGTGTAGGTGCGGGCCTGAGGCTAAACCGGTAGAGCCAACATAGCCAATCACATCCCCTTGGCTCACTCTGGCACCATTCCGCATACCTTTGGCAAATGCGTTCATATGGCCATAGAGTGTTTGTATACCTTGTCCATGTTGGATGATGACTGTGTTGCCATAGCCACCTTTGCGTCCCGCAAAGGAAACTTTACCATTACCGGTGGCGCGAATAGGTGTTCCGCGTGCAGCAGCATAGTCTGTGCCTTTGTGCGCACGGATAATATGCAAAACAGGGTGTTTGCGTGCCAGATTAAAGTGAGAGCTAATGCGAGCGAATTCAATGGGGGTGCGGAGGAAAGCCTTATGCATGCCGCGACCATCCGGCGTGTAGTAGGCGCTATTACCAGTTTTGTCGGTGTAGCGCACTGCTTTAAATGTTTTGCCGCCGTTAGTAAATTCCGCCGCTATTACTTTGCCGACGCCAATTTTTTTTCCATTCAGAAATTGCTCTTCATACATCACTTTAAAGCTATCGCCTTTTTGTATGTCCAGAGCAAAGTCGATATCCCAGCCAAAAATATTTGCCATTTCCATGGTCAAATTGCTTGGCATGCCTGCGCGTTTGCCGGCCATATAAAGAGAGCTGTCAATAGATGCTTGGCGGAAGGCATACTTCACGTCGGGCTTAAGTGCAATTTCTTTGCTGGTAAAGCCTTTGGTGCCGCGATCAAAGGTCAAGCTATTGAGTTCATCGACAACATATTTCAAGCCATTCAGGTGGCCGTCTTCGACAAGGAATGCCATCTTTTGGCCCGGGCGAATATTGCGCAGATCCTTGGCATCTTTGGCATCGCTAAATAATTCGTAGATGGCGCGATCATTGAGGCCAGCGCGCTTGAACAAAACCGACAAGTTGTCGCCATTCTGAACAGTAAACTCTTTCCATTGGGGTTTTGGTGGCACCACATCGACAGGTTCTTTTTCTGCCGGAGCGGCAATTTGCTGGATGATGGTTTCTACAGGAGGAATAGCTATGGG
>Ga0307406_10000621_pt1 | contig 20245 bp, 16 predicted proteins | sample 322Cmetagenome_3_FD_203706 | JGI IMG/M metagenome (GOLD analysis project Ga0307406, IMG submission 203706) | Maize rhizosphere microbial communities from greenhouse at UC Davis, California, United States - 322HYB-C-2 | ecosystem: Host-associated > Plants > Roots > Rhizosphere > Soil | place...
GTGGTGTCGTAGCGACCTCGGGCGTGATCAGGGCTCCGAAACAGCAACGTTGTCGAGCGGCAAGCCCTAAGCACCTCGGGTAGGAGCGCCTTCACAAGCTGACTGACCAGCCATCTGCTGGCCGGGCCACGGTGGTGCAGGTGCACGACCGCCTGGACGCCATGCAGGCTGAGGGCTGATGAGTACGGCCGGTAGGGAGGTTCGAGCTTGGTCGCGCGTCCCGTCCATCCGCGTGTGCCCCAGACGTGCCCCAACCGCGCCAGTGAACGAAGAGGGTCTGGCGGTACACCGGGCCTGACCTGCAAGTTCGGGGGTGCGCCGCCAGGGACTCGAACCCCGAACCGTTGCCTTAAGAGGGCACTGCTCTGCCAATTGAGCTAGCGGCGCGCACGCCGATGGAGGCTACCAGAGGCCGCCGTGGGCTGCTGTGGTGGTCAGCGGCGGCGGGCTCGGGTCTTGAGCTCGCGGTCCCAGCCGTCGTGGAGGTAGCAGCGGCTGGCCGGGTTGTAGGTGGAGAGGAAGACGGTGCAGCCGGCGGCCGCGCACACCCGGCGGCGGCCGAAGGAGCGGACGGGGACGTCGGCGCCCACGGCCCGGCGGCGGGTGGTGGTCGAAGTGCTCATATCTGGAGTGTTCCAGGAACAGAGCAAGGGCAAACCCCGCCCGCCCGGCCGGCCGCCCCCGCCTACCCCGGGCGGGCCACCAGGTTGGAGCGGTCGAGCTGGTGGCGGGCCTCGATCAGCCGCACGGCCCCCGACGCCGAGCGCATCGACAGCGACTGGGTCAGGACCTCATGGGCCCGGAAGCGGACCCCGCGCAGCAGCTCCCCGTCGGTGACCCCGGTGGCGGCGAAGAAGACGTTGTCCCCGCGGACCAGGTCGTCGATGGTCAGGACCTTGTCGAGGTCGTAGCCGGCGTCCAGAGCGGCCCGGCGTTCGCCGCCGTTGCGGGGCCACAAGCGCCCGAACAGGGCTCCGCCGAGGCACTTGAGGGCGCAGGCGGTGATGACCCCCTCGGGGGTGCCGCCGATGCCGACGGCGACGTCGACGCCGGTGTCCTCGCGGGCGGCCATGATCGCCCCGGCCACGTCCCCGTCGAGCAGGAACTTGATCCGGGCGCCGGTGGCCCGGACCCGGCCGACCAGCTCCTCCTCGTGGCGGGGGCGGTCGAGGATGCAGACCGTCAGCTCGGTGACGTCGGAGCCCTTGGCCTGGGCGATACGGCGCAGGTTGTCCTCGATCGGGGCCTCGAAGTCGACCACGGCGGCGGCGTCGCGGCCCACGGCCAGCTTCTCCATGTAGACACACGGGCCGGGGTCGAACATCGACCCCCGCTCGGCCAGGGCGACGACGGCGATGGCGTTGGGCAGGCTCCTGGCCGTGAGGGTGGTCCCGTCGACCGGGTCGACGGCGATGTCGACCTCGGGCGGGCTGCCGTCGCCGACCCGCTCGCCGTTGTAGAGCATGGGGGCGTTGTCCTTCTCCCCTTCGCCGATCACCACCACCCCGTCCATGGCGATCTGGCCCATCACCGGGCGCATGGCGTCCACGGCCGCCTGGTCGACCGCCTCCTTGTCGCCGCGACCCAGGTGCCGTGCCCCGCCGATGGCCGCGGCCTCGGTCGCACGCACCAGCTCCAGGGCGAGGTTGCGGTCGGGACGGGGCCCGGTGCGAGCCTGCTGGGTCACGGTGTACCTCCCGGCGACGGTGACAGCTGTGTACAGGATCGGGCATGACCGCCGTCGATGCCATGCGATGTGCGCGGTTTGCTCGACTTTGCGGCTGGGCTGAGCAAGACTGACCGGAGCCGTCGGGAGGAGACCACCATGGTTCGAAGGTTCGTGACCGTGCTGTCGGTGCTGGTCGTCGTGGTCGGCGTCTTGCTCTCGGGACCGGCGGTCGGCCGCGTCCGAGCGGGCGCGCAGGCAGGCGTCGGCGCGGCCGCCCCCGAGCTGTCCACCACCAGCCGCCTGCAGGACCGCCGCGAGGTCGCGGCCGGGACGCGAGCGTATGCGATCGGCTTTGAGGACGGGCGGTTCTACGCCAACGGCTGGCACATCACCGGCGAGATGGGGGGCGTCTGGACGCCGCCGCTGAAGCTCGTCGACGGGGTCTGGTTCGGGCTGGACGGCCAGTGGGTCGGGCCGGCGACGAAGTTCTCCAGCGGATGGGGCTACACGCGCTACGCGCTGCCCGACACCGCCGGCCTGAGGGTGGCCCGCACCGACTTCGCGCCCGACGGGCGCCGTGGGGTGCTGTTCGGCCTGACGATCACCAACCCGGGGGCGGCGCGGACGGCCAAGCTGACCGTCGACGCCCACTCCGAGCTGATGGGGCAGTACCCGTGGGGGTTCACCGGGGTCACGCCCAACGCCAGCGACAACCTTCCCGACAAGGGCAGCTACGACGGCCGGAACCTGGTCTTCACCGACGACGGGGCGCTGCCCGGGGCCCCCGAGCACCACTATGCGGCGCTGGTCGGTACCGCGGTGCGGCCTGGCTCGGGCGCGATTGGTGGCCAGTTCTGGGGAGCCCAGCCCGGCCATCGCTGCACCGGCACCGAGCCGGGTGCCCCGGCCGAGCCCAAGCCGTCGCAGTGCGACGACGGCCCGTTCGGCCGCGGCACCGGCGGCGAGCTGACCTACATGCTGTCGCTCCCGGCAGGCGGCTCCAAGACAGTGTGGCTGGCCGTCGCCGGCTCCGACCAGGGCCTCGCCCCGGCGCGCCAGGAGCTGACCCGGGTGCTGCGCAACCCAGCCGGCCAGCTCGCCGCCAAGGTGGCCTCCCGCCAGCGGCTGTCACGGATGACCAGGCTCTCGCTGCCCGGCGACCCGCTCGTGCAGGACTCGATCGAGTGGGGCAAGCAAAATCTCGCCGACCTCACCCAGCGCGCCGAGAACCTCCAGATCCGCTGGACCAACCAGGGCAAGCAGTTCCCGCCACCGCTGGGCACCGTCCCCGAGGCGACCTGGATCGGCGCCGGCTTCCCGGACTACCCGTGGATCTTCGGCACCGACGCCGAGTACACGGCGTTCGCCGCCGTCTCGCTGGGCCAGTTCGAGGCCATCAAGGGGCATCTCCGAACCCTGCGCGACGTCTCCGACATCCTCAACGAGGGCTCAGGGGTGGTGACGCACGAGGTGGTGAGCGACGGCTCGATCTGGTTCGGGCACGACTCGCGCCATACCAACCCCGACGGCACCGTCGCCTACGACTTCAACACCGACGAGACGGTCAAGTTCCCGAGCGCCGTGGCCCTGCTGTGGCGCTGGACCGGGGACGACCGCTTCCGCGACGAGATGTACGACTTCACGGTTCGCAACCTGCGCTATGTGGTGCGCAGCCTGGACGCCGACGGTGACGGCTGGCCCGAGGGGCTCGGCAACGTCGAGCGCACCGGGATGGGCCCGGAGAAGCTGGACAACGCCGTCTACTTCATCCGCGGCCTCTACGACCTGGCCGACATGGCCCGGGCCAAGCACGACCGGGCGACCTACGCGTGGGCCAGCAACCTCGCCGGCCAGCTGCGGCAGCGCTTCGACGGCACCTGGTGGTACCAGGCGGCCCAGCAGTACGCGGACTCGCTGAACGAGCCGGGCAACCAGCAGTCGTTCCAGAAGCACTGGATCGGCCAGACGCCGATGGAGGCGGAGTTGCGCGTCAACGGCCGCACGGTCCCTGGCCTGGCGCCGTTCCCCCATGGGGACACGGCCCTGGCCGGGCGAGAGAACGACTGCTACAGCGGCGAGCACCCGCTCAACCCGGGCCTGTACCACACTGGCTGCGGAGGCGGCCCCGAGGGCAAGGGCGAGCTGGTCATCTTCGGCCTCGGGACCTCGATCCAGTCGATCGGTGAGGGCAACTACGGTCGCCTCGGCCCCGGCCATCAGCAGCGGTACACTCATGCGCTCGCCGAGACGATGTTCTCCGAGCCGGCCACCGGCGGGACGCCGGACGAGCAGCCGGGCGCCATGCCGGAGGTCTTCCCGTCACCCGACCAGGGTCCCAACATCGACCGCTGCTGGACCTGCCGCTCGATGTTCATGCAGGCGTGGGGCCACTACGGCACCGCCTGGGCGGTCGTGCACCAGTGGCTGGGCGTCCGGCCCGACCTCGGCCAAGGGCGCCTCGAGGTCATCCCGCAGGTCCCGGCGGGCCAGACCACGGTCCAGGGACGGGACATCCGGCTCGGCGGCAGCTCCGCCGACGTGCGGGCCACCCATGCCGGGGACTCCTACCGGACCGTGGTCGACGTCGGCCGGGGCGTCGGCGCCAACCGGGTCGTCATCGGCCACACCCTTCCGGCGGGCGCGCACCCTGCGGCGGTGATGCTGGACGGTCGGCGGGTGCACGACTACCGCGTCCGCGAGACCAACCGTGGGACCGAGGTGACGGTGCCGGCGGGCACGGGCCGTCACACCCTGACCATCACCACCTGAGCCGGGCCGCCGGGGTGCGAGGCTGCGCCCGCACCCCGGCGGGCGCTTGCCATCGCCGGCCACCTGGGCGACGATCGGGGATGTTTCTGGTGTCGTCTGACGCCCCAGCAGGGGTTGGTGCGAGGTCGCCGTGGCGGGATCGAGGTCGCGCGGGGACGTCGTGAGGACAGTCCTCCAGATCGTGGCCGCCCTGGTGGTCCTTGTCGGCGTCCGCTGGTCGGTCACCGGTGCGCTGTCGCGGCCGATCGTGGCGCCGGCGTCGACCGCGGTTCCGCAGCCCACCGTGGCCGTCACCGCCGACCCACCAGTACGGATCCAGACGGCCGCCGGCACCCGGCTGTCGCTGGGCGGTCGCCAGCCGGCCGTGCTCGATCCGGCGAGCGGGTCGCTTCGGCGCATCCCGCCGCCGGTCGGCCAGGGCATGATCGTGCTCCGCCAAGGGTCGTTCACCGTGCTGGTCGCCGACGGGCGCGCCTGGGCGGTCCCGGCGGGCCGTGTCGGCCCGCGACGGCTGCTCGGCCGGGCCCTCGGTGCCCTGCCGGCCGTGGCCGAGGACCGGGTCTGGCTGGTCGACACCCGCTTCGGCCCCCCCGAGCAGCGGTACGGCCTGGTCGAGGTGGGCCTGGCCGACGGGCAACGGCACGCCTCCTGGACGCTCCCGTACCAGGTCGCACCGGTCGCGGTCCTGGGCTCGGGCTTGCTCGCCAACGACCTCGACGGCAACCTGGTGGTGGTGGAGCCGGGCAGCAGCAAGGTCCGGACGCTGCTGGCGCATGATGCGACCTTCGTCGACGTCCGCGCCGGCCGGGTCGCCTGGCTGGCCGGTGGGCTGCTCTACCTCCGGGACCTAGCCAGGACGACCACGACCGTGATCCCGCCGCCTCCGGCGAGCGCCGGCTGGTACGGCGCTGGCGCTCCGGTGTCGTGGGCGGGCTGCTGCTACGGGCTGGGCGCGTTCGATCCTGGCGGCCGGTGGCTGGCCGTGTACACCCACCTGGCCGGCCCGCGGTCGCTCGGGCTGGCGGTCGTCGACCTGGCCGACGGCCGGGCCGCGCTGCTCGCCGGGTCCGAGGACGTGACGCCGACCGGCGGCCCGCCCAGCCTCGGGTGGGCCTCGAACGGCTGGCTGTTCTTCTTCGCAGCCGCTCCAACCACCGCGGTGGCCGCCTGGCGGCCGGGCGAGCGGGCCGCGGGCCTGGTCTGGCTGGACGCCGACGGGGCGCTCGACACCATCCCCCGCGCCCTGGCCCCGAACTAGGCCGGCGGGTCCGCCGGCCACGGCGCCCCGGCTGGGGCCGAGGTACTCACCCAGGGCAGCCCTGGGCGCCGCACGGGCCGACGACCACCACGATGAGCATCGCCCCGGCGCCGAGGGCGGCGCCCAGGCGGGCCTGGGAGCTGAGGATGTCGTCGCGGAGCCACGCCTTGACGGCCGACCAGATGGCCAGCACGCCCAGGAAGAACCCGACCATGCTGATGCCGGCGAACACCAGCGTGGGCAGGGTGAAGGGAACGGGAGCGTCCACCAGGGCGCCGGGCACGCGCGGGACGACCAGCGCTCGGGTCGCAGCCGCCGACGCCGCCGAGGCCAGACCACTCGCTCCGGCGACCAGGGCCGTCCGATCCGGCGTCACAGGCGCGGCGTCAGCTACGCCGGCGCCATCGGACGGCCAGCCAGAGCAGCACGACGAAGCCGAGCAGGACCATGGCCGAGCGGAGGGCCGGCTTCCCCTGCAGCTCCAGCACCACGGTCTGGATGAACGCGACCGCGGTGAAGAAGCCGAGCACCCCGATGAGCATCTCGATGCGCTGGGCCTTGGCCCTGGGGTGCACGGCTTCTCCTGGTCGTGACGGTCAGCCCTTGACCCCGCCGGCGGTCAGGCCGGCGACGATGCGGCGCTGGAGGATCAGCACCAGGATGACCAGGGGGACCGTGACCACGGTCCCAGCGGCCATGACAGCCGTGTACGGCTCCTGATGCGGCTGGCTGCCGGTGAAGGACGCAATGGCCACCGTCACCGGTTGCGTCCTGTCGCTGGACAGCTGGCTGGCCAGCAGGAACTCGTTCCAGGCGGCGATGAAGGCCAGGATCGCGGTGGTGAACAGCCCGGGGGCGGCGAGCGGGAGGATAACCTTGCGGAAGGCCTGGCCGGGGCTGGCCCCGTCGACCAGGGCCGCCTGCTCCAGCTCCCATGGCATCTCGGCGAAGAACGCGGTCAGGACATAGATGGTCAGCGGTAGGGCGAAGGAGATGTCGGGGATGATCAGGGCCTGGTAGGTCCCGATCCAGCCGATGTTGGTGAACAGCTGGAACAGCGGGGTCAGCAGGGCGACCCCGGGGAACATCGAGGCGCCGAGCACGACGCCCAGCACCACGAACTTGCCGCGGAAGTCCAGCCGGGCCAGGGCGTAGGCGGCGAACACGCCGAACATCACCGCCAGGATGGTGGTGCAGACCCCGATGATGGCGCTGTTGAGCAGGGCGCGGGCGAAGTGGTTGCCCAGGCTGGTGTCGAAGACGGTGCGGTAGTTGTCCAGGGTGACGTGGGTGGGCCAGGGGGTGTTGTCGAAGGTGAAGTCGACCTCGCGGAAGGAGGTGACGATCATCCAGTAGAACGGGGCCAGGCAGAAGAGGACGATCAGGACGATGCCGATGTAGCTGCGCACCTTGGCGGCGGTGGCCCCCCGCGGCCTGGTTCGGGTCCGGGCCCGGGTGGCCGCGGCGGCCCGGCCGGGTTCGACCGTGGTTGTCGAGGCCATCTCAGCGCGCTCCCTTCTGCTGCGACTGCTGGGTCTGGACCACGTTGGCCCCCAGGAACTTCACGAAGAGGAAGGCGACCAGGAAGATGAACAGGAAGGTGATGGTCGACAGGGCCGCCGCGCTGTTGAACCCCTGGCGGATCTGGTTGACGACCAGGATCGACAGGGTGGTGGTGCCGTTGGCCCCGCCGGTGAGGATGTAGGGCAGGTCGAAGATCCGCAGCACGTCCAGGGTCCGGAACAGGATCGCCACCAGCAGCGCCGGCCTCACCAGGGGCAGGGTGATCCGGGTGAAGCGCTGCCAGGCGGTGGCGCCGTCCACCTTGGCCGCCTCGTAGACGTCGTCGGGGATGATCTGGAGCCCGGCCAGGATCAGCAGGGCGATGAACGGGGTGGTCTTCCAGACGTCGGCGACGACGACCGCGAACCGGGCCGGCCACTGGGAGCCGGTCCACAGGATCTCGGTGCGAAGCAGGTAGTTGGCGATTCCGTTGAAGGCGAAGATGAAGAACCACAGCTTGGCGGTGACCGCGGTCGGGATCGCCCAGGGCACCAGGACGCTGGCCCGCAGCAGCCCGCGGCCCCTGAAGGCGCGGCTCATCACCAGTGCCATCCACATGCCCAGCACGACCTCGATGGTCACCGAGGCTACGGTGAAGAAGATGGTCGCCGACATCGACGGCCAGAACTGCGACCCCAGCGTGCCGGGCGGGCACTTGACGTCCCCGCAGCGCTGGAAGATCCAGTGGACGTAGTTGGAGAAGCCGGCGAAGCCGCCGCTGACGAACAGCCCGGTGCTCGGGTCCAGGCCCGGGTCCTTCTGGAAGGACATGATGACGGCCCGGACCACCGGGTAGCCGATCACGACGAGCAGCATCACGATGGCCGGGATGATGAGGTAGAAGCCGAGCCGGTTCTGCGCGCTCTCGAGTTCGGGACGGCCCCTTCGGCGCCGCTTCGGGGGCTCGCCGGACTCGGCGTCGCGGGTGCCGGCCTCAGGGGTGACGGTCATGGTGCCTCCCGAAGGATGCGGCGTTCTGGCATGTCCGGTGGTGGGATTCGGGCGGTGGGTCGGGTGAGGCCGGCCTCGTTGGCCGGGCCGGCCTCACCCGCTCGGTCTCAGCCTCCCTGTCCCGCCGCCTGGATGGCGGCCTGCATGTCGGTCAGTGACTGTTGCACGGACTTGTCGCCCTTGATCGCGGCGTAGGCGTTGTCCTGCACGGCCTTCGTCACGGCCGGGTAGAACGGGGTGACGGGGCGGGGAACGGCGTTCTCGATGGAGGTCTTCAGGGTCGGCAGGTAGGCCAGCTTCTTGATCAGCGCCGGGTCGTCATACAGCGAGGCGAGCACGGGTGCCAGCGAGCCCTGGGTGGCGAAGTACCGCCCCGTCTCCTGGCTGGTCCAGAACTTGATGAAGTCGGCGGCGGTGGCCTTGTTCTTGGAGTAGACGCTGATGGCGGCGTCGTGGCCCCCGAGGCTGGAGGCGCCCGGGCCGGAGTCGCCGGGCAGCGGCGCGATGCCGAACTTGTCCTTCACCTTGGAGCTCTTGTCGGTGGTGGCCAGGCTGTACACGTACGGCCAGTTGCGCAGGAACAGCAGCTTGCCGGCCTCGAAGGACAGACGTCCCTGTTCCTCCTGGTAGGTGATCGCCTGCTTGGGGATGTTGCCGTTCTTGTAGGCGTCGGCCAGCCGGCTCAGGCCCTTAGCCGACTCCGCCGAGTTGACCTGGGGCGTCTTGCCGTCGTCGCCGACGATCTTGCCGCCGGCGGTGTTGATCGCCTCGGCGGCGTTCACCGTCAGGCCCTCGTACTTGGCCGTCTGGCCGGCGTAGCAGTCCATGTTGTTCTTTTTGGCGATCGAGCACATGGACATCATCTCGTCCCAGGTCTTGGGCGGGTTCGGGACGAGGTCCTTGCGGTAGTAGAGGAGGCCGCCGTCGCTGGCGTACGGGACGGCGAAGAGGGTGTTGTTGTAGGTGCCGGTCTTCACCGTCGCCGGCAGCATCTTGGAGGTGTCAATGGCGAGTTGGTCCTTCAGGGGCTGCAGCCATCCCTTGGCCGCGAACTCAGCCGTCCAGATCACGTCGACGCTGACGACGTCGTAGTTGGCGTCCTTCGCCTGGAAGTGCTGCACGAGGTCGTCATGCTGCTGGTCGGCCGCGTCGGTCTGCTCCTTGAAGGTCACCTTCTCGTCCGGGTGGGCGGCGTTCCACTTCTCGATGGTTGGCCGGTTGACGTTGTTGTTGTCCTTGCCGGCAACGTAGGTGATCGGCCCCCGACCGGTGAGGCCCTGGCCGGCATCCCCGCCCGAGCTGGAGCCCCCACCGCCACCGCCGCCGCCGCAACCGGTGGCCAGCAGCGCAAGGACGGCCACTGTGGCCAGCATGGCCATGAGCCTGCTTCTTCTCCCCACATCGACTCCTTACTGTGCGTCGGACCGCCCACCAGCGGTCAGTTCCGATGAACCCGCGGTCTCACGCCGCGTCAGGCGCCCACCGGCCAGCATGGCTCCCGACCTCTCGGAGATCCACCCAACCCGCAGACGCGGCACCCACCCCCTCTACTGCTCGACTCGTTCCCCACCCGGGCACGGACAAACGCTCCACCCCGGCCTCGCTCAGCCACGACAAGCGCAGGCCGGGGACGACGAGCGCCGAGCGTCCGCCGTGAAGCCCGACCTGGCGCGATTCTGCCTTACCTTCATCGGTTTGAGAAGCCGACCGAGTCGCGGCCGCCCTCCCAGATCGGGCATTCTGGCCTTGACAGGGGCAAAGTTGCCCTGAAACCTTGATGGAACGTTCTATCGTGGGGGAGGGCGACCATGAGGTCCTGGCTCCGCCGTGTCCTGCCTGTCCTGATCGCGGCCGGGTTGCTGGCGGTGCCGCCCGCGTCCGCCCACGGTGGCGACGTCCTGGCCCGCCACAGCCTGCGCGCGCCGCTCACCGGCGAGAACTTCTACTTCGTGATGGCCGACCGGTTCGAGAACGGCCGCACCGACAACGACCTCGGCGGGCTGCCCGCCGACCGCCTGGTGTCCGGCTTCGACCCCACCGCCAAGGGCTTCTACCACGGCGGTGACCTGGCCGGGATCCGTCAGCGCCTGGCCTACATCCGAGGGCTGGGGACGACCGCGATCTGGCTCACCCCGAGCTTCAAGAACAAGGCGGTGCAGCTCGAGGACGGCCCGTCGGCCGGCTACCACGGCTACTGGATCACCGACTTCACCCAGATCGACCCCCACCTGGGCACCAACGCCGAGCTGGCGGCGCTGGTCGGCGAGGCCCACGCGATGGGGATGAAGGTCTTCTTCGACATCATCACCAACCACACCGCCGACGTGATCGACTACCAGGAGGGCCACCGGCCGGCGTACGTGTCCAAGGACCGGGAACCCTACCGGACCGCCGGCGGCATCCCCTTCGACGACCGCGACTACGCGGGCACGAACACCTTCCCCCCGCTGAGCCCCACCGAGAGCTTTCCCTACACGCCCTTCAACCCGCCCGGGGCTCCGGTGAAGGAGCCGGCCTGGCTCAACGACGTCACCCTCTACCACAACCGCGGCAACACCACCTTCGAGGGCGAGAACTCCCTGTACGGCGACTTCTTCGGGCTCGACGACCTGTTCACGGAGCACCCCCGGGTCGTCCGGGGCATGATCGACATCTACGAGACCTGGATCCGCGACTTCGGCATCGACGGCTTCCGCATCGACACCATGAAGCACGTCAACGACGAGTTCTGGCAGCAGTTCGGGCCCCAGGTGCTCGCCTACGCCCGCCAGCACGGCAAGCGCCAGTTCTTCATGTTCGGCGAGGTGTTCGACACCACCAAGGCGTTCACCTCGCACTTCCCGACCCACGACCGGGTGCAGGCGGTGCTCGACTTCCCCTTCCAGCAGGCCGCGCAGAACTTCGCCGCCAACTCGCACCCGACCGACGAGCTGCGCGACTTCTTCGCCGGCGACGACTGGTACACCGACGCGGACTCCAACGTCTACCAGCTGCCGACGTTCCTCGGGAACCACGACATGGGGCGGATCGGCCGCTTCATCGAGGTGGCCAGCGCCGACGCCGGCGACGCCGAGGTGCTGGCCCGGGACCGGCTGGCGCATGCCCTGATGTACTTCTCGCGCGGCAACCCGGTCGTCTACTACGGCGACGAGCAGGGCTTCACCGGCGACGGCGGCGACCAGGACGCCCGCCAGGACATGTTCCCGAGCCAGGTTGCCTCCTACAACGACGACGACCTGATCGGCACCGACGCGACCACCGCCGACAGCAACTTCGACACCGACCACCCGCTGTACCGGTCGATCGGCGAGCTGGCCGCCGTGACCCGCCGCTACCGGGCGCTGCGCGACGGCGCCCAGCAGCACCGCTGGTCCTCCAGCGCGCTCGGCATCTACGCCTTCTCCCGCTTGGACCGGCACGAGCAGCACGAGTACGTGGTGGCGGTCAACAACGCCGAGCAGGCCGAGACGGCGACGGTCCCCACCTACATGCGGGACACGAGCTTCCAGCTCGTCTACGGTTCGGGAACCGAGCGCCTCCGCAGCGACGCGAGCAGGCGGCTCGGGCTGACGGTGGGCCCGCTGTCGGCGGTCGTCTACCGGGCCACCCAGCCGCTGGAGCGCAGCCGCCGGGCTCCGGCGGTCGCCCTGGCCGACCCGGGCTCGCTGCGCGACCGGGCCGAGATCCGGGCCGACGTCGGCGGCGACCAGTTCGCCGAGGTGACCTTCCTGGCCCGGGTCGGTGCCGGAAGCTGGCGGCCGATCGGCACCGACGACAACGCGCCCTACCGGGTCTTCCACGACGTCGCCGACCTCCGGCCGGGGACTCGGGTCCAGTACAAGGCGGTGGTGCTCGACAACGCCGGCCACAGCCGCTCCAGCGCCGTCCGGGCCGGCACGGTCGCCCCGCCGGCGATTGAGCTGCAGGCGCCCACCGATGGTGGCCGCGTCCGCGGCGAGGTCGAGGTGCGGGCGGTGGCAACCCCGGACCACCCGACCTACTCGGTGACCTTCTACCGGCAGGTGGACGGTGGGGCCTGGACACCGATCGGCACCGACAGCTCCTCGCCGGTCTACACCGCTTTCGACGACACCACCGGGCTCGCCGACGGCAGCACGGTCAGCTACAGGGCGGTGCTCACCTACGCCCCCGGCCGGACGGTCGAGAGCGCCGTCCGCAGCGTCACGGTGGTCACCGAGCCGGTGACCACCGCCGTCGTCCACTACCGCCGCCCGGCCGGCGACTACGACAGCTGGGGCCTGCACCTGTGGGGGGACGCGATCGCCGACGGGGTGGCCACCAGCTGGGATGCGCCCCGCCAGCGGGACGGGACTGACGACTTCGGCGCCGTCTACAGCATCCCGCTCAAGGACGACACCAAGCCGGTCAACTTCATCATGCATCAGCCCAGCGGCGACGTGGTCCCCGACACCCGCGAGCCCGGCGGCGACCGCAGCTTCGTTCCCCTCGAGCACCCCGAGATCTGGCTCATCCAGGGCGACCCGACGGTCTACTTCAGCCCGCCGAGCTGACCAGGCACGGCATCGTCGAGCGGTTGTCGCGCCGCGCCCGTTGTGGCACGGTGCCCGCATGACCGGAGTCGACGCCGCCAGCGCGCCCTGGTGGCGCGAAGCCGTGATCTACCAGGTCTACGTCCGCAGCTTCGCGGACGCTGACGGCGACGGTGTCGGCGACCTGGCTGGCATCCGCTCGCGGCTGCCCTATGTCCGCGCGCTCGGCGTCGATGCGGTCTGGCTGACCCCGTTCTACCCCTCGCCCCAAGCCGATGCCGGCTATGACGTGAGCGAGTACCGCGACGTCGCTCCGATCTTCGGCACGCTCGACGACTTCGACGGACTGGTCCGCGACGCGCACGGGCTGGGGCTGCGGGTCATCGTCGACCTCGTGCCCAACCACACCTCAGCAGAGCACCCGTGGTTCCGGGCGGCGCTGGCGGCGTCGGCGGGCAGCCCCGAGCGGGCCCGCTACATCTTCAGGGATGGCCGCGGCTCGGGCGGGGACACGCCGCCCAACGACTGGGGCAGCAACTTCGGGGGCGGCGCCTGGACCAGGGTCACCGAGCCCGACGGCGTCCCTGGCCAGTGGTACCTGCACCTGTTCGCTCCCGAGCAGCCCGACCTGGACTGGACGAACGAGGAGGTCCGGGCTGAGTTCGAGCTTATTCTGCGGTTCTGGCTCGAACGTGGGGTCGACGGGTTCCGTGTCGACGTGGCCCACGGTCTCGCCAAGGACCCGGAGATGCCCGACCTCGCCGGCAACTGGGCGGTCTCGGGGCCGGCGCTGGAAGGCCACCCGCACTGGGACCGGGACGAGGTCCACGACGTCTACCGTGGGTGGCGGCGGGTCAGCGACTCCTACCCGGGGGAGCGGACGTTCGTCGCCGAGGCGTGGGTGCAGAGCCCCAAGCGGCTCGCGTTGTACCTCCGACCCGACGAGCTGCACACGGCGTTCACCTTCAACTTCCTGCTCGCATCGTGGGACGCCGCCAGCCTCCGGAGCGCCGTCGATGAGAGCATGGCGGCGCTGGCCGGGGTGGGGGCGCCGGCGACCTGGGTGCTGTCCAATCATGACGTCGCTCGCCACGTCACGCGCTACGGCGACGGCCAGCTGGGCACGCGCCGGGCCAGGGCGGCCGCCTTGCTGATGTTCGCCCTCCCCGGGGGGGCGTATGTCTACCAGGGCGAGGAACTCGGCCTGCCCGAGGTCACCGAGCTTCCGGACGGGGCCCGGCAGGACCCCACCTTCTTCCGCACCGGCGGCGCCGAGCTCGGCCGCGACGGTTGCCGTGTCCCGATTCCCTGGTCGGGAAGCGAGCCACCGTTCGGGTTCGGGCCGTCGGCTGCGTCGTGGCTTCCCCAGCCGCGGGAGTGGGCGGAGCTGACGGTGGAGCGCCAGGCATCGGACCCCGGGTCGATGCTGACGCTCTACCGCAACGCCCTGTCGTTGCGGCGACGGCTGCCGGCGCTCGGCGACGGTCAGTTGGCCTGGGTCGAGGCCGGCCAGGATCTGCTCGCCTTCTCCCGCGAGCCAGGATTCCTGTGCATCGTGAATCTCGCCGACAGGCCCGCCGACGTCGCCAAGGAGCTGCTCCCCACCGGAGCAGGCGTCGTCCTCGCGAGCGGGCCGATCGACGCCGACGGCCGGATCCCCGGCGCGACCGCCGTCTGGTTCGCTCGCGACTGATAGGGACCTCTGCCATGCAGCCGGTCGGGAAGGGGTTATCCGAGGATCTCGGTCACGTAGGCTGCAATGGACTTCTCGCCGAGTGCCCGGGCGGCCGCGATGCGGTGGTGGCCGTCGGAGACATAGTACTGACCGTGCAGCCGGTAAACCTCGATGGGTGGAAGCCCTCTTCCCTCGCGCAGCGCCATGACAATGGCCTGGAAGCGCCAGCGGCTGCGCTCGTCGGTGGGGAGGAAGTCGCGGTCGAACTTGCCGTCGGCACCGTCCGTGGCGCCGACGATGTCTCGCAGGAGTATCTCCTGTTCTCCCGCGGTGCGCGTCCCGCCCAGCCCGAATCTCGCCGCCTCCTTCAGGGTGGGTAGATCGAGCCGGTGTGGCTGCCGATACAGCACCGCCGCGGCGCGATGGCGCTGGTGCTTCCGGCGTGCCTGGTCGAAGGCGTCCTCGGCGTCCAGCCAGGCCCGGCCAGTTGGTCCACTGAACGGACGGCTCAGGCCCAGCAGGCGTCCCGCGAGCCAGAACGCGGCAACCGGGATCGCGCAGACGGCGACATAGATCAGCAGCGTCGACACCATGGCCTGTCCCAGAGGCGCGAGAGCCCCTTAGTACACCACGTTGGTGGGTTCGGGTCAACGGCTAGATCGCGACAACCCGGTCGATGAGGGCGTCGACCACGGAATGGCTGAGGCCGAGGCCGGGGAAGGCGGCCAGGGTGCTGATGGGGAAGTTGCCGATGACCGGCAGGAGTTCTACGTTACCGAGGATCCCCTTTGGGCGGCCTTCTTCGTCGGTTCCGACCGCCTCGCGCAGCAGGGCGGAGCCGGTGGGGTCGGCGAGCCACTCCTGGAGGGTGGACATGGCGTCCAGGGTGGCCGGCGGGGGAGGCGCGGCGATGTCGAGGGTGGTGGTGAGCCGCAGGTCCCGGGAGGAGGCGCCGACGGCGAGCTCGAACTCGCCGCCCTCCAGCACCCAGTCGTCCAGAGTCGTCGACCACCAGGAGAGGTCACGAGCGGTCAGGGCGAGCTCCACCACCGCCGTCTGGCCGGGGTCGAGGTCGAGTTTGGCGAAGGCCTTGAGTTCACGGACCGGGCGGGCCACCGAGGCCTGCGGGTCGCGGACATACAGTTGGACGACCTCCTTGCCGCGGCGGTCGCCGGTGTTGGTGACCCGGCAGGTGACCTCGACGCCCAGGTCGCCGTCCTGATGGCGGCCGGTGAGGTCGGTGGTGAGGTCGGCGTAGTCGAAGCTGGTGTAGGACAGGCCGTGGCCGAAGGGGTAGCTGACCTGGCGGTCGAGGGCGTCGTAGCCGCGGTAGCCGACGAAGATGCCTTCGCCGTAGCGGACGTGGCCGGCCTCGCCGGGGAAGTGCAGGTAGGACGGGGTGTCCTCCAGCCGCAGGGGCAGGGTCTCGGCCAGCCGCCCTGATGGGTTGGCCGCGCCGAGCAGCAGGTCGGCGGCGGCGCCGCCGGCGGCTTGGCCGGATAGCCAGCACTCCAGCACCGCCTTGGCGTGCTGGTCCCAGCCGGCGAGCCGCACCACCGACCCGTTGGCCAGGACCACGGCCAGGTTCGGGTTGGTGTCGGCGAGCCGCGAGAGCAGGGCCGTCTGGTTGGCGGGTAGGTCGATGTGGCTGCGGTCGAACCCCTCGGACTCGTCGGCGGCGGGCAGGCCGAGGAACACCAGCACCACCTCGGCCTGGCGGGCGAGGGCGACGGCCTCGGCCGCCAGCTCCTGGTCATGGTCGGTGGTTTCGATGCCGTAGCCGGTGGCGAAGGTGACCTCCACGCCATCCGGGACGGCCGCGCGGAGCTCCTCCAGAGCGACGTCGACCCGGGTTGGGTTGACCTGGGAGCTGCCGGCGCCCTGGTAGCGGGGGGTGCGGGCGAACTCGCCGACCACCGCGATCCTGTCTCCGGCAGTTGGACGGAGGGGCAGCAGATGGTCCTGGTTCTTCAGCAGGACCGCGCATTCGGTGGCCGCCGCCCGGGCCAGGGCGTGGTGGGCGTCGACGTCCACCGCCGGGGGCGGCTCGCTGTTCGCGGTGGCCCGGTCGATGAGCTGGAGCACCCTGGCCACCGCGGCGTCCAGGGCGCGCTCGTCGAGCTGGCCGGCGCCGACGGCGGTGACGATGGCGGTGTCGCTGACCCCCAGGTTGGGTGGCATCTCCAGGTCCAGCCCGGCGGCCAGGGCGGCGACCCGGTCGTGCACCGCGCCCCAGTCGGACACGACCAGGCCGTCGAAGCCCCACTCGCCGCGCAGGACGGTGGACAGCAGCCAGTCGTGCTCGGAGGCGTAGGTGCCGTTGACCTTGTTGTAGGCGCACATCACCGTCCACGGTCGCGCCTTTCTGACCGCGCGCTCGAAGCCGGCCAGGTAGAGCTCGCGGAGTGTCCGCTCGTCGACGTCGGCGCTGACCCGCAGCCGGTCGGTCTCCTGGTTGTTAACCGCATAGTGCTTGAGCGAGGTGCCGACGCCTTGGCTCTGGACGCCGTCGATCATCGCCGCCCCCAGGACGCCGGACAGCAGCGGGTCCTCGGAGAAGTACTCGAAGTTGCGCCCGCACAGCGGGGAGCGCTTGAGGTTGATGCCCGGGCCGAGCACGACGGCCACGCCCTGGGCCCGGGCCTCGCGGCCCAGCGCCTCCCCGACCCGTCGGGCCAGCTGCGGATCCCAGGACGATCCCACGGCGCAGGCGGTCGGGAAGCAGGTCGCGGGCAGGCTGCCGGAGATGCCGACGTGGTCGGCTTCGTCGGGTTGCTTGCGCAGCCCGTGGGGGCCGTCGGAGACCATGATCGCCGGGATGCCGAGGCGCTCCACCGGCGCGGTGTGCCAGAAGTCGGAGCCCAGGCACAGCGACGCCTTCTCCTCCAGGGTCAACTCGGCGAGCAGCGGCGATGTCTCCGAGGGAACCTTCACGTTGCCTTCTCCATCTCGTTAGGCGGGGCCGTCAGTGAGCCGGGTGGATGGTAGGGGACGCTGACCGCCGGGGGTAGAGCGGCCCGCAACCGGGGTATCTACCGGGCGAACGCTCCGGTAGGGAGCGCCTGCGAGGGGAGATTCGGGTGCCGGAAGGCGAGCCTTGCCCATATTGCGCGCATCTCGCGCCCAATCCTGACGAGCTCCGGCAGCATCTGTTGCACCTTCACCCTGAGGTGGAGCCTGAGCCCGACTGGTGGGACCCTGACGCCGTCGCGCCACCGCCGCTGTTCTGAGGCCGCGCCCCCGGGCCGGCGAGCCAGCTTGGTCAGGAGGAGGGTGACCGACGGGACTTGAACCCGCGACCTTCGGGACCACAACCCGACGCTCTAACCAACTGAGCTACGATCACCATGAGCGAACGGGGCTTGCGCATCACCGTTACGTCCGGCCTGATCACCATCAGGGATCCCGTGGTCTCTGTGATGCGCAAGCCCCGTTCGGGAAGGATACCGGGGCCGGTGGGGGTGTGGCCAGCGGGCGGGGGTCACAAGGGCGGGTGGATGGGGAACCGGATCCAGAGTGAACGGCTGTGCCTGCGCCAGCTGGAGGCGGACGAGGCGCGGGCCCTGCTCCAGGGCAAGGCCGACCCGGAGCGGCCGTGGATGGCCGGGTACCCGATGCAGGGGACGCTGATCGCGGTCGAGGCGTTCGTGCGGGCGGTCGACAACGGGGCCGACCCGGGCGCCTACGGGGTCTACCAGCTGGTCCGGGCCAGCGACGCCGTGGTCGTGGGGGACATCGGCTTCCACGGGCCGCCGAGCCGGGCCGGGTCGGTGACGGTCGGCTACGGGCTGGCCCCGGGGGCGCGGGGACAGGGGCTCGCCACCGAGGCCCTGCGGGCGGTGGTCGCCTGGGCCCTCGCCCAGCCCGAGGTGGTGGTGGTCGAGGCCGACACCACCCATGCCAACCTGCCGTCGCAGCGGGTGATGGAGCGGGCCGGGATGCGCATGTACGACAAGAGCGAGCAGCTGCGCTTCTACCGCGTGCCTTGAGCGACCGGCCTCGGCCGTGGTTCCATGCCTGCCCGCCGTGTGAAGGGAGCTCTGGCAATGCGCATCGTCCTGGTCGGCCCGCCCGCGTCCGGCAAGGGGACTCAGGCCGGCCGGATCGTCGGCCAGTTCGGGGGCGTCCACGTCGCCACCGGCGACATCCTCCGGTCCAACGCCGAGCGCGGGACCGAGCTGGGCCGGACGGCCAGCCGCTACATGGACCGCGGCGACCTGGTGCCCGACGAGGTCATCATCGGCATGGTCCTGGAGCGGATGGGCGACCGCGACTGCGCCGGCGGGTTCGTGCTCGACGGGTTCCCCCGCACCGTCGCCCAGGCCGAGGCGCTGGCGGGGCGGCTGGAGGAGCTCGGCCGGCCCCTGGACGCGGTGGTCAGCCTGGGCGTCGGCGAGGACGAGCTGCGCCGGCGGCTGGCCGGCCGGGCCGAGGAGCAGGACCGGGCCGAGGACGACGACGAGGACGCCATCCGTCGGCGCCTGGAGCTGTTCGACCGCGAGACCGAGCCCCTGCTCGACTTCTACGACGACCGGCGGCTGCTGGTCCGGGTCGAGGCCGAGGGCGAGCCGGACGAGGTCGCCGAGCGGATCGCCAAGGCCCTGACGGGCCGCCCGGGCCGCGAGGGGGCCGCGTGATCGCCCTGGTCACGGGCGCCTCCAGCGGGCTCGGGGCGGCCACGGCGCGCCGGCTGGCCGCCGAGCCGGGCACCCGCCTGGTGCTGGTGGCCCGGCGCCGCGACCGCCTGGACGCCCTCGCCGCCGAGCTCGGCGGGGCGACCGTGATCGCCGCCGACCTGCTCGAGGAGGCCACCCCGGCCCTGGTCGCCGAGCGGGTCGAGGCCGAGCACGGCCGCCTGGACCTGCTGGTCAACAACGCCGGCGTTGGCGGGCGGGGGAGCTTCGCCAGGACCGGCTGGGCCGAGGTCCGGCGGGTGATGGCGATCAACTTCGACGCCCAGGTCCGGATGACCGAGGCCCTGCTGCCGCTGCTGCGCCGCTCGGCCCCGAGCGGGATCGTGTTCGTGGGCAGCGTCGCCGGGCGGGTGTCGCGGGCCGGGGCCGGCTCGTACGCGGCCAGCAAGTTCGCCCTGGCCGGCTGGACCGAGGCCCTGTCCATGGAGGAGGCCCGCCACGGCGTCCACGTCGCCCTGGTCCAGCCCGGGTTCGTGCCCACCGAGGGATTCCCCCAGCGCGAGTTGCTGGCCCGCCCCTTGACCCGCTGGCTGGTGTCCAGCGACGACACGGTGGCCGAGGCGATCGTCGACACCTGGCGGCGTCGCCGGCCCGAACGGTACGTGCCCCGGCCCTACGGGCTGGTCCCGGTCGGCCGGGCTCTGCTGCCGGGGCTGTACCGGCGGGTGGTCGCGACGGGCCTGTTCACCCCGTCGCTGCGCCGCCCGGGGCGGGCTGCGCCCAGCGAAGCTCCAGCTCGGCGCCGCTGAAGGCGGCCAGCCGCCCGGCCTCGGCCTCGGCGGCCCGCCGGGCCCAGGCCGGCGGCGTCCCGGCGAACGGCTCGACGGTGACCACCAGCCGCCGGCCCTTGGCCTCCTGGCGCCAGACGCCGGCCATCCGCCCGCCGACCGCCAGCACCGGCGACAGCCAGCCCTGGGGCCGGTAGACGCGGGCCTTGAACGGCCCCGGCATCAGCCGCTCGGCCTGGAGGGTGGCCGTGACCACGTACTGGTCGAAGGCCGGCAGCAGCCGGACGGTCCGCGGCCCGGTTCGACCGGTCGCGGCCAGGCCGGCCACGTCGGCGGCCAGGGCGTAGGCGGCCGTCCCCTCGACCTCGACCCTGGCCACCTCCCCGCCCAGGCGCTCCAGCAGCCGGGCGCCCCTGGCCGGGCTGGG
>Ga0307406_10000624_pt1 | contig 20198 bp, 15 predicted proteins | sample 322Cmetagenome_3_FD_203706 | JGI IMG/M metagenome (GOLD analysis project Ga0307406, IMG submission 203706) | Maize rhizosphere microbial communities from greenhouse at UC Davis, California, United States - 322HYB-C-2 | ecosystem: Host-associated > Plants > Roots > Rhizosphere > Soil | place...
AACCTCGAGGTCGCGCCGTTCGACGACGTGAACGTGCGCCGCGGCATCGCCCTCTCGCTCGACCGCGAGGAGATCGCCGAGACCGCCTCCGAGGGCTACATGGAGCCCGCAGGGCAGACCGGCCTCGTGCTCCCGAACCAGGAGGAGTTCCTCGACCCCGGCATCCCCGATCAGGGCATGATCACGCAGGACACGGATGCCGCACTCGCCGCGTTCGCCGAGGCGGGATACACGCTCGACGGCGACCGGCTCGTGGGGGCCGACGGAAAGCAGCTCGAGTTCGCGTTGACCACGGCCAACGGCTTCTCCGACTGGACCCGCGCGGCGCAGACCGTGCAGAGCCAACTCGCCGACGTCGGCGTCAAGGTGACGCTCAAGCTCCCGCAGCCGGCCGGATACCAGAGCGCCATCAGCAACGGCGACTTCGAGATGGCCATCGGCGGCATGGGCAACGGCGACGTCTACCAGGCATACAACAACCTGCTCTCGAGCGAGTTCTATGTGCCCTCCGGGTCCGGCGAACCCACCGCCAACAACTTCGAGCGGTACCGGTCGGATGAGGCCGACGCGCTGCTCAAGGAGTACCGCGAGACGGTCGACACCGCCCGCCAGACCGAGATCGTGCAGGAGCTGCAGGCCATCGTCTACGAGGAGATGCCGGTCATCGGCCTCTACTACGGCGGCATCTGGGGCCTGTTCAACGACTCCAAGTTCACCGGCTGGCCCTCAGAGGATGACCCGTACATGATCCCGCAGAACTACGACTCGGCACCGCTGGGCATCTTCACCCGGCTCGAGCGCGTGAAGGAGGACGACCGATGAAGTACGTCTTCCAGAAGATCGGGCTGTTCGTCCTCACGCTGTGGGCGGCCATCACCCTGAACTTCTTCCTTCCGCGGCTGATGCCCGGCTCGCCTGCCGACGCCGCCATCGCCAAGCTCTCGCAGAACGGCCCGGTGTCCGATGCGACGCGAGCCGCGATCGAGGCGCAGCTCGGTGTGCCGACCGGCTCGATCTGGGATCAGTACGTCGCCTACCTCGGTCAGGTCGCACGACTCGACTTCGGTGTCTCGTACACGTTCTACCCTCAGACCGTGTCGAGCATGGTCTCGACCGCGCTGCCGTACACGATCGGCCTCGTCGGCATCGTCACGATCCTCGCGTTCGTGATCGGCACCCTGATCGGCACCGCCGCCGCCTGGCGCCGCGGCACGTGGCTGGACTCGCTGCCGACGCTGACCGGCTCCTTCCTCAGCACCTTCCCCTACTTCTGGACAGCACTGCTGCTGCTGTTCTTCTTCGGGTACGTGCTGCACTGGTTCCCGACGACCGGCGCCTATTCGGCGACCACCACACCGGGCTTCACCTGGGACTTCTTCATCGATCTCGTGCAGCATGCGATCCTCCCGGCGGTGACGATCCTGTTGACGTCGCTCGGCGGATGGATCATCGGCATGCGCAACGCGATGATCAACACCCTCGGTGACGACTACGTGACCTTCGCAGAAGCGAACGGCCTGCACGGTCGTACCATCGCCCTCCGCTACGCCGCACGAAACGCGATCCTGCCGAACCTCACCGGATTCGGGCTCACGCTCGGCGGCGTGGTCGGCGGATCGATCCTCGTGGAGCAGGTGTTCGGCTATCCCGGCATCGGATACCTGCTCTTCAACGCCGTGATCGGGCAGGACTACCCGCTCATGCAGGCGCTCTTCCTGATGATCACCGTGAGCGTGCTCATCGCCAACTTCCTCGTCGACATCCTGTACGGCGTGCTGGATCCAAGGACCCGCCGATGACCTCCACCATGAATGTCAAGGTTCCCTCCGACCGGATCGCGGCTCCCAGCCCGTGGCGCTCGTTCGCCCGGATGGTGGGCACCCTCTGGTCCAACGGCAAGGCCCGTCTGGGCCTCATCATCCTCGGTCTGTTCGTGCTGGTGGCGGTGTTCGCTCCGCTGCTCGCCCCGTACGGACCGAAGGAGAACACCTTCGAGCGCAACGCCGACGCGTCGGCCGCGCACTGGCTCGGCACCACCGCCGCCGGCGAAGACGTCCTGAGTCAGCTGATCTACGGCTCGCAGATCAGCCTCCTGGTCGGCATGGCCGCCGGCATCCTCTCGACGATCGTCGCAGTGCTGATCGGGCTCAGCTGGGGCTACATGCGCGGATTCCTGGGCGAGGTGGTCGGCTTCATCGTCAACCTCTTCCTGGTGATCCCCGGTCTGCCGCTGATGATCGTGATCGCCGCGTACCTGCAGAACGGCGGCATCCTGATGATCATCGCGGTGATCGTCGTCACCGGCTGGGCCTGGGGTGCGCGCGTGCTGCGTAGCCAGACGCAGTCGCTGCGAGGCAACGACTTCGTCACCTCGGCGCAGTTCTCGGGTGACAGCAGGGCGCGCATCGTGTTCCGCGAGATCCTGCCGAACATGACCTCGATCATCGCGGGCACGCTCTTCGGAGCGGCGACCGCGGCGATCCTCGCAGAGGCAGGCCTCGAGTTCCTCGGGCTCGGCGACTCGAGCATCGTCAGCTGGGGCACCATGCTCTACTGGGCGCAGAACTCCAACTCGCTGCTCACCGGGCAGTGGCTGCTGTTGTTCGCCCCTGGTCTCTGCATCGCCCTGCTCGCCCTGAGCCTGACACTGATCAACTTCGGCGTGGATGGGATCTCCAATCCGCGCCTGCGAGAGGGGAAGGGCCGATGAGCGCCATGGAAGCGAACATCCCCACGGATGACGTGCTGCTCGATGTCCAGGGCCTGTCGGTCGAGTACGCCTCGCCCGGCACCACGCCGGTCACCGCCGTCGAGGACGTCTCGTTCACGCTGCGTCGCGGCGAGTTCGTCGGTCTCGTCGGCGAGTCCGGCTCGGGCAAGTCGACGCTCGGCTTCGCGCTGACACGGCTCCAGAAGCCGCCGGCTCGCATCAGCGGCGGGCGCATCCTGTTCGACGGGCGCGACATCCGCGAGCTCGACGCCGAGGAGCTGCGCCGTCAGCGCCAGGGCGGGTTCGCGATGGTGCTGCAGTCGGGCATGAACGCGCTGAACCCGGTGCGCACGATCGGCAACCACTTCCGCGACATCTTTGCCGCGCACGGACACGTGGCCCGCGACGATCGGGATGCGAGGGCGCGCGAGCTGATCGGCAAGGTCGGTCTCGACCCCGCAGTGCTGGCCAGATACCCGAGCGAGCTCTCGGGCGGCATGCGGCAGCGCACCTCGATCGCGCTGGCACTGTCGCTCGAGCCGCAATTGATGGTGTTCGACGAGCCGACCACGGCGCTCGACGTGCTCGTGCAGCACGCCGTCATGGACACCATCAAGGATCTCCAGCGCACCGAGCACTTCACCGCGATCCTCATCAGCCACGACCTGGGCATCGTGCTCGAGGCGACCGATCGGGTGATGGTCATGCATGAGGGTCGGATCGTCGAAGACGCGCCGAGCCTCGACATCCTGCAGCGTCCTCAGGACGAGTACACGCGGATGCTGCTGAGCCACTACGCCGATCCTCGGGCCGAGTCGATCTCGATCCCCGGGTTCGTCGACCTCGGCACGCGCCGTCGCGAGGGGCGCTCACGCACCGACCTGACCGAGACCCTGCCCACCGTGTCGCAGCGCGACACGCGCCGGGCGGACGCCGCGATCGTGGTCGAGGGCGTGTCGAAGCGGTATCCGGCTCCGCGTCGGGGCGAGCAGCCCGTCACCGCGGTCGACGATGTGTCGTTCCGACTCGAACCCGGCGAGGCCCTGGCACTCGTCGGCGCCTCCGGTTCGGGCAAGTCGACGATCGCGAAGCTGATCACCGGTGTCGAGAAGCCGACCGAGGGCACGGTGCGCTTCGGCGATGTCGACGTCGCGGCCCTGCGCCGTGCGGGCCTGCGCGACCTGCGCAAGGACGTGCAGATGGTGTTCCAGGATCCGTATGCCGCGCTCAACCCGCTGCACACGGTGGAGTACGCGCTGAGCCGACCGATCCGCAACTACACGCCGTTGCGCGGTGACGAGGCGAGAGCCCGCGTGCTCGAGCTCCTCGAGACCGTGGGCCTGACACCTGTCGAGCAGTTCGCGGCCAAGCTGCCGCATCAGCTCTCAGGCGGTCAGCGTCAGCGCGTGGTCATCGCCCGGGCGCTCGCGAGCGATCCGCAGGTGCTGATCGCCGACGAGCCGGTGTCGATGCTCGACGTGTCGCTGCGTGCCGGAGTGCTCGCGCTGCTCGAAGACCTGCGCGAGAGGTGGGGCATCAGCATGCTCTACATCACGCATGACCTGCTCAGCGCGCGGCTCGTCACCGAGAACATCCTCGTGCTCAACGGCGGTCGCGTCGTCGAGCGCGGTGAGACCTCTCAGGTCCTCCAGCATCCGGAGGACCCGTACACGGTGCAGCTGCTCGACGCCGTGCCCAACCCATCCCGAATCTCGAAATAGAGAGGAGCACTCGTGCTCACATTCCCTGACGGCTTTCTCTGGGGCGCTGCGACCGCAGCCCATCAGGTGGAGGGGAACAACACGACCAGCAACTGGTGGGCCATGGAGCATGCTCCGGGCTCGACGATGGTGGAGCCCTCGGGCGATGCCGCCGACCACTTCCACCGGTACCCGGAGGACATGCGGCTGCTGGCGGATGCCGGTCTGAACTCGTACCGCTTCTCGATGGAGTGGGCGCGCATCGAGCCCGAGCGCGGCTTCGTGTCGCGGGCGATGCTGGATCACTACCGCCGCATGATCGACACGGCCCGGGAGAACGGTCTGGACCCGACGGTGACGCTGATGCACTTCACGGTGCCGCAGTGGTTCCAGAAGGACGGCTTCTGGCGTGCGGACGACGCGGTCGACCTGTTCTCCCGCTACGTCGAGACCGTGCTGCCGATCCTCGAGGGCGTGACCTACGTCTGCACGATCAACGAGCCGAACATCGCGGCGATGCTCGCCGGGGGAGAGGATGCCTCGAACCTCGTCGCCTTCGGACTGCCGAACCCCGACCTCGCCGTCGCGGACACGCTGCTCGACGCGCACCACCGGGCCTCCGAGATCCTGCATTCCGTCTCGGGCGTGCAGGCCGGATGGACGATCGCGACGCAGGCCTTCCACTCCACCGGTGAGCCGGGGGCGGACGAGATGCTGGCCGAGTACGGCGACCCCCGCGACCACTGGTACCTCGACCAGTCGGCTGGTGACGACTTCGTCGGCGTGCAGGCCTACACCCGCACCTTCATCGGCCCCGAGGGTCCGCGTCCGGTCGCCGACGACGTCGAGACCACGCTCACCGGCTGGGAGTTCTTCCCCGAGGCACTCGAGATGGGCGTGCGCAGCGCGTGGGAGCGCAGCGGCGGCGTGCCGGTTCTCGTCACGGAGAACGGCATCGCGACCGGCGACGACACGCGGCGCATCGCCTATACCCAGGGCGCTCTCGAGGGACTCCACCGTGCCATCTCCGACGGCATCGAGGTCAAGGCCTACCAGCACTGGAGCGCACTCGACAACTACGAGTGGGCGAGCGGATTCCGCCCGACCTTCGGCCTGATCGGCTTCGATCACGAGACGTTCGAGCGTTCGCCGAAGCCCTCGCTCGCCTGGCTCGGAGAGGTCGCACGCCGCAACGGGCTCTGAGCCGCACGACCCCGGGGCCCAGCCCCGGGGTTACGCTCTGATCATGACCCACGCAGTCCGCGCGAAGCGCGGAGACAGGCTTCGATCGGCGGCCGCCGGCTTGAGCGCGGCCGTCGTCGCGGTCGGCCTGGCAGAGCTGGTCGCAGCGATCGTCGAGCCGAGCGCGAGCCCCTTCGCCGTGATCGGCAGCGGTCTCATCGATCTCGCCCCCAGCTGGGCGAAGGATGCGGCGATCGCACTGTTCGGCACCGGCGACAAGGTGGCGCTGATCACCGGGATAGCGGTGGTCCTCGTCGGGGTCGCCGCGCTCGCCGGCATCCTGGAATCCCGCCGCGCGGGCGTGGGATCCGCGATCCTCGCCGCTCTCGGCGTGCTGGCGCTGGTGGCCGCGATGATCCGTCCGGGCGCGGGCCCCTTCGCCTGGCTCCCCGGTCTCGTCGCCGGCACGACCGCGGTCGTCGCGCTGCGGCTGCTCATGCGCAAGGTGCATCCGATCCCCTATCTCCGCGCCGAGCATGAGGAACGCCGCCAGTTCCTGCTGTGGACCGCCGGCGTCGCCGCGACCGGCGTCGTGGCGCTCGTCATCGGCAGCGCAGCCCGCGGCGCGACCAGGTCGATCGAGGCGATCCGCTCGACGTTGCGGCTGCCGAAGGCTGCCGCCCCCGCGCCGATGGTGCCGGCCGGTGCAGAGCTCGACATCCCCGGCCTGGCTCCTGTCGTGACCCCCAACGCCGAGTTCTACCGCATCGACACCGCACTGATCGTGCCGCGCATCGACCCGGCCGACTGGTCGCTGCGCATCCACGGGATGGTCGATCGCGAGATCGTGATCACGTGGGACGAACTGGTCGCGCTGCCGATGCAGGAGTCGCACGTCACCCTCGCCTGCGTGTCGAACCAGGTCGGCGGGGACCTGATCGGCAACGCCCTCTGGCTCGGGCATCCGGTGCGCGATCTGCTCGCGAGAGCGGGAGTCGATCCCGACGCCGACATGGTGCTGTCGACCTCATCCGACGGGTTCACGGCCTCGACGCCGATCGAGGCGCTCACCGACGAGCGCGACGCCCTGCTCGCGGTCGGCATGAACGGCGATGCGCTGCCTCTCGAACACGGCTTCCCGGTGCGCATGGTGGTGCCGGGCCTCTACGGCTATGTGTCGGCGACCAAATGGGTGACGGACCTCGAGGTCACCCGGTTCGACCGCACGACCGCCTACTGGACCGACCGCGGATGGTCGGAGCGCGGACCGGTGAAGCTGCAGTCGCGCATCGACGTGCCCCGGCGGGGGACCAGGATCGAGGCCGGCGACGCCGTCATCGCGGGCATGGCGTGGCAGCAGCACGTGGGCGTCGAGGGTGTGGAGGTGCGGATCGACGACGGTGAGTGGCGTCGCGCCGAGCTCGGCGCCGCGATCTCCGACGACACCTGGGTGCAGTGGCGTCTCGACTGGGCGGCCGAGAGTGGAGCGCACACGATCGAGTGTCGCGCGATCAGCGCCGACGGGGAGACGCAGACCTCGGATCCGGCCGATGTCGTGCCCGACGGCGCCCAGGGGTGGCACCGCATCGAGGTGTCTGTCGCCTGAGCGTAACGACCCCCTGCATCCCACCTAGAATTGTCCCCATGCCCGCAGGCGAATCGTTCTACATCACCACGCCCATCTACTACCCCTCCGATGTGCCCCACATCGGTCACGGGTACACCTCGGTGGCGGTCGACGCGCTCGCGCGCTGGCACCGGCAGGGCGGCGATGACACCTGGATGCTGACGGGCACCGACGAGCACGGCCAGAAGATGCTCCGTGCCGCGGCCGCGAACAACGTCACTCCGCAGGAGTGGGTCGACAAGCTCGTCACCGAGGCGTGGTTCCCCCTGCTCGAGACGCTCGACGTCGCGAACGACGACTTCATCCGCACGACGCAGGAGCGCCACGAGACCAACGTGCAGACGTTCTTCCAGCGTCTCTACGACCGTGGCTACATCTATGCGGGCGAGTACGAGGCGCTGTACTGCGTGGGCTGTGAGGAGTTCAAGCCCGAGTCCGAGATCGTCGACGGCACCGGTCCGTTCGAGGGCCTCAAGGTCTGCGCCATCCACTCGAAGCCGCTCGAGCTGCTGCAGGAGAAGAACTACTTCTTCAAGCTGAGCGAGTTCCAGGACCGTCTGCTCGAGCTCTACAAGACCCAGCCCGACTTCGTGCGCCCCGATTCGGCGCGCAACGAGGTCGTCTCCTTCGTCAGTCAGGGTCTCAAGGACCTCTCGATCTCGCGCTCGACGTTCGACTGGGGCATCCCGCTGCCGTGGGACGAGTCGCACGTCATCTACGTCTGGGTCGATGCGCTGCTCAACTACGCCACCGCCGTCGGCTACGGCTCCGATCAGGAGACCTTCGACCGCCGCTGGCCCGCCTATCACGTGGTCGGAAAAGACATCCTGCGCTTCCACGCGGTGATCTGGCCGGCTCTGCTGATGGCCGCAGGGCTCGATGTGCCCAAGGGCGTGTTCGCGCACGGCTGGCTGCTCGTCGGCGGCGAGAAGATGTCGAAGTCGAAGCTCACCGGCATCGCGCCGACCGAGATCACCGACGTCTTCGGATCCGACGCCTACCGCTACTACTTCCTCTCGGCGATCGCGTTCGGCCAGGACGGCTCGTTCTCGTGGGAGGACCTCTCGGCCCGCTACCAGGCGGAGCTCGCCAACGGCTTCGGCAACCTCGCCTCGCGCACCACGGCGATGATCGAGAAGTACTTCGAGGGCATCGTGCCGCCACCCGCCGACTACACCGAGAAGGATCTCGAGATCCAGAGGATCGTCGCGGACGCCGCCTCGAACGCGGATGCCGCGATCGAGCAGTTCCGCATCGACGAGGCCATCTCGTCGATCTGGACGATCGTCGACGCTCTCAACGGCTACATCACGGAGAACGAGCCGTGGGCATTGGCACGGGACGAGGCTCAGCGCGGCCGTCTCGGCACCGTTCTCTACACGTGCGCCGAGGGACTTCGCGCGCTCGCCGTGCTGCTCTCGCCCGTGATGCCGCAGTCGACGGAGAAGCTCTGGGTCGCCCTCGGCGCCGCAGAGAGCCTCGGACGTCTGCAGGACCAGCCGATCCGCGAGGCCGGAGCCTGGGGCGTGCTGCGTCCCGGCACCAGCGTCAACGGTCTCACCCCGCTGTTCCCGCGCGTGGAGTCCACCGCCTGAGCATGACGTACGTGCAGCAGCGAGACGGCGACGGACGCAAGGATCTCCGGTACCCCGCGGCTCCGGAGCCCCTTGCCGTGCCCGTCTACGACAATCACGCGCATCTCGAGATCCTCGACGGCGATGAGCCGCTCTCGTTGACCGAGCAGCTCGATCGTGCGGCGGCCGTGGGCATCGCCGGGGTGGTGCAGGCATCGGGTGACATCGAGTCGTCCCGGTGGGCGGTCGAGGCCGCCGAGTCGGACCCGCGCGTGCTCGCGGCTGTCGCGATCCACCCGAATGATGCGCCCGCCTACGCCGAGGAGGGTCGTCTCGATGAGGCCATCGCGGTGATCGACGAGCTCGCGGCGCACCCGCGAACGCGGGCGATCGGCGAGACGGGTCTCGACTTCTTCCGCACTGAGCCCGAGCGCCGAGCGCCGCAGTTCGAGTCGTTCGAGGCGCACATCGCGCTGGCGAAGAAGCACGGCATCGCGATGCAGATCCACGACCGTGACGCGCATGACGCGGTGCTCGAGACGCTGAGTCGCGTCGGGGCGCCCGAGCGGACGGTCTTCCACTGCTTCTCCGGCGACGATGCGATGGCGAGGATCTGCGCGGATGCGGGTTACCACCTGTCCTTCGCCGGCAACGTCACGTTCAAGAACGCGCAGAACCTGCGTGACGCGTTGAAGGTGACGCCCCTGGACCGCATCCTCGTCGAGACCGATGCGCCGTTCCTCACCCCGACGCCGCTGCGCGGTCGTCCGAACGCCCCCTATCTCGTGCCGATCACGGTGCGGTTCATGGCGGCGGAACTCGGCATCGAGGTCGACGAGCTGTCGACCCGACTCGCCGCGAACACCCTGCGGGTCTACGGCTCGTTCACCGACTGATCCGCCGGTGCGGCACTGACGATCTGCGAGATCGGCTTCCAGACCAGGACAAGGGTCAGCGCGGCGCCCACGAAGGCGAACCACCACGGAGCCGTGAGACCCCAGACCTGGGCGATCACCCCGCCGAGGGCCTGGCCGATGACCATTCCGCCGAACACGCCGACCATGTTGACCGAGGCCACGCGGCCCTGCAGCTCGGCGGGGACCAGACGCTGACGGACGGTCGTCGAGATCGTGCCCCACACGAACGCGTAGGCGCCGAACACGAACATGATCACGAGCGCCACCCAGCCCGCGGTGGTGAGTGCGAACGCGAGGTGCATCAGCACCTCGAGCGAGAGGACGACGCGCATCAGCGTCGCGAACGACACGTGGCGTTCGAGCCAGCCGAAGCAGAGGGTGGCGAGGATTCCTCCGGCCGCCGAGGCGGTCGTCAGGGCGCCGTAGCCGACCGCGCCCATGTTCAGATACTCCGTGGCATAGAGCACGAGCACGCCCCACGGGGCCGCCCAGGTGACGTTGAAGACGAGGATGATCAGCACCAGCATCCGCACCGGCGGGTTCTGCCACAGCCAGCGGAGTCCCTCGCCGATGTCGGTGTGCACGTGCGACTTCACGCCGTCTCCCGTTGACCGGGGCGGCACGGGGGTGCGGGCCATGCGCGAGATCAGCACGACCGCGAGGAGGACGCAGAGGATCTCGAGCAGGAACGGCCACGCCGCGCCGGCGGCGAAGAGGAACGCGCCGAGCGGCGGCCCGGCGAACTGGTTCGCGACGAGATACCCGGCCTGCAGTCGAGCGTTGCCGATGCCGAGGTCGGCCGGCTTCACGAGCATCGGCAGCAGCGTGCTGCCGGCGGTGTCGACGAAGACCTCCGCCGTGCCGTAGAGGAAGGCCACGGCGAGCACGATCCAGATGTTCGCGGTGCCGGTGAGCAGGAACGCGCAGAGCCCCGCGAGCACCACGGCCCGTGCCGCGTTGGCGAACATCACGAGGCGCCGACGGTCGAACCGGTCGGCGATGGCTCCGGCGTGCAGCCCGAACAGCAGCCACGGGAGGAACTGCAGGATCGCCCCGGACGCGACGAGGATGGGCGACGACGTCATCGACGCGATGAGCAGGGGAGCGGCCGCGAGGGCGACGCCGTCTCCGACGTTGCTCGTCCACGACGATGCGAGCAGCCAGCGGAAATCCCTGCCCATGCGCCGTGGTGCGATCAGTTCACCGAGGGAGGGCATCACAGCAGACTACTGGGCGGCTCGGACACCGGCGGGGGTGGGGGACAATGGAGCAATGACAGTCACCCTGCTCGGCGCCACCGAGATCCGCCGCCTCGCCGCTGAGCTCGACGTCACCCCGACCAAGAAGCTCGGACAGAACTTCGTCGTCGACGCGAACACCGTGCGCAAGATCGTGCACGCCGCCCGCGTCCAGCCGGGGGAGCGGGTCGTCGAGGTGGGCCCGGGGCTCGGCTCCCTCACCCTCGCGATCCTCGAGGCCGGCGCATCCGTCACCGCTGTCGAGATCGATCACCGGCTCGCCGCCCGGCTCGCCCAGACCGCCGAGGAGCACGGCGTTCCCGCCGACATGCTCACGGTCGTCGACGCCGACGCGCTGCGCATCACGGAGCTGCCGGGCGAGCCGACCGTGCTGGTCGCGAACCTGCCCTACAACGTCTCGGTCCCCGTGCTGCTGCACTTCCTCGAGAACTTCTCCTACCTTAAGCGCGGTGTCGTGATGGTGCAGGCCGAGGTCGCCGAGCGCATCGCGGCCAAGCCGGGCTCCAAGATCTACGGCACCCCGAGTGTCAAGGCCGCCTGGTACGGCGAGTGGAAGCTGTCGGGCACCGTGTCCCGTCAGGTCTTCTGGCCGGTGCCCAACGTCGACAGCCTCCTCGTCGGCTTCGACCGGTCGGAGGGCGAGCGCGGCACAGAGGACGAACGCCGACTCACCTTCAAGATCGTGGATGCCGCCTTCAACCAGCGCCGCAAGATGCTGCGACAGGCGCTGTCCGAGCTCTTCGGCGGCTCCGCCGCGGCATCCGAGATCCTGATCGCGGCCGGAGTCGCGCCGACCGCTCGTGGCGAGGACCTCACGGTCGATGACTATCACCGTATTGCGCGGCACGTCGCTCAGATCGAAGACGCCGTCGTCACCGACTAACCTGGCACCGTGACCGACTCTCCTCGCTTCCGTCCGAACATCCCCGAGCTGCACCGGCCGTACGCCGCCGACGAGAGCCGCTACCAGCAGTTCGAGTACCGCCAGGTGGGCACCTCGGGGCTGTTCCTGCCGCCCATCTCGCTGGGCCTGTGGTGGAACTTCGGCGACAACATCCCGCTCGACAACCAGCGCGCGCTGCTGCGTCACGCCTTCGACCGCGGCATCACGCACTTCGATCTCGCGAACAACTACGGCCCGCCCTACGGCTCGGCCGAGAAGAACTTCGGCCGCATCTTCGCCGAGGACTTCCGCCCCTACCGCGACGAGCTGATCATCTCGTCGAAGGCGGGCTGGGACATGTGGCCGGGTCCGTACGGCGACTTCGGCAGCCGCAAGTACATCCTCGCGAGCGCCGAGCAGTCGCTGACCCGCATGGGCCTCGACCACGTCGACATCTTCTACTCGCACCGCGCCGATCCCGTGACGCCGGTCGCCGAGACGATCGGGGCGCTCGACACGCTCGTGCGCCAGGGCAAGGCCCTCTACGTCGGCATCTCGTCGTACAGCGCCGAGCGCACGGCCGAGGCCGTCGCCGTCGCCACCGACCTCGGCACCCCGCTCGTCATCCACCAGCCCGCCTACTCGATCCTCAACCGCTGGGTCGAAGACGGCCTCACCGACACCCTCGAGCAGTCCGGCGTCGGTGCGATCGCGTTCACACCTCTCGCGCAGGGGCTCCTCACCGACAAGTACCTCGGCGACGGCACGGCCGCCCGTGCGCAGAAGCGCGGTTCGCTGCCGGATGCGCCGCTGTCGGATGCCGCCGTGCAGACCCTCCGCTCGCTCAACGCCATCGCCGAGCAGCGCGGGCAGTCCCTGGCGCAGATGGCGATCCAATGGACGCTGCGCAACCCGGTCGTCGCCTCTGCGCTGGTCGGGGCATCGCGTCCCGAGCAGCTCGACGAGAACATCGCCGCCGTCAACGGTCCGGCATTCACCGACGACGAGCTCGGCCGCATCGACGAGGCGGCCGGTGCCATCGACGTCGACCTGTGGGCGACGTCGACGGAGCTGTGACGGGAACACCGACATGAGCTTCGCCGCCCCCGTCGACTCCGTGCACGTGCGCGCGCCCGGCAAGATCAACGTCTATCTCGGTGTGGGCGGCCGCCACGACGACGGGTATCACGCGCTGGCCACGGTGTTCCAGGCGGTCTCGCTCTATGAGGACGTGATCGCCCGGCACGCCGACGACTTCTCGATCACCGTCTCGGGCGTCGACGACCCCGACACCGTGCCGCTGGACGATCGCAACCTCGCGATGCGCGCCGCCAAGCTGCTCGCGACCGCGGCCGAGTACGACGGCGGGGTGGCGCTGGAGATCCGCAAGAGCGTGCCTGTCGCCGGAGGCATGGGCGGCGGGTCGGCGGATGCCGCGGCCGCTCTCGTCGCGTGCGACGCGCTGTGGGGCACCGGGTTCTCGACCGCCCGCCTGCATGAGCTGGCCGCCCGCCTCGGCGCGGACGTCCCGTTCGCGTTGCACGGCGGCACCGCCGTCGGAACCGGCCGAGGAGATCAGCTGAATCCCGCGCTGGCGAGGGGGCGGTTCGACTGGGTGCTCGTCCCGAGCGATGACGGGCTGTCCACGCCCGTCGTGTATGCGCGACTCGATGCGCTGCGAGACGCTGAGGGCTCCCTCGCCGACGATCCGCCGCTGTCGCTCGAGGTGCCGGCTCCCGTGCTGCAGGCGCTGCGTTCCGGCGATCCCGAGCTGCTGTCCGAGAGCATCTACAACGACCTGCAGGAGGCCGCCCTGTACGAGCGGCCCGAGCTGGAGACCACGATCCTGCGCGGCATCCACGCCGGCGCTCTGCAGGGCATCGTGTCGGGTTCGGGACCCACCGTCGCTCTCCTCTGCGCGAGCCCCGAGGGTGCGCAGGAGGTCCAGTCGCTGCTGCGTGAGCACGGACTCGAGTCGCTGCACGTGCACGGGCCGGTGCCCGGCGCGCGCATCCTCGCCTGACCCGGCCCGCCCGCATCCTCGCCTCGGCGAGGTGCGCTCCGCGCGCCTGGCATACATAATGAAGAGACGATGTGACCGTGCACATACAAGGAGGTCTGTGATGTCGACTGCCTCCGAGCGTGCCCGGATGCCGAGCATCCGCGACGTCGCGAGACTCGCGGGGGTGTCGCACCAGACCGTGTCGCGGGTGCTGAACGACCACCCCAGCATCCGTCCCGAGACGAAGGCCAAGGTCCTCGACGCCATCGCCGTGCTGGACTACCGCCCCAATCTCGCGGCGCGGGCGCTCGTGACGAGCAAGTCCAACATGCTCGGCATCCTCTCGGCCACGGTGGGGGAGTTCGGACCGACGTCGTCGATCGTCGGCATCGAGGACGCCGCTCGCGAGGAGGGGTACTCGGTCTCGACCCTGAACCTCTCGGCCACGACCCCCGAGGCGATCGGCAACGCCCTGCGGCAGCTGGCGCGCGAGCAGGTCGACGGCATCGTGGTGCTCGCCCCGCAGGTCCGGGCGTTCCATGTGCTGAAGGGCATGGCGGTCGAGATGCCGTTCGTCTCGCTGCAGACGGCCTCCGGCTCCGACGGGGTGACCCTGTCGGCCGACCAGGTCGCGGGCGCGCGCACCGCCACCGAGCATCTGATCGGGCTCGGGCACAGCGACATCATCCACATCGCCGGGCCGCAGGACTGGATCGAGGCCGAGTCGCGCATGCGCGGATACCTCGATGCTCTGCGGGAGGCCGATCTGCCCACCTTCCCGCCGATCCGCGGAGACTGGACGGCCGACTTCGGCTATTTCGCGGGGCAGGAGCTCGCCCGACGGCGTGACTTCACGGCCGTGTTCGTCGCGAACGACCAGATGGCGATCGGGCTGCTGCACGGGTTCAGGGATGCCGGCATCCGCGTGCCCGAGGACGTGAGCGTCGTCGGGTTCGACGACATCCCGGTCGCGGCGCATGTCGCACCGACGCTGAGCACGGTGCATCAGGACTTCCCCGAGCTGGGTCGCCGCGCCGTGCGCATCCTGCTCGCGCAGATCCGTGGTGAGCAGGTGCCGCAGTTCGGGCCCCTGCAGACGACCCTTCGAACGCGGGAATCGTCCGCGCCTCGATAAGGCCACATTTTCGCGAGTGGTCTTGACACCGTCTCAGCGAGCGTAGACTATGTAATCCAATGTGAACGGTCACATCGAAGGTGACCGCCCGTCGCGAGGAAGATCTTGTGAGCACCACAGCAACGTTGCCGGTCGTGTCAGGCCCCATCCTGGAGATGCGCAGCATCACCAAGGAGTTCCCGGGTGTCAAGGCGCTGTCCGACGTGTCCATCACCGTCCGGGCCGGAGAGATCCATGCGATCTGCGGCGAGAACGGCGCCGGGAAGTCGACCCTGATGAAGGTCCTCTCCGGCGTGTACCCCTACGGCACGTACGAGGGGGAGATCCTGCTCTACGGCGAGGAGCAGCGCTACCGCGACATCGCGGCGAGCGAGCAGGCCGGGATCGCGATCATCCACCAGGAGCTCGCTCTGATCCCTGAGCTCTCGATCACCGAGAACATCTTCCTCGGCAACGAGATCCGCCACTTCGGCGCGATCGACTGGCGCGCCCAGCGTCAGCGCACGGTCGAGCTGCTGGCCCGCGTCGGCCTGCGCGAAGACCCCGACGTCGCCATCAAGACGCTCGGTGTCGGAAAGCAGCAGCTGATCGAGATCGCGAAGGCCCTCAACAAGGACGTCAAGCTCCTCATCCTCGACGAGCCCACCGCGGCACTGAACGAGAACGACTCGCAGCACCTCCTCGACCTGATCCTGGGTCTGAAGGCCAAAGGCATCGCGTCGATCATGATCAGCCACAAGCTCAACGAGATCGAGCAGATCGCCGACGAGATCACGATCATCCGCGACGGTCGCACGGTCGAGACGCTCGACATCTCGCGCGGCGAGATCAACGAGGACCGCATCATCCGCGGCATGGTCGGCCGCTCGCTCGAGAGCCGCTACCCCGACCGCACCCCCGAGATCGGCGACGTGTTCTTCGAGGTCAAGGACTGGTGGGTGCAGCACCCGACCGTGTCCGAGCGGATGGTCGTCAAGGGGTCGAACCTCAACGTGCGTCGTGGCGAGGTCGTCGGCATCGCCGGTCTGATGGGCGCGGGTCGCACCGAGTTCATGATGAGCATCTTCGGTCGCTCCTACGGGACGTTCCTCGGCGGACAGATCGTCAAGGACGGCCAGGAGATCACCATCCCCGACGTCTCCTCGGCGATCAAGCACGGACTCGCGTACGTCAGCGAGGACCGCAAGGTGCTGGGCCTCAACCTGCTCGACACCATCAAGCGGTCTGTCGTGGCGGCGAAGCTGTCGAAGATCTCGAAGCGCGGCGTCGTCGACGAGCGCGAGGAGTACTCGGTCGCCGAGCGCTACCGCAAGGCGCTGCGCATCAAGACGCCCAGCGTCGAAGAGGGCGTCGGCAAGCTCTCGGGAGGAAACCAGCAGAAGGTCGTGCTGGCCCGGTGGATGTTCACCGACCCCGACCTGCTGATCCTCGATGAGCCCACGCGCGGCATCGACGTCGGCGCGAAGTACGAGATCTACGCGATCATCAACGAGCTCGCCTCCCAGGGCAAGGGCGTCATCGTCATCTCCAGCGAGCTGCCCGAGCTGCTCGGCATCTCGGACCGCATCTACACAGTCTTCGAAGGTCGGGTCACCGACTGCATCCCGGCCGACCAGGCGACACCCGAGGCTCTCATGCGCAGCATGACCTCCGCGACTCAGAAAGCATCCGCATGACCACCGACCTCACGACAACGAAGCGCGGCTTCCACTTCGGCGACATCCGCAAGATGTTCGGAAGCAACGGCACCTCGTCACTGCGCCAGTTCGGCATCCTGGGCAGCCTCATCGTCATCATCGTCCTCTTCGAGGTGCTGACGCTGCTGCGCAACGGACCGAACGGCGCGACGCTGACGTCGGGCAACCTGATCAACGTCATCAACCAGTACTCGTTCATCCTGATCCTCGCGATCGGCATGGTGATGGTCATCATCATGGGGCACATCGACCTGTCGGTCGGCTCCGTGGCGGCCTTCACCGGCATCATCGTCGCGAAGTCGATGGCCGACTGGAACCTCCCTTGGCCGCTGGCGATCCTGCTCGGCCTCGGCGTCGGTGCCCTGGTGGGCGCCTGGCAGGGGTTCTGGGTCGCCTACGTCGGGGTGCCCGCGTTCATCGTGACGCTCGCTGGCATGCTCTTCTTCCGTGGCGCGCAGCAGTGGATCGGTGACGCTCAGACGATCCCGGTGCCCAAGGGCTTCCAGGTGATCGGCACCGGCTACCTTCCTGAGGTCGGGCTCCCGCTGGACTTCAACGTGCCGACCATGATCCTCGCGCTGGTCGCGGTGGCGTGGCTGGTCTTCTGGGAGATCCGCACCCGTCGCCAGCAGCACAAGATGGGCTCCGACAGTGCGCCCCTCTGGGTCAGCGTCGTCAAGGTCGTGCTGCTCTCGGTCGTCGTGCTCGCCGCTGCGTGGATGTTCGCGACGGGTCGCCCGGGCACGAGCTTCCCGGTTCCGGGTCTGATCCTGCTCGCCCTCGTGATCATCTACTCGTTCATCACGCGGAACACCGTCTTCGGTCGCCACATCTACGCCGTGGGTGGCAACCGCCAGGCCGCACGCCTCTCCGGCGTGAAGGACCGCTGGGTCGACTTCTTCGTCATGATGAACATGTCGATGATGGCCGCACTCGCCGGCATGATCTTCGTCGCCCGTTCGCAGGCATCCGGACCGAACGACGGCACCGGCTGGGAGCTCGACGCGATCGCGTCGGTGTTCATCGGTGGTGCTGCGGTCGCCGGTGGTATCGGTACCGTGATCGGCTCGATCATCGGTGGTCTGGTCATGGCCTTCCTCAACAACGGTCTCGCTCTGCTCGGCCAGGGCGCCGACGTCGTCTCGATGATCAAGGGCCTCGTGCTCCTGCTCGCGGTCGGCATCGACGTCTGGAACAAGCAGCAGGGCCGTCCGTCGCTCATCGGTCTCCTGACCCGCCGGTCGGGCCGCAGGAGCGACCCGGAGGCCACCGCGACCTTCGAGCCCAACAGGACTTACCAAGCCCCTCCCGTCGACAAGACGAGGGCCGAGTAAGCGGACTCTCCGCGCAGTGCTCGCACGCAGAATCCGTCACATCACACAGAAAGAGATCACATGAAGAAGATCATCGTCACAGCGACAGCGCTCGTCGCGACGGCTGCCTTCGCACTCACGGGCTGCTCCGGTGAGCGCGGCGGCGGAACCGACACGGGATCCGGCGAAGAGGCCGAAGCAGGCTTCGCCGCCGACTCCTCGATCGGTGTCGCCCTTCCCGACAAGACCAGTGAGAACTGGGTCCTCGCGGGTCAGCTCTTCACGGACGGCCTGGAAGAGGCCGGCTTCAAGGCAGACGTGCAGTACGCTCCGGCGAGCAACACTGTCGCCGAGCAGCAGAACCAGATCCAGGCCATGGTCACCAACGGTGCCAAGGTCATCATCATCGGCGCGAAGGATGGCAAGCAGCTCGCCACCCAGGTGCAGGCGGCCAAGGATGCCGGCGCGTACGTGATCGCGTACGACCGTCTCATCGAGAACACCGAGGCAGTCGACTACTACGTCGCGTTCGACAACTTCAAGGTCGGCCAGCTGCAGGGCCAGGCTCTGCTCGACGGTCTCGCCGAGCGTGCGGGCCACGAGGCTCCGTACAACATCGAGCTCTTCTCGGGCTCGCCGGATGACGCCAACTCCAAGGTCTTCTTCGACGGCGCCATGGACGTGCTCCAGCCGGAGATCGACAACGGCAACCTGGTGGTCGTGTCGAAGCAGACCGAGATCGCGCAGACCGCGACCGAGGGATGGCTTCCGGAGAACGCGCAGAACCGTATGGACACGCTGCTCACCTCGTCGTACAGCGGTGACACCGTGGTCGACGGCGTGCTGTCGCCGAACGACACCCTTGCTCGCGCCATCATCACCTCGGTGCAGCAGGCCGGCAAGCCGGTTCCGGTCGTCACGGGTCAGGACTCCGAGGTCGAGTCGGTGAAGTCGATCATGGAGGGCATCCAGTACTCCACGATCAACAAGGACACCGCGCTGCTCGTCGAGCAGTCGATCAAGATGGTCGGCCAGCTGCAGAAGGGCGAGACCGTCGATGTCAACGACGAGGAGTCGTACGACAACGGCGCCAAGGTCGTTCCGGCGTACCTGCTCGACCCGATCATCGTCACCAAGGAGAACGCTGCTGAGGCGTACGCCAACGTGCCGAGCCTCCTCGAGATCGTGAAGTCGTACCAGTAAGCGACATCGCACTCACCGCTGACGAGCCGTCCGGACCTTCGGGTCCGGGCGGCTCTTCGCCATGTCGGGTCGACTTTTCACACCGCTCGCGGGCGAGTCGCTGGCGGGAAGCGGACGTCCTGTCGGAGGACGTCCGCACACGGCGCTAGCCCCAGACGGGGTCGTCGGGATCGGGAGAGTCTGTGCCGTCGGCATCTGTCATGATGCGCGCTTCAGCGATCCACGACGTCAGAGGGACATCGCGGAGGAGATGAGGCCGCGGTGTGTCGAGCAAAACGGAGGCGGTGACCTTGTCCAGCGGCTCATCGCTCGCGAAAATGACGACGTTGCCGAGTGGCCCTTCCGCATCTTCCGGCTCTGCGTCGAGCACGACAGCGACGTGCTCGAACACGGTGCTCAGGGTCGCGGCCTGTCGTCGTGAGTATTCGAACGGATGCCCGTCGAGCAGGTTCACGGCGACCACGCCCGCTGCTGCGGAACGCGCGGCGACCCGGCGATAGAACTCCTGGCTGGCCACACGATGCCGGATGACGGCGGCATCCCAGAGATCGACGACGGTGAAGCACGCCTCCACCCAATCGGTGTCGATCGCGGTGCGATAACTCGCTGCGTCGTCAAGTCCGGGGGACGGAGATGACTGCACCGGCGATGTCTTCTCATTCGGAAAAGCGGCGTCCGCGACCGTTCGAGCGTCACCGAGGATGACTCGTATGTCAGACCCGGGAGGCAACGGCAGCGCGTCGATGACGGCGGCGTAGAGCGCGGGTTCGAACTCCACCACGAGCTGAGGTGATCCGGCGCGCGTCGCCTGGACGTAGCGTGCCAGCGTGAGTGCTCCGGCCCCCAGATGCACGGTGAACAGCGGCGCGTCAGGCTCGGCGGCGGCATCCATTGCGCGGGCGATGTGTTGGGTGTAGCTGTACTCGAGGGCGGTGGGTTCGGTCATCGAGACGACGGACTGCGCAATTCCATCCACGCTGAGCTCGAAGCGACCGG
>Ga0307406_10000627_pt1 | contig 20164 bp, 22 predicted proteins | sample 322Cmetagenome_3_FD_203706 | JGI IMG/M metagenome (GOLD analysis project Ga0307406, IMG submission 203706) | Maize rhizosphere microbial communities from greenhouse at UC Davis, California, United States - 322HYB-C-2 | ecosystem: Host-associated > Plants > Roots > Rhizosphere > Soil | place...
GAGGCAGCGGCCCAGCCTTCCCGCGTCCGCGAACTCGGCAGGATCGTGGTGGTAGAAGATGGCGGTGCGACGGTATGCCAGCGTCTCGATCAGGGCGCTGATGTTGCCAACCGCTCCCGTGGTGGTGTTGCTGTTGGCGGTGGCCACGCTCAGCAGGTACGTGGTCTTCGTCTCCACCCACGCCGCCGCGGACAGGATCGTGGCCGTGCTCGGGAAGCACAGATGGATCCCATAGAAGGACAGCGCGCCCTCGGACTCGCTCGCCTTTTCCTCGAAGGCGGTGAGGTCCGCGGCGATGCCGGGGTCCGCATGGTCCTGCTCGATCAGCAGTCGCTTGCGCGACGTGGGCGGCACGCGGACGCGGAGGAAGACGCCGGGCCCGCTGGTGACGATGTGCAGGTGGGTGCCGGCGTCGGTGGTGGTGGCGCCCGTGGCCAGCGCATCCACCGCCGTCTTCAGCGCCGCGGTGATCTCCGCCACCGTGGCGCTGCCGTCCGCCGTGTACGGGGCGATGGCGGCGCTGCCCACCTCCAGCTCGTACTTCGCCCCGTTCTCCGCGATCGGCGTCACCTTCCACCGCTGGGTGGGTCGATTCGTCGCCTGAGCCACGATGATGGCGGAGGGCTTGCGGACATTCGAGATCATCCGCGTGAAGGCCTTGTGCTCCGGGTCGGTGGAGAGAAAGCCATCCGCCTCGAGCGCGGAGATATCCGGGTCGTACCGGCGCAGCTTATCCCCGTTGCTGAAGCGGTTGGACGCTCCGATGATCAGCGGGATGCTGAACGTGGCGCGCAGCACTTCGCTGGCGGCGGTGGTGACTGTAACTTCTGTGACCTCGGTGCTTTCGCTCACGGCGGGGCCTCCGTCCCTGTTCCCGGCCCCGCGCGCTCACGGTCCCACGTTGGCCGTCACCTGCGCCCTGAGGAAGTAGCCCACGAAGTCGGCCACCTCGGTGGTGCAGTTGAACGTCACGTCGAGAGCGGCGTGGCCCTGGTAGCGAGTTCCTATCAGGCCGGACAGGTTTTGCACAGTGCCTATGGTCCCCACGCCCAGGCCCGCCCGGTGGAGCGCACCGGATACGCTGTTCAGGTCCAGACGTGCGGCCGCCACCTGCAGCAGCGGCACGGCGGTGGCTGCGCCGAACGTGAACGCGGTGAAGAGCTGCGCCCGGAAGGAGAGCAGGCACGACATCCTCGCGGTGCTCTTCACCTCCTGGCCGGCCGGGCGTCCGGTGTCCGTCCCATGGGTGACGCTGGCGGTGGCCCCGAGCCGCACCAGGGTGAGGATCCGCATCGTCCCGTAGGAGACGGGGGTGCCCGCGGCATCGCCCGCCTGGGGCGCCTTCTGGTCTTCCCAGCGGAATGCCGCGCCCGTGGCGTCTCTCAGCCAGGTGTTCAGCGCGCCCTCCATCTGCTCGAATGTGGTGGCCATCAATCGCCCTCGCCGCTTGGCTTCTTCCCCGTGACTACCTGGTGCGCCATGCTGCCGATCATCTGCCCCGTCCACACCAGCGTGCGCACCCCCCATGGGGAGCCGCTGCTGCCCTTCAGCTTCTCAGCCAGCACTGATGGCGCGTTGGGCGGCGGCACCGGGTTGCCCTCGGTGACGTACTTCCGAATGTCGGACACCATCTCCAGCCCGAGCAGCCCCATCCCCTGCTTGAAGCTGGCATGCCCGGAGAGCACCCAGCCGATCCACTGGCGCATCAGCGCCTCGTACTTCTGCTGGTTGCTGTCGAAGGTGGGGCCGACGAAGGGGCGAGCAGGGATCGTGTCCGTCCCATATTCGTTGATGGCGGCCACGGTGGCGTTGTTCACCCCGTCTTCGCGGCCCTCTTTCTCGGAGCTCAGGAACCCGGCCTTCACGTAGATGCCGCCGCCCGAGGCCTTCAACGCGCGCAGCTCCGCGTTCAGGTTGAGCCACGCCTGCGTGGGCCTGTTGGTGATGCGGAAGGTGGCGCGGACTTTGGCCACGGCTACCGCCTCGAGCGCTTCACCGTGGCGGCGCAGACGTTGGACGCATGCTGCCAGGGGGCCACGTCCGTCACCTCGTACACCTCCCCGTCGATGACGATCTGATCGGCCAGCTTCCCGGTGGCAGTGTCCGCCGCCTTCAGCGCGTAGGCCGTAACCACCAGGCGGGTGTCCGTCTGCCGCTCCCCCTCGGGTGGCTGCTCCCCCTTGATCCCGGGCACCTCCTGGACAGAGCAGAGCACATCCGGAACCGCGGGCACCGCAGGGGTGGTGAACTTCCCGGAGCCATCATCCACGGGGGTGCCGCCGGGGCGGATCTCGTAGGTGCCCGTGGCGAGCTCTTCCAGGACGTCGGTCATGTCCTCGACGAGCGTTTCAGCCACGGGCACCTCCGAGCACTACAGAACGGCCGCCCCCGTTCCCAGGTAGGAAACCACCAGGCGCATCAACCGCGTCCCGTACGGCGTCTGCTCCAGCCAGTCCGAGGCAGCGAGAGAAGAGCCGGTGGCGTAGCTCTTCGTGGTAGGGCCGATGCTCACGCTGGACAGCGCACGCTTCATCAGCCGCGGGTTGGCGAGTGACAGGGTATGTGCCACCCACAGGCGCTGCGCCAGCTCCGCCCTGGCATCATCCCCCCAGGGCTCAATGGGCACCTCGAGCGCCACGTCCGCCAGTGTCTGGCGCCACTGCGAGGGCTCCGGATCGGCGGGGTCGGGGATGGCCACAAGCTCCGGGGCCGTCCCCAACACCGCCGTCTTGGTGGTGAGCGTGGGCACTCGCTACCCGATCCGGCGCGCCGTCTTCACCTCGCCGGCCGCCCTGGCGGCACCCATCTGCTCGGCGATCTGGGCGTGGCGCTGGCGCAGGATCTCCCGCTGCCGCTCGCCCGCCGCCTTCACCATGGGCCGGTTCTCCGCCTGCAGCCACTGCTCCAGTTGCTCCGGATCGGTGGCCGTGGACATGAGCAGCAGCGCCTGATCCTGGCTCAGCTGGGCAATGTCCCCGGCGCCGGCCTCGCGCAGGCCAGAGGTGGCCAGCAGGTGGGCACCCGCGGAGAGGAAGCGCTGGATCGTCCGGCGGCGCTTGGCCTGCTCCCACGTGGCCTTCGGCAGCGGGTTGATGCCGGGGGACAGGGTGAGGGCGCGGCCATCGGGCAGCACCACGTCGGGGACGTAGATGGGCGCCGCGCCCACGTTCACCACCAGCACCTTGTCGGCGTCGGCGGAGGCCGGGGCGTTGATGGGCGAGGTCGGCGCCCCGCTCGCGCGCTCCGCCTCCCACTTGTTGAAGCGCTCCTTGATCAGGTCATCGATCCGCGCCAGCTGCGCCTCAGACTCCTGGCGGCGGGTCCGCTCCTGCGCCAGCTGGGCGCGCTCCTGGGCCAGCTGATCATGCAGTCGCTGCAGCTCCGGGTTCTCCCCCGTGGTCAGGGCGGAGGCCGGGGCGTTGATGGGCGAGGTCGGCGCCCCGCTCGCGCGCTGGGCATCCGAGGCGCTGGACGCCGGGCCCATGTCCTGGCCGGGCCTCACGTCCTCGCCCCCCTTGGCGATGGGGTTGGGGGCGCTGCTGGTCGGCTGGGCGCTCAGCGGCTGGCCGCCAGGCGTGGAGAAGCCCGCCGCAGGCTCGGCGGTGCGGCCGGGCGTCGGCGCGGATCCCGCCACCATGGCGGGCTCATGCTTCGTGGGGGTGCTGCTGGTGCTGGCCACCGGCGCCGTCTCGGGCTTCGGGGTGCCAGTGGGGCTGGGCTTGTTCGGCTTGTCGGCCATGGTCGCTGTCTCCGTACGGGCTGGGGTGGTGCGGCTAGCTCAGGAAGCTAGCGCTGATCATGTCGTCCCCGTAGATGGCGGACAGCGGGAACATCCACTGGACGCCGCCCACGCGGATGTGCGCGAGGATGTTCCACACGAAGTCCTGCTGCTGGGGCGGCAGCATGGTGAAGAGCAGCGGGAGGATGGCGCGCAGGTGATCCTTCGTCTGCGCGTAGGCGACCATACGAGGGGTGCCACCCACGCCCGCGGCGTTGCACTTGTTCCACCCGCGGATCTGGACGATCTCCGGGTGGGACTTCAGGAAGTAGTCCAGGATGGACATGCCATCGTTGTCGGACCACGGGGTGGTGCTGATGTAGCTCAGCACGCCGGGGGGCATGACGATCGTGGTCGCCTGCTCGGTGTCGTTGCTCTGGCGCTTCACCTTCTCGACGAAGGCGTTGAGGTCACGCACCACCTGCTTGCCGTTCTTCAGGTCGAACTCGGGGGCGCTGCCGGTGCCGTCCGAGGGGAAGGTGTAGATCGGGACGTTGGGGTTGTTCAGCAGCCCGTAGGTCCCCATCTCCGCCTCGCCGTAGGCGACGGAGTCGTCCGCGCGCTCGTCCAGGATCCGGCGCGCGGCAGTCTGATCGTCCTGCTGCAGGTTGATGCCCGTGGCCTGCGCCTGCTGGGCCTCGAGCACGGACCAGCCGAACTTGGTGGCATAGCCCCAGCAGCGGCCGAACTCTTCCTTGCTGGCCACGTTCACGCTGGGGATCTGCTCGCGGTAGCTCTTCATGAGCACGGCCGCGCCCACCATGTCCCGGTAGCGGAAGCGGTAGCCCTCCGCCCAGGGGGGCGTCTCCGTGTCCCGCGGCACCAGCTCCGCGCCGAGCAGCGGCGAGCGCTTCACCGCGTAGACGGTGTTCCACAGCGCCTCGAGCTGGCGGTGCAGGTAGACGGTCTCGGATGCATCCTTGCGCCAGCCCATGGTCCGGGCGACGTTCTGCGCCGCCTGCATGAACTGACGCTTCTGCTCCGAGGCATCCGCCCTGAAGTAGGGCTGAAGCAAGGGGTTGGTGTACGTGGTGTAGGGCTGGCGCTCAGCGCCGCCCAGCAGCTGAAATCCCGGCATGTCTGGGTCTCCGAAAACGGCGGTGGGGGTGGGTGTCGCCCTCGCTGCTAGGCGGCGGTGGCGGCGATGGTCTGGACGTCGAAGTACACCGGCACCACGAACTGGCTGCCGTAGGCGGTGCTGGCCGCCAGGAAGCGGGCGCCCTTGAGCAGCACCGCGGTGGCGGTGTCGGCGGTCTTCCGCACCGCGCCCTTCTGGGTGCCGCCAGCGCCCGAGGCGTAGCGGGCGTAGACGGGATCCGTCACCGTCACCGCCTGCTCGCACAGCATCCACAGGGCCCCGTTGGTGCGCACGTCCATCACGGTCTTGGGCTTCAGTCCCACCGTGCCCAGGTCCGTCTCCGGGCTGTATGTGTGCTGGTGCATCACAGCCCCGAGGATGAAGTCCGTGGACGCCGCCAGCAGCAGCGCCTTGGGCTTGAGCAGGTGATCGGTGGACGTGGCCCGGGCGACGAAGATCCCGAAGGGGACTTCCGCGCTCGCCTCCGCCTGGATGGCGGAGGTCTGGCTATTGCCCCGGAAGTGGAAGTCCATGCCCGGCCAAGCCGGGGGAGTGGTGCCAAGGTAGGAAGTCTGGACAGGTGCCATCGCGTCGTTCCTCAGTGCGTAGTGGGTTGGGGTGGGCCTAGCCGATGCGGCGCTTGTTGGGGAGCGCGCCGGCGTTGTTCACGCGCTGGACGTACTCGTCCTTGACGTCCTTGCGCTCGCGGCGCGTGCCGGGCGCGCCCACGGCATCGGCACGGACACGGCGCGGCTCCTGGCTGTCGGAGCGCTCCTGCTCGTCCTCGGGATCCTCGTCCTCCGAGTCCAGGGGCAGCGGCTCCTCCTCACCGCTCGGCGTCTCCTCGCCCTCGGCGGTCTCCTTTCCCGGCTCGCCCTCGGCGCCGGGATCCTGTCCCTCCGCATCCTGGCGGCGCTTGAGCTGGGCGGTGATCTTCTCCGCTTCCTCCGCGAAGCGGGCGGCCACGTAGACGGATCGCTGCGCCTCGGGCACCGAGTCCAGCTTGGTCTGGAAGCCCTTGATGCGCTTGGCGAGCACAGCCACCCGGATCTGATCGTCCGGCATCTCGTCCAGCTTCACGTCCTTGCCGTCCACCTTGGCCGTCCTGCCCAGCACGGGGCCCGCCACGGCGATCAGCTTGGCGCGCTCCTTCACCACCGCGGCGATGGCGCTCGGGGACGTCGCTTCCTTCAGCTTCTTGTCGGACTCGTCCGCCCGCGTCTTCTCCTTCGTGACCTCGCCCTTGAGCTTGTCCACCTCGGCGCGGAGCTCGCCCGCGTCCTTGTTCAGCTTGGCGACGTCGCCCGTGAGCTTGTCCAGCGCGTCCTTGTGCAGCTTGTCCTTGGCCTCGAGCGCGTCCTTGTGCTGACGCTGCTGGGCCTCGAGGATCTGGACCTGGTCCTCGCGGACCTGGATCTCCATGCCCGAGTCCAGACGGAAAGGCTTCAGCACCGGGCCGGTCTGGACGGGCTGTGCAGGGGTGGTGATTCCGGTCATGGTGCCGCTGTCTCCTGGGGGTCGTGCGCCCCCGGTGGGTGGTGGTGGGGTGGTGGACGCATCCTGCGTCAAAGAGGGAAGTCCGTCTATCCGGACGCGGATCTCGGGGCCACCGCGCGCATACTTCACAACGGCCACGTGGTTGATGCGGCGGTTGCGCTGGATGCGCTTGTAGTCGATCGCCCGCCCATCGGGCGCGATCCACTTGCCGGGGGTCTCCTCGAGGTCCACCAGATAGCCGGGGGACACCTCGTCCCGCTCTCCGCTCTGGACCTCGGACGCGAGCTCCGAGTCATAGATGACGATCGTGGCCGCGGACTTGTCGCCCTCCTGCCAGCCAGGGCGAGCCACAGCGCCGCGGGTGTGCTGGCGCGCGTTCTCGGGCGTGACGAGTCCGGGGGGATGTTCGCGGGTGACGGGCGCGCTCATGTACCCAGCCAGGGACTCGGGGCGGAACACCTCTTCCGGCGGCAGCAGCTCGCCCACCACGGTCCCGTCCGGCTCGGTGTACTCGTACACGCCCACCCTGGCCGTGTAGCAGTCCACTTCCAGGAAGCCGGCAGCCGTCAACCGCGGCTTGCTCAGCGCCCCTCCCCGGTCCTGGCGGGAGACGTTGGGGGTGATCTTCGCGCCCATAGGTAGATGACCATACATGAGAGGTGGGGGCTTTCACACCCCCTTTGCTTGGATGCCTACGCGGCGAGCTGGCGGAAGACGTCTTCGATGATGGGTTCGCCGTAGCAGCGGCAGTTGATGGGGGTGCCGGGGTGCCCATCGTCGGGCGTCTCGCTCGGTGGGTCATCCCAGCTGAAGATCTCCCCCTCCCGGTGGACGTGCTCGTCCCGGACGCGGTTGTCTTTCACCGTCCGCCAGCGGTAGCGACCCAGCCCGAGCGCTTCCTGGCGGACCTGGTTGAGGCCTCCGTAGAACTTCCCCGTCTGATCGCGGGCGATGCGTCTGGCGTTGGACAGGGCCACGTGCCCGCGCTCGGCGATCCTTTCGGCCAGCTTCGGGGACCGGGAGCCTGCGCGGACGGACTGGATGACGAGCTCTTCCACCTCGTCCAGGTAGCGGGTGGACACCGAGCGGATCAGCGCCACGTTCTGCTGGGTGAAGGCCTCGACGGCGCGGCGCAGGTCTGGCTCCGCGGCGAACAGCTCGAAGAGATCGACCCCGAGCGAGGCCACGAAGGCGCGGCGCATCTGCCCCCGCTGGTAGGTGGACACCTCCGTGGCCGACAGCCTGGCAGCCTTGGCCAGGGTGGCGTTCGGCGTCTGCTGGACGATCTGGCGCCCGAGCCTGGCGAAGAGCTCGCGCACGCGCCGCTCGTCCAGTGCATCCGCCCGGCCGCCGCGCCCGGGCTGCTCGGGCAGCTGCTCCAGGAGCGGGAGCACGTGGGCGGTGACGAGCCTGCGGAAGCGCGCCACGTAGGCGAAGATGCGCCGGCGGTACGCGCGCTCCTGGCCGATGGGGGGCTGAAGGATGGGGAACTTCCCGAAGCGGCCACGCCGGGCCCGGGCGCGCAGGGTGCGCAGCGCCCGCTCGCGCTGGGCAGCCGTCATCGCCACGGCCTACCCCTCTTTCTTCTGGCGGAGCTCGGTGGCCAGGAAGTCGGCATACCGCGCCAGGAAGCCGTTGGTGAATTCCGCGGTCCCGGTCCTGTTCTCGGTGGCGTCGCGGACGAGCTGGGCCACGGTGCCCGCTGGCAGGTGGATCTTCATCAGGTCATAGAGGAAGACCACCAACGGATCGTCCGACGTCACCGATCCCGATGCGAGCCTGAGCCGTTCCTGCTGCTCGGTGCGCGGCATGGCTTCAGCCCTCGCCCCGCGCGCTCTTCAGCCGCGCCTTCTCGCGCTCGATGATCTCCTTCATCCCCTTCTCTCCGATCGTGCCCACCACCAGCCACTTCACCTGGGCGACGACGCCGGCCAGCCGCTTGTCCCCCTTGTGACGCGCCGCCCACGCCTCGCGCAGGCGGATAGCCTTGTCCTCGGACGGAGCCTCGGGGACACCGCCTCGCTCCACCACCGGGGCCAGTCTTTGGAACTGGCGGTTGCCCAGGGTGTTGCCACCGCGCGCCCAAATCTCGGGCCATTGCTCGCGCAGCTCCCGCGCGTAGGCCAGGTCGAAGGGCTGCCAGCGGCTGTGCTTCAACGACACCGCGAGGTTGTCCCCCCGTCTGGGGAAGTGGCTGGCGTTCTTGTCTCCACGGGTGGGCTTGAGCCCAGCACGCCGAGCTGCCCTGGCCAGAGCGCGGACCACCGCCCGGGCCTCCCGCCTGGAGATGGCGAAGAGCTTGGACACCCGGCGCACCACGTCGTCCTCGGTGCGCCGGCCTTCCTTCATCTCACGCACCAGGAGCGCCGCATGCTCATTGGCATCATCGCCTCGCTGCTGCGAATCAGCCGGGGCGCGCGCAGGCGCTGAGTCCCCCGGTGGTAGGGCGAAGAACGTGCGGCCCACGTCGGCCATGACGTTCTCGGCCTGCTCGCGCGTGAGGTGGAAGAGCTCCACCAGCATCCCGATCCCTGCCTCGCGCGACAGCAGCTTGGCCGCCACGTCGGAGACGATGGACTTCGCCGCGGTCACCTGGGCTCCGTTCAGCGCGCTCGCGGATGCTGGCTGGGAAGGGGCCGTCCCGGGCAGGTCCTCGCCGGGCGGCAGCTCGTCCAGTGGGTCCATGTCGCCCGGTTCGTCCAGTTCCTCATGCATGGCCGGATCCATGGTGAGTTCGGCGCTGTACTCCTCACCGCCGAACATGGAGCGAGCCACGTCGCCAGCTGACACCACCCCTGCATCGATCAGGATCTGGGCCGTCTCCGCGTGCGTGCGCCGCGTCTCCGCTTGCTCTTTGTCCGTGGGCACGGACAGGGGGCGCCAGATGATGGACCACTTCTCTGGCTCCTTCCCGCCCGTGGGGCCCCGCTTCGAGCGGAAGATCAAGCGCACCAGCTTCTCTGCCTGGGGCTGGATGCGCTTGCGGCGCTCCGCCTGCGCCCCAGCTCGGAACAGCTCGAGGTCCGCCGAGCCGGTGGCGTTGAGGCCTGCCGGCGCCTGCCCGAGCAGGACCGTCACCGGCGTGCCCGTCACCGCGGCGAGCATGAAGTCCAGCCGCGTGAGCGTGTCGGCAATGCCCGAGAAGGTGGTGTCCTTGCGCTCGTAGCTCTCGCCCTCCCCGAGCAGGATCGCGCGCAGCACGCTCTTGGCCTGGTCGATGGCGGCGATCTTCTGCACCACCACATCCATGCGGTTGGCCATCAGCAGCTTGGCCAGCTCTGGCATCTTGTAGACGCCCTGGCTCGCATCGTGGAGCAGGTGCGCGGCGCTGCCGTACCCAGAGCCCCAATCCCGGATCGTCTCGTGTACGCGCTGAAGCACCGAGTCCGGCCATCCGAAGTTGGCTTGGTTGACGTGGCGCTCGCCCACCACTCCCTCGAAACGCAGCGCCCGCGTGGCGTCCAGCAGGTTGTCCGAGCTCGAGGTCATCCCGGTGACGAAGAGCGGCGCCAGGAAGTAGCGGGCCACGTGGCCGAAGTGCTCCCGGTCCATGTCCCCGTAATACTCGTAGGCCCACGCCTCGCGGGCGCTGAAGTGGTTGAGCGCCACCACGCGCTGGATGTTCTCCATGTCCAGCGGCCGGCCCGGGTGGCGCCCATCCCTCACGGAGATCCGCACCAGCCCGCCGCCGTACAGACGGGCCAGCCGATAAGCGGCGGCCAGGTGGTGCTCAGCCTGGAGATCGGCCAGCAGAGCGTTCGTCTCCTGGGCCGTCTCTGCCTCCCCTGGGATGCGGATCTCGAAGCCCGAGCGGAAGCACTCGTCCGGCAGCAAGTCCACCACGCGAGCATGGAGCGCGGACGCGCGGTACAGCTGCTCCAACTCCTCCGGGGGCAGATGCTCCAACTCGGCATGCGCCCACGTCCGCTTGTCCCGAGAGGTGCCCAGCCCCGTGAGCTGGTTTACCCAGGAGTCGGTGCGCAGGGCTACCGCCTGAACGAAGCGAGAGAGAAGACCGGGCTTGTCACTCATGGCGGACACTGTAACCGAGGGCCAGCCCGAAATATGAAAGAGCCCGGCACCAGAGCCTCCTGGGAGGATGGGCCGGGCCCCTGCATAGCTCTCCCGGACCGTGGCCTGCACCAGGATTGCCCGAGCGCTTCAGACGATCGCGCCGAGTCGGCGCCACGTCAACCCCAGAAAGACGAAGGGCCCGGGGTGCGCATCCCCAGGCCCAACTCTCCACCACTCCGAGTCACGCAGGTGGGCCAGCGAGTCCAGCGGAAGAGCCCGGGCGAGTCCCGCCTGAAGTGCCACCAGCGTCGCCGCTGTCACCGGGGCACGTGGACACCATAGCGATCGGCTGCCGTACGGGCAAGAAAGCAAAAGAGCCCGGCGCCGGGTTGGCCGCCGAGCTCCTTCATGCGCGCTGGGTGCGGATCAGCTCGTCTGGAGCTGGGGCCAGGACCAGGTGCCGGGCTCGGTCCCGTCCCGTCGCGAGGTCACCCACAGCGCGTGGTTGCCATCCAGCAGCACCTGGCCATTCACGCCGGGGATGCCGGGGCCGTACTCGTCCGGGAAGATCTTGGAGATCACCAGCGGCAGCGCCTCGCCCACGGTGGGGGTGTTGCCGCGCTTGCGCGAGTCCGCCGAGCGCTCGCGGATGATCTCCGCGACGTCGTCTTCGCTCAGGCGGTAGGAGACGGTGCTGCAGGGCGTGGGCTGCTGGGACATGGATTCTCCGGGGTTGTCCACCTCCGGGCCCCTGGGACTGCTCCGTGATGCCGTGTCCCAGGGGCCCGCCGCGTGCTGCCTCTCACGGTGGGGTTATGGCGCGGGGGCAGGATTTGAACCTGCGACCTTCAGGTTATGAGCCTGACGAGCTAACCGGGCTGCTCCACCCCGCGACGGCCGCCACGATGCCCAGCCGCTCACCGCCCGTCAAGAGCCCTGGCGGCAAGATCGCCAGCTGTCAACCCCCCTGGAGAGGTATGGGCGGCCGCACCTCGAGCGGCCATGGTTCGCGCGCTGTCACCCGAAAGGAGTATTGCGTGAGACGTGCAATCCTTGTGGCTGTCCTTCTGGCGGGGTGTGGCGGTGGGCGCCCACCAGCCCCTGCTCCCTCGCTGATCCTGCATGGCGCGAAGGTCTTCACCGCTGATCCTGGCAACCCATGGGCGCAGGCGCTGGCCGTGTCCGGCGGCTCCATCGCCGCGGTGGGCTCGGATGCTGAAGTCCTGGCGCTGGCCGGGCCCAGCACTCAGCTGGTGGACCTGGGCGGGCGCGTCGTCACCCCCGGGATCGTGGACGCGCACACCCACGTGGCTCCGCTCGGCGCGCCGGCGTGGTTCGTCAACGGGCCGGACTTCGTTGCTCGAGGCGAACACGGGCCAGATGCTGCGGAGGTGGTGCAGCTCGTCTCGGAGCGAGCAGCCAGTGCCCCAGCGGGGACGCCGATCCTCGCCATCGTCGGGCCCACCTTCTACGCCACCGCTGGCGGCAGCCCCCGCCAGCTGCTCGACTCCGCCACCGCCATGCACCCGATGATCGCCGTGGACTGGACGGGCCACGGGCTGGCGCTCAACTCCGCGGCGCTCGCGGCCGCGGGGTACGTGGACGGGCAGCCGGACCCATACGGCGGGCGGCTCTCCCGGGATGCAGGTGGTGCCCTCACGGGCTACGTCCAGGAGCTCGCGGAGGTGCCCGTGTTCCGCGCCCTCGCATCGCTTCTTCCTACGGAAGCCTATGCCCATGCCTACAGCGAGTACGGGCGCGCGGCGCTGGCGCTGGGGTACACCTCCGCCGTGGACATTCCCTTCGTCCTCGATGGCGCCCGGGCGGCCGAGGTGATCGCCCGCCAGGACTCGGCCCTGGACTTCGTGCCCGTGTGCCTGATGGATGCCCCGGGGAAGGTGTGTCCGGCCGGCGCCGATGGGGTGATCCGCCGCAAGCTCTTCCTGGATGGGGGCCCTTCGGATTGCAGCACCTACGTCTCCGTCCCCTACCGCGCGCCGGACTCCTGCCCAGCCGCTGGCCCGGGTTGGGTGGGGTTCCGCGATCTGACGGATGACGAGCTGGGCGCGGCACTGGGAGATGTGCTCGGGCGCGGTGGCCAGCTGCTCGTCCACGCGCTGGGGGATGCGGCCGTGGCCGCGCTCTTCGACAGGATGGAGGCCCTGGCGCCGGCCGCTTCCTGGGCGGGGCGCGTGACGCTGGAGCACGGCGATCTCATTCGCCGCGGAGACATTGCCCGGGCCCGGCAGCTGGGCGTGGCCATCGTCCAGAACCCCGCCCACCTGGTGGTGGTGCCGCCTCTGTTCGCGCTCCGGTACGATCCTGCTCTCTACTCCGAGGGGCAGCCGCTGCGCTCGCTCGAGGCGGCGGGCATCACCCTGGCCTTCGGCTCGGATACCTTCGGGGCTCCCACCAGCCCGTGGGTGGACGTGCTGCTGGCGAGCACCCACCCAGCCCGCCCGGGGGAGGCGCTGTCCCGTAAGGAGGCGGTGGTGGCGTACACCCGCCACGCGGCCGCGGTGCGCCAGCTGCCGCCCGCGGTGCTGGCTCCTGGTGCTGCCGCCACCCTGGCGGTGCTCACCCAGGACGTCTTCAGCGCCGCGCCCCAGCAGCTGGCCACCACCGCCAGTGCGGTGACGATGGTGCGCGGCCGCGTGGCATGGAGCGATGGGAGCGTGCAGCCACCGCCCCAGGGATGGCCAATGCCGTAGCTCGTAGCCAGGGGCTTCAGCGCAGGTGCCGGTGGACCAGGATCATGTCCAGTCCGGCCGCCGGCATCTGCGCGAGCCACCCGCGGAAGCGCTGGCGCTTCTCTTCCTGGGGCACGCTGGAGTGGTAGACCTCGAGCCCGCCAGCGTGCCCCAGCCAGTAGTCGAAGAGCACGGCGTGAGTGAGACACAGCCCGCCCATCTTCTCCACCAGGACACCAGCGCATGGCACCCCCGCGGCGGTGCTGCACATGCACGGGGTTCCGTGCGGCGCCACATGCCCGTGCTCCGGACAGAAGTCCACGTTCACGTATCGGATGCTCACCGCGCAGCTACGGCACAGGGGCTTGTCGCATGTCTTCCCGCCCGAGCGCATCCCGCTGGGGTGGGGCCCGTCGCAGAGCAGATCGCCAGGCTCGCCGCACTTCGAGCACGGGCCGGTGCTCTTCGTCCCACGCCCGTGGATCCGGACGTGGCCAATGGGCGTGTTCCCCGGGCCCCAGATCGTTTCGCACCCCACCGGCTACGCTCCTTCCGGAGCGCTGGCGCGGCAGGCGCGCGTCTCCCCCTGCCATCGCCCTCGCGGCATCAGCACCGTGGCGGTGGCTACCACGGCTTCTCCCTCGGGAGCCCACCACACGCCGGGCTCGGGGGTAGACGGGGCCGCCAGCAACGGCACCTGACAGCGCGCGCATGGCTGGCGGTCGTTCTCTGGCTTGCCCGCCACGTGCTCCAGGATCGGATCGCAGGCGGCAGCGAGCTGGCCCACCAGCTCCCGACTCGCGGAGAACCCAGCCCCGCTGGGGTGGTCGCTCTTCACGAAGCGCTGGCCCGGAGTCAATCCCCGAGGCACATCCTGGCCAGATGGCCACGCGGCGTTGCAGTAGTCGGTGAGCACTTCGCCACACCTGGCGCACTCCTGGATCATGCTCTCCAGCAATGGCCCCATCACATGCTCGACGGTCCTGCTCTTCATCTGGCGATCCTCAGTTTCTGGCCTTCAGCCACGGGGCCCGGCAGTTCATGCACCGTCCCTGGATGAAGCTGTGTCCGACGAACTGGCACAGGTGGCGAGTGACTTCGACGGTGGCCGCCTGCCCATGCCCCAGAGCGCAGCGCCCCGGGGTTGCGCGCTTCAAGCACCCACAGCCCGGGCACAGCTCAACGATGGCGGACACGGGAGCGGGTGCGATCCAGCTGTTCATGGTCGCTCAGCCGCGCCGGATGTGCTGGCCGTCCGCCGTCGTCTCTGCGCCGGGGGGCTCCTGCTCGGGCGTGGTCTTCCCGGTGAGCGCGCCCCCGATCCACTGGCCAATCTCCCGGCGCTCGCCCACCATCAGCTCCTCCAGCCAGCGCTTGCGGCGGAAGCGCTCGTCCTGGCTCAGCGCCTCCCATCCGTCCATGGTGCCGCCCGTCTCCAGGAAGTGGCGCTGCGCCAGCGCCTCGAAGTCCTGGGGCTTGCCCGTCACCGGGTGTCCGAGCAGCAGCGCCCCCATCTTCGCGGTGATGGCGAGCGCCGCCTGCTCCGTGGCGCCATCGGCGGTCAGCGTGGCCGGACGCTTCACTGCGCCCGAGTGAGCCATGTCCATCAGTTCCTGCAACGTGGCCTCGCCGCGCTGGATGATCTGGTAGAGGGACCAGGGAACAGGAACCATGAACGCGGCCTGGGACCTCTGCGCCGCCTCGAGCTTCTGCTGCATGACGGGCAGGAGACGTTCAGGGATCCTGAGCACGTATCCGCCGGCGCCAGTGGCCGGGCGCAGCATGATCACGGCACCCGACCGATGATGCCCCACCAGCCCATCTTCCCGCCTCTCCAGCCGGGCGAAGACCGTAGGCCAGTGATCCTCGGGCGGCAGCTTCAGCGTCCCGTCAGGGTTGAACTCCAGGATGCCAACGCCATCGGACAGCGCGGGCCCGGCGTTGCGGCCCTTGGCGATCAGCCCCTTCAGCTGGGTGAGTTCTTCCGTACTCAGGGGCGACAGGTCGAACAGCTCGGACAGGTCCACCACCCCGTCAGGAGGCGCGGCTCCCTGCTGCTCAGCCTTCGAGCGCGCCACCGCCAGCCATCCGGCCTGGACCAGGGGCGGGCACTTCTTCAGCGGGGGGAGCTCCACCCCGGTGATGCCCGAGCGCTGGTGCGTCCAGTGCGCGTAGACCTGCAGGTAGTAGCGCTCCGCCTCCGCCCATTCCTGCCCGGTGGCGGTGGCGATGAACTCCTGCGCGGCCTGCACCCACTCCGCGGGCGGCTTGTAGCTCGGCGCGAGCAGGGCCGGGCGGTTCTCCTTCAGCCACTGGAGCAGCGGCTGGAGAGGGAGTCCCTGCCACGCCCCCGTCACCGTGCACAGCGCGAGGTGGGGCACGATGCCGGCCATCTCGCGCAGCTGCAGCAGTTCCTTCCCGTCCTCCCTGACGAAGACTGGCGTGCTCGTCACACTTGTCCCCGCCAGCGTCATGTTCGTGCCATCGGGGATGATGACGGCCCCGTCCTCTCGCTTCGCTTCCATGATCTTCTCCAGCATGAGCAGGAAGGCGCCCCAGCCTCCCCGCGGTGTGCGTGCTCACCGGGGCCGCATGTGTCCGAGTCAGCCTGCGCGCGGGCCGATGGCGCCCGCCAGGAGCTGGCGCGCGGCGGAGACCTTGCCGGCCTCGATCAGCGCCAGCGCCTCCGCGCAGACACACTGCCTCTGGTGGCCGGGCAACGTCACCAAGACCTTCAGAGAGCGCGCCTTCCCTGGTTGGTGGGTGAGCACGCCGCGCTTCTCCAGCGCCTTCAGGTGGTCCTTGATCCCGTTGGTGGAGTTGATGCCCAGCAGCACGCCGAGCTCGCGGACGGTGGGCGGGATGCCGTTGCGTCCAGTCTCCCGGGTGATGACTTCCAGCACCTCCCGCTGGCGGGCCGTCAGGTCCTCAAGTCGTGCAGGCTTCACCACGTCACCCCCGTCTTACACAGGCATTGCTCGGGCCCCTGGGCGCCACACCTGCCTGAACCATGGGCTACATGGTGGCAGTCTGGGCAGATGAACAGGGAGCGCCCGTCCTCGCTGAAGATGCTGGTGATGGTGCGCGCCGGCCCGGGCTGCGGGGCGAACTCGGCGTACTCCGAGCGCTCGCCCTTGTGGGCATAGTCCAACGCATACCACGCGGCTACGCCCAGGGACTCGCGGGTGTAGGGCACCACGCGCACGACGTCCCCCGGGCTGCTCTTCTCCTGGCCCAGCCCCTCGCGCGCTGCCACCGCGATCCGCTCAAACTTCGAGCCTCCCGGGCCGAAGACGATTTCAAACCCGGTGTGCCCGGGGCGGATGAAGACCGCGCGCCCGAGCGTGTAGAGACTCCCATCTTCCTGAGCGGTGGACTCGAAGCCGCGGCCGCCTGCCAGGGAATGAGCCAGGGCGTGGCGCGCGCCGGCCGGATCGGCTGGATAAACGAGAGCCCAACTCACAGCGTCACCCGGGTCTGACAGGGGCAAGGCTGGAACCCGGTGGCCCCGAGCGTGTTCGCGTTCCCAAGTTCGAAGGTGAAGGACTTGTCCTGGCACTGGCCGGGCTGGTGCGCAGCGTGGTGACAGTCGGGGCAGACGCGCACCCAATACGCCCCGGGGTGGCGCGAGACAGCGGGCGGCTTCCCGTCCGCCATCGCCCGCTCCAGATCCCGGATGACGTCGTTCACCATGTCCCCGGTGATGCCGGGGTAGCCGTGCATCAGGACGTGACGGACCCAGGAGAGAGGGACGGCGGACATGAAGGGACGGGAGGTGGAGAGGATGCGCTGGCGCAGATCCTTGGCCTCGCGCCGGTACGCAGCCGCCTCGTCATCGGAGATCGACACCCACTCAGCGCGCTCCTGGGCCTCGAGCGCCAGGCGCATCGCCGCCACCTCCGTGACAGCGCGCCGCCAGAGGTCCGCCATCCGCGACCACTGCGCGTGGCCATAGACCGCCAGGGCGAGCGCATGAAGGAAGAGTCCCTTCCACTCGTCCCGCTGCATGGACACCGAGTCCACCAGCAGCGCCGCGCCCTGCAATGCCCGTCTCTCGGGCTCGCTCTCTTCGCCGCGCCGGATTTGACCCAGCGCCAGCCCGATCCCGTCCATCGCATCCGCCACCTCGTCCAACCGTTCTGCATGGCTGGTGGCTTCGTCCGCGGCTAGGAGTTGAGGATGACGCTGGAGCAGCCAGCGAATGTACTCGGCAGTGGAGCGGACGCCGTTGCCGTTGCGCGCGTGGGATGCCGCTTCTCTCACCGCTTCGAGCTGATCGAGCATGGCGCCGCGCCCACGCAGCAGACGGTCGCGCAGGTCAGAGATCACCGCTTGCTCGGCGATCTGGGCGTGGCGCTGGCGCAGGATCTCCCGCTGCCGCTCGCCCGCCGCCTTCACCATGGGCCGGTTCTCCGCCTGGAGCCACTGCTCCAGCTGCTCCGGATCGGTGGCCGTGGACATGAGCAGCAGCGCCTGATCCTGGCTTGCGCCTTCCGCCAGTTCGTTCCTCTCCTGCTCCACGTCCACCATCCGTTGGCGGAGCTGCTGGACGCCATCGCCAATGGGGCCCGTGATCCCCTCCGCGTTCAGAGTCGCCTGGACGTCCAGCACCTGGGCGTTCAGCCCAGCCCATTCCTGGCGGAGCTTCTGCGCGGCATCCGCCACCGCCGTACCCCCCATGTCGCAGTCCAGGACATTGGCTGCCGCCTCGAGCCTGTCCCCGCGCAGCTCCGCCACGTCGTCCTCGCCGATCATGTTGGCCAGGACGTTGGCCACGATGGTCTCCACGTCCTTCCGTCCAGGGGCTCGGGTGACCTTGCCGCCCGTGTCCGTGACGAGCGAGCCCAGCATGTCGGTGATCACCGAGGCAATGGCCGCCACCTTCTCGCCGTGCTTCATGGGCTTGGGGCGGATGCCCAGCGGATGGAGCCGATCCAAGACATCCAGCCGGTCCTGCTCGTAAAAGACCAGGGTCACATCCCCGCCCTTCCACCACTCGCCCAACGTGAAGATGGCGCGCCGGGGCCCGTCTTCCACGTTGTCCCCCATGAGCGCGTGGTGGACCTTCGTCTTGATTCCGTCCGGACCCAGCGTCGCCGCGATGCTGGTGTCGTGCTTGAACTCCAGCGTGAAGGCCCCCTGCAGGGTGGCGCGGATCTTCGTCTTCCTCGGGGGCTGCGTTGCCTGCTCCATCGTCGTTCTCTCCCTGGTGCTGGGCCACTGGCCCGTGCTCGTAAAGCTACCGCGCCCATCCCTATTAGACGCAAGGGGCGCCAGATGTTACCCGGTCGGCTTCCAGTCTGGCCGCGCCAGGAGTCGGCGCCGGATCCGCCCGCGCAGCTCGTCCGCGGGTACTACCTTCAGCAGTTCCTGATACAGGCGGAGCCGTGGCGCCTTTGCCAGCCCACGCCCGTGGCCGCTCTCGCGCAGCAGCTCAAGCGCTTCATCTCGCCACAGCAGGCGGGCGGTGGTGAGCCCGGCCGGGGCCGGGTTGATGGCTGCCTCTCTCACCACCTCGAGCGGGCGTGTATCCCGGAACAGACACAGCCCCCACCACGCTGGGACGATGGACTGCGCAGCATGGAAGAGCCGGTAGGAGACCACCAACGTGGCCCGATCCATCGTCTCTCCGTACACGCGGACCTGCTCGGGCAGGCGCCGGATCTTGTCGGCGTGGCTCTTCAGCTCGAAGCCGTGGAGCTCTTCCGGTGTGAGCGTGACGATATCTGCTCGCACCTGCCCATGCTCCAGCCCTACCTCATGAAGCACTCGCACATGGGGCCAGCGCATGGCGATCCACGCCCCGGCTGCTCTCCGGATCTGTTCCTCGGGGGCGCCCATGTTCAGCCCTGCGCCCTCTCGATGTAGGCGGCAGCGGCCGCGAGCTGTGCGCTCATGCTCTGGGATGTGGCCCGCCTGCCGATCGCTCTCAACCAGGTGGCCAGCTCCGCGGCCTCGCCCACGGGCACCGGCACCCCTTCGACCATCCGAGCCAGGAGATCGGCGAACGTCTGCTGGTGGGAGAGTACCAGGCGCTCGCCGGTGCCTTCCTCCAACTTCAGGACGAGCCGAAGCGCCGGCCCATGCTCGGGCAGCATAACGAGCATCCCCGGGGGCGCATCCTCGCCGCGGGGCGGGAGAGGCGGCCAGCGCTGCATGTCCAGCGTAGTGAGCAGCCCAGGAAGACATGCCAGCAGCGGGGCCTGCTGGATGGGGACGACGATGCCGCCGCACAGCTGCAGGTATTTCCCCATCGGCGTTTCGGGCCACGGCACCACGATGGAGCCCGGCTGCCCCTCGCCGCTCGTCCACAGGCGTCCGCGCCCAGGGCGGCCGTACCGGCTCTGCACCGCTTCCGCCAACGGCAGTGGGAGGATGACGCCGCCAACGGCCTCGGTCTCTTCCTGGGTGAGCCACCAGATCACGAAGTCCTGGGCGGGCGGAGTTGGGGCCTCCTGGTTGTCGGTTCTCGTCTCCATCCCTCATGCCTCCTGAAACGGATCGCCAGTCTCAACCAGCGGATCGTCGATAATGATGACGTCTGCCTTCCTCCCGGCCAGGGGGCGGGGTGGCTCCGCCATGGCGCGCAGCTCGCGCACCATCCCCTCCCATTCCGCCCGGTTGAGATCGCACACCCACGCGGAGCTCAGATCGCAGTGCTCGCGCGCCAGCTGTGCCAGCTGCTCGTAGCGCTCCTGGAGACGGGCCCCGAAGTCCGCGTCCGCCAGCAGACCCGCGGCAACGTCCGGCCCGGCTTCCACCGCTTCAGCGGGAATAGGGAGGGGCCCGCGGCCCATGGCCGCCAACCTGTCCAGCAGTCGCCGCGCGTGGCCACGGCAGAACGCCGCGAGGATGGAGACGCGCGCACACCTCCGGTACTCCCCGGCGCTCTGGGCCCGTCCCGCGAGGGCTGATAGATGGCGGCCCGTGTCCAGCTCCGCAACCCACGCGGCAGATAGCGCGGCCGCGAGTCGGGTGTGTCGGGTTCCCATGGCTCAGGTCCTCACCTGGTCGGGCACCTGCTGCCGGTAGAAGCGGCGCAACTTCATCTCCATGCCCGTGGCGAGGAAGACGCCCACGGCGCCGAGCATGTCCCCGCGCGTGAGA
>Ga0307406_10000630_pt1 | contig 20146 bp, 17 predicted proteins | sample 322Cmetagenome_3_FD_203706 | JGI IMG/M metagenome (GOLD analysis project Ga0307406, IMG submission 203706) | Maize rhizosphere microbial communities from greenhouse at UC Davis, California, United States - 322HYB-C-2 | ecosystem: Host-associated > Plants > Roots > Rhizosphere > Soil | place...
ATCGAGGTCAGGGCGCTCCAATCCCTGTCCGCTCACCCGCCGTGGCTGGGGCAATGCGTCGTGGCCCAAGACCTCGATGTGCGGGGCTTTCCCATCCACACCCCGGATTACCGGCGCGAAGTACCCACGGCCCGTGACGCCGGTGACTTCGATCCGGTCCCCGCTAACCGGCCACACAACGTCGCCCTCAGACGGCTGCTCTACAAAGATCCCTGCCGTGCCATCGTGCAGAAAAAGGGCGATGCCGGGCGGGTGGACGAACGGGGCAAAGCCACGGATCTTCACCGGCCGCCCCTCCGCCGCGGCCTCGGGCGAAAGCGCGCGAACCTCAGCCGCCGAGGTGATCACGCTCTCGGCAAGCGCCGCCTGCGACGCCACCAGCATCAGCACGACCGTCTTCATGACGCGGAGGAAAACCTGCACGATCCCACACACAGTCCATCCTGCGGCATCGTGCAAGGCTACGCTGAGACAACGGCTGTAACCTTTTACCCGCCGCGGGCGTACTCCCGGTCAGACTGCCATGAAAACGACCGCTCTTTTCCTCCTGGCCCTCGCCGCCCCGCTTTTTGCCGGCGAGATGGTGCCATCCCAAATTCCCACCTCCGCCAAATGGCTGCTCCACGCCGACCTCGATGCGATGCGCGGCAGCGAGACGGGAAAGAAGGTCTTCGCCCGCATCGAAGACGAGCACGGTGCGAAGTTGCGCGCCTTCAAGCGCATGCTCTCGGTCCACCCGCTCACGGACCTGCACGGCGTCACCCTTTACGGCGATGGCAAGCCGGAGCACGCGGTGGTGCTGATCGATGGTGCTTTCGACCGCGCCCACATGGAAGATGTGGTGAAGGCCGCCGATGACTACAAGGAAAGCTCCCACGCCGGAACCACCGTCCATAACTGGAACGACAAGGGAAAGGACCAGCACGCCGCTTTCGCGAGCGACCGGCTGCTGGTCTTCAGCCATCAGGAAAACTTGCTGAAGGATGCGCTCGACGTGCTCAAGGCGAACGCGCCCGCCTCCGCCGATCCCTTCTTCACGGCCGAAGGTGGCAAGCCGCTGCTCGCCGCGAGTGCCAGGATTTCAGAGATCGATATGCCCGCCGACGCCGCGCGACTCCTGCACATGGCCAAGACCCTGCGCCTTGCCGCCAACGAAAACGGTGGCCGTTTCGTGCTACGCGCCAGCGCGGACACCGCCGATGCCAAGGACGCCGAGCGCCTGCGCCGCATGCTCGATGGCGTGGTCGCCTTCGCCCAAGCCGGCGATGCCAAACTCGATGGACTCGACCTGCGCGCCGACTTCTCCTCCGCAGCCACGCCCCCGTCCTTGACCGCCGCGCTCAGCCTCCCGGTAACGGAGTGGATCACGCTGATGCAAAAAGCCGCTGCAGAGGACGCGAAGAAAAGGAAGAAGGACTGAATCCCCATGCTTTCCGGATTCCCTCCAATGATCCAAATTGACCCGTTGTGAACCCTCTCTCGTGCCCCGATGATTCACTCCTCGCGCGCCAAGCGCGGGAGGGATCGTCGGCAGCATTCGGCACGCTGGTTCACCGCTATCACGCGCGAGTCTTCGCCTTTCTCCTCACGCTGACCCGCCATCGTCAGGACGCAGAGGACCTCACGCAGGACACCTTTGTTAGAGCGTGGAATAAGATTCACCGCTACGATCCCTCGCAGCCTTTGCTCCCTTGGCTCTTCACGCTGGCTCGCCGCCAATCGATCGCGGCCTTGAGAAAATCCCGCCCGCTTCCACCTGACCTGCCGTTTCCCACCGAGTCCGAACCGGAGAGTCCCGCCTTCCAACTCTGGGCGATCGCGAAGCGTCAGCTGGCTCCCGAGTCCTACAGCGCGCTGTGGCTTCACTACTGCGAAGAGCTCCCGCTCAAGGAAGTCGCCAACATCCTCGGCAAGCGCGAGGGCACAGTGAAAGTGCTGCTCCATCGTGCCCGCAAGTCGCTCTCCGAATCCCTCCGCGCCAAAGCTCCCCCACCCCTTCCTCAGCTCCAACGCACGCCATGAACCCGCGCGATCCCCATCAAGAAATCGGCGACCTGCTTCGCTCACAGAAGCCGGATCCACAGCCATCGCAAGGCTTGGAGATGAAGATCCTTCGCGCCCTACCTTCGCATGAGAAAGCCACCCACCGGATCTGGCCGTGGTTCTTGCTGCCACCAGCCGTTGCCATGGGAGTAGTGATGCTCTGGCCAAAGCCCGAACCGTATGCCGTCTTCCTTCACCACCAAACGCCGGCCGTGGAAATGCCCATCGAGCCCGCCCTTCCTCAAGAGATCACCTCGATGATCAATCCCCTCGAACGCGAGAAGCTCGCCCTACAGCGCGATGCCAGCCGCGCCGGCCGCTTCTTGATCGACTGCTTGCCCTCGTTTGGAAGCGGAGAATGAAGGATCTCGACATCCCGCTCGGGGAACTTCAAATTAGCTTCATGGAAGCCGCCCCCACCTATCGTTGGGCGCTTGGCTCTATCGCGATGCGATGGCGGCATGCATTCTGGCTGCTGCCGCTGGCGGGATTGTTGATCGGCTTAGGGCTCCAGCTTTGGGAATTCTATGGTCCGACGGCCACCGGCACCATCATCGTCGCAGTTTCTCCTACTAGCAGCCCAGCGGAGGTTCCGAGCTTGCTGCGCTCTGATGAGCTTCTTTTCAAAGCTACGGATTCTCTCAACCTTTCCAAGCGATGGTCGATCAGTTCTGGCACGTGTGTGGTGAAACTGCGGGACATGATCCGTAGCGAAGTCATCTCTGGAACCTCTCTGGTGGAGGTATACGTCTCGAACTCCAGTAGACGAGAGTCCATCGAGATTTGGAGCACGCTGAGCCAACTTGCCAACCAGCACTTTCTCAAGAGAAGAGCTGCCGAAACGGCGAAGCTTCCCATAAGGATGGGTTGCATACTTTATTCGGACCCCGTCATCGCCCACGAAACTCCGACTCTCTTTTCGCTGGATCGTCCGGGAGATCTGATCTCGCTCCTGCGCCAAACTGTTATCGCACTGAGCATCGGAGTGACCCTCGCCGCGCCCTTCGCCTACCTTTTGGAATTACTTCTTCCCCGCCGTTGTCTGAATAGCGCCTTCTCGACAAGCTTTGCCGCAAACGATTCCCCTGGCATGTGAAGGTCACTTCATCTTCGCCAGCGCGTTCAAAGCCAACTTCCGCGCCAACGCCACGAGATCCTTCTCCTCCGCCTCCGCATTGGCGACCAACTCGACCAAGATCCGCTGATCCACCACCAGTTGGAGCTTCTTCTCCCCCTCCATCGCCGCGGTTTCACCCGAGATACTGTAGGTCTTCCGGTTCGCCAACTTCATCAGCTCCTCGTTCCCGATCAGCGGAATCAACTGCTTCACCACCGGCGAGTCCTTGATCACCTTCACGGTGACCTGCTTCTTCCCCGAAGCGTAGACGCGCGACATTGATACGCCTCCGCCGAACGCCGTGAGGTCCTCCTGCTTGAGCGACTCCCCTTTCCATGCGTCGATCGCCTCCGGCAGCAGGTCACCGACCTTCTTCGCGCCCTTCTCCTCCATCATCTTGAGCAGGACGCGGAGCTTCTCGACCACCGCCTCTTCATTGCCCTTCCGGTAGTCGTCCATGACTTGGCGCAGGCCGCTCTCGAAGAGATCCGGTTTCTTCGGGTCTTCCTTGGCGGAAACCACGGGCGCGGACAGTGCTGCGACGGCAAGAAACGAAAGGAGGGCTTTCATGGCATAACGGGGTACGAAACAATTCGATCCCAGGTTACATCAAACGACCAAAAATACTCTCCCAGCCCGTATCCCTCTAAATGGCCCGCTCTCACTACCTGCTATTCCTGTCGGCGTGCTTGCCTCTCCACGCCTTGCCGGAAGCGCCTCCCGCCGCCTTCCGAGCACAAACGCTCGATGCGAAACTGGGCATCGGCTATGGACTCTCGATTGCCGACATCGATGGCGACGGAAAGCAGGACATCGTGCTGGTGGATGCCAAGGAGACGGTCTGGTACACGAACCCGGACTGGACCAAGCACCGGATGACCGGATCGCTCACCAAGCTCGACCACGTCTGCGTCGCCGCCTGTGACATCGACCACGACAAGAAGGCCGAGGTCGCCATCGGCGCGGAGTGGAATCCCGGCGACACCAAGAACAGCGGAGCCGTCTTCACCCTCACCGCACCCGAAGACCGTACCAAGGAATGGACCGCGCAGGAGCAACACCGTGAGCCGACGGTGCATCGCATGCATTGGGTAAAGGACCAGGACGAGAAGCACTACCTCGCCGTGCTGCCCCTCCACGGCTGCAACAACGTGAACACCGAGGGCGATGGTAGCCGCTTCCTCGGCTACCAACCCACGAAAGACCCCAAGACCGAGTGGACGACCTTCCTGCTCAACGACACCTTCCACCTCGCCCACAACTTCGATGTCGTTCGCTGGACCGGCGGCATCGGCGATTCGATGCTGGTCGCCAGCAAGGAAGGAGTGAACTTGGTCTGGGGCCGGGCAAGGAGATCGACCACACAGCTGACCGACCTGGGAGCGGGCGAAGTCAGGCTCGGCAAGCTGCCGAATGGGGCACGATTCATCGCGACCGTCGAGCCATTCCATGGAAACGCCGTCGCAGTCTATCAGCAACCCGACGGCGACGGGTTCTGGACCACGACGCGCGTAGTCCTCGACGAATCACTCGCCGAAGGCCACGCCCTCGCCACCGCGGATTTCCTCGGCCTCGGCTACGATCAAGTCATCGCCGGCTGGCGCAAGCCGAATGCCGAAAAAAAGGTCGGCATCCGCCTCTACGTTCCAACCGCCGATGACGGCAGCACGTGGAAGCAGCACGCGGTCATCGACGACAACACGATGGCTTGCGAGGACTTCAAAGTCGCGGACCTGAATGCCGACGGAAAGCCGGACATCATCGCCGCCGGTCGCGCGACCAAGAACCTGATCGTCTACTGGAACGAGCGGAAGTGACGTCTGTCCCGCGCCGACCTCACTTCAGCGGAAGCTTCTCCAGTTCCGCATCCGCAGGGTGCTTCCCTTCGGCAGATGGGATCTTCATCGGATCATAGGCCTTGGTCACCGCGCTCTTGTTCGTGTCCTCCACGAAGCCGCCATTCGCGAGATAGAACCGCTTCCCGATCGTGCCGGCGCTGCGGTCGAGACGCTCGGACTTGCCATGACCATCGTGCGTGAAGCGGGCGTCTGTGAGATCGATCCACTTGCCCGACTTGGTGCGGATCCAGCCATTGCCGAATTCGCAGACCCGGCGCTCGTCGCCGTTGTCGCCGCCGAAGTTCTCGTTGAAGGAATAGAGGCCGTGCAGGAACTTGCCATCCCTCGGAGCACGGAATGAAGCCACCAAGTGCCAAGCCTTCGACTTCGAATCACGGAACCACCCGGTGTAGGTCGTCTTGTCGCCTTCCGCCTGCGCCCGCATCAGGAAGTGCACGGTATCACCGAGCTTCCACGGATAGACGAGATGGCTGTGACCGCCGGTGCCTTCATTGCCGAAGTCGCCCGCGTCCACTCCACTCCCCTTGGCCAGGAGCTTCACGCGGTTGTCGTCATCGACCTTCTTGCGGTCGACCGCTTCGCCGCCGGAATCCCACACGGAAAAAATGATGCGGCGTTCAGTCGGGCTATTCACCTGCATGCCGAAGTAGCCGCGATGCCAACCGGTCGCCATGTAGTAGCTCCACAGCGGCTCGGTCTTCGGCGTGACTTCGAGGTAGAACCACTCGACCTCTTCCTTCGCATCCTCAGGCACCGTATAGCCGAGATGGATCGACGCGGAATTGCGGCGCTCGACCATCGAGAAGTGCGCACCTTCCGAAGCAGGGCCCTCGAGCACCAGCGACTTCAAGGCCGGTAGTTTGTCGCCTCTCCCCTCGAGTTCGAAGCGGTAGTAGCCGGGCGCGGGAATATCGAACTTTCCGAACGAGACCTGCTCTCCGCTTTCCTTCCCGTCCAGCGGGCGACTCTTCACCGATCCCTCCTGTGGCGAAACGGTGAGCTTCAGCTTGGTCCCGGCCGAGAGATCTCCCCCGAGCTTCAGGGAGAGATCGAGTTCGCCCTTCTTGGCGATTCGTCCATACCACCGGAGCTTGGTCTTCTCCTCCCAACCGGTGATCTCGCCATCACGACCGCGGTGGGGACCCTTGTTAGGCTCGGGAGATGAGTAAGCTGTGAATGCTGGCACCTCCACGGCGGCCAGCGCGGAAGCGGTTAAAGCGACGAAAAACGAACACGAAAGCCACTTTTTCATGCCGGAGATTCGCTTTCATGCCAATCGCGTCAATGAGAAACCGGCTATCAGCCTTTCTTCAGCTGGCCCGTCAGGTAGGGACCACAATCCGTTTCCTTCCCGTCTTCCAGCCGGATTCGGTACGCCTTTCCAGTTGTCGATGACTTGGTCGCGACCTTCTCGATGAACTCCGCGGCGGTCTTGATCTCCTTGTCGTTCGCCTCCCATTTCCCCCGCAGGAACTTCGCGGCCGAAGCGGCGTCGTATTCCTTCCCGTTGCGAATAAAGGTCGCCTTCTTCAAGGTGGCGATGTGAGCGATCAGCGCCTCGATCTTCTTCTGCTCCTCCGGCGGCGCTCCGGCAGCATTCAGCGTCGGCATCAGCACGAAAGACAGGCAGGCAATGAACCGGGTTCTCGTCATCATGGAAAGAATGCTAGCCCGCCGTTCCGGAGCACACAAACGGATGATTAAGAGAGGGCAAACTGCAATCCTTAGCGGTAAATTACATCGAAGTTCTTTTTGCCAAATTTTCAGATTGGTCGAAATTCACCGCCCTTCGCCCGTCGCTTCATTGCCGCGGTCGCTAGGTAAACCCACCTGTCGCCAATACCATGAAAACTGCCAAAGCCATCATTCTAGGCCTCTGTGCCGCTACCGCTCCGCTCCACGCGGATATCCTGAATTTCGACCTTTCGCCAGCCGGCTCAACCGCCGCGGAGGGACTGAGCCCAGCCAATGAAGTGCCCGCACCCGTGGCGGCGTCGACCGGGAGTGGCAACGAAACCTTTACCGGCATCACCTTTGATACCACCACCAAGGTCCTGTCCGTGTCGTTGGGCTACGGCTCCTTCGCCGGCTTCACGAATCTGACCGGTCCCGCCACCGCTGCCCATATCCATGGTCCGGCCGCCGCCAATGCCACGGCATCGCCTATCCATGATTTCTTCTCAACGAGTCAGCACCTGTTCGCGCCCATTCCAGCCAATGGCGGCTTGATCGTCGGCAATGCAACCTTGGCTCCGGCAAATGAGACCGCTCTTCTGAATGGACAGCTCTACATCAATGTCCACACGGCCGCGAACACGGCGGGTGAGATTCGCGCCCAATTGGTTCAGGCAACCAATTCCCCGCCTACCATCACCTGCCCTGAAGAGTCGGAGATCGAGTGCGAGGATCACGAAACGGAAGTCGAACTGGTCGCTCACGTGGAAGATGTCGATGGCGATCCGCTGTTAGTCGTCTGGACCATCGATGGCGTCGCCCAACCATCCATCTCGGTTCCCTCCGGCGGCGCGACCACTTCGGCCGATGTGCCATTCACCGCCGATCTTGATGTGGGAGAACACACCGTTTCCGTCGCCGTCTCCGATGGTGTCGCCACCGCGGTGAGCTGCACTTCCACCATTACCGTTGTGGACACCGTCGCGCCGGTGATCAAGAGCGTGAAGGCAACTCCGAACTCACTGTGGCCACCGAACCACAAGATGAAAAACGTCAACGTCAAGGTAGTCGCCGAAGATGCCTGCGGCGACGTGACTTGGGAGATCACCTCGGTCAGCTCCAATGAAGACGAAGATGGCAACGGCGATGGCAACACCGGCCCTGACTGGGTCATCGTGGACGAGGATACCGTCCAACTGCGTGCCGAGCGCTCCGGTGGCGGCAGCGGCCGGATCTACACCATTACCGTCGAAGCGACCGATGAATCGGGCAACACCGCAACCGACACGGTCGAGGTGACCGTCCCTCACTCGAAGGGAAAGAAGAACAGGTAATCGGCCATTCCATGCCCGCAGGCTCCTGAGCTTGTCGCGCGGCCCCCGGTGTTTTAGGCACCGGGGGCTTTGTTTTACCCGCCTTCCTCGGAGGCTACAGACGGCAGAGGATTTTCAAATCGCCCGCAGACTGGATTTTCGCCAGCATGCCATCGTGAAACCTCTCCCCACCTTCGGTATCGTGACCGCAGCCGTCGTCGTCACGGTAGCCATCGAAGAATTCCGGATCTCCGAACTGCGCCAGCGGCTCAACGACTCCGCCAAGGTCGCCGACGCTCGATCGAGCCCCTCTGCGAAGGATGCGTCAGCAGCGCCCGTCGCCGCCACACCCTCCGCCACCGCACCGACCAAGGCGAGTGATCGACCGGCAAAACCTGCGGCGAGCATCGGGGAGAAGCCCGATGTGGACGAGGAAGGCCTCGGCAAAACCGTCCGCAAGATGTGGGACAATCCGGCCGGCAAGGCGATGATGAACCAAGGAGTGAAGGTGGCCGTCGCGATGATGTATGAGGACTTCATCGAGAGCCTGGATCTCGGCAAGGAAGAGAAGGACTACTTCAAGAACCTGCTCGGCAAGAGCATGGCCGACCAGCAGGAGATCGGCATGAAGATGATGAACGCCACGCCGGAAGAGCGCACGGCCTTGGCCAAGGAACTCGAAGAGCGCAAGAAGGCCAACGACGAAGCGATCAAGACGTTCCTCAACAGCGAAGAGGATTCCAAGCGCTTCACCGACTACCAGAACCGCTTGCCGGAACGCCAGCAACTCGAAGGCGTCCGCGCCACTTTCGCTGCGAAGAATGCGACCTTGGATCCGGACACGGAGGGCCGATTGGTCGAGGCCATGTATAACGTCCGCACGAATTCAAAAGGAGCCGATTTCACCGGCCCCGACGCGTGGAGCAAGATGACCGATGGCGGACTGGTGAAAAACTTCGAGCAAAACTGGGATGCCCAGGAGCAGACGCTCATGAAGGAAGCCGACACCATCCTCGACGACACCCAACTCGCAGCCTTCAAGGAATACCGCCAGCAACTCAAGGAGATGCAGTTGATGAGCATGAAGATGGCCGAGAAGATGATGTCCGGCGAAGGAGAGAAGAAGGAGTAATGGGATCTACGTCACCGAGCGAGCGTGGACGTTTCAAGTAGCGGAAAGGCGCAGCCCTCCCCGCTACAAGAGCTCGGACGTGCACGTCCGTGTCGTATCGAGGGAACGTCGCCCCCCCCTAACGAAAACGAGGCGACCGGGAGGATCCGCAGTCTTGGCTCCGGAGGCAGCGGCTCAACCCTCCCAGAAAGAGCCGTCGCACTGTATCGGAACCACCGACTGCGGATCGTCGCGATCGCCTCGGGTTCGTTAGATTGGATTGAGTTGGATTTACCAGCCGCCGCCGAGAGCCTTGTAGAGCCCCACGGCATTTACCACGCGGGCGAGGCGGAGTTGGATGAGAGCACGTTGCGAGTCGAAGAGATCTTGCTGTGCTGTCAGAACTTCGAAGTAACTGTCGACCCCTTGTTTGTAACGGGCATCGGCCAAGTCGAAACGCTTCTGTTGGGCGTTGACCAGACCCTCGTAGGCCTCGATCTGGCCATTGAGGCCGGTGCGGGCGGCGAGACCGTCGGCAACTTCGCGGAAGGCGTTCTGGATCGACCGCTCGTAGCGAGCCACCTCGATCTGCTTGCGGACCTCCGCGACTTCCAGGTTGGACTTGTTAAAGCCTCCATCGAAAATCGGCACGCTGATCTGCGGCGCAAACGACCACGCGGAACTGCCGCTCTGGAATAGATCACCCAGGCTTTCGCTGGCCGTGCCACGGCTGCCGGTCAGCGTGATGCGCGGGAAGAAGGCGGCGCGGGCAGCCCCGATGTTCGCATTCGCTGCACGGAGCTGATGCTCCGTCTCACGAATGTCCGGGCGGCGGATCAGCAACTGCGACGAAACGCCGGCGCGGACGTCCGCAACCAGTCCACCCTCAAGACCGCGGCCCTTGGGCAAATCCGATGGGACTCCCGTTCCGATAAGGAAAGCGATCGCGTTGATCGCCTCGGCGCGGCGCTGTTGGAAAGCGGCGAGGTTGGCCTTGGCCGTCTGCACCTGCACGTCCACCGAGCGCAGATCGAGCTCGGACACATCGCCCGCGTCGAACCGCATCTTGGTGAGATTGTAGGTTTCGCTGACCGCGTCCAAGGTGCGCTGGGACAGCTCCATCTGCTCCACGGCCGAAAGCTCCGTGAAGTAGGCGCTGGCGATCTGTGACACGAGGGCGATCTGAGCCCCGACGCGCGCGGCGTCGCTGGCGAAGTAGGCCTGGAGCGCCGCATTGTTCAGGCTGCGGACGCGGCCAAACAGATCGACCTCGTAGGCGGTGACGCCGACAGAGACATCATAGGCCCTGGCATCGACTGCCGAGCCGCTCTGCGACAGCGTGCTCGGCGTGCGGCTCCGCGAACCACCCCCACCGACGTTCACCGTCGGAAAGAGCTGGCTCCGGGAGATCCCGTACTGGGCACGTGCCTGATCGACATTCAGCGTGGCCATCCGCAGGTCGCGGTTGTTGTCCAGGCCGATCGAAATGAGGCGCTTGAGCCGCGGATCGGTGAAGAACTTTTGCCACGCGATGTCCGCGGGCACGCCTCCCCCAGCATTGCCGGGGAAATTCTCCGAAACGGGCGAGTTGATGGTTTCCAGCGCCGGCTCCATGTTGCACGAGGCGAGGAGGACGGGCAGGGCGAGAAGTAGCGGCTTACGCATGGGAGAGTTCACCGGGTTGAGATTCGTCAGGTGACTTGGATTCCGGATTTGTCGCGGGCACCTTCCGTTTTGTTAGACGGCGGATGACCACATAGAAGACGGGAACGAGGAAGATCGCAAGGACCGTGCCGGAGATCATGCCCCCCGCCACGCCGGTGCCAATCGCATTCTGACTGGCAGAACCGGCACCCGTGCTAATTACCAGCGGCACGACACCCAGCACGAAGGCCATCGAGGTCATCAAAATCGGACGCAGACGGAGTTTCACCGCTTCCAAGACAGATTCCATCATTCCCCTGCCCTCTTTTTCCAGGTCGATGGCAAATTCGATGATCAGGATCGCGTTCTTGGTCGATAGACCCACGGTGGTGAGCAGTCCGACCTTGAAATACACGTCGTTCGGTAGGTCACGCCAAAACACCGCGGCGAGCGCCCCGAGAATGCCAAGCGGCACCACCATGATGACGGCCACCGGGATCGACCAGCTTTCGTAAAGTGCTGCGAGGCAGAGGAAAACGATGGCCAGCGACACGGCGTAGAGCACCGGAGCCTGGTTGCCGGAAATCTTTTCCTCCAGCGACTGGCCGCTCCACGAGTAGCCAATGCCCGGCGGAAGCTGCGCGGCGAGCTTCTCCATCTCATCCATCGCCTGACCCGAACTGAGGCCCGGCTTGGCCGAGCCCACGATATTCACCGCGGGCAGGCCGTCGTAGCGCTGGAGCTGCGGTGAGCCGAACGCCCACTTGGTGGAAGTGAATTCGGACAGCGGCACCATCTTGCCCTGGTTGTTCCGCACGTGGACGTTCCCGAGGTCCTCGGGCGTCATGCGGAACTTCGCATCGAGCTGGGTGATCACGCGTTGGACACGGGTTCCATTGACGAAATTGTTCACATACGCCGAACCGAAGGACGTCTGCATGATGGTGTTAATATCGGCCAGCGAGATGCCGAGGGCGCTCGCCTTGTCCTGATCGATATCGATTTTCATCTGTGCGGTGTCATTCAGACCCTGCGGACGCACGCCGGTGAGCACCTCGTTCTGCGCGGCCATGCCGAGCATCTGGTTGCGCGCCGCCATCAGCGCGTCGTGACCCACGCCACCCACGTCCTGCAGCCAGAAGTCGAATCCGGACGATGTTCCGAGCTCGGGGATCGCCGGCGGATTGAGCGGGAAGACCATCGCGTCCTTGATCCCGCCGAGTTCCATGATGCCCCGCTTGATGATGGCCTGGACGTTGTGCTCCTTGCCTTCGCGCTCTTCCCACGGCTTGAGCCGAAGGAAGGCGAGGCCGGAGTTCTGCGCCTTACCCGTGAAACTGAAGCCGGAGACGGTGAAATAGTGTTCGATTTCAGGCTGCTTGGAGAAAAACTCCTCCGCCTTGAGCAGGGCCTCGCTGGTCCGCGTATCGGTCGCACCATCGGGAAGCGCGATCAGGGCGAGGAAGTAGCCTTGATCTTCTTCCGGAAGGAATGAGGACGGCATCTTCTTATAGAGGAATCCAACCAGCGCCACCACCGCAGCAAGGGCGACGATGCCCGACCACGAGTGCTTGAGCAAACCGCCGACGACGCCTTGGTAACGGTGGGTCGTCGCATCGAAGGTGCGGTTGAACCAGCCGAAGAAGCCGCGCTTCGCGTGGTGATGGCCGGCATCCACCTGCTTGAGCAGCGTGCCGCACAGCGCGGGCGTCAGCGACATCGCGAGGAAAACAGAGAACAGCATGCACGACACCATCGACATCGTGAACTGGCGATAGATGGTGCCCACCGATCCTCCGAAGAAAGCCATCGGAATAAACACCGCCGTGAGGACCACGGTGATACCGATCAGCGCGCCGGTGATCTGGCCCATCGCCTTGCGGGTGGCCTCCTTCGCAGGCAGGCCTTCCTCACTCATGATACGCTCGACGTTTTCCACCACCACGATGGCGTCGTCCACGAGGATACCGATCGCCAGCACCATGCCGAACATGGTCAGCACGTTGATCGAGAAACCGAAGGCCGCCATCAACGCACAGGTTCCCAGCAACGCAACCGGCACCACCAGCGTGGGGATCAGCGTGGCGCGGAAGTTCTGCAGGAACAGATACATCACGAGGAACACGAGGATGATCGCTTCCACGAGCGTCTTGATCACCTCCTCCACGGAGATCTTCACGAAGGTAGAGGTGTCGAGCGGGAAGGTTACCTTCACCCCCGGCGGGAAGAATTGCTGCAGGCGCTCCACCTCGGCGCGCACCGCATTGGCGGTATCGAGCGCATTGCCCGTGGGTGCCAGCTTGATTGCCGCGGCGGTGGCCGGGCTGCCGTCAATGCGGGCCTTGATCGAGTAATCCTGGCCACCCATTTCCACGCGGGCCACGTCGCGCAGATAGACACGCGAGCCGTCGGGGTTCACGCGCAGCACGATGTTCTGGAACTGCTCCGCCTCGCGAAGGCTGGCGCGGCCTTGGAGAATGACATTGAGCTGCTGGTTTTCCACCGCAGGCAGGGCACCGAGCTGGCCGACCGGCACCTGGGCATTCTGCGCCCGGATCGCCTCGTTGACGTCGGAAGGCGTCAGGTTGTAGCTGACCAACTTGTCCGGATCGAGCCACACGCGCATCGCATACTGGGTGCCGAACTGGATCACCTCACCCACGCCATCCACCCGGCGCAGCGGATCGAGCACGTTCGCCGAAAGGTAATTCCCCAGCGCCACTGCATCCATGCTGCCGTCCTCGGAGGACAAACAGATGAACATCATGAAATTCCGGGTCGCCTTCGCCACCACCACGCCCTGCTGCTGCACGGTCTGCGGCAGGCTCGGTGTGGCCAGCTGCACCTTGTTCTGCACCTGCACCTGCGCGACGTCCGCGTTGGTGCCAGGCTCGAAGTAGAGCGTGATCGTCGCGCTGCCGTTCGCATCGCTCGCGGACGACATGTAGAGCAGGTTGTCGATGCCGTTGAGCTGCTGCTCGATGACCGAGGTCACCGTGTCCGTCAGCGTTTCAGCGGAAGCACCCGCGTAGTTCGCGGTGATCGAGATCGATGGCGGCGCGACCTGCGGGTACTGCGCCACGGGCAGCCGGGTGATCGAGATCGCCCCGATCATCACGATGAGAATGGACACGACCCACGCGAAAACGGGGCGGTCGATGAAGAAGCGGGCCATGTCGGAAAAGAGGTGCGGGAGTGCGGGAGATCCGGCCCATGAGGCCGGCCCGGGCAAGGAGGGTTAGCGGTCTGGCTTTACTCAGCCCTTGTTAGCAGGAGTCTGTGCCGTGGACTGGCCGGTCTCTACCTTGGGCGCGAAGGGTTCGGGAACCACAGGCGCACCGGGACGAGCCTTGAGAAGTCCTTCGATGATGACCTTCTCGCCGGCCTTCAGACCGGAAGTGACCACCCACTTGTCGCCTACAGCGTTGTCGGTCTGAATCAGACGAGCTTGGGCGACGTTGTTCTCATCCACCACCATCACGCTGCCCATGCCGCCTTGCTGACGGGTCACGGCGCGTTGCGGGACGGTGACAACGTTCTCGCGGATCGCTTGGACCACCCGGCCGCGGGCGAACATGCCAGGCAGCAAAACCTTATCGGGATTGGGGAACTCGGCTCGCAAGCTCACCATGCCAGTCGATTCATCGACCGAGGCTTCCGAAAAGAGGATCTTGCCCGGCAGCGGATACTCGCTGCCATCTTCAAGCAGCAGCGTAGCCTTCGCCTTGCCTGCATCGACCTGGGAAATCTCCCCGTTGCTCATCGCGCGGCGCAGCTTGATCAAATCAGCGCTGGATTGAGTGAAGTCGAAGTAGATCGGATCGAGCTGTTGGATGACCGCGAGGCGGGTCGCCTCCCCTTCACCGACCAGCGCGCCTTCGGTCACCTGCGCCTTGCCGACGCGACCCGAAATCGGCGCGGTGACAGTGGCGTAGGCGAGATTGAGTTCAGCGGTTTTCAACGCGGCGGTAGCAGCCTTCCTTTCGGCGGTCGCCACCTTCACAGCGGACTCGGCATCGTCGAACTGCTGCTTGCTGACCGCGTTGGAACTCACCAGCGACTTGTAGCGGGCGAGTTGGGTTTCGGCTTGCGAGAGATTTGCCTCGGCGCGCGCCAAGGCAGCCGCGGCGTTCTCCTTCGCGGCCTCCAGCGGCAAAGGATCAATCTTGAAAAGAACATCGCCCGCCTTCACGTCGACACCTTCCTCGAAGGTTTTCTCCAACAGAATGCCGGGAATACGGGCACGCACCTCGGCCACCCGGATCGCATCAATGCGTCCCGGGAGTTCCCGGGTGATGCTCACGGTCTCGGTCGCCGCGGGCAAAAAGGTCACCGCAGCCGGCGGCATTTGAGGCGGACCCGCCGCCTGCTTCTTCCCGCAAGAAGGCAGAAACAGCAGCGAAGTCAGCGGGAGAAAAAGGACAAGGCGCATAGCAACGGAAGAGTTGGTGAAACGTCCGTTTGAGACGTGCGCTTACTAAACACGGGATTTCCCACGGCGGAATGACTTTGAAGTTTCCAAGCTGGTAACCTGAGGTTACCAGTCCGCCGGGATGGAGCTCAGGCACCTCAGGTATTTCGTGGCGGTAGCGGACGCCCTCAATTTCCGCCGGGCCGCTGAACGCCTGAATGTTACGCGCCCCGCGCTCAGCAAGCAGATCAAGGATCTCGAAGAGGAAACCGGCCTCCGACTCCTCGAACGCGACACCGTTAGTGTCTCGCTGACCGATGCTGGATCCGTTTTTCTCGCCGAGGCTCGGGCAATTCTTTCCGACGTGGACCGCGCGGTGGACCTCGCCCGTGAAGCGCAGGACGGCCGCCGGGGCGAATTGCGGATCGGCAGCGTCGGCCAGATGGCCTCGGGTTTCCTGCCCGGCGCTCTCAAGGCTTTCGGAGCCGAGTTTCCCCGGGTGGATGTGTCGTTCGTGGAAATGACACCGATCGAGCAACTCAGCGCTCTGGAAACCGGAGAAATCCATCTCGGCTTCGCCTATGGTCGCGATGCGGAGCAGGTGCCGGGCATTTCCAGTCTGCCATTGGTCCGCTCGAACTTCGGCGTGTCCGTCTCGCAGCTCCACCCCTTTGCGGAACGGAAGCGGATTTCCCTGGAAGAACTCGGCAAGCAAACGCTGCTCTGCCTCGGCGGTGAGGCGGCCTCCAATCATCGCCGCGACATGCTGAGGATCTTCGATGAAGAGCACATGTCGCCGGGTCCCATGCGGCAGATCTCCGGCTTCGACGCGCTGCTCAATATGATCGCCGCCGACCAAGGCGTCACGATGCTGCCTGAGGTGCTCGACCTGCGGAACAGTCACGCGATCGTCACCGTGCCGCTGGAGGTCGAACGGGCCAATCTGGATTTCACCATGTGGGCCGTCTGGCGGACCGAGCGCACCTCGCTGCTGGTGAGGAATTTCGTTCGGCTGTTAGAGCAAAACCGCCCGATGGTCGCGAACAAGCGCGCGTCTTGAGACACTGGGCGCGCGGGATTCATCCCGCCCGAGTGGTTCCTACAGGCGGAATAAATTCCGCGGCCCCGTAAGCCCATCACAAATCCAGCTCGATCGACTTCAGTGCGATGTACAGCGAGTTCGCGTGTTCCATCCGCGGCTGAAGGGCCGCCTTCTCCGCAGCAAGCTGTCGGCGGACCTCAATCAGGCTGAGCGAGTGATCGCGGAACAAGAAGCGGATCGCCTCGCCATGATCGGCCTTGAGACCTTCCGCAAAGTTGGCAGCGCCAGCAAGCAAGCGCTCGCGATAACCGGCCGCGACACGCAAGCGCGTGAACCAGGCCGTCACCACCGCGAGGCCGAAGACGCCAACCGCCGCGACTAACAACACCAGCGCGAGATGCTGATGGCTGAGCGTGCCGCAGACACCCGCGGCAAACGAGAGGCACAGGCCAATGCCGACGAAACCCTTGAGCAGCGAATTGCGGCGGCGCAGTTGCGGATCCAGCACGCCGCGCAAACGCAGTCCGGCCAGCGCTCGTGGCACCGCTTTCTCCAAGCGAGCAACGAACTTCGCGACCACGTTCTCTCGTGCTTCACCCGCGACCGCACACGGCCCCGGCTCAAAGCCCATGCGCTCGACCACACGTGGCCGCACCGTTTCCCAATGCGCGGAACAAGCGTCGACCAAGCGGCCGGCGTCATCTCTGCCGAAGCCAATGGCGGTCTCCTGCATGCGCGCGGCAAAAGAAGCCTCGATCTCCGCAGCAGACTTATCACCCGTGAACAACCGCGAAAGTGAACGCCACCAGCTCAGCCGGCTCTTCAAGAGACGCACCACCGCATCGACCTCGGCTCGATAGCGCTCCATGACTTCTGCCAAGGCATTCGGCGCGGCCTCGAGTACGGCGTCGCGCTGTTCGTCCATCTCGCGCTCGATGCCGGAGAGGAACCACGAGTCGTCGTCCATCCCGCGGCGCTGCGTATCGAACTTATGGTCGAGCCGACGGATCGTCCGCGCAGCATGGTGCCACGCATCGTGCAGCACTTGCCGGCGATCGTAGGACTCACAGATGCGCTCCGAGATGAAGTGCTCGAGATCGGAAAGACGACTGGCTGCCCACTGCTTCGGGTCAGGCGACTCCGACTGCTTCACCTCCAATCCCAATCGGGCAGCCACCGGGAAGATCGGCAAGACCAGTCCCGTGCGCTTGAGCGAGAGATCCCTCATGTGGCCGAGGATGATCGGGATGTCCTGGTTCTGCTTCAGGTCGATCCGCTGCACCACGAGCGCAGTGCGGGACAGCGCCTCGGGCGAAAGCTTCGACACCGCATCCCAAGTCGCCGCCGTCCACGGATTCTCCGCCGTGAACACGACCAGCACCAAGTCGGCGTGCTCCAGGAAAGGTTCCGCGATTTCACGATGCCCCTCGTACTTCGCGTTCGTCCCGGGAGTATCGAGCAGGTCGAAGTTCCTCAGGTAATCGAGCGGTCGCCGGCACTCGTAGAGCAGCGGCTGCACTTGGTTGTCCGCATTCTCGCCGTGGCGATAGAGGCGGACTTCCGATGTGAGCGGCAATGAACTGACCGGGCAAAGCTCTTCGCCGACGAGTGCATTCACCAGTGACGACTTGCCGGCGTTGATCTCGCCGATGGCGGCGATGAGCACTGGCTGGGTGAGCACCGGCTGAGGGTGCTCGGGCTCGGCTTCGAGCGAGACTTCATGGGTGAGGTCGCCAATCCAGCCTAACAGCTCCGAAAGGCGGTCCCTTACCGCGAAATAGCGCTCGCCCGGCATCGTCAGACCCCGCGTTTACTGGCCGGCCACTTGGCCGGGAGCCGCCTGGGAAGCCATGGCGAGCAACTGCGAGACGGTCACGAACTTGAAGCCCTTGTTGAGCAAGCCATCGAGCGTGGCGGGCATGGCATCGACCGTGCCGCCGTGAAGGTCATGGGCCAGCACGATCGCTCCCGGCGTGGTGCCGGCAAGGATCCGCGAGGTCACTACCGATGGGCCAGGGCGCTTCCAGTCGAGCGGATCGACCGACCACAGGATGGTCGGGTAGTTCAATTCGGAGTGGATCCATTGGCGCTGGCGCTGGAGCAGCGCACCATACGGCGGGCGCATCGTGCGCGGCTGCACGCCGGCGGCACGTGCCACCGCGTCACGGCACTTGGTCAGTTCCTCGCGTACCGCCGAGTCGCTCAGCTTGCTGAGGATCGGGTGGGTATAGGTGTGATTGCCGATTTCGTGGCCTTCCGAAACGGTGCGGCGCAGCACGTTCGGATAAAGATCCACGTTGCGACCGATCACATAGAAGGTTGCCTTGATGTTCCGCTCGCGCAGCATGTCCAGCAGGCGCGGAGTGTGGTTCGGGTGCGGACCATCATCGAAGGTGATCGCGATGTACGGCTGCGAGACCGCCACGCGGGAAAAGGTGATCCCGGAGCTGGCACCGCTGACCGGCAAGTTATTGTCCGGGTTCCGCGGCACCGGACCACGCGGGCGCGGGGTGCGGTAGGCGGTATTCGGCGCGGTGCGGGCCGGGGCAGAAGCCGGATCGACAGGGGCGTTGTTCGCCTGCGGCTCATCCTGCTTGGCATTCGAAACCATCGAGCAGCTGCTCCCCAAGGCAGTTCCCAGAACCATGAATCCGCGGCGCGAAAGTTTCGGCAGTCCTTCTTCGGAAGAAGCGGCTTGGGAGGTAGCGGTGAGGAATTTGTAGCCGAGCGATTCGATGGGATTTCTCATGGATGGCGGCGGGAAACGGGGGAGGCTCGGCCCAAAATACCGCGCCGAATTCCGATGTCACGCCTGCATTTCCAACAACTTGATCACAAGAAGCGCTGAAGCATCGGGCGTAATGCCTCGATCTTCTCCGCGGGCCACAACTGCCGCGGCGTCATGATCGCGCCGTCCAGCGAACGATGCTCCGGCCAGACTGCCTCCGCCGGGATTTCCGGGATGGCGCGGGCGATGATTCGCTTGGCCGCCGAGACGTTCGCATGGAGGTGTCCCATCACCGCTTCGGCGGTGACCGGCTCCTCCTCGACCTTCCAGCAGTCGTAGTCCGTGATCATCGCGAGGGTTGCCAGGGCGATCTCCGCCTCGCGGGCCAGCTTGACCTCCGGAAGATTGGTCATCCCGATGACGTCGAACCCGAGCTTGCGGTTCGTTTCGCTCTCAGCCCGCGTCGAAAAGGCCGGGCCATCCATGTTCACATAGGTCCCGCCATCGTGGACCTTGGCGCCCTCCGCGGTCGCCGCTTCTTTCAGGATCGCGCGCAGCCCGGCACTAACCGGATCGGCAAACGAAACATGCCCGACGATCCCGCCACCGAAGAAGGTGTGCAGTTCCCGCCGGCTGGTCCGGTCGAAATACTGGTCCGGCAAGACGATGTCGCGCGGGTGATACTCCTCTTTCAGGCTGCCCACCGCGGTCACACAGATCAAATGGCGCACTCCCACCGACCGCAGTGCCCACAGGTTCGCCCGGTGATTGATCTCCGTCGGCAGCAAGCGATGCCCGCGACCGTGCCGCGGCAAAAACCACACCTCGCGCCCCGCAAGCGTCCCGCCAACCAAAGCATCCGACGGCTCGCCGAACGGCGTCGCGATCACTCGCTCCTCGGCTTTCTCAAAGCCGTCGATTTCATAAAGCCCGCTCCCCCCGATGATCCCGATCGCCGTTGCCATGGCGCGGGTCTAACTTCCGGGAGCGCGGGCGTCGAGACCGTTGCGTCAGACGCGAGCCCAAGAACGAACCGCTTTCACGAGTCCGGGAATGTCGCTCGGCTTGGCTTCGAAGGCCGGCTCGATGCCGTGCTTCTTCAGCGCTTCCGTGGTGACGGGGCCGATGCTCCCAGCAGCGCAACCTTCCGGCCACGTCAGGCCGAGCTTGAAGAAGTTATCGACGGTTGAGGCGGAGGTGAAGG
>Ga0307406_10000631_pt1 | contig 20145 bp, 17 predicted proteins | sample 322Cmetagenome_3_FD_203706 | JGI IMG/M metagenome (GOLD analysis project Ga0307406, IMG submission 203706) | Maize rhizosphere microbial communities from greenhouse at UC Davis, California, United States - 322HYB-C-2 | ecosystem: Host-associated > Plants > Roots > Rhizosphere > Soil | place...
GCCGATCTGGGCCTGCCGCTGGACAAGGTCAAGGTACATGCAGTGCCCTCGGGCGGCTCCTTCGGGCGCCGGCTGTTCTGGGACGCGACGCTGCAAGCGGTACAGATCTCCAAGGCGCTGGGCCGGCCCTGCCGCCTGATGTACCACCGCACCGACGACATGCGCCACGGCCGCGTGCGTCCGCCCATGTTCCATCGGGCGCGCGCCACGATGCTGCTGGGCCAGGTCATCTCTTTCGAGCAGCGCATTGCCGGCGTGCGGCTCGATACGCGCCACGGCTTCGGCGAGATGCTGGGCGCCGCGGCCATCGCGCTGCCCAACGGCTTTCCGCAGACGGTGGGCAACTTCGCCATCGAGCAGGTCATGTTCAAGACCATGGTCACTTCGCCGTACAACTTCGGCGTCACCACCAAGCTGCTGACGCCGGTCGCGATGGACATCAACACCTGCTCCTACCGCTCGGTGCACATCCAGCCCTCGCGCCTGGTGGAGGAGATCCTGGTCGACGAGATGGCGAGGGCGCTGCGCAAGGACCCGGTCGCCTTCCGCCTCGAATACCTGCGCCTGCCGCGCGCACGCGCGGTGCTGAAGGCCGCAGCCGAGGCAGCGCAATGGGGCAAGGCCATGCCGCCGGGGTTTGCGCAAGGCGTGGGCGTGCACCAGGAGTCGAAGTCCTTCACCGCCTGCATCGTCGAGATCGACGCGCGCGTGCCGGCCGACATCAAGGTGACCCGCGCCACCATTGCGATCGATGTCGGCACGCCCATCAACCCCTCGGGCATCGAGGCGCAGATGCAGGGCGGCCTGTGCGAGTCGATCTCCATCGTGCTGACGGCCGGCCTGCACATCCAGAACGGCCTGCCGCTGGAGGGCAGCTACTCGCAGTACCACTTCGCGCGCATGAAGAACTACCCGAAGGACGTGAAGGTCATCATCATGCCCCCGAGCAGCGGCGAGCCGATCGGCGGCCTGGGCGAGGTGGGCCTGTCGGCCAGCTCGGGCGCGATCGCCAACGCCTATGCGCGCGCCACCGGCAAGAAGCCGCGAAGTTTTCCGCTGAACTTCCCCGTCGATTTCACCCCCATCCCCCCGGGCAAGCTGCCCACGCCGGTCACCGTGCCGGTCCCCGCCTGAGGAGTCCGCCATGCCCGTGCAATCTTTCAAGGTAAACGGCGGCCACGTCGACGTCGAGGCGCCCGACGACATGGCCCTGCTCTGGGTGCTGCGCGACAAGCTCGGCATCACCGGCCCGAAGTACGGCTGCGGCATCAACGTGTGCAAGGCCTGCACCTGCCACGTGGACGGCAAGGCGGTCACCGCCTGCTCGACGCGGGTGATCGACGTGCGCGGCCGGCAGGTGACGACCATCGAGGGGCTGGCCAACGGCAACACGCTGCATCCGGTGCAGCAGGCCTGGATGAACCTCGACGTGCCGCAATGCGGCTTCTGCCAACCGGGCCAGATCATGGCGGCGGTCGACCTGCTGCGGCGCACCCGCAATCCCACCGACGCGGACATCGACGCCATCGAGAACGTGTGCCGCTGCGGCACCTACGGCCGCGTCCGCGAAGCGATCAAGGCCGCTGCGGCGATGATGGGTTAGCGGGTCGGCGCGCGTCGGCAGGCACAGTCGAGGGCAATCCGGCCAGACCCCTCTGCCTGGACGGCAGAAGGAGGCCGACCCACTCACTCCTTCTGCGAGGCCCCATGCTCCAGCAAGATGGTTCTCAGCGCACGCTTGCCACGCGCGTTCTGAGCTCTATAGGCCTGGCGGGCCAGCTCCACAAAGCGCTCCTCCCCCGGGTCCGGCAACGGCTCGGCGCTTTGAGGCGCATCGAGCCAAAGTGGCTCCTTCCCACAACGGTTCTCGATCTGCCGCGCGAGCTTGTCGGAGATGACACGGCCCTTCTTGATCTGGCTCCACATGCTCGCGGAGATCTGCAGCTTCTCCGCGAACTTCGCCGCCAGGCCAAGCGGCTCCGCCCCATTGGACGCACGCTGCGCAACGAAGTCGCCGAAGAGGATCAGGACGTTGTGGCGGCGAATGGCTGGTAGTGACATGCTTGAAGCAGCGGAGCAAATCGTCCGTGCGAAGGACGTGAAGTGAGAAAAAAACACAACACCCAAAAAAAGTGTTGCGCCTCGCAGTAAACCCAGTTTACATTACATCCACCGACGAAATGGATTCGTCCCGTTTCTTCCGCAATCAACTTCGATTCATCGAGAACTCGCCAACCACTGGAACCATCGTGAACGCAAACCTGAGCTCACTGAACAATCGACCCGCATCGGGCCGGGCGTTCGTGCGCGTCTCGTTTTGTGGTGGTCGCAGCCTGACGACATCCAAGATGCATTCGCAGCTGAACGCCCTCCCCGCGATCCCGGCCAGCTTGTGGCTCGGACAGCAATACGAGGATCAGCCGCACCCGGGTGGAGGTAGCGCGTAAGCGCACACCTTCCAAGCTCTCTCACCAGAGGCCCGGATTCCCAAGTGGATTCCGGGCCTTTTTGTTTTTCCGTGCGGAGCGATCCGCACACAACCGCGAACGGCACCTGGTGCCGGCCGCCACGGCAGTGATCGCGCTGCCGTGAACTCACCCGCCGAGTGGCGCCGGTGGGTGATCTTTAAAAATTTGCCGCGAGTCGCGCCCCTCACTGGTGGGGCCAACGACTCGCAAGAACTTGCAGCCGTAGCTCAGTCAGGTAGAGCGCAACGTCGCCAACGTTGAGGCCGAGGGATCGAAGCCCTCCTGCTGCTCCATTTCGGGTGTGCCTTTGCAGCACCTCCAGAGGCCAACCGCGTCGGCGGCCTGGAGGGATGTGCACGGTCGGACCCGACCATGTGCAGCGATGTCGACGTGGGCGCGCAAGCGCTCGAATCGCGTGAAGACACAACCGAAATGGAAACACCCCCCGATGGCGGAATTGGTAGACGCACCGGACTCAGAATCCGGCGACGAAAGTCATGCAAGTTCGAGGCTTGCTTGGGGGACCAGCACAGGGTGTCTAGTTCAATTGGCAGAACGCCGGTCTCCAAAACCGGAGGTTGCAGGTTCGAGGCCTGCGATGCCCGCCACGTCATGGCGAGCCCGGACTGCGGGCTCCATTCCGATTCACGTCGTATTCGTCTAGTGGCTCAGGACACAAGGTTTTCATCCTTGTAGACGCGGGTTCGAATCCCGCATACGACTCCAGTTTCGCGCAGCAGGGGAGTCCGGTCGTCCCCGCGAGTTTCATACGCTCGAGATCGGCAGTTCGAATCTGTCCTGCGCAACCGGAATGAAGGCGCTTAGCCAAGCGGTCTACGGCACTGGGTTTTGATCCCAGCATTCCAAGGTTCGAATCCTTGAGCGTCTGCCATTCATTTCATCTGACTCCCGTGTTTGGCGCAGCCTGGTAGCGCATCTGGTTTGGGACCAGAGGGTCGCAGGTTCGAACCCTGCAACACGGACCAACAAGGAGCGGGATGGCAATGCAAGTTGTTCTCCCGTGGAAATCGGCCTCAAAGATTGGGAGGCGCCGGAACCCGTACCCGGACACCATTGGAGCATTGGCCGAGAGGTCCAAGGCAGCGGCTTGCTAAGCCGTGGTCGCGCAAGCGGCTCGTTCGTTCGAATCGAACATGCTCCGCCAGGAACGATGGAGATGTCGCTCAACTGGGACAGCGCCTGCTCTGCAAGCAGACGGTTGTCGCATCGAAGCCGACCTGCTCCACCACCATCAGTGATCCGTTAACTCAGTGGCCAGAGTGCCTCCCTGTCCAGGAGGAAGCCAAGGGTTCAACTCCCTTACGGATCGCCACCATCAAGCCGAGATAGCTCAGGCGGTAGAGCGTCGCGTTGAAAGCGCGAGCGTCGCAGATTCGATTTCTGCTCTCGGCACCATCTTCAGCGGAAGGCTGGCAGAGCGGTCGATGGCCGCTGTTTCGAAAACAGATGGTCGGCTCCGCCGGCACGAGCGTTCGAATCGCTCCGCATCCGCCACGTCCCCAACCACTTTTCTTTCCCGCGTTAGCTCAACTGGATCAGAGCACTGGCCTACGAAGCCGGGGGTTGCACGTTCGAATCGTGTGCGCGGGACCATGCACCTGGAGTGCGAGCAGCATGGGTGACTGCACTGGACTGTAAATCCGGCGTCTCCGACATAGCCAAGCGGTCGAAGGCGCCGGTTTGCAAGTCCGGTGAGCATTGCTCCACATGGGTCCAAATCCCATCCTCGTTTCCATCTCGCCACCCTGCCCTGCTAGCTCAACTGGATAGAGCAGCCGCCTTCTAAGCGGCAGGTGGACCTTCGACTGGTCCGCAGGGCGCCATTCTTGTCTCGGCGACACGACGTGCGATCCGGATCCGCGCGTGCGCGGGATCGGCGAGTGCTAGGCAGCGGCGCTGTCTTGCGCGCAGTCTTTTGCAAATTTTTTTTCCTCGGTAGCTCAGTTGGTAGAAGCACCGCACTGTTAATGCGGGTGTCCCTGGTTCGAGCCCAGGTCGAGGAGCCAACATCTTTCAGCCGCATAGCTCAGTGGTAGAGCGCCCGGAGGTCGATGGATCGTTCCCATCTGTGGCTACCAGTTCAACGGTGCGCGTAGCTCAATGGCAGAGCCGCTGATTGTGGTCCAGCTGACGACGGTTCGATTCCGTTCGTGCACCCCATTTTCTTCACCCACCTTGCTTCCCCGCATGGCGGAACCGGCAGACGCGGTTGCCTCAAGAGCAGCTGCCCGAGAGGGCGTGTCCGTTCGAATCGGACTTCGGGGACCACCAGCTTCATTCAGTGCAGTAGCTCAGTGGAAGAGCGCGTCCCTCATAAGGACGTGGTCGATGGATCGTTCCCATCCTGCACTACCAGAACAATCGCGGGTATAGCTCAGAGGCAGCAGCAACCGGCTTTTAACCGGTAGGTCGAGATTTCGAAATTCTCTGCCCGCACCATCCACTCATCCAACCGGCTGGCCCAACACACAGGAGATTTTAGAACAAGCGCTCGGCCATGAAAGGAGGCCGTCACCATGAAACCCCAAGTACTTCAGCTCGATATCCAGGGAACGCCGCAGGCCTGGATCTCGCTCGAACAGGCCGCATCGCACTACGTCACCGGCGCCGTCGTCTGGGAAGATGGCGCGGCTCCGCTGGCCATGATGCGCGGGGGTTTCAATGTGGCGCGCGGCGCCGAGTCGAGACTGGTGATTTCGCCCATCATCGCTCTCAAGGGCTGCGCGAAGGTCAACCTGTTCGATCACACGCCCGCCTTCAGACGGCACAAGCTTTTCGTGCGAGACCGCTTCACGTGCGCCTACTGCGCGCAGTTCTTCCGTGAGCAGGACCTCACGTGCGAGCACATTCTTCCGGAAAGCCGAGGCGGCGACTGGGACTGGATGAACCTGGTCGCAGCCTGCCGCGCGTGCAACTCCGAGAAGGCGGACCGGACGCCGGAGGAAGCCGGCATGAAGCTGGTCTATCTTCCGTATGTTCCCAGCAGGTGGGAGGACTTCCTTCTGGAGGGACGCAACGTGCGGGCCGACGTGCACGAGTGGCTGACGAGCCGGCTTCCGAAAGGCTCCAGGCTCAACTGAAAGACGAAGGGGCGCTTCCGCAAGGGAGCGCCCTTTTTTTTCCGTTGGAGGGTCAGCCAGCAGATCGCAGGTGTCGCACACGAGCCGTTGTGCAGCCCATTGTGATCACCATCCAACAACTTCGCCCGGAGCAGCCTCGGCGGCAGGGACACCGCGAGCTGCACGAACTCCCAATGCGGCGTCTTTTCAGGCGCAGGAACGTGCCCGATCTGTTGAATATCGGTCATGCGCGGCAGGCAAGGCCGCCCTGCTTTGCTCACACCACCGGCGGCAACCGATCCAGCAGCTTGTCGAGCGTGATCGGATAGCTGCGCACCCGCACGCCCGTGGCGTTGTAGACCGCGTTGGCCACCGCGGCCGCGACGCCGCACATGCCCAGCTCCCCGACGCCCTTGGCCTTCATTGGCGAGGAGATCGGGTCCGTCTCGTCGAGAAAGATCACATCCTGGTGGGGAATGTCGGCATGCACGGGCACCTCGTAGCCCGCGAGGTCGTGGTTGACGAAGAAGCCATGCCGCTTGTCGAGCGCCAGCTCTTCCATCAGCGCCCCGCCGACGCCCATCGTCATGGCGCCGATCACCTGGCTGCGAGCCGCCTTGGGATTGAGGATGCGCCCGGCCGCACACACCGCGAGCATGCGCCGCACGCGGATTTCGCCGGTGGCGGCATCGACGCTCACCTCCACGAAGTGCGCGCCGAAGGTCGACTGCTGGTACTGCTTGTCGAGGTCGCCGTACTCGATGCCGTCCTCGGCCAGCAAGCCTTCCGCGCCCGCTGCTTCGGCCAGCGGCACCGCACGCTCGCCGGCGCGCACCATGCCGTCCGCGAACTCCACGTCGCCCGCGCCGAAGCCCAGCTTGCGTGCCACGGCCTCTCGCAGCTTCATGCATGCCGCATAGACACCCGAGGTCGAGTTGTTGGCGCCCCACTGCCCGCCCGATCCGGCCGACACGGGATAGGCCGAGTCGCCCAGGCGCACGAGCACGCGGTCCAGCGGCACTCCCATCGTCTCGGCAGCGGTCTGCGCGATGATGGTGTAGGAGCCGGTGCCGATGTCGGTCATGTCGGTTTCCACCGTGACCATGCCCCGGTTGTCCAGGCGCACGCGCGCGGCCGACTTGGTCAGGAGGTTGTTGCGGAACGCCGCGGCAACGCCCATTCCCACGAGCCAGCGTCCGTCGCGCTGCTGCCCCGGTGCCGCATTGCGCCTGCTCCAGCCGAAGCGTTCGGCGCCCGTGCGCAGGCATTCGATCAGCCTGCGCTGCGAATACGGGCGCTGCGGCTTCTCGGGATCGACCTGCGTGTCGTTGCGCACGCGGAATTCGACCGGGTCGAGCGCGAGCTTCTCCGCCATCTCGTCCATGGCGATCTCCAGCGCCATCATGCCCGGCGCCTCGCCGGGCGCGCGCATGGCGTTGCCCTCGGGCAGGTCCAGCACGGCCAGCCGCGTGGTCGTCAGGCGGTTGGCACCGGCGTACAGCAGCCGGGTCTGGTTGACCGCGGTCTCCGGCTGTCCGCCCGGCAGGTCGCCGGACCAGCCTTCGTGCGCGATGGCGGTGATCCGGCCGTCCCTCGCCGCGCCGATGCGGATGCGCTGGATGGTCGCGGGCCGGTGCGTGGTGTTGTTCATCATCAAGGGCCGCTGCAAGGCCACCTTCACGGGCCGCCTGGCGGCCCGCGCGCCCAGCGCGGCCAGCAGCGCATCGGCGCGCACGAACAGCTTGCCGCCGAAGCCGCCGCCGATGAAGGGCGAGACCAGCCGCACGTTCGCCTTCGGGATGCCGAGCGTCTTGGCGACGTCGCCCACGCCCCAGTCGATCATCTGGTTCGATGTCCAGAGCGTGAGCTTGTCACCCTTCCACTGTGCGATGGAGGCGTGCGGCTCCATCATGGCGTGCGACTCGTCGGGCGTGGTGTAGGTCGCATCGAGCTGCACGGCGGCCGCCGCGAACGCCCCCGGAAAATCGCCCGTCTTGGTTTGCGGCTCGCCGGAAAACGGAGTGGGCGGTGGCATCTGCGCGGCATCCTTTTCGACGGCCAGGTCGAAGCGGCCCGGCGCGCGCGTGTAGGCGATGCGCACCAGCTGCGCCGCGGCGCGCGCCTGCTCGAAGGTGTTGGCGACGACCAGCGCGACCGCCTGGTGGTAGTGGTCGATCTCGGGGCCGCCCAGGAGCCTGGCCGTGTTGAAGTCGCCCTTGCCGAGCTTGCCGGCATTGCGCGCGGTGACGATGGCCAGCACGCCCGGCGCGGCGCGCGCGGCACGCAGGTCCATCGAGGCGATGCGGCCTTTCGCGATGCCGGCACCCACCACCCAGCCGTAGGCGGCGTCGGGTGCCTCGGTGTGGCGTTCGTAGGCGTAGCGTGCGGTCCCGGTGGTCTTCATCGGGCCGTCGATGCGGTCGGTCGGCTTGCCGATGATCTTGAGCTGGTCGATCGGATTGGTCGTGGCGGGCGTGTCGAATTTCATGCTGCTCAGCTCCTTGCTTGCACCAGTGCCGCGGCCAGCGCACGCTCGGCCAACGGCAACTTGAATGCGTTCTCGTGCGTCGGCTGCGCGCCGGCCAGCAGCTGCGCGGCCACCGCCTTGGCGCCCTGGGGCATCGCTGCTTCCGCGGCCTCCACGCGCCACGGCTTGTGCGCCACGCCGCCCAGTGCCACGCGGCCCGAGCCGTCGCGCTGCACGACCGCCGCAACGGACACCAGCGCGAAGGCGTAGGAGGCACGGTCGCGCACCTTGCGGTAGATCTGCGTGCCGCCGATCGGCTTGGGAAGCGTGACGCCGGTGATCAGCTCGTCCCGCGCCAGCGCCGTCTCGATGTGCGGCGTGTTGCCGGGCAGGCGGTGAAAGTCGGCGATCGGGATCACGCGCGTGCGGCCGTCGGGACGCACCGTCTCCACCGCCGCGTCGAGCACGCGCATCGCCACGGCCATGTCGCTCGGGTTGGTCGCGATGCAGGCCGTGCTCGTGCCGACCACCGCATGCTGGCGCGTGATGCCGCCGATGGCGCTGCAGCCGCTGCCGGGCTGGCGCTTGTTGCAGGGCTGGTCGGTGTCGTAGAAGTAGGGGCAGCGCGTGCGCTGCAGCAGGTTGCCCGCCGTCGTGGCCTTGTTGCGCAACTGGCCGGAGGCGCCGGCCAGCAGCGCGCGCGACAGCACGCCGTAGTCGCGGCGCACGCGCTCGTCGGCGGCCAGGTCGGTGTTGCGCACCAGCGCGCCGATGCGCAGGCCGCCCTCGGGCGTGGGCTCGATCTTGTCCAGCGCCAGGCCGTTCACGTCGACCAGGTGCGTGGGCGCCTCGATCTGCAGCTTCATCAGGTCCAGCAGGTTGGTGCCGCCGGCAATGAACTTGGCGCCGGGGTTGCGCGCGACCGCTGCCGCGGCCTGCGCGGGCGACTGCGCTTTCTCATAGGTGAACGGCTTCATGTGCGGCTCCCGGCCACTTCGGTGATGGCATCGACGATGTTGGAGTAGGCGCCGCAGCGGCAGATATTGCCGCTCATGCGCTCGCGCAGCTCGTCGGCCGACAGCAGCGGGCGCGCAGTGAGATCGGCGCTCACGTGGCTCGGCACCCCGCGCTTGATTTCGTCGAGCACGGCCACCGCCGAGCAGATCTGGCCGGGCGTGCAGTAGCCGCACTGGTAGCCGTCGTGCCTGACGAAAGCGGCCTGCAGCGGATGCATGTTCTGCGGCGTGCCCAGGCCCTCGATGGTGGTGACCTGCCCGCCGTCATGCATGACCGCGAGCGTCAGGCAGGAATTGATCCGCCGGCCGTCGGCAATGACCGTGCAGGCGCCGCACTGGCCATGGTCGCAGCCCTTCTTGGTGCCGGGCAGGTGCAGGTGCTCGCGCAACGCGTCGAGCAGGGTCGTTCGCGTATCGAGCTCGAGCGAATGAACCTGTCCATTGACGTTCAGCGACAGCTTCGCGCGGGGTCCTGCCGCTGCGGCTGCTTTCGGGGCCGCGGCTTCGGCTGGCGCCGAAGAAGAAACCGCCGCGGCGGTGGCGGTGGCGGCGCCGGCGATGAGCGCGTCTCGCCGCGAGATCAAGGGGATCGTGGGACTGTCCATGTCGGCTCCTGTTGTTCGAAGTTCGGGTGCATCGGCCATCGGTTCGTTTCTGATATCACGCGCCATCGGCGGTCGCAATAGGAGAACGGATGCCATGCACCTGCGAACAGTTTCATCGTGTCTTCGGCTCACCATTTTTCTGGCGCGGCGCGGGGATTGATAGAGCATTCCGCTCGTTTTCTTGCCCAATCCGCTGATGCCGCAACCGCCTGTGAACGGAAGTTCCTATACCAGCCGCGCCATCCCCCGCAGCACCTCGATGTCCCGCTTGGGCGGCGCACCGAACAGCCGGCTGTACTCGCGGCTGAACTGCGAGGGACTTTCGTAGCCGACCCTGAACGCCGCACCCGCCGCATCGAAGTGCTCGCTCAGCATCAATCGCTTCGCTTCGTTCAGCCGCAGCCATTTCTGGTACTGCAGCGGGCTCATCGCGGTGAGCTGGCGAAAGTGGTGATGGAAGGTGGGTGCGCTCATCTGCACACGCGCCGCGAGCTCGTCGATGCGCACCGGCAAGGCGTAGTTCAGCTTCAGCCAGTCGATGGCCCTCGCGATCCGGTAGCCCTGTCCGTCCACCGAGGCGATCTGCCGCAGCCTCGCAGCCTGGTCGCTCATCAGCAGCCGGTAGTGGATCTCGCGCTGGATCAGCGGTGCGAGTACGGCAATGGCATGGGGCTCGTCCAGCAGTTCGAGCAGGCGCGCAAACGGCGCCAGGATCGCCGGCGTTGCCGCGCCGATGCCCACCCCCACGCCGACCAGGCGATCACGCGGCGGCGGCAGGCCGCCCTGCGCGATCAGCTCGGCCAATATGCGCACGTCCAGCTTCAAGACCAGCCCCAGGCAGGGCTGCCCGGGACTTGCCACCTTCACCTCCGAATTGGCGGGCACGTCCAGCGAGGTGACGAGAAATCGCGAGGTGTCGTAGGGGTAAGCCTCGCCGCCCACCCACATCTGCTTGGCGCCCTGGGCAACGAGCACGATGCTCGGCTCGACCATGCAGACGACGGGCGGGGCGGGACATTCGCGCCGAAAGAAGCCCAGGCCGGCGATCGGTGTTTCGAAGTCGCCCGCGCCCGGCGTGCGCGCGCCGATGATCTGCGCCATCGCCTGCTGCGGCGGCCCGCACTGAACCGCCGTGTCGTGGTGTCTGGATGCCATGCTGCCTGGAGCCTCCGCAAAAGACTCTAACCCGCGGCACCGGCTTCATCCACAAAAGGGAGCCACCGCCACAGGATCAGGCAAGAAATCCAGCGAAGTGCGCAATCGATGGCCTGTGGATCCCGCCAACGCTCAATCGAGCCGCAGCTTCGCGACCCGGGCCAGCGACTGCCAGGCCGCGAGATCGCGCCGCACGGTGGCCGCGAACTGGTCGGCGTCCTTGATCGGCGGGCGCGGCATGTTCTGTGCGGCGAACTTCTGGACGATCTCGTCGGCCGAGAGAATCCGGTTGATCTCCTGGTTCAGCCGCAGCACCACCTCGCGCGGCGTGCCGGCTGGCGCGAAGACGCCGTACCAGCCGTCCGCATCGAAGCGGTAGCCCTGCTCGGTCAGCGTGGGCACATCGGGCAGCGCCGGCCCGCGCGCGGAGCCCGTGCAGCCCAGCGCCCGCAGCTTGCCGCTGCGGATGTGAGGCACCGGCGATGCGATGTCGACGAAGCCCACGCCGATGCTGTTGCCCAGCAGGTCGCTCAGCAGCGGCGAGACGCCCTTGTAGGGCACGTGCACCATGTCCATGCCGTACTGCGCCTTGAGGCCCTCCATCACCAGGTGGCCGGTCGATCCGCTGCCCCAGGAGCCATAGGCCAGCTTGCCGGGGTTGGCCTTGGCATGGCGCACCAGGTCTGCCAGCGACCCGATGCCCGCGGCCGGGTTCGCCACCAGCAGGATGCCCGCGGCGCCGACCTGGGCGACGGGCAGCAGGTCTTTCTGGGCGTCGTAGGGCATCTTCGGCTGGATGACCGGGTTGATGGCGATGGCCGAGGATGGCGACAGCAGGATCGTGTAGCCGTCGTGCGGCGCCTTGGCGACCGCGTCGTTGCCGATCAGGCCGTTGGCGCCGGGCTTGTTGTCCACCACCACGGGCTGCCCGAGCGCCTGCTGCAGCGGCCCGGCCAGGAGGCGCGCGAAGATGTCCGAGCCCGCACCTGCGGGGCCGGACACGACCATGCGGATGGGGCGTGCCGGCCAGCCGCCGGCCTCGCTGGCGTGCAGCGGCGCTTGCAGCGCGAGCAGGCCCGCGCCGGCCAGCAGGCGGCGGCGGGAAACGGGGATGTCGATCATGCGGAGGTCTCCTTGTCTTTGGTTCAGGGTTCGGCCGCGCCGGCACCGGGCCGCAGCACCTGCCCGGTCAGGAACTGCGCGCGCGCACCGGCCAGGTAGCCGAGCAGCGGCAGGCAGGTATCGGGCGCGAGGCCGGGCTGCAGTTCCAGCGCGTTGATGCGCAGTCCATGCGCGCCCCATTCGGCTGCCAGCGTGGCCACCAGCATGCGGGCGGCTTCGGCATCGCCGGCCAGCTCCCAGGGCAGCTGCGCAGCAGGCCGCGGCAGCAGCAGCGTGAGGCTGGCCAGCGCCGCATGGCGCGCGCGGAAGCGGCGGGCCGCGTCGAGCACGGCATCGAGCTGCGCGCCCGGCGGCGCATCGAGTGCGCGGCCGTCGATGACAGCGGGGTAGCCGGGACTGCCCGCATGCGAACGCACCCACGTGTCCAGCGCAGCTTGCCAGGCCGGCTCTCGCACCGACTCGCCGCGCGGCTGCAGCGGCGCCGCGAGCGCAAGCGGCGCATGCGCGCACGGCGGCAAGGGCTGGCTGCCGCCGCAGACGGAGGAGCCGCCATCGAGCACCAGCAGCTGCCCGGTGAGCACGCGCGCGCCCGCGCCGGCCAGGAAGCACAGCGCCTCGGCCATGTCCTCGGGCTCGGCCATCCGGCCCATCGGGATCTTCGACAACGCCTGCGCCGGGTCGAGCCGCCCGCCATCGATCAGGCGCTGCACGAGTTCGGTCCGTACGAAGCCCGGCGCGAGCGTAGTCACCGTCCAGTCGGGCCGGGCTCGCGCCAGCGCCCGGCCCTGCGCGATCAGCCCGGCCTTGCTCGGGCTGTAGAGCCCGCGCCACGGAATGGCACGCAGCCCCGCGCCGGACGCCACGTTGACGATGCGCGCACCCGGCCGGAGCCGTGGCGCGCAGGCCTGCACCATGCGGGCCGGCGCCGCCAGGTTGAGCGCCAGCAGGCGCGCAGCCGTGCCGTCACCGTGGCCGGACGTGGCCTCGGCGCCGCCGGCCGACAGGCCCGCGTTGTTGATCAGCGCATCGAGCGGTGGAATCTCCTGCCCCAGGCGCCCGATCCGCGCCGCATCGGTCAGGTCGGCCGCCAGGCACTGCGGCCGCTCGGCCTCGGCGGGCCAGCACGCTTCGAGGCGCTGCAGCGCCTCCGCATCGGCATCGACCAGCACGCAGCGCCAGCCGGCACGCGCGAGGCCCAGCGCCGCCGCGCGTCCGATGCCGCCGCCGGCGCCGGTGAGCAGCACCGTGGCCATCAGCCGTCGCCCCGCACTGCGCGCAGCAGCGCATACACGGCGTCGTGCGGCGCCGCAGCGCCGACCGGCCGGCGCGCGCCGAACAGGGCGGCGTCGTCCTGCCCCAGCTCGGGCCGTGTGCGCTCCTCGATCCAGTCGTAGATCACGGTGCGCGCGGCCACGCGCCACTCGCCGCCGCGGCGCTCGAAGCGGTCCGCATAGCGGCCGCACAGGAAGGTCTCGCGTTCGGGCTGCGCGGCCGTGGCCTGCAGCGCGAAGAAGCTGCTTTCCACCGCTGCGGCATCGCCGTGCAGTTCGATCAGCACGTTGCTGATCTGGTGGACGCGGCGGCCGCCCTGGCGCAGCTTTTCCAGTGCCTGCGCGATGAAGCCGGCGGCGCTGCCGTTCCGGGCGCCGTGGCAGTCCGTGGCGTCCTCCCAGTAGGCCGAACGCAGGGCCGCCTCGTCGCAGCGGTCGATGCCCCGGCAATAGCGCAGCAGGCAGTCGCGGATCGCCTCGCGGTCCAGCAGGGCCTGCAGGGTTGCCGGCCCTTGCACGGAGGCACTCATGCGGCCGCGGGCGCGGCGCGCCGGAACAGTTGCACCAGGTTGCCCTCGGGATCGCGCAGCGACAGCACGGCACCATGGCTGCCCATGTCGCGCAGGCCCAGCACCTGCCCGCCGGCCGCGCCGATGCGCTCCGCCGCGCCCTCGAAGCCGTCCACCTCCAGCACCATCACCAGGCCGCTGGTGGCAGGCGCCGCCTCCTCGGCGCAGGCCAGCGCCACGTTGGTGTGGCCCACGCCGTACTGGATCCAGCGGTCGCCGTCGCGGAACTTCATCGGCAGGCCCAGCGCACCTTCGTAGAAGGCATGCAGGCGGGCCGGCTCCTTCGCCACGACGAACACGTTCTGCACCCGCTTGGGCGGTCGAAGCGCGCTGCTCACAGCGAGGTCTCCGAGGCGCCGCCGTCCAGCCGCAGCACGTCCGCGTTGAAGAAGCGCGAGCCGTCGCCGGCCAGGAAGCAGATGGCGTCGGCGATGTCTTCCACCGTGCCCAGGCGCCCGAGCGGCGTGCGCGCGATGCGCCGGGCATCGAGCTCCGCATTGCGGTGCTTGGCCGTGCCTTCGGTGGGCACCGCGCCGGGCGCGACCGCGTTCACGCGGATGTTGCGCGCGCCCAGGTCGGCCGCCGACGCGCGCGTGATGCCCAGCAGGCCGGCCTTGATGCCGCTGTAGACCACCGAGCGCATCGGCGACTTGAAGGCCGCGATGGAGGCCACGTTGATGATCGAGCCGCCGCGCTGCGCATCCATCGCCTCGGCCGCGGCCTGGATGCCCCAGATCACCGACTTGAAGCCGATCTCCACCATGCGGTCCATGACCTCCGGCGTGATCTCGGCGAGCGGCTGGTAGCGCACCCAGGCGGCATTGTTGACCATGACGTCCAGCCGGCCCGCCTCGCGCGCGAACTGCGCCACGGCCTCGCGCATGCCGTCGCGCGTCGACACGTCGCAGGGCAGCCCGATGGCTTGGCCGCCGAGCGCGCGAATCTCGGCCACGGCCTCCTCCACGAACTCCGGCTTCAGGTCGTTGATGCCGACGGTGGCGCCCAGGTGCGCCATGGCGCGTGCGGTGGCGCGGCCGATGCCGTGGCCCGCGCCACTGATGAAGGCCGTGCGGCCTGACAAAGACATGTTCATGGTTGAGCTTTCTTGGTGGGTTCCTCGGGCACCAGCAGCGCGTCGAGCGCATGCGCGCCGCGGCCCTGCTCCAGCACCACCAGGGGGTTGATGTCGATCTCGGACACGCTGTCGGCGTGCCGCACCGCGAAGCGCGACAGCGCCGCGATGGCCTTCGCGGCCGCCGGCACGTCGGCCTTGGGCCGGCCGCGCGCGCCGTCGAGCAGCGGGAAGGCCTTGAGCGAGCGCAGCATCGCTGTGGCCTGCGCTTCGTCGACGGGTGCGGGCTGCAGCGCCACGTCCTTGAAGATCTCGGCAAAGATGCCGCCCAGGCCGACCATCACCATCGGGCCGAACACCGGGTCCTTCCTGGCGCCCAGGATCAGCTCGACGCCGCCCGGCACCATCTGCGCGACCAGCACGCCGTCGATGCGGGCGCCGGGCGCTTTCGCGGCGACACGCGCCAGCAGCTGGTCGTATTCCTCGCGCAGCTGCGCTTCGGAGCGCACGCCGACGAACACGCCGCCGGCTTCGGTCTTGTGCGCGATGTCGGGCGAGACGATCTTGAGCACCAGCGGAAAGCCGATTGCGCGCGCCGCAGCCAACGCCTCGTCGCAGCTGGCCGCGACCATTTCCCGCGGCACCGGCAGCCCCGCCTCGGCCAGCACCGCCTTCGCACTGGCCTCGGTGGCGAAGGCCGCAGCCGCCAGCGGCGCGCGCAGGATCGCCGCAGGAGCAGCCCGTGCGGATCCGCGCGCGCCGAAGCGCAGCAGCGCAGCCACCGTCGCGCAGGCCGCATCGATGCCATCGACCACCGGAAAGCCCATCGCGTTGAGCCGTGCGCGCACCTCCTCGGGGGCCCGCGCGCACAGCAGGACGAGGCGCGAAGGATGGTCCTTGCGCACCTGCGCCAGCGCCTCCAGGAACACGCCGCGCAGCCGCGGTACGTGGAAGGCGTTGGCCGACTGCAGGATCAGCGCGTCGCAGCTGTCGTCGCGCGCGACGGCGTCGAGCATCCGCGCCAGCACCTCGGGCCGGCTCGACACCTGCGCCGTCATGTCCACCGGATTGGACGGCGCGGCGAAGGGCACGGCCGACAGGATGCGCTCCTGCGTCGGCGCCGCCAGCTTGGGCAGCGCCAGGCCCTGCGCGCTGGCCGCATCGGCCAGCAGCACGCCGAAGCCGCCGGAGGCCGTGAGCACCGCCACGCGGTGGCCGCCGGGCACGCGCGCCGGCCCGACCACCGACAGCGCATGGCCGACCTCGAGCAGCAGCTCGATGCTGGGCACGCGCAGCGCGCCGCCCTCGCGCAGCACGGCATCGAACACCGCGTCCGAGCCGGCCAGCGCGCCGGTGTGCGAGGCCGCGGCCGCGCTGCCGGCCTCGGAGACGCCGACCTTGAGCACCACCAGCGGCTTGCCGGCCTCGCGGGCCATCGCCATGGCCTGCATGAGCTTGGCGCCGTCGCGGCAGGTTTCCATGCAGCACAGGATCACGGAGGTGCCGGGGTCGGCCGCCAGCGAGGCAATGGCATCGGCAATGTCCACGTCGCATTCGTTGCCCGTGGTCAGCATGCGGCTCACGCCCAGCCCGCGCTCGCCGGCCAGCCGCAGGGTGAAGCTGCCGAGGTTGCCGCTCTGCGAGACGATGCCCACCGGGCCCGCCACGGGAAAGGACGATTCCAGCGCCACCGAGAAAGTGGCGATGCTCTTGTCCGGCACGCCGATCGCGCCCAGGCAGTTGGGGCCGACGATGCGCATGCCGCTGGTCCGCGCGACCTCGCCGATGCGCGCCTGCAGGCGGCTGCCCTCCTCGCCCATCTCGGAGAAACCGGCGGACAGGATGACCGCGGCCTTCACGCCGCGCTGCGCGCAGTCCTGCACCGCGTCGAGCACGCCCGCGGGCGGCACCGCAATCACCGCGAGCTCGGGCACTTCGGGCAGTTCCGCCAGGCTCGCATAGGCCTGCAGCGACTGCACCAGGCCGCCCTTGCGGTTGATCGGATAGATGCCGCCCGCATAGCCGTACTTCTGCAGGAACTGCAGCGGCCGGCCGCCGATCTTGGTGACGTCGTCCGAGGCGCCGAAGATCGCGATCGAGCGCGGCTTGAACAGCGCGTCGAGGCCGTGGCCCACTTGCGTTGCTTGCATCTCAACGGCCTTTGTAGACAGGCTTGCGCTTCTCGAGGAAGGCCTTGCGGGCTTCCTGCGCATCCTCGGTCCTGGCCAGCGCCATGGTGATGTTCTGCTCGAAGCGGTAGCCGTCGCGCTGCGGCATCAGGTCCATCATGTTGGCCGCCTGCTTCGCATAGGCGACGGCGAGCGGCGCCTTCGAGGCGATCTCCTGCGCGATCTCCATGGCCAGCGGCATCAGCCGATCGCCCGGCACCACCTCGTCGAGCACGCCGCGGCGGTACAGCTCGGCGGCGGGCACCTTCATGCCGGTGAAGAACATGCGGCGCGTGAACGAGCGGCCGAACAGGGTGCGCAGCATCGAGACGCCGCCGGCCAGGCCGACGTTGATCTCGGGCATCGCGAAGGTGGCGTCCTCGCTCGCAAGGAAGATGTCGCAGGCGGCCATGAGCCCGAACCCCGCGCCCAGCGCGGGGCCGTTGACGGCCGCGATCACGGGCTTGCTGCATTCACGGATCGCATTGCCCGTTTCGCGCGTCCAGCGGTTGTGGTCGAGGAAGTCGCCCGCCTTCTGCGCATCGGGCCGGTCCTTGAGGTCCGCGCCGGAGCAGAAGAACTTGCCGGTGCCCGTGAGGATCGCGACGCGCACGTCGGCGCGTTCGGAGACCTCGTCGAAGATCTCGATCAGGCGGCGGCGCGTGGCGCGGTCCAGCGCATTGACCGGCGGCTTGTCGAGCCGGACGACGGCGATGTATTCGGAAACTTCCAGTTCGATGCTCATCGCACACTCCGGGTTGGGTTGGAAAGGGAAACCTGCGGCGCGGGCTCGTGCGGCGCCAGCAGCCGCGCCACATGCAGCAGCCGGTCGCCATAGCGGAACTCGGAGGCGATCAGGCGCTGCGCCGTGCGGGTGGCCAGCACCTCCTCGCTCACGCCCATGCCGCCGTGCATCTGGATGGCCGACTCGGCACAGGCACGCGCCGACTCGGCCAGCGACACCTTGGCCAGGCGCAGCGTGCGGCGCAGGTCGGCCGCGTTCTGCTCCCAGGCGTGGAAGCAGTGGATCACCAGGCCCTTGGCGCCCAGGTACTTCACGTACATGTCGGCCACGCGATGGCGCAGCACCTGGAAGCTTGCGAGCGCCACGCCGAACTGGCGCCGCTCCTGCAGGTGGAGGACGGTCTGGCGGATCAAGGTGGCCAGCGCCGCCACCGTGTCGGCGGCGGTCAGCAGCAAGGCGGCGTCGGTCGCCTTCGCGCGCGCCTCGCGCACGGCAGCGCCGCGTGCGATGCACGCACCTTCGGGCACCGCGAGCCGTTCCAGCACGAAGTCGGCACCCGTGCGGCCTTCCATCGTCCGGTAGCGGGCCGCCGGCGCGCCGATGCGTTCGGCGTCGACCAGGAAAAGGGCCTCGTCGCCATCGTCCAGCTGCGCGGGCACGAGGTAGTGAGTGGCGGGCAAGGTCAGGTCGACGCCCAGCACCGCGCCGCTCAGCGCATAGCCGATGTCCAGGTGCCGGGCCGCGACGGCAGGGTCCTCGGGCGTCGCGGACAGCGCGGTCATCGGCGCGATCCGCGCGCTGCCCTCGGCCACGGCCTCCAGCCAGCGAAGGGCCGTCTCGGCGCCGGCCGCCTGCAGCAGCAGCGGCACCACGGCGCAGGTCTCGACCACCGGCAGCTGCAGGCCGTGCGTGGCCAGCCCCTCGACGATGGAAGCGAGGTCATGGAGGCTGCCGCCGGCGCCACCGGCCTCCTCGGGCACGAGGGTGGCGGTCCAGCCCAGCTCGCGCACGGGGTCGCCGTGGATCTGCTGCGCGATGTGGTCCTCGGCATAGCGGCTGGCTGCATCCAGCAGCATGCCGGGAAAGAGCGGCGGGAAAGAAGTGGACATGGCTCAGGCTCCCAGCAGTTCGTTGGCGACCACGTTGCGCTGCACCTCGGAGGTGCCGCCGGCGATGGTGCGGGCGCGCGTGAACATGTAGTTCTGGATCCAGGTGGCGTCGGGCACGTCCTGCCCCGCATCGGCGAGGAAGCGGTGCGCCGCGTCGGGGCCGGCCGCATCGAGCGCGATGGTCGTCAGGCGCTGCGCCACGTCGGCGCAGGTCATCTTGATGACCGAAGGCTGCACGCCCAGCGGGCGCTGGTGGATCAGGTCGTCGGTGGCCTCGGCCATCATCACGCGGGCGCCCTTCACGTCGGCCTCGCACAGCAGCAGCTTGTGGTGCAGGCCGCTGAAGTCGCGCTGTCCCGCGGCGGCCCGGCTCGCCTGCTCGACCAGCCGCGTGACCTGCCGGCGCATGAGCTCCAGCCGCGCCACGTTGGCCGGCGGCAGGCGCTCGCGCTCGAGCAGGAACTTGGCGCAGGTCCAGCCCTTGCCGACCTCGCCGAGCAGGTTGTCGGCGCGCACGCGCACCTCGTCGAAGAAGACCTCATTCAGGTGGTGCCAGCCGTCGATGGTCTTGATCGGGCGCACGGTGATGCCCGGCGTGTCCATGGGCACCAGCAGCAGCGAGATGCCCTCCTGCTTCTTCGCTTCCTTCGAGGTGCGCACCAGCATGTAGATCATGCTGGCCTCGTGGGCATGCGAGGTCCAGATCTTCTGGCCGTTGACGACCCACTCGCCGCCCTCCAGCCGTGCGCTGGTGGACAGCGAGGCCAGGTCGGAACCCGAGCCGGGCTCCGAATAGCCCTGGCACCACCAGTCGGAGCCGTCGAGGATGCGCGGCAGGAAGCGCGCCTTCTGCTCCGGCGTGCCGAAGCGGATGATCACCGGGCCGATGTGGCCCAGGCCGTGGTGGTAGAGCGGCGGGCAGTCGTTCTCGGCCATCACCTCCTCGAAGATCAGGCGCTGGCGGATGTCCCATCCGGTGCCGCCCGCTTCGCGCGGCCAGCTCGGCGCGCCCCAGCCGCGGGCGTTCAGGATCTGCTGCCAGGCCTGGTATTCGCGCTTGGTGATCTTCTGGCCGGCCGCGACCACGGCGCGGATCTCGGGCGGGCAGGCTTCGCGCGCGAACGCTTCGAGTTCGCGCCGGAAGCCGGCGTAGTCGATGGACATGTTTCTTGTCTCCTTATATCTTTCGAATAGTTCAAACTTCATTGCTCGAGGTGCTGCAAAGCACGTCGATCAGTGAACGGGTTGACTCGCCACCGCGCAGCCTGGGTCTCCTGCGAGCCCGAGCTCGACCTACA
>Ga0307406_10000632_pt1 | contig 20135 bp, 21 predicted proteins | sample 322Cmetagenome_3_FD_203706 | JGI IMG/M metagenome (GOLD analysis project Ga0307406, IMG submission 203706) | Maize rhizosphere microbial communities from greenhouse at UC Davis, California, United States - 322HYB-C-2 | ecosystem: Host-associated > Plants > Roots > Rhizosphere > Soil | place...
GACAGGGCCGTCTCCCACGCCTGCATCAGCAGGGACTGGCCGGCGGCGGCGGCGGCCTGCTTCTCATCCAGCCGGGCGGATTTCGACAGGCCGAGACGGCCGCGTCCCAGCGCGACGGCGCCGGACGAGACCACGACCACCTCCACGCCCCGGGCGCGCAGGTCGGCGATCTCCTGCCCCAGAGACGCCAAGCGTGGGCCGTTCGGCCGCCCATCGGCGATCAGCAAGGCGGAGCCGACCTTGAGGACAAGACGGCGCGAGGCGGCGAGGGCGGAGGCGGCGGAGGAGGACACGGATCGACCTTGCCGCGCCGTGTGCGCCGCAACAAGCGTTCTAGAGGCTGCTGAACGTGTCGCAGACCGCCGGATCGCCGCTGTCGTAGCCGCGCCGCAGCCAGACCATGCGGTCGGCGGACGAGCCGTGGGTGAAGCTGTCGGGCGAGACCCGGCCGCCCGATCGGCGCTGCAGGGTGTCGTCGCCGATGGCCGAGGCGGTCTTCAGTCCCTCTTCCAGATCACCGGCGGTCAGGGCGACCTGGCCGTTCGACACCGCCGAGGCGTTGGCGGCCCAGACGCCGGCGTAACAGTCGGCCTGGAGCTCGAGCGCGACGGAGTAGCGGTTGGCTTCCGCCTGGCCCGAGGCGCGCTGCTGGGCCCGCCGGACCTGATCCGAAGCGCCGGTCAGGGTCTGGACGTGGTGGCCGTATTCGTGGGCGATGACATAGGCGCGGGCGAAGTCGGCGCCCGAGGCCCCCAGCTGGGTCTCCATCTCCTGCCAGAAGCCCAGGTCCAGATACACTCGGCGGTCGGTGGGGCAGTAGAAGGGCCCCATGGCCGACTGGCCCATGCCGCACCCGGTCTGGGTGCCCTGTTCGTAGAGGACCACGGTCGGCGGCTGATAGCCCTGCAGCTTGGTGCGCCAGACGTCGTCGATATTGGCGCCGATCACGTCGACGAAGCGGCCCGCCTGATCCTCCGGCGTGCCCGCCTTGCCTTCCTGCTGCTCGGCGCCGACGCCGCCCAGCTGGCTGGTGATCTGCTGGGTCGTCGAGGGATCGATCCCGAAGACGAAATAGCCGATGGCGGCCAGCACCAGGGCGCCGATGCCGCCGCCCGCCAGTCCGGCGGGACCCATGCCGCGCCGGTCTTCGATATTGCCGCCGCGGCGGCCGCCTTCCCAACGCATGACCTGTCCTCCCTCGCCTCAGACCCGAGCGAAGCCGTAACGCGGTCCGGACGCAAGGGATGCGCCCGATTTCGGCGTGTTAATTCGGTCGGCGGTCCAGCCAGGCGTCGATCTGGCCGACGCCCGCTTCGGTGGCGCGCCGGCGCTCGGCCGCCGACCGGCGCAGGGCCTGTTCGTCCTCCGGCGCGCGCAGGGCGCGGGGCGCGGAGGGGACATAGGGCTCGGTGGTGCGGCGTCTCTGGAGATCCATGCGGTTCAGCCGGGTCTCCAGTTCGAGCTGACGCGCCGTGGCCTCGCGCTGGTCCGCCTGCAGACGGAGGCGATCCATCTCGTACCGGTGCTGCTCGGCCTGCAGGCGGTGCTGGTCATAGGTTGAAGCGCCGGACGGCAGGGTCTGGGCGTGCGCCGCGCCCGCCAGCAGCAACGGCGCGGCGACGGCGGCGAGGATCAGGGCGTGGGTCATGATCCGAAGGTGGCCCTGAGGGGCCGGATATCCAAGCGTGACCGGAACCGGACCGGGCCGATTCCGGTTGTGGAGATGGAGCGTCGTCCGAGAAGGAGCCTGCCGTGACCACTTCCCCCGCTGATCCGGGTTTCAGCCGTGATCCGGAACTGGAACAGGCGCGCGGAACCGGGCGACCGGCGAAGTCGGAAATGTCGGGGGAGGATCACACTGACGACCCGGCCCCGAACCGGCACATCCATTTCTCGCCCGATCCCGAGCAGGATCAGGCCATCGACCAGACCGACGAGCGCTTGATCTCCTGATCTTCCAGCTCGCGCGTGGTCTGGACGCGGTATTCGGCGAGGAAGTCGAGGCCGGTCTTGGGGAAATAGGTCCGGCCCGGATCGCCGATCAGGACGCGAGTTCCGTTGGCGCGGGCCTGTCCCAGCCAGTCCAGCACCCGTTCGGTCATCGGCGCCTCGTAGCAGACGTCGCCGGCGCAGATGACATCCACCGGAGGCGGCGGGGCGTCGAGCAGGTTCCGGTCCGTGAAGGACAGGGCGACGCCGTTGGCTTCGGCGTTCAGCGCCACCGCCGCCGCGCAGAACGGATCGATGTCCGCGCCGAGAGCGGAGACCGCGCCGGCCTTCATCGCCGCGATCCCGACCAGCCCCGAGCCGGTGGCGAAGTCCAGCACCCGCTTGCCCGCGACCTCAGACGGATTGTCGAGCAGCCAGCGCGCCACCGCCTGTCCGCCCGCCCAGGCGAAGGCCCAGAAGGGCGGCGGCAGGCCCAGTTCGCCCAGTTCTTCCTCGGTCAGCCGCCAGATCGGCGTGATCTCGTCGGCCAGCCACAGCGAGATCTCCGGCGCGTGCGGCACGGCCTGCAGCCGGGTGTTGGCGAGGATGAAGGCTGTCGGGTCGCTGATGGCCATGGGGCTCCCTAGCACGGCGGGAGACGCGGAACCCGGCTTGCCGCGCTGCGCGCTCGGCCATATGAAGCGTATACGTATCGTATATTCAGGAGCTCCCGATGGGGATCGTCAACATCGAGGATGAGCTGCACGAGCAGCTGCGCCGGGCCAGCCGGGCCTCGTGCCGGTCGATCAACGCCCAGGCGGCGTTCTGGATCAGGATCGGCATGCTGGGCGAGCTGAATCCGGGCCTGACCTTCCAGGAGCTAGCGGCGCGCGAGCTGAAGGCCGCGGGCGTCGGCGCCGCCGACCTGACGGGCGCGGCGGCGTGATCAAGACGCCTGCCGAGGTCGAGGTGATGGCGGAGGCCGGGCGGCTGCTCGCCTCGGTGTTCGCCCATCTGGATGCGCTGCCGCTGGCGGGCATGGACACGCTTGCGGTCAACGACCTTGTCGAGGCCTTCATCGTGGAGCGGCTTCAGGCCCGGCCCGCCAGCAAGGGCCAGTACGGCTACGGCTTCGTGCTGAACAGCTCGCGCAACGCCGTCGTCTGCCACGGCGTGCCGTCACGGGAGGATGTCCTGCGGGACGGCGACATCGTCAATTTCGACATCACCCTGGAGAAGAACGGCTTCATCGCGGATTCCAGCAAGACCTATCTGATCGGCGACGTGGCGGCCCCGGCGAAGCGGCTGGTCCAGACCACCTATGAGGCCATGTGGAAGGGCATCCGGGCCGTACGTCCGGGGGCGACCCTGGGCGATGTCGGGCATGCGATCGAACAGCACGCCAAGCGCGCCGGATATTCGATCGTGCGCGACTACTGCGGCCACGGCATCGGGCGCGAGATGCACGAGGCGCCGCAGGTGCTGCATTTCGGAAAGCCGGGGACCGGCCTGAAGCTGCGCGAGGGCATGGTCTTCACCATCGAGCCCATGCTGAACCAGGGCCGCCGGACGGTGCGCACCGAGGCGGACGAATGGACCGTGGTGACGGAGGACGGGAAGCTGTCCGCCCAGTTCGAGCACACGGTGGCGGTCACTCGGGACGGTGTCCGCGTGCTGACCCTGCGGGCGGAAGAGGCCAAGCCCACGCGCGAGCGGCGGCGGGCCGTGGGGGGGGCTGGTCGGCCGATAGGGCCGCGACGCCAGATGGCCTAGGAGGAGCTCCGGGCGCTGGCGGCGCGCAGCACCTCGACGTAGCCGTCCGCCACCTCCATCCGCTCGCCCTGCGGCTTGCCGCGCACGGCCCGGTGCAGGGCCGGCAGCCGCCAGCAGGGGACGTGCATGAACAGGTGATGCTCGGCGTGGAAATTGACCCAGTAGGGGGCGATGAAAGCGCGCTCCCACCAGCTCGCGCGGGTGGTGCGGGCGGCGCGGAAGGGGTCTTCGGCCGAGCCCTCGACGCAGGCGTGCTCGGCGATGTTGCGCAGGCGGGTGACCATCGGGAACCAGGTCGCCATCGGCAGCAGCCACAGCACGAAATACGCCCACCAGATCCCCGCCAGCGTCAGCCCCGCCAGCAGGGCCAGGTTGACCAGCAGGAAGGGCAGGATCGAGCGCCCGGTGACGATGGCCTCGTAGTCATGATCGTCGGTCGCTCTTGCAGCCCTAGCGCCGCGCGTCGCGGCCAGCGGCAGCAGCACCCGCTGCTTGAAGAAGGTCTGGCCGGTCAGGTCGCGTATGATCTTGCGGCGCAGGGAGGCGGGCGAGACCGGGAAGGGCGCCGACAGCACCAGATCCGGGTCCTCCGGCTGCTGGGCGAAACGGTGGTGCGACAGGTGATAGGGGCGATAGGCGGCGAGCGAGGCCCCGATCGGCACGGCGCACAGCCAATGGCCGAGGACGTCGTTCAGCCGCGTGTTCGTCGACAGGCCGCCGTGCGCCGCCTCGTGCATCAGGATGGCCAGGCCCAGCTGGCGCGTGCCGATGATCGCCACGCACAACGGGATCAGCACCGGCCACAGCACGCCGGCGGCGACCGCCAGCGCGATGACGCCCCAGCAGTGCGCGACCAGCAGCGGACCGACCCAGGCGCGGCGCGTCTGGAACGGCGCCCATTCCTCGGGCGTGAACAGGTCGGTCGGACGGGCGCGGGGCGCGGCGGGCATGACGGCAGGATACGTCCGTAAGGTGCGTGCGCAAAGAGGACGGTCGATTGTCGGGCGATCCTGACATAAAGTCAGGTTGACATGACATTTTCCCAATGTAAGGTCAGCCTTACATTCAGTCAGGAGAAGCTGTCATGAGCGTCGTCAACAATGGAACGCCCGCCGGTCGCCGCTACGTCATTCGAACGTTCGCCTTCATGGTCCCCTATGTGCTGATCTGCCTGTCCATGACGATGACGGACGCCTTTGACCAGATCATCGGCAAGCCCGCCGGATGGGGGCTGGCCGCGGTGGTGTCCGCGCCTGTGATCGGCCAGCTGTGGGCCACGCTGAGCCTGATGCGCGAGAGCGACGAGTTCGTCCGCGCCGTCGTCGCCAAACAGTTCATCATCGCGGCCGGCCTGGCCATGGCCGCGGCGACGTTCTGGGGCTTCGCCGAGAATTTCGCGGCGGCGCCGCACCTGCCGGGCTGGCTGATCTATGCCGCTTTCTGGGGCGCCTTCGGCTGCATCTCGCCGTTCATCCGGGCGTCGAACTGATGAAGAACCGTCTGAAGCTTCTGCGGGTCGAGCGGGACTGGACCCAGGAACAGCTCGGTCAGGCGCTGGGCGTGTCCCGGCAGGCCGTGAACGCGCTGGAGACCGAAAAACACGATCCCTCGCTGGACCTGGCCTACCGCATCGCGGTGCTGTTCGACCGGCCGGTCGAGGATATCTTCGAGAACCCCCACGCCTGACCGCGTCAGGCTCAATCCAAGGACATCGTCATGCTGCATCACCGCCACTTCGTCGGGCGTTCGACCCTGCGCGCCCTGTTCCTCGCCTCCGCCGCCGCAGCGGCGATCGGCGGGGGCCTCCTCTTCGTCAACGACGCGCTGGCCGAGCCGACCGCCGCCACGACCCCGGCGCCCTTCGTCTCGGACCGGCTGTCGGTCGAGGTCGTGGGGCAGGGGCCGGACCTGATCCTGATCCCCGGCTTCGGCTGTTCGCGAGAGGTCTGGCGCGCCGAGGCCGAGCGGCTGAAGGCGACGCACCGGGTGCACCTGGTGCAACTGGCGGGCTTCGCCGGCGAGCCGTGGACCCACGGCGACGGCCCGTTCGTCCAGCCGGTCGTCGATGAGCTGGCCCGCTACATCCGGGATCAGGGGCTGACCGCGCCTGCCGTCGCCGGACACTCGATGGGCGGCCTCAGCGCCCTGATGCTGGCGCAGCAGAACCCCGGCCTGGTCGGCAAGGTGATGACCGTCGACAGCCTGCCGTTCTTCAGCGCCATGTTCGGCCCGCAGGCGACGGTCGAGGGGGCGCGTCCCTTCGCCGAGCAGGCCGCCGCCGGGATGTTGGCCGCCGACGACGCGGCCTTCCGGGCCGGGCAGGTCCGCGGCGCCGTCGGCTATTCGCGCGATCCGCTGACGCGGGAGCGGATGGTGGAGTGGAGCGTGGCGAGCGACCGTCACGCCATGGCGGCGGCGATCCGTGACGTCATGCTGACCGACGTGCGCGCCGGGCTGGCGACGATGACCACGCCGGTCTGGGCGCCCTATGCCTCGGACGCCGACGGCGGCGCGCCCGCCGCGATGGCGGACGCCCTGTGGCGGCAGGAGTATGCGACCCTGCCGGGCGTGCGCCTGACCCGGGTCGACGGCAGCCGGCACTTCATCATGAGCGACCAGCCGGCGAAGTTCGCCGAGCTGATGGACCAGTTCCTGGCGGACTAGCTACTGGGCGGGGCCGGCGACGGGGGTGACGTCGCCGGCCTTGGCCAGCCGGCCCCCGAACTCGTCGGCGTAGCCCACGGCCAGCAACGAGCGGAAGGTGGTCGCCGGAATGGCGATCTCATAGGCGCCCTCGACGCGCGGTCCGACCTGATAAGGGCCGATCAGGAAGGTCAGGCCCGCCGCCTTGCCCGGCGTATCGCCCGGCGTCAGCACGAATTCGGTGACCGCGGCGCGCGGGCAGGAGCCCGGCTTGTCGCCCAGGTTGATGGAGGCGCTGTCGGGCACGCGGGCGCGCTTGGCCGTGTTGATCGCCGAGCACAGGGCCTGATCCAGCACCGTCAGGTCGGCGCCGCGCCGGAACAGGTCGGCGAAGCCGATCTGCCGCTTCAGCGCCTTGTCCCACAGAATGCCGCCGGTCAGGGTGTTAGGATTGGCGCCGCCCGAATAGTCGAAATCGACGCGCTTGAGGCTGAACAGCTTGCCGGTCTCGCCCGCGACAGTCAGCTCGATGGTCTTCTGATAGAGCGGAATGTCGGCGTCATCACCGGCCTCGGTGCGCGCGCCCTGGGCGCCCTCGATGAACTGCCGCAGCTTGCGGACCTCCTCGGCGTAGAGGCGGGCGTGCAGGTCGGTCTGACTCTTCAGCCCTTCAGGCAGTTTCAGGCTGACGTCGGCCCAGGGTGTCTTGGACGCGAAGGTCATGGGGGCGGCGGCGTCGGCCGGGGTCTCCACGGCGCCGGCGGCGGGCGGAGCGGCCGGGGCCTTGTCCGTCTCGCGGTCGCGGTTGCAGGCGGCCAGGGTGGCGGCGACCGCGGCGGCGATCAGAAGGGCGCGAACGGGGGAGGACATGCGGATCTCCTTCAAAGCGGAAGCTGCACAGAACCGAGGATGATGGCGAGAAGCAGGATGAGGCCCGCCTCCCGGTTGGACTTGAACAGGCGAAGCGCCAGCGGGCCGTCGTCGGCGCGGACCCGGCGGGTCTGCCACAGCAGGTGGACGGCGTAGGCGGTCAGGCCGAGGTAGAACAGCGGACCGAGCCCGGCCAGCAGCCCCGCCAGCGCGGCGAAGACGATGGCCATCAGGTAGAAGACGCTGACGCCGAGCCGGACGTTCGATCCGAGACGGCGCGCCGAGGACTTCACCCCGACCATGGCGTCGTCTTCCAGATCCTGCAGGGCGTAGACGGTGTCGTAGCCGAGGGTCCAGAAGACGCCGCCCGCGTAGAGGGCGAGGGCGGCCAGGGTCAACGAGCCCAGCTGTGACCAGTACTCGAACGAGACGACGTTGCCGCCGTCGGTCTCGATGGTCCGCCAGACCAACCAGACGGCGGACGTTGAGGCTCCCGCCGCCGCAAACCCCATCAGGGCGCCCCAGTTGAAGGTCAGGCCCAGCCAGGCCTGGGGCCACCAGGTGATCCGCTTCATGAAGGGGTAGGCGGCGACCAGCAGCAGGGAAGCGACCCCGAGAAGGATGGCGGTCAGGTTCAGCGTCAGCAGGATCAGCAGGCTGATCAGGCAGCAGGCGGCGGTGAAGGCGAGCGCCTTCTTGACGCTGATCCGGCCCGAGGCGACCGGGCGGGCGGCGGTGCGGGCGACCTTCACGTCGATGTCCCGATCGACGATGTCGTTGAAGGCGCAGCCGGCGGCGCGCATCAGGCAGGCCCCGATGGCGAACCCGATGACCAGCCACAGGTCATAGACGCTGGAGGTTCGCCGCTCGGAGGCCAGCGCCAGCGCGATCCCCTGCCAGCCGGGCAGGAGCAGCAGCCAGATGCCGATGGGTCGGTCGAAGCGGCCGAGCTTGAGCCAGGGCTTCAGCCCCTCCGGCGCATGGCGGTCCACCCAGTTCGATCCGGCGTCAGGAAGCGGGGCGGAAGTCATGGCCGAGGTTGTAGCGGGTCGAGGCGGGAAGGGGAAAGGGAAGAGGCGGTTTCTCCCTCCCCATGAGGGGAGGGAGAACATCAAAGCTCCAACCTCTTCAACACCGGTCGCAGGCTGGTCTCGGCGGACCGGAAATCCTTCCAGGGGTCGGGCGTCTTCAAAAGGGCTGGTGCGTCCGGAAGGGTGAAGGCCCTGGGGTTGAGGCCCGGCTTCACCTGCCCCCAGGACAGCGGAAAGGCGAGGCCGGCGCCGGGGCGGGCGCGGGGGGACCAGGGGGCGACCGCCGTCGCCATGCGGCCGTTGCGCAGATAGTCGAGGAAGATCTTTCCGCCCCGCGCCGTCTTGGCCAGGGTCGTGGTGAAGCGGTCCGGATCGGCCGCGCGGATCCGCTCGCTGACGGCCTTGGCGAACGCCTTGCACGCATCCCACTCGATGCGCGCCCTGGCGTCAGCGCGGATGGGAACGACGACGTGCAGCCCCTTGCCGCCGGTGGTCTTCACGAAGGGCGTCAGGCCCAGGGATTCCAGCTCGGCCTTCACCACCCTGGCCGCCGAGACGACATCGTTGAAGTCGAGGCCTTCGTCGGGATCGAGGTCGAAGGTGACCTGTTCCGGCGTTTCCGGATCGCCGGGCTTGCAGCCCCAGGGATGCAGCTCCAGCCCGCCCGCCTGGCCGAGGGCCACCAGGCCGCCGACATCGGCGATGCCGATGTAGGGTTTGGGCTCCTTCACATCGATCAGCTGCAGCCGCGGGTTGGAGCCGGGCATGGCCTGGCGCTGGAAGAATTTTTCACCGTCGATCCCTTCCGGCGCGCGGATGATGGAGACCGGGCGGTCGGCGACGTGGGGCAGGATGCGTTCGGCGGCGAGTTCGTAGTAGCGGACGAGGTCGGCCTTGGTGATGGCCGGCTTCCCGTCCGCGGCGGGCCACAACACCTTGTCCGGATGGGAGAGGGTCACGCCCGCGACGATCAGCTTGCCGGGCCTGGCGGCGGCATTTCGCGTCTTCTTGTCAGTGGAGCGTTCGCCGGTGGCTGCCATGGGCCGGTAACGCCGGTGGGCGGGGAGCGTTGCCGGGAGTGGTTAGTGGTTAGTGACGAGCGGCTAGCCGCCAGCCTGCGACCGCGCGGTCCGCGCCGCCCTTCCGCAACGACTGAATCCGCGATCCTTCACTCGCCACTCGCCACTAGCCGCCAGCGCCTACTGGTGGATCGTCTCCCCGTGCTGGGTGTAGTCCAGCCCCTCGATCTCTTCCTCCTTCGGCACGCGCAGGCCGACGGTGTATTTGCAGATCATCAGGATCACGAAGGTGCCGACGCCGCTCCAGGCGATGACGGCGGCCAGGCCGATGATCTGGTTCAGGACATTGGCGTTGGCGGCCGCCGGATTGATGGCGGCGGTGGCCAGCAGGCCGGTCAGGACGGCGCCGACGATGCCGCCCACGCCGTGCACGCCGAAGGCGTCCAGGCTGTCGTCATACTTCAGCGCGCGCTTCAGCCAGACGGCGCCCGCATAGCAGGCCGGACCCGACAGGATGCCGATGATGAAGGCGCCCTTGGGATCGACCAGACCGGCGGCCGGGGTGATGCCGACCAGGCCGGCGACGATGCCGGACAGCAGGCCCAGCAGGGTCGGGCGCTTGTGGTCGATCCACTCCACCGCGGTCCAGCCGATGGCCGCCGCGGCGGCGGCGAGGATGGTGTTGAAGGCGGCCACGGCGGCGATGCCGTCGGCGGCCCAGGCCGACCCCGCGTTGAAGCCCAGCCAGCCGACGAACAGCAGGCCCGTGCCGATGGCGGTGAAGGCCAGGTTGTGCGGGGCCATGTTGTCCCGGCCGAAGCCCTGACGCGGTCCCAGCACCAGCGCGGCGACCAGGCCGGCCACGCCCGCGTTGACATGGACCACGGCGCCGCCGGCGAAGTCGAGCACGCCCAGCGATCCCATCCAGCCGCCGCCCCAGACCTGATGGCAGATCGGGACGTAGACCAGCAGGTGCCACAGGAAGAAGAACAGGATGGAGGCCGAGAATTTGATCCGCTCGGCGAAGGCGCCGGCGATCAGGGCCGGGGTGATGATGGCGAAGGTCAGCTGGTAGGCGATCCACAGGAACTCGGGCAGGCCGGGCGCCAGGCTGTGCGCGGTCGAGGGGGTGACGCCGTTCAGGAAGGCGGCCTGGAAGCCGCCGATGAAGCCGTTGGTCGCCTCGCCGCTGGTCCCGAAGGACAGGCTGTAGCCGACGACGAACCACAGCACGGTGACGATGGCCAGGGCCGCGGTCGAGTGGGCGATGGTGGCGATGACGTTCTTGCGCCGGACCATGCCGCCATAGAACAGCGCCAGACCCGGCAGGGTCATCAGCAGGACCAGCGCCGTCGAGGTCAGGATCCAGGCCGAGGAGGCCTCGTTCAGATCCAGCGCCGCCTGATGGGCCAGAAGCGGGGCCGCGGGCGCGGCGAGCGCCGGACCGGCGACCAGACAACAGAGGGCGGCGAGGGCGAGCGATTTGCGGATCATGGGCGCGGCGTCCGGAAGCGGGATGTCAGAAATCTCGGCCCGAACCGCGTTCGACCCGCGGATAGGGATAGGACCCTATTGCGGCGCCGCAGGCAATTCATTTCGTGTGCGGTGCAATACTTCGTTTCTCGCTGCACGGATCGAGGGTCGAGCGCGCCGCTGTGCACGGACCTGTCTTTCGGCCTCGCACGTGCGAAATGAACCCCGAAGGTTACGAATTTGGCGCGCAGGGTAACCTACGGCGTGCCGGAGGACTTCTATGACAGCTACGCCGCCGGCGTGACCGCCGCGACCCGGAAGCCGCTTTCGTTCGGGATCACACCCCGTAGAATTCCCGGTACCAGTCCACGAACCGCTGCACCCCCACTTCGATCGGAGTGGACGGCGCGTAGCCCAGGGCGGCGCGGGTCTCGGTCACGTCAGCCTCGGTGCGGGTCACGTCGCCGTCCTGGACCGGCATCAGGTTCAGCTCGGCCTTGCGGCCCAGGGCCTCCTCCAGCACCGCGATATAGCGCATCAGCTGTTCGCGGCGGCCGGCGCCGAGGTTGAGGATGCGCCACGGGGCGACCCCGCTGGTGGCCGGGTTCGGCGCTTGCGGGTTCCAGTCGGGATCGACGGCGGCGGGCTTGTCCAGCGCGGCGATCACCCCCTCGACGATGTCGTCGACATAGGTGAAGTCCCGCTCCATCTGGCCGTGGCCGTAGACGTCGATCGGGCGGCCCTCGAGAATGGCGCGGGTGAATTTGAACAGCGCCATGTCCGGACGGCCCCACGGTCCATAGACCGTGAAGAAGCGCAGGCCCGTCGAGGGGAAGCCGAACAGGTGGGAATAGGAGTGCGCCATCGCCTCGTTGGCGATCTTGGTGGCGGCGTAGACGGTCAGCGGATGGGCCACGCCCTGTTTGACCGAGAAGGGCAGGGCGCCGTTGGCCCCGAAGGCCGAGCTGGTCGAGGCGAAGACCAGGTTCTGCGCCTTCACCGCCCGCGCGCCCTCCAGCACGGTCAGGAAGCCGACCACGTTTGAATCGACGTAGCTTTCGGGGTGTTCGAGGCTGTAGCGCACGCCCGCCTGCGCCCCGAGATGGACGATGCGGCGTGGCTTCATGCTGGCGAACAGGGCGGCCATGCCGTCGCGGTCCGCCAGATCGAGCGTGTGGTGCAGGTATTTCGGATGCGCCTGCAGCCGCTCCAGCCGGGCGTGCTTCAGCGCCGGGTCATAGTAGTTGTTCAGGTTGTCGACGCCGATCACGGTCTCGCCGCGCGCCAGCAGGCGCTCGGCCGTGTGGAAGCCGATGAAGCCGGCCGAGCCGGTGACGAGGACGGGTCCGGAGGTCATGGGAGTTGGTTACTCCGGCTCACGCGGCGGCGCCAGCACCCGCCCGGCCAGCGGCGACAGCGGACCGTCGGCCCCGTTGACCGCCTCCACGACGGTCCAGCCCTCCGACGCGCTCCAGTCGATGGTTTCGTGCCCGAGGTTGAAGACACAGAGCAGTCGTTGGTCGCCGAAAGCGCGCTCAAAGACCAGCAGGCCTTCGGGGGCGTCGAGCACCCGCATGGACCCATGGGTCAGTGCGGGCTGCGTCTTTCGGAAGGAGACCAGACGGCGGGTCACGGCCAACTGGGATGTCGGGTCCGCCTCCTGGCGGTCCACCGCCAGCGGCAGGTGGCGCGGGTCGATGGGCAGCCAGGGTTCGGCGGTGGAGAAGCCCGCATGCGGCGCGTCCGCCGTCCACGGCATCGGCGTGCGGGCGCCGTCGCGGCCCAGGGTCTTGGGCCAGTTGGCGATGGCTTCGGGATCGACCAGCCGGTCGAACGGCACCTCGCCCTGCGGCAGGCCCAGCTCCTCGCCCTGGTAGAGGAAGACGGCCCCGCGCAGGCAGACCAGCAGCAGCGCCATCATCCGCGCCATGGCCGCCCGGTCGCGGCCCTCGGCCCAGCGGGAGACGGCGCGCGGCGCGTCGTGGTTGGAGAAGGGCCAGGAGGGCCAGCCCTGCCCCGGCCGCCCGTCCCAGACCGCGGCGGTCCGCTTGACCAGATCGGGCGTCAGGGCCGGAGCGTACAGATAGGTGAAGCCGTAGGCGCTGCTCAGCCGGTCCTGCCCCTCGGTATAGGCCTGCATCTCCGCATCGGCGCGGTCGCCCGGCACCTCGGCCACGGTGAAGCGGCCGCCATGGCTGTTGGTCAGGGCGCGCAGCCGTTTCAGGAAGTCGACGATCCCCGGCTGGGACTGGTTGTGGACCTTGTCCTGGAAGTCGAACGGCCGGGTGCGCGGCCCGCCCGGCGGCAGGGGCGGATTGTCGGTCAGCGCCGGGTCGTGCAAGGCGAAATTGATGGCGTCGAGACGGAAGCCGTCCACGCCGCGCGCCAGCCAGAACCGGACCACGTCCAGCAGGGCGTCCTGCACGGCCGGGCTGTGCAGGTTCAGCTGCGGCTGCTCGGGCAGGAAGTTGTGCATGTAGTACTGGCCGCGCCGGGCGTCCCAGGTCCAGGCCGGCCCGCCGAACACCGACTGCCAGTTGGACGGCGGCGAACCGTCGATCTTCGCGTCGGCCCAGACGAACCAGTCGGCCTTCGGATTGTCGCGGCTCTGACGGCTTTCCTCGAACCAGGCGTGCCGGTCCGAGGTGTGGGCGAAGACCAGATCGATCAGGACCTTCAGCCCCAGGGCGTGGGCGCGGGCGATCAGGGCGTCGAAGTCGGCCAGGGTCCCGAACACCGGATCGACGTCGCAGTAGTCGGCGACGTCATAGCCGAAGTCCCGCATCGGCGAGGTGTAGAAGGGGCTGAGCCAGACCGCGTCGACGCCCAGGGAGGCGATGTGGTCCAGCCGGGCGGTGATCCCCGGCAGGTCGCCGACGCCGTCGCCGTTCGTGTCGGCGAAGCTGCGCGGATAGACCTGATAGATGACGGCGCCGCGCCATGGATCGGCGGTCTCGGCGGGGAAGGCGGCGATCCGGTCGGTCACGCGGGGCTCTTGGTCAGCAGCCGGATCAACCGGAACACCCATCTTCCCCGCCCTGAACGTGTCCGCAAGGGCCGAAACCAGCCCACTTTTGGTTACGAATTGCCTCAAAGCGCTGGACGCGGGCTTTTCTGGATGAAACCAAGGCTGTCAACGGCCGCGCAGAGTGAGGCGCAGGTCATGGGGAGTGAAATGACAGATCAAACCAGCGCGCCACGGCGTGGCACGGGTCTCGCCTTTGCCTATGTGACGACCCTCTTCTTCGCCTGGGGCTTCGTGACCTCGCTGATCGGTCCGCTGATCGCGGCGGTGCGGCGGGTGTTCGAACTCAGCTACGCCGAAGCCACCCTGACGACGTTCGCCTGGTTCATCGCCTACGGCATCGCGTCGATCCCGGCGGCCGCCATCGTCGGCCGTCTGGGTTACAGCCGTTCGATCATCGCCGCCCTCGTGACCATGGTCATCGGTTGCCTGATCGTGCCGGCGGCCACCCTGATCGACTGGTATCCGGGCGTGCTGATCGCCCTGTTCATCATCGCCTCGGGCGTCACCATCCTGCAGGTCGCCGCCAACCCGCTGGTGGCCGCTCTGGGCACGCCGCGCCATTCGCACGCGCGCCTGAACTTCTCGCAGTTCTTCAACTCCCTGGGCACGACGCTGGGGCCGGCGATCGCCGCGCCGATCCTGCTGACCGGCGGGGTGTTCGCCGCCGACGCCCTGATCACCGATCCGGCGACGCGGGCCGAATCCCTGCGCAGCATCGACTTCGCCTTCCTGGCGGTCGGCGCCTTCTTCGCCCTGGTCGCGGTCTTCATCTTCACCGCCCGCAAGGCCATCAATGCTTCGGCGCCCGCGACGACCGCCAGCGACCGCGCCTCGCCGTTCGTGGCGCTGAAGTCGCCGTGGGCCGTCTTCGGCGCCGTGGCCATCTTCTTCTACGTCGGGTCGGAAGTGGCGATCGGCGATCTGCTGACCAACTTCCTGCACAGCCCGGAGATCCTGAACGTGCCGCTGGCCACCGCCGGCGGGATGCTGTCCTGGTACTGGGGCGGAGCCATGGTCGGCCGTCTGATCGGCAGCGGCCTGATGCTGACCAAGGTCAAGGCCAGCGTGCTGCTGATCGTCAACACCACGATCGCCGCCCTTCTCTGCCTGATCGTGACCCAGACGAACGGACCGACGGCGGCCTATGCGGCCATCGCCATCGGCCTGTTCAACTCGATCATGTTCCCGACCATCTTCACCCTGACGCTGGAGCGGTCGACCGCCCCGGTGCCGGCGACCTCGGGCCTGCTGGTGTTCGGCATTATCGGCGGCGCCATCCTGCCGCCGATCGCCGGTCACATCGCCGACAGCTCGGCGACGCTGAACCCGGTCTTCTTCGTGCCGATGGTCGGCTACCTGATCCTGATCGTCTTCGCCTTCGCGGCGTCGCGGGCCAAGGTCCGCAATGCCGAGGCCGCGGCCACGCCCGGCGGGCACTAGCGGGTCGCAAAACGAACGCCGCATGGGCCGTCGGGGGAGACCCCGGCGGCCTTTGCGCATTCAGAAGGACGCGCCCTAGACTGCGGCGCGTCAATCACCGGGGTCCGCATGCTCTCTCGTCTCGTCCGCGCCCTCATTCCCGGCCTGATTCTGGCCCTGTTGGCGGGACCGGCGCTGGCGGCGGTGACAGTGACCTTCTACGCCCACCCCGGCGCGCGGGTTCGGGGCGGATACCTGCTGTTTCCCCACGCCTATGTGCAGGCCGCCGGCACGCTGGACGAGACCGGCGAAGCGGTCGACTGGGCGGCGGGCTTCACCGCCCGCAACCCCGGCCCCCAGCTGTTGTTCGTGCGCGACAAGGGCGTGGTTCAGTCGCCGGATGCCCGCTACATCGATGAGGGAAGGCCCTATCTGACGCTGACGGTCAGCGATGCGACCTATCGGGCGATCCGGGACCGGGCCGACTGGTGGAACGGGCCCGACGGCTGGGTCTATGACCTGAGGCGGCGCAACTGCATCACCTTCATCGCCGACCTGGCCCGGGTGGCGGGCCTGAGGACGGCGCCGGAGCCGTCGATGAAGCCGGGCAGCTTTCTGGAGGCCATGGCGGCGTTGAATCCGCAAGCGGCCTGGCGGGAAGAGGAAGAGACGCCGCCGACGCCGGACATCGTTCCGGACGCGCCGGTCACGGACTGAGCGGCCTCAGGCCAGTTCGCGGTCGGTCGGCTTTCCGGCCTTTTCGAGAATGGCGGCGCACAGGGCGAACAGGACCGCCAGGGTGGCCGTGCGCAACGGATAATCGACGCCCGAATGGACCAGCATGGCCAGCAGGGCGATGCTGGCGGCGCGCTGCAGATCCCGCTCGCGCGACGGCCCGGCCTTCCACGCGGCCCACAGGCGACGGCCGTACCAGACCAGGAAGGCGAGGATCAGCGCCGCGCCCGGCCAGCCGGCCTCCAGCCAGGTTTCCAGGTATTCGTTGTGGGCGTGGTTGAAGAAGGTGGCGTCCAGCTTCTCCAGCGGTTCGACCGAACGGAAGACGGCGTCGAAGCTACCGACGCCCGAGCCGAGCGGCAGGAAGGTCTCGGCCGCCGAGGCGACGACGGGCCAGCCCTCGAAACGGCCTTCGGGCGCGGACTGAACGTCGAACCGGGCCAGGATGGGGGGCAGGGCCAGGATGGCCACCGCGGCGACGGCGGCCGCGACGCCGCCGGTCAGGGCCAGCAGGCCGGGGCCCGGACGGCCGCGGCCCGCCGCGATCCAGGCGGCCAGCAGGCTGACCAGGGCGATGGGGCCGAACAGGATGACGCCGGCGCGGGACCGGATGGCGGCCAGGCCGACGACCACCAGTCCCATGAACAGGGCTCCGAACCACAGCGGCAGGCGCTGTTCGCTGCGCCGGCGCAGGACGGCGGCCCCGAAGACGGCGGCGAAGGGCAGGCAGGCCAGCAGCAGGGTCGCCAGGTGGTTGCGGTTGGCGAAGAAGCCGGTGACTGAGCCCGCCGAGGTGGTGGTCCACGGATAGAGCCGCTCGCCGCCGCTGGCCAACTGGGCCGCGCCCAGCAGGACCGCGACCACGGCGGCGGCCAGGTAGAAGGCCACCATTCGCGTCGTCTGGGCCTGGGACGAGGACAGGACGGCCAGGAACATGGCGGCGGGCGGCAGAATCGCCAGAACAGACTGCCAGGTCAGGTCGGGGGTCAGGGTCAGCGGAGCCCAGCCGGGCTGGAGACCGGCCAGTTGCAAGGCGAGAACCATCTCGTCCCGTCCAGGCAGACCGGTCCAGATCACGGGCGGAAGCGGAATCAGTTGAATCAGCGGGATGGCGGCCAGGCCGCCGAGCAGGGCCAGGGCGAAGCGATGCTCGCGCCACAGGCCGGAACGGATCAGCTGATCGGCGCTCATGACCAGCAGGGGCAGGGCGGCCAGTTCAACGACGGCCAGCCGCAGGGCGTGTTCGCGGCTGGCGCCGCCGAAGACAAACGAAAGGGCCAGCAGGATAGCCGCGGCAATTGCCACAGCGTCCCACTGGCCCTTCAAAACCTTATTCGGCACGCGTTACGACTGCATCAGGCGCAGCGCGGACCGGGTCGGCTTAGTCGCTTTCCGAGTCGTCGTCCGAAGCGACAACGACAGCCGCCACGATCACGGCAGTGCCGATGAGCAGGACGGGCAGCGGAATGCCGGCGAATTCCGACGAAGCGTCGGCACGAGCGCCAACGCGGTCACCCACGCGGGCGACAGCCGAAGTGTTTGCGGCGGCGGCTTGGCCAGCCACGAGCAGCAGGCCGGCCGTTACAGCGGCGATGGTCTTACGCATGCTAAAATCCCCTTCTATTCAGTCTTTGGTACGGGCTGGCCCGCGACGTATCGAGAATGGGTATAGGCGGCGAAGGTTTCAAAAGCAATACGATTCAGGTGCTCAGCGATGTAAATGAGTCACGAAATCGCCCTTTAGTTCGCCTCCGGAGCGATTGGCGTGATCGCCACGCGATCAAGCCAGACAGCAGTTCGCTCACGCTTGTCACCGGAACGGGTTTCGAGGCGCAGCCATTGGGCCGGGCAGGCCGAGGGGACGGAGAAGGTCGCGCTGAACGGGGTCCAGACCTGGGCGCCGGGCGCCGCCGCCGGGGCCGAGAAGATGCCCAGATCGCCGGGCGCGCAGGTCAGGGTCAGGGCGAGACGGGCCGCCGGATCGCCCTCCTCGGCGCGGGATTCGGCCGACAGGCGGTAGCGGCCGGGCGCCAGGAACAGCAACTGCTCGGCGATTCTCGAGGCGGAGTAGCCGTCGTAATCAACGCGCAGGGCCGGGTCGGCGGGGCGGACGTCGTCCGGAACGATCTCCGCGATCACCCCGGCGTCCTGGGCCAGGCGCCATTGGAAGGGTTCCGGCGCCGAGGCGTCGCCGAAGCCGCCGTTGCTGACGAGCGGCGGGCTCGGAGGGCGGTTCAGGCGGGTGCGGACGACGCGCACGGCCTCCAACTGCCCCTTCTCCACCAGCTGATAGTAGAGCTGGCGCAGCTCGTCATTGGTCAGGGGCGCCTTCCCGGCCTGTAGCAGGACGGCGAGATTGACCGCCACCTGGAGGCCGCGGGCGTCCGCGAACAGGCTTTCCAGATAGGCTTGGCGCCAGGGCGGCCGCGCGGACAGCAGCACCGCCACCTCCGGCAGGGCCCGGCGGGTGTCGATCGTGGCGGCGACGGTGAACAACTCGAACACCCGGGGCTGGATGTCGTCGCGGCGCCGCACCAGGGTGTCGGCATGGGCGAAGGCGGAGGCGTAGTCGCCCTGCTTCAGGCGATGCTCGACCAGCCAGGCGTGGGACGGGTCGTCGCGCAGGCTCCAGTTGCCGGCCAGCGTCAGGATATCGTCTGCCACGCCCTCACGCCCGGCCTTGGCCTCGGTCAGGCCGACCACGCGCAGCGCCCGGACATCGAAGGGCGACCGGGCCAGCGCCTCGCGCGCCAGGTCGGCGGCTTGTCTGAAGCGGACGGGGTTGGCGCCCTCCTGCCCGGCGACGAGCTCGCTCTCGGCGGCGCGGCGCAGGACCAGGGGCGATGTGGGCGCCAGGCGAAGGGCGATCTCGGCTGGAGCGCGCTGGATCAACGGCTGGATCACGACCTGCCAGCCCAGCAGAACCCCGCCGGCGATCAGGACCCAGGACGCCGCTTCGGCTACCCGGCCGCGCTTGCGCGCCGGGGCGGCGGAAAGGTCCGCCTGATCCCTCAAGCGGACTTGCCCTTCTTGCCCTTGCTCCCGCGCTCGCCTTCAGCGCCGTAATTATAGTCATAGGCGTAGTCGTAGCCGCCGTAGGTCGTGGTCTTGGCGTTGAACTTGGTCAGCACGGCGCCGAGCAGACGGGCGCGGCCCATCTTCAGGCGACGCAGGGCGCCGCGGGCCTGACCGCGACGCGTGCCCTTCGACTCCAGCACGAACAGGACGCCGCCGACCGCGGCCGCCAGCAGGGGCGAGTCGGCGAAGCCGAGGACCGGCGGGCCGTCGACGACCACGTGGTCGAACTTGTCGCGGGCGTCGCTCAGGAACTGACGCAGGCGGTCGCCGCCCCACAGTTCGGCGGGGTTGGGCGGCAGCGGGCCGCAGGGGATGAAGTACAGATTGTCCTGACGCGTGCGCTGGACGACGGAGGCCAGGTCCGACGAGCCCGACAGCACATTGCTCATGCCGCGCTCGTTATCGACGCCCACGAGCCGGTGCATCGACGGATTGCGCAGGTCGCCGTCGACCAGCAGCACCCGCTTGCCGATACGGGCCAGGTTGAGCGCCACGGCGTAGGCCGTGGTCGACTTGCCTTCGGCGGGACGGGCGGACGACACCAGCAGGCTGGCCGGCGCGCCCTCGGGCGTCGAGAACTGCAACGCCGTTCTGAGGGAGTAGTAGGCTTCGGAGAAGCCGGATCGGATGTCGGCCAGGGCGGCCGCCGTGGTCTGGCCCTTGTCGAGCAGCGGCACCACGCCGAGCACCGGCACGGCCAGCTTCTTCTCGACATCGTCCGGGGTGGCCAGGGTTTCGTCCAGCGCTTCCAGCACCAGGGCGGCGACGACGCCCAGGCCCAGGCCGAACAGGGCGGCCAGCGCCAGGTTGATCATCATGTTCGGCTTGGACGGGGTGGCCGGCGGCGTCGCGTTGTCGACGATCGAGATGTTGTTGGAGGTCACGTTGCCGGTGACGCCGACTTCCTTGTAGCGCTGCAGCAGACCCTCGTAGAGCGTCCGGGTCGTATCCAACTCGCGTTGCAGGATGTTGTACTGGATCGAGCGGTCACGCAGGTCGAGCACGTCGCCCTTGAGGCCGTTGACCTGGCCCTGCAGCGAACGCTCCTGATTGGCGGCGACCACATACTGGCTCTGGATCGAGGAGCGGATGTTGGCGGCCAGCGTCTGGATCTGACCGTCGATCTCGGTGATCTGG
>Ga0307406_10000633_pt1 | contig 20119 bp, 25 predicted proteins | sample 322Cmetagenome_3_FD_203706 | JGI IMG/M metagenome (GOLD analysis project Ga0307406, IMG submission 203706) | Maize rhizosphere microbial communities from greenhouse at UC Davis, California, United States - 322HYB-C-2 | ecosystem: Host-associated > Plants > Roots > Rhizosphere > Soil | place...
GATCAGCTGACCGAAGGACCCCTGTGTCAGGCGTCGGGCTTGACCGAACCGGATGAGGCGTCGGGGCGTCGTGAGAGTCATGGACCGTGTTCCCTTGGCTTGAGCAGGAGGCGTCCTGTCCGGGACAGGGCGGGATGCAGTCGAGTTGGCGACGGTCAGGGCCGCCGTCGCCGGCGGCCCTTCACGCTATTCCGGCGGCATGTCCCACATGCGGACCGGATTCAGTTCGTGGTACTCGCCGCCGCCGCTGGCGCGGGTCAGCCGACGGGCCTCGCCCAGACGCAGCAGGCGCGATTTCGTTTGGATCTTCATGATCCTTCTCCTTGTTGATGAGACGAGCCTCTGATCGCGACGCGCCGGGCGAGGCCCTTTGTCCGGCCCGTCAGGGCCGCCCCGAAGGGCGGCCCTCCCGTCACTCGCCGACCGGAATGTCGTACTTGCGGGCCGGGTTGAGTTCGACGAACTCGCCGTCGGTGGCGGCGCGGGTCAGTTGGCGCGCGGCGCCGAGGCGGACGAGGCGCGAGATGCTCTTGGTGGTCATGGTCGTCTCCTTTTCCGAAGGTCGACAGAAGGTCGACGACGGACCATCAGCGCTCGAAAGCAAATCGATTCAAACTATATTGCGCGTATACTCGTTACGCTCCGGGTCGATCCGGCGGACGCGTGACGCAAGAGCGCCCGCAGCGGTTCGCCAGCGTGCGTAGTAGGCGTCCACGGCGTCCCCGGGCGCGCCGGGTAAGGGGGCGGTGGAGCCGTTCAAGCGCTTGAGCGGCGCGAGCCGCCGGCGAATGCGCGCCAGACTCTCCAGCAACGGCTGGCTTTCGCACGTTTCCATCAGTTCGGTGATCCACGCCTCGACCGCGTGATCGGACGCGTCGGCTGGACCAGGAAAGGAGGCCGTGCGCGCGGCCAGACGGACGTGGGCGGCCTCCAGATCAAGCAGGCCCAGGATGTCTTCGAACGGTGCCGCGCGGGTAAAGTAGCCGAGACCGCGGCGGTCCTCGATCAGCCCCTCGCCGCAAAGCCGTGACAGGGCCTCGCGTACCGGACTGGTGCTGAGGCTGAGCGCGGCGGCGATATCGGCCACGGACAAGTGCTGACCGGGCGCCAGCCCGTCCTCAATCGCCGTCCGCAGACTGGCGAGCGCCCTGCCGAAGGGATCGCGCTGTCTCACCGCCGCCTCCTGACAAAGCCATGGGCGGTCCGTAGATCGGCGACCGCCACTCTCCGGAGGACACAGGAGGAGCGGCGACGTCTATACTGTAGTCCGCAAGAAACTTGCGCCATGGCCGCAGCTTTTATGCTGTTGATCTTTATGGGCTTTCATTTGACGCATGGCTGAGTCATTTTTCAACCTGTAGGGGTGAAACAAGGTTCGTAATCGCGTGATGCCGGCGGCGAGGGAGTAGACCGAAAATGGACGCCCGGCAGACCCCCTCAACAAACGCGGTCCTCTCCTCGAGCCTTCGCCTGATACGGTCCCACCGGCGTATGCGCTCCGTCGACGTGGCGCAGGCCATGAACATGGCGCTCCGGTCGTATGAGCATTTCGAGTCCGGCGCCGGGCGAATCAACATCGAGCGCATTCATCGCTTCGCCGAGGTGACGGACAGCGATCCCCACGGGATCCTCGCCGCGCTCGCCCTCGGGTCCCCCGCCTTCGCCTTGCGGTGCGCCGACAACAAATTGGCGACCATACTCGCCGTGGCCCTCCAGGAATTCGACGAGGAAGCCGGGGACGCCATCGCCGATCTCGACGGCCGCACGATCATCAACGCCTTCACCAAGACGCTCAGGGATCTCGCCGACCAGTCCGTCCGCCGGGACGCGGAAGCCGACGCCTGGCTGGAGCAACGGCGCGTCCGCCTGCTGTCTCCCGACCGGGAGGACGGCGGCGCGAACGGCGGATAGTCGTGCGGATGGGAAACGCCATTCCGGTCGTAGATCCACGACCCGAAGGTCCCGGAGTGGCGCGCGGTCCCGTTTTCACGGTTGGATTCGGGGATGAAATCACTCGCCCCCCAACCCACTGCTTCCGTGGTCGAGGCCCTGTCCGACCGACAGCTGGAATGCCTGCAACTCGCGGCCCTCGGCCTGACCTCTTCCAGGATCGGCGAACGGCTCGGGCTCTCCCCCAGGACGGTGGACGAGCATCTGATGACCGCCTGCAACGTCCTCGGCGTCCGGACGCGCATTCAGGCGGTCGCGCGGATGGCGATCGACGCGCGCCGCGTCGACGAGCCCCGCAGCTTCCTACCGTAGATCTCCCACGGGACGCTCGCGGGTCGTCTCCGGCGGGGCGAGCCGATGAAATGACGGCTCTTCCCGGAGGCCTTCATGCTCGACCTCGCCCTCGTCCTCGCCCTGTCGCAAAGCTGCGCGCCTTCGGTGGCGCCCCAGACCCTGGCCGCCATCGCGCACGTCGAGAGCCGCTTCGATCCGCTCGCGATCGGCGTCAATCGCAACGGCGCCCGACCGCGCCGGGCCCGTGACGGCGCAGACGCGGCGCGCACAGCCCGCATCCTGCTGGATGGGGGCGCCAATCTCGATCTCGGGCTGGCCCAGATCAACAGCGACAATCTCGCCTGGCTCGGTCTGACGGTCGAGGACGCCTTCGATCCCTGCCTCAACCTGCGGGCCGCCGCGACGGTGCTGCGCGCCGGCTACAGGCCTTCCGGCGAAACCCCGGAACACCGCCAGGCCGCTCTTCGCGTCGCCCTGTCCCGCTACAACACCGGCGATGCGCGGCGGGGGTTTCGGAACGGCTACGTCGCCAAGGTCGAACAGGCCGCGATCACCCTGAACCTCGCTGAGGCGCTCCTGCCGCCCGCCGACCCGCCGCCGGACCTGGTCCCGGCGGCGCCAGAGACCCTGAGCCCGCCGCCGCCGCCCTGGGACGTGTTCGCGCGCGGCCGGACGCGTGTCGCCTTTTCCACATCTCTCGACCGGAGCCGCTGATGTTTCGTTCCAAGCCTCTTTCGTCCCTCCCCCGTCATGCCGGCGCTGCGGTCGGCATCGCGATCGCGACGACCTGTCTCTCCGCCCAGCCGGCGTTCGCCTCGGCCAATGTCGAAGGTCTGCTCCAGAACGTCGTAGACATGCTCACCGGCAACACGGCCCGCCTGCTGGCCGTGCTGGCGGTCGTGGTCGTCGGCATCCTGTGGATGTTCGGCCTGTTCGATCTGCGCCGCGCCGCCATCGTCGTGCTCGGCATCGTCGTGGTCTTCGGCGCGGCCGAGATCGTCAATCTGATCACCGGCGGCGCCTGATGACCGCCCCCGCGCCCTGGCTGATGATCGGCGCGGCCTCGGCCGGCCTGGCCCTGTGCCTGATGCTTGGCCTGAAGCTGATCTCGCCCAAGCGGTTCGCCCAGATTCTCGCCGGCCTCGCCTCGGGACTCGCCGTCGGCCTGGCCCTGTCGCGCCTCTCTGCGGGAGGACACCATGGCTGACGAACGCCTCACCGAGGATCCGTTGTTCCTGGCCTGCACGCGGCCGGCGATGATCCTCGGCGTGCCCATGGAGGCGATGGGCGTCAACGTCATCGTGTCCGGCGTCGTCTTCCTCGTCGGCGGCAGCCTGCTCTATCTCCTCGTCGCCCCGGCCCTGCACCTGGTGTTCCGGGCCATCTGCCGCGCCGATCACAACGCCTTCCGGCTGCTCTTCGTCTACGTCGACACCAAGGGCCGCTCACGCAACACGGCGCTCTGGGGCGGCAGTTCGGCGTCGCCCCTCCCCTTGGTTCGCCGCTATCGCCTGGCGGAGCTGTCCCGTGGCTGAGGGCGGCGTCAGCCCGGCGCGTCTGCGGCGTGAGGCCGACGCCCGGCCGCACCTGCCCTACGCCCGCCACGTCTCGGACCAGGTGATCGCTCTCGACAGCGGCGCCCTGATGATGGTGTTCCAGGTCGACGGAGCCAGCTTCGAGACCGCCGACGCCAGAGACCTCAACGACTGGCACGTCAAGCTCAACCAGGCCTGGCGCAATCTCGCCGACGATCGCCTGGCGGTCTGGCATCATGTGGTGCGCCGCCCGGTCGAGCTGGACCGGTCCGCCGGTTACCGCTCGGCCTTCGCGGGCGAACTGGGCGCGCTCTACGACGACCGCGTCTCGGGGCGCCGGCTCTGGATCAACGAGCTGTTCGTCACCCTCGTCCTGCATCCCGGCCGGGACGCCGGCGACCGCGCCGCCGCCCTGGCGAAACGGCTGAAGGCGGCGCGCCGGAGCGACGCCGAGGTCGAGACCGCCCATATCCAGCGGATCGAGGAGGCCGGACGCGACCTGGTCCAGTATCTCGGCCGCTATGCGCCGCGCAGCCTCGGTCTCTATGAACGCGAAGGCCTGTGGTTCTCCGAGCCGATGGAGATCATGCGGCTCGTTCTGACCGGTCGCCGATCGTCGGTCCCCATCGTCTTCGGCCACCTCGGCTCGGCGGTTTACACCGTGCGCGCCATCTTCGGGCGCGAGACCCTCGAGCTACGGGACGCGGCCGAGGCGCGCTACGCCGGCGTCCTGGCTATCAAGGAGTATCCGGCCACCACCCGGCCCGGTCTGTGGGACGAGTTGTTGAGCGTCCGCTTCGGCTTCGTGATCAGCCAGTCCTTCGCCTTCCTCTCGAAGGTCTCGGCCCGGGCGGTGATGGAGCGCAAACAGAACCAGATGGTCTCCGCCCGGGATCGCGCGGCCTCGCAGATCACCGGCCTGTCCGACGCGCTCGACGATCTCGTCAGCAACCGCTTCGTCATGGGCGAGCACCAGGCCTCGATCCTCGTGTACGGCGACACCCCGACGGCGCTGGCGGACCATTTGTCCAAGGCCCGCGCTATCCTCGCGGACTCCGGCCTCGTCGTGGCCCGGGAGGATCTCGGCCTGGAGGCGGCCTTCTGGTCCCAATTCCCCGGCGCCTTCGCACGCCGGACCCGGCCGGCCGCGATCACCTCGCGCAATTTCGCGGCCTTGGCGCCGTTCCACGCCCATCCCGTCGGCAAGGCGCGCGGCAATCACTGGGGCGAGGCCGTCGCCGTGCTGCGCACCACGGCGGGTTCGCCCTTCTACTTCAACTTCCACGTCGGCGATCTGGGCCACACCTTCATCTGCGGGCCGTCCGGATCGGGCAAGACCGTGGCCCAGAACTTCATGCTCGCCCAGCTGGAGCGGTTCGACGCCCAGCAGCTGTTCATCGACAAGGACCGGGGCGCCGAAATCTTCGTCCGCGCCTGCGGCGGGACCTATCTCGCCCTGCGCAACGGAGAACCGACCGGCTTCGCGCCCTTCAAGGCGCTCGCCCCCAGTCCCGCCAACCGGGCCTTCCTGGTCCGCCTGGTCCGGACCTTGGTCGCCCGTCCCGACGAAACCCTGACCGTGCCTCAGGCCCGCGCCATCGATCAGGGCGTGGCCGCCCTGGAGGCGCTGCCGGCGGAGCGGCGATCCATCGCCGCCCTGCGCAGCCTGCTCGGCCAGGGCGACGCCGGCGGTGTCGGCGCGCGGCTGGAACGCTGGCAGCGCGGCGGTCCACTCGGCTGGGTCCTCGACAACGACGAGGACGCCCTCAGCCTGGAGGCCCGTTTCGCCGGGTTCGACATCACCCAGGTGCTCGACCACGATGAGGTCCGTACGCCAGCGATGCTGTATCTGTTCCACCGCATCGCCGAGCGCGTCGATGGCCGTCGCCTCGTCCTCGACATCGACGAGTTCTGGAAGGTGCTGGGCGACCCGGCCTTCACCGACCTCGCCCAGGACGGGCTGAAGACCTGGCGCAAGCAGAACGCCCTGATGGTGTTCGGGACCCAGTCGCCGGCCGACGCCCTGCGCTCTCCGATCGCCCACGCCATCCTCGAGCAGTGCGCGACCAAGATCTTCCTGCCCAACGCCCATGGGCAGGCGCGCGACTACATCGACGGCTTCGGCCTCACCCAGGAGGAGTTCCGCCTGGTCCGCGAGGTCCTGACCCCGGAGTCGCACCGCTTCCTGGTCAAGCAGGGCCACGACAGCGTCGTTGTCGAGCTGGACCTGAGCGGCATGGACGACGCCCTGTCCGTCCTGTCCGGCCGCACCGAGACGACCGCCCTGCTTGACCGGCTCCGCGCCGAGACCGGCGACGACTACGCGCTTTGGCGCGATCCCTTTCATGACCAGAGGAGGTTCCTGTGAGAGCCCGTATCCTGTTCGCCGCGGCGACCGCCGCCCTCGCCCTCGTCGCCGCGCCGGCCGTCCAGGCGCAGCAGGTCGTCCACGACCCCAGGGCCTTCGCCCAGATGATCGAAGAGGCCCGGACGACCCTTGAGCAGTTGAGGGCCCTGCAGGCCCAGGTCGAGCAGGGCCAGCAGCTCTTCGACAGTCTGAACGACCTGTCGGGGGTCAACGCCCTCGCCGGTGAGCTCGGCCTGCCGTCGGTGCGCAACCCGCTGCCGGACATGCGCTCGCTCAGAGCCGCCGCCAACGGCGATCTGTCGGCGCTCGGCGACCTGGCCGATCGGGCCGACGCCATTCGCCGCGACACCCGGCTCTACACGCCGCCCGCGGGGGACCTCGATCCGGCGGAGGCCTACTATCGCGACAGTCTGGAGCGGGCGGGCGCCCGGACCGCGCGGGACCTCGCCGTCGGCGAGGCGGTGGCCGGCGCCGCGGATCGCCGGCTTGACGGTCTGGAGACCCTTCGCTCCGCCCTCGACACCGCGCCCAACGCCCGCGCCGTCATGGATCTGGAGGCCCGCCTCGCGGCCGAACAGGCCTTGATCCAGAACGAACAGCTGCGGCTCCAGGGGCTCGCCCTGACCCAGGCCGCCGAGGCGCGTCTGGAGGAGCAGCGCGCCCGCGAACGGGTCGAAGCCGCCCGGGCGGCGCGCATGGATGTCTATCAAAGGGCCTTCCAGTGAGACGGCTCGCCGTGCTCGCGGCCGCCGGCCTGTTCGGATGCGGGGCGCCGGCGCGAACCGCCGAAGACTTCGCCGCCGATCCCGAGCGGGCGGCCGAAGTGGCGGCGGCATGTGACGCCGGCCGCACCCAGCACGAATGCGGCGCGGCGCGGCGCGGTCTGGCCGAGGCGCGGCGAGACGCGCGGATGCGCGCCTACGAGCGGGCCTTCTGAGGATCCGACGATGAGCTTTCGCGTCTTCGAACCCAGCTACGACTTCATCGACGAGCGGCTGAACGTCTTCCTCGGCGAACGCCTGTCCTCGGTGATCGCCGAGGTCGAAGGGCCGCTGCGCGTAGCCCTGGTCCTGTATGTGGTGCTCTACGGCGTCGCCATCCTGAGGGGCGCGATCAGCGAACCGGTGATGGACTTCGCGGTCCGGTCGGTGAAGCTGGCCTTCCTCTACCTGCTGGCCACCACGGCCGCCTATTCGACCTTCATCACCGAGCCGCTGTTCACCGGCCTCCCAAACGCCCTGACCCGCGCGGTGAGCGGCGCGGACACGCCCAGCGTCGGTGCGGCCTTCGACCAGTTCTTCGCCTATGCGGCCTGGCTGGGCGAGGATATCTCGCGCGACGCCTCGGCCTTCAATCCCGGGCCCTATGTGGTGTCGGCCGCCGTCTTCATCATCGGGGCCCTGGCCGCGGCGCTCGGCTTCGGCGTGGTGCTGGTGGCCAAACTCGCCTTGGCCCTGCTCGTCACCCTCGGCCCCATCTTCATCGCCTGCGCCCTGTTCGACGCGACCCGCCGGTTCTTCTTCGGCTGGCTCAGCCAGGCCGTGAACTACCTCGTCCTGTTCGCCCTGATCATCGTCATCTTCCAGCTGGTCCTGTCGCTGGTCCGCGACCAATGGGGCGCGATCCAGGGGGCCGATCCGATGATCGGCGGGCTGATCTTCATCGCCCTGTGCTTGCTGGGGGCGATCTTCTTCCTCCAGACCCCGGCCATAGCCGCCGGCGTCGCGGGCGGCGCCAGCGCCGGGCTGGCGGATTTCGCCAACGCCGCCGCCCTGGGCGGAAGCGGTTCGAGCCGAACCCAGGGTCCGCAAGAAGCCAGCCGTCAGCCCCCCAAGGGCGGCGGCTCCATCCGACCGAGAGGCGCCTGACATGACCTATCGCTCCCTCCTGCTGGCCGGCCTGATGCTGCTGGCCGCCTGCGCCCACCGCGGCGATCCCGCGTTGCCGACCTGCGACGGCTCGGCCCGGCGACCGGCCAATCCCCATGGATCGGTGCTCGAGCCCCAATCCGAACCCCCCTCGGTCCCCGAGGCCGTAACCTCGGACACGGGAGGCTGCGCATGAGCGGCGTCCCCTCTCCTGAACTGAAGCGCTACTTCACCGAGGCGCGACGCTGGGACCAGGATCGTCTGGCCTCGGCGCTCCGGTCGCGCCGCCTCGCCTGGTCGGCCGCAGCCCTGGCCACGGGTCTGGCCGTGATCGCGACCGGCGCGGTGGCGATGCTGACGCCGCTGAAGTCCACCGAGCCTTTCGTCATCCGGGTGGACCAGGCAACCGGCGCGGTCGACGTCGTGCGCGGCCTTTCCGCCGAGGACGGGCCGGTGCGCTACGATGAGGCGGTCAGCAAATACTTCCTCGGACAGTATGTGCGCCAGCGCGAGGGCTACCTCGATCCGGCCGCCGAAGACGCCTTCCGGCTGGTCTCCATCCTGTCGGCGCCGGCCGAACAGCGGCGCTGGGCCGATTTGTTCCGCGGCTCCAATCCCGCCAGCCCGCAGAACCTCTATGGCCGCGACGGCGAGGCCATCATCTCGATCCGCGCCATCGGCTTCATCAACGACGGGGTCGCCAACGTGCGGTTCCACCGCACGGTCCGCCAGGCCCAGCGGACCGTGGAGAGCGACTGGATCGCCACCATCGCCTTCACCTACACCCGCGCCCCGATGTCCGAGGCCGACCGCCTGCGCAACCCGCTCGGCTTCCAGGTCACCTCGTACCGCGCCGATCCGGAGGTCATCCGATGAACCGCCTGTCGACCGCCCTCGCCGTCGCTTTGACCCTCCTGGCCGTCCCGGCGGTCGCGGCGCAGGCCCCGCTCGATCCGCGTATTCGCGAGGTCACCTATGATCCAGCGGCCGTTTACCGGATCGCCGGGGCGTTCCGCACGGCGACCCAGATCGTCTTCGCGCCGGACGAGACCATCCGCCATGCCGCCGTCGGCGACAGCGTTGCCTGGGAAATGGCGGCGGAGGGATCGGTGCTCTTCCTGAAGCCGCGCGAACGCCATCAGGCGACCAACCTCCTGGTCGTGACCGAGCGCGGGGGCGCGGTCCGGCACTACGCCTTCGAGCTGCTCGCCCGCGAGGCCGGCGACCGGACGGAGGTCGCCTACCAGGTCCGGTTCCGCTACCCGGCCGACGAACAGGCCCAGGCCGCACAGGCGCTGATCGCCCGGGCCGAGGCCGTGGAGCGGCGACTGATCGGCCTGGAGTTGGAGCGCGGCGTCGTCGAGGGAGACCGGAACCTGGCCTGGTCCGCTCAGGGCGACGCCGCCCTGCAGCCGAGCGAGGTCAGCGACAACGGTCGTTTCACCGTGCTGCGCTTCCCGGGCGTCCAGGCCCTCCCGGCACTGTTCGAGGTCACCGAGGACGGGTCGGAACGGCTCGTCCCCTATGACGTCCGAGGCGAGTTCGTGGTGATCCACGGCGTTGTGCGGGGTTTGCGGGCGCGGCGGGGTCAGGCGGTCCTCTGCCTGTTCAACGACGCCTATGACGCCCGCGGGGCCGGAACGGGTACGGGCACGGCCTCGCCCGCCGTGGATCGCGCGCCCCTGGGAGGCGGATCATGAGCCCCGTCGATCCGACGCCGCCGACCGACGCGCCCCGGCAGCCCTCGCCGGCGAGCGATCGCGGCGTCTCGCCGATCGCCGGGCGACTGGGCGGGCGGCAAGGCAAGGTGATCACCCTGGCCGCGCTGGCGGTCGGATGCGGCGTGTTCCTGATCGCCAGCTGGGATCGCGGCGACGCCGACAGCGCCGAGCCGACCCGACGCGATGACCCGCCCCGACAGACCGCACCATTCGAGCCCGCGCGCCGCGATCCCGCGCCGCTCCTGGCCGACGCCGCCATCGATCCGGAGGCGCCCGCATTGAGCGACGGGGATGTCGTCCCGGCACTCGAGACGCAGCCCGGAAACGGGGCGTCTCCCCGGTCCGGCCCCTCGCCCGCGGAACAACGGCGCGCCCTGGCCGAAAGCGCCCGGCGCGCGCCTGTCCTCGCCTATAGCCGGTCCGGCGGCGGCGGCGGCCGGCCGACTTCGCCGCCCGCCCTGGCGACGCCGGCGATCCTCCCAGGCGACCAGACGCCGCTCGACCAGTTGCGCCAGATCACGCCTGTCGGCCAGGCGCGCGCCGGCCGCCTGCCTGACCGCAATCTGCTGATCACGGCGGGGGCCAGCGTGCCCTGCATCCTGCAGACGGCCATGGACAGCACCACGCCGGGCTATGTGACCTGCGTCCTGCCGCGCGACGCCTATTCCGACAACGGCGCCGTGGTGCTGATGGAGCGCGGCACCCGGGTCCTGGGCGAATACCGCGGCGGTCTCCAGCAGGGCCGACGCCGGCTGTTCGTCCTGTGGACCCGGGCGGTGACGCCGACCGGGGTCGCCGTCGCCCTCGCCTCGCCGGCCGCCGACGCGCTCGGGCGCTCCGGTTTCGACGGCGACATCGACACCCGCTTCTGGGACCGGTTCGGGGGCGCCCTGCTGCTCTCCATCGTCGATGACGGCGTATACGCCGCTGTCGGCCAGGACGACGGCGCATCCTCCACGGCGCGCCTGCCGTCAGATGCGGCGAGCGTCGCCCTCCAGGGCTCGATCGACATCCCGCCGACACTGCGCAAGGGCCAGGGTGCCGAGGTGTCGATCTTCGTCGCACAGGACCTGGATTTCGCCGGGGTCTATCAGCTGCGGCCGCGCTGATGGACGACACCTCGGTTCTGGATCACTACCTCGCGCCGCTCCGTCCCTTCCTGGAGCCGGCGGCGGTGACCGAGGTGGTCATCAACCGGCCCGGGGAAGTCGGGGTCGAAGCGGACGGGGGGTGGCGCTGGTCCGAGGCGCCGGAATTGACCGAGGCCTGGCTTCGCACCCTGGCGGTGGCCGCGGCCGCCTACACCCGGCAGGATGTGGGACCTGAACAGCCGATCTGTTCGACCACCCTGCCCGGCGATGTGCGCTGTCAGATCGTGCTGCCGCCGGTGGCGGCGGACGGGGGCATCTCCCTGACCCTGAGAAAGCCGTCGCGGCGACGCCTGGGTCTGAAGGATTTCGCGGCGGCCGGCCTGTTCGACCAGGTCGCCGACGCCCAGACGGACGCCGCGGACCTTACCGACGCGGAACTGGTACGTCTGCGCGAGGCCGGCGACTGGCCTGGTTTCCTGACCCTCGCCGTCGCAGCCCGTCGCAACATTCTGATCTCCGGCGCCACCGGATCCGGCAAGACAACACTGGCCAAGGGATTGATCGAACTCATCCCGGAGCATGAGCGCCTGCTGACGATCGAGGACACGCGCGAGTTCGTGGTCCCGCACCGCAATGTCGTCCACCTGGTCTATTCCAAGGACGGCCAGGGGCTGGCCCGGATCGGGCCCAAGCAGCTTCTGGAAAGCGCCCTGCGCATGCGGCCGGATCGCATCCTCCTGCAGGAGCTTCGGGACGGGACCGCCTTCTTCTACCTGCGCAACGTCAACTCGGGGCACCCCGGCTCGATCACCACCGTGCATGCCGATTCCGCCGCCCTGGCCTTCGAGCAACTCACCCTCCTGGTGCGGGAATCCGAAGGCGGACGCGACCTGCCGCGCGAGGACATCCGCGCCCTGCTGCATCTGCTCGTCGACGTCGTCATCCAGATGAAGAAGGTCGATGGGCGCTTCCGCATGACGGAGGTCTGGCATGACCCGGTTCGCAAGCGCCAGCCCGGCGGCTAGGGCGGCGGCGTTCGCCGTCGGCGGTCTGGCGGCCCTGACCCTGCTGGTCCTCTTCGCCGCGCTCATCGCCCTGATCGGCCTCGGGCGGTTCTCCGGCGACATCGAACCGGCCCGCGTGCCCGGCTGGTTCTGGTACTATCGCCAGGATCCCGAGGTCCGGCGCTGGCTGACCGTCGGCCTTTCGACATCCGGGCTGATCGGCGGGGTCCTCGCCGCAGCCGTCCTGCTCAGCCGTCGCCGGCCCCTGCACGGCGCCGCCCGGTGGGCGTCCGGGTCGGAACAGCGGCGCGCGGGCCTGCGGGCGCATCGCGGCATCGTGCTGGGCCGGTCCGAGGGCGGCTTCCTCATCGCCGACGGCCCCGAACACGTCATGCTCTACGCCCCGACCCGGACCGGCAAGGGGGTCGGCGTGGTCATTCCCAATCTCCTGGCCTGGCCGGACTCCGTGGTCGTGCTGGACATCAAACGCGAGAATTTCCTCGCCACGGCGGGCTACCGCGCCCAGGCCGGCCAGACTGTCCATCTGTTCGACCCGTTGGCGCCGGACGGCCGCACCGCGCGCTTTAACCCGCTGGGTCACGTCGAACGGGCCGACCCCATCGCGGTCCTCGATGAGCTGCAGCGCATGGCGGTCATGTTGTTTCCGGTCCACGAGCGGGCCGATCCCTTCTGGGCGGAGGCCTCGCGGACCGGTTTCATCGGCGTCGGCGGTTATGTCGCGGCCACGCCCGAGCGGCCCTTCACGCTCGGGGAAATCTTCCGCCAGCTGACAGCCGGCGACGCCCGCACCCGCCTGCCCCGGATCGTCGCGGCGCGGGGGCAGGAGGGCCGCCCCTTGCCGGGACCGGTCGTGGCCGCAATCACCGACTTCACCAGCTCCAGCGAGAACACCTTCGCCTCGGTGCGCCAGTCGATCACCACCCGAATGGGGCTGTGGCTCAATCCGCGGGTCGACGCCGCCACCTCCGCCTCGGATTTCGATCTGCGCGACCTGCGCCACGGCACGCTCTCCCTCTATCTGGGGGCCACGCCCGACAACATGCTGCGGATCCAGCCGCTCTACGCCCTGCTCTTTCAGCAACTGGTGGACCTGAACAGCCGCGCCCTTCCCGGCCCGGCCGACCGGCCTGCCCTGATCGTGCTTGACGAGTTCGCCCGTCTCGGCCCAGCCCCGGTCCTGGCCCATGCCTTCGCCTGGGTCGCCGGCTACGGGTTGCGGTTGCTGGCCGTGCTCCAGAGCCCGTCGCAGCTCAGGGCTATCTACGGTCCGGACGTCGCCGAGGAGGTGATGACCAACTGCGGGATCGAGATCGTCTTCGCGCCCAAGGAGCTCAAGATCGCCCAGGAGCTCAGCGATCGGCTCGGCTTCTATACGATGGACGGGCGCAGCCGCAGTCGGCCGGCGGGGCTCAGCCCGGGTCGCCGCAGCACGACCGTCTCCGATCAGCGCCGGGCGCTGATGCTCCCCCAGGAACTGATGCAACTGCCGCAGACCGCCCTGATCGTGCTGAAGGCCGGCCTGCCGCCCGTCCGGGCCAGAAAGATCGCCTATTTCCGGGAGCGCGTCTTCCAGCGCCGGCTGCGTCCCGCCCCCGATCTCGCCCCGGCGGCGGCTCCGCCGGTTGCGCCCCCCGCCCTGGAGGAGGATCCCATGGACTTCGACGTCATCGCCCGCGCCTTCGCCGCCGAAGGCCTGCCGCCGCCGCCGCCCGGCGCGGACGAGTCCGCCGTCGGCGCCTGGCTGGACCGCGTCGTCGATACCGCCCCGCTGGAGCGAGAAGCATGATGACGCCCGATCCCGCCGCACCGTCCAACCGCCTCGGCCCCGCGCCGGGTCCAGCCGGGCCCCAGCGCTCCACCGCCAAGGGCGACGTGCCCGAGGCGGTGCTCGACCGCTATTTGGTCGAGCGCGATCTCCGGGGACGGCCGGAGCGCTTCTTCCGCGATCACCGGGCGGCCGAACCGATGTTCCGCGATCGCGGCGGGTCGCTGGTCTCCAACCAGGCCTATCCGGACGCGGTCGCCGACATGCTCAAGATCGCGCGCCATCGGGGCTGGGATCGCATTCGGGTATCCGGCGATCCGGCCTTCCGGCGCGAGGTCTGGATCCAGGCCCAGGCCATGGGACTGGAGGTCCAGGGTCATCGGCCGCGCGAGCGGGATCGTCAGGCCGCCGGCCCCGAGCGGCCGACGCCCGGGCGTGACGCCGGACCGGCCAGGGCCCACGACCCGCTCGGTGAGCGCCTGGCGCGGGCGGCGATCGTGGTGGCGCGGCTGGTTCCCGATCCTGCGATCCAGACGCGTCTGCTCGAAGCCGCCTGGGCGCGCGCGGGACGCCCCCGCCCGACGGAGCGCGAGCCGGCCCGCAGACGCGACCGGCAGCGATAGAGGCCCGCCGCCTAGAAGTGGTTCTTCAGCGCCGGCGAGACCGAGAAGGCCGGAAACCAGAGCCCGCCTCTCACCCGATTCATCAGCTCCCAGTACATGCCCAGAGCCAAGGGATCGCGGACGTCCGCTGGAACGTCGAAGCTGTAATCCCCGTCGAACCGCTCACCGCGCCGATAGGCCCGCGCATATTCCGGCGACAGATAGTCGAACAGCGCGCGCCTGATCTGGTCGAGGAACTCGCCGATGGTGCTGGCGTGATAGGAAAACACGTCGGTGTAGAACCAGTCCTGGAAGTTAGGCAGGGCGCGATAGATCATCCCTTCGTCGACGACATGGCCGTGCCGCGCGAGCATGGCCTTGATCTGCTTCACGCGCGCGTCGAGCCGCGAGAAGTTGTGCTTGTTGGCGTCGCCGACGACCTTGAGCAGCCAGATCCGGGAGACGCGCAGGTCCAGGGACAGATCCAGTTCGGGAAGCCAGACCGCGGGACAGTGACACTCCGCGTTCAGCCAGTTCGCGAAGGTCGAGGCGGCGGCGGCCAGGCCCGACGTCTCGGCGCCGAGCTGCGGTTGGCGGCAGATAGCCTCGAGATAGAACAGATAGGTGCGGTCGGTTTCGCGCGCGGCCTGACCCGAAGAAGCGAAGGCGAACGGGAGGGCGGCCGGTCTCGGCTGGGCGAGAAAGTCCGCCAGGAGGATGGCGAAGAGCCGTTTGTGCGAGCCCGATTGGAACACGAGATTGGTCGGACGGGAGGTCACCGGAGACAGGAAGACCTCCAGATTGACCATGTCGTCGATCATGTCCCAGACGGCCTTCAGGAGGATCGCCTCCTGCTCCACCGGCGCATAGCCCATGATTAGGCGGCCGCCGCGGCGTTGGCGCGTTCGGCGAGGTTTGCACACCGCTCCATCAGCGCCTCGAACGGTTCGGCGTCCGCTTCCAGAAGGCCGTCCGCGACCATCCGGCGATAGTCGTCCCCCAAGGTCTCCAGAGAGGCCCCTTCCGGCTTCAGACCCAGCCCGCCGGAAACCGCCCGGCCGTAGTCGATCTCCTCGCCGTTTGCGGTCTCGCGGAAGAACATCGCCTTGTGCCGCGCGACCGCGGTCGCGACAGCGCGATCGGCGATCGCGGTCTCTGCGAAGCCGGCGTCGTCCAGGCGGGCGAGGTCGTGCCAGTGGCGTGAGAACCGATCTCCTCGCAGGCGGCCCTGGGCGCAGTAGACGTGGGCGGCGGTGGCCTTTTCCCAGAAGGTCCGTTCGGCCGCCATCACCCGAGGCGTGGCGGTCGGGAACTCCACCCCCTGCAGGTGGGCGGCCGCGTCGCAGACCACAGGGCGCGGCGCGCTCGGCTCGCCTGTCGCGCGGGCGCCGAACTCGAGCATGACGCTGGGCGAGACATAACCCGTCCCGGTGCTGGTCGGGGCGTAGTCGATAAAGGCCTTGGCGCCCTCGATGCGCACCGCGGCGGTGACGCCGTCCGCGGTCAGACGCGCCTCGAGCATCGGGCGAACCTCGCCCTCGACCCAGAGCGGCAGCAGCCGCTGAACCTCCCGCGACCAACGCCGCTCCTCGGCGCGGGTCTCAGGCACGGGGTCTTCCGGCGCACCGGCCAGGTCCGGAAGCAGCCGACGGATGTCGTAGGTCAGGTCGACGTCTTCGGAAAACCGCTGGATGATGTCATAGGCCTTGGACAGGGACGTGCCGCCCTTGAAGACGAGCGCCTCGCCCAAGGGCGCCTCGAACAGGGCCCGGAGCGCCCACACGACCCAGACATCCTTCTCCAGAAGATGGGCGGGACGGCCGGACTCCGCCGCCGCCGTCGCGAGGGCTTCGATCCGGTCCTCGGCGGAGAGCTGCAGGAAGACCTCAGACATGCGCCGCCTGGCTGACCGAACGCGCCAGCCAGGTCGGCAGACGCGGTCCGACGGACACCAGCTCGCCGAAGGCCGAGGGCCCCAGCTTTCGCTTCAGGGTCTCGAGCGCCTTTCCGGCCTTCTCCGGCCCGAGCCAGGCCAGGGCGCGAACCGCCTCGCCGGCGGGACGATCGGCCAGGAGGAGCTGCCATGCGGGCGCGTGCTGGAACTCCACAGTCTGCTTGCCGACGCTGAAGGTGCGGCTCTTCCCATTGGTCAGATAGACCATGCGGATCGGCACCTGGGTGGTCAGGCCCAGGGCGTTGGCCGCTGCGGCGCCATTGGAGGCAACGACCTCGCCGCGCTGCTCGCTCACGGCGCGCACGACCTTCTCGACCGACGGGGTGCGCGGGCCGAAGCGGCTTTCCAGCGGGCGCATATAGAGGCCGCGACCAGCGCGCATGAGCCGGCCCCGGCGCACCAGACGCGACAGGGCCTGATCCACCGCGGCGCGGTTGCCCAGATGCAGCAGCGCCTTGGCGGCGATCGGCGCGCCTTCGGGGAGCGTTCCAGCACGCTCCATGATCTGTTCGGAAAGAACTTGCATGACAATCTCTGTGTCAGAAACATAGCGCAGTTTCTGACACTCTGCAATCCGGGCCGACTTGTCCCATGACAAGGCGCCCTATCGCTCCCGCGTCCGGCCGGCCGTGCGACGGACGTCCGCCTCTCTCAACGCCTGATCCCGCGTCTGCGGGGCCGACCGGTCCCTCACGAACCGCTCCACCAGCAACGACAGCGCCCGATCCTCCGGCCGCTCCGACTTCGCCAGTCGAAGCGCTTCCGCCACCAGCACCCGGCGAACCGCCAGTTCGCGTGTCCGGATCGCCTCGGCCCAGGGCCCTTGGCCGCCGCCGTCCTGGAGCGCCTCACGGTAGGCGGCGGCCAGAGTCTTGGGCAGGTCGCCCCTCCCCGCCACGAACCGCTCCCGCATCTTGCGGATCGGCGTCCGTTCGGCCTTGCGGGTCACACCGCGCGTCCGCCGCGGGGTCGCCTCGGCCTCGATCGACCGGTCGCGCAGCGCATGGGCGAAGCGTTCACGCCAGGCCTGCAGATCCGCCTTGCGCGGGTTCAGCCGTTCGCCGTCCTGACCGAGCCTTCGCACCGTCAGATGGACGTGCGGGTGTCGTCCCTCGTCGTGCAGGGCGAAGACATAGGGAAAGCGCTCGCCGAACGTCTCCGTCGCAAAGGCTCGGGCCGCGTCATGCAGACGGACAGGGTCGGTTCCGGCCGGCATGCTCAACACGATCGACAGGGTGATCGAGGCGTCCCGCCTGCGTCCCGGCTCAAGCACGAACTCCTCGGCCCAGTCGCGCGCCAAGTCTTGCACCGGCCCGCGTCCCTGCAGGCGTTCCCCATCCGGCCCTTCCAGCGCCAGGGCGCCGTTACGGCTGATGTAGTCGAGGTGCGCTTTCAGGTGAGCGCCGTCCCGGGTCCGACCGGTGATCTTCACCATCACCTCCGGTGTCCGGCGCGCGACCCGAGCGAACCGGACAACAGCATTTTCGCCGCCGCCGTGAGAGGGCCGAAGCACGGCGGTTGTGATCCGGGCGCGTCGAATATCGACCGGGGGACGCAACACCTCCTCGAACCCGCGCGTCGAACGAAAGTCGGTCATGAGGCCGGCGCCCAATAGGCCAGATTGCCCGCGAAAGCCTCGCCGAGCGCGTCAACCCACGTCGCGATCTCGGCCTGGAAAACGCCCAGCTGAGCGACCTCCAGATCCAGAACGACGCCGTCCATCACCGCGGTGTTCAGTGCGCGGGCGATCTGGTTGACGTTCACGCCGATCCGCCTGAGCTCGCGCCGCACTTCGATGAGAGCCAAAGCCTCGGGCCGGCTGAACTGTGGCCGATCATGCAGACGGCGACGAATGAGCGCCACGCTCCACTGCGTTCGCGACAGGCCCGTCGCGGCCGCCTCAACCTCGAGGAGACGCAAGTCGGCCTCGCCCAGGCGCAAGGTCAGCTTGCCGGACCGCGGCCCGGACGGCGCTCGCATCGGCGTCGGCAGGGGCGCCCGAGCGGCGTCTTCCATGAGCCGCCGCAGGAGCCGCGAGCGTCCGCCCTGATCGGCCGCGGCGGCATCGAACCGGCGGGTCAGATCGGGCGAGAGGCGGAGGGTGATGCGGTCCATGGGAGAGTCGGTCTGTCAGACATTGCCGGTGCAAAGCCTATCCTGCCCTAGACCGTCACCCCCCTCGCCCCGTAGGCCTCCGGTGCTGTCCGCCCTCCCCTCGGCGTCCCCAAGCGGCCGCTCGCCCGCCGCCCTGAAGGGCGCCCCAGCCTGGGTGGAGTCAGACGATGACGGTGCAAAAACCTAGCGAGAATCGTCGCATCAGTAGGGCGAAGCAAGGCTCCGACGAGCCCCCTCGGAGACGTGAGCATGGACCCGACAGGCGCGGCCGAACGAGAGTCCATCGACGTCAACGCGATGCGGCGGCCCTCCATTCTTCGCAACGGCCTTCATAGGGCCGACGTCGCCTATGTCCTTCACTACGACGAGACCAACAACATCCGGCGGCTGCATCTGGAAGCCAACGCCTTCAACGTGCCGGTGCTGAACTGCTGGGTGCTCGGCGGGTTCGGCCGACGGGACGCGACGCCTATCGATCTCGGTCCCCTAAGAGCCCGAGCCCGAATCCAGTCCAACGCGGAGGAGCTGCACTTCGGCCTCTTCGGCAAGGGTGACTTTCCGACCGTACTGGGGTCGCGAAAGCTGGAGGTGTTTCTCGAGTGGGCGATCGAGGAAAAGCTCCTGGTCCACTACCTCGCGCTCGACCCCTTCTACTGGTCGGTCGTCGATGTCGTCGACTCGGTGCTGGCCACCGGTGAGATGCCGGACGGCTTCGACGAGACCCTGAAATCGGATCTCTCGACCGTGCTTCGCGCCGACCGGGCCCGAACCGCAGCCCTGATGTCCCGGTTCGACTACCCGGACCTTCTTCCGGAAAACCGGCACGCCTTCATGAGCGCGCTGATCGACTTCGCGAGCGACTACTCTGACCACCTCGACCACTTCGGCTATCAGATGCTCCGGGGACTTCTTCAAATGGGTCGCCACAACCCGTTGCCCTTCATCGAGGGCGGTACAGCGCGCGTTCTCATCGACGGTTTCAGAGACTTCTTCCTCGAACGTATCTGCATCCTGAAGAACGCGAGTCACATCTTCGACGCCGAGGATGTCGTCTCCAGCGAGCTCGCCGCGATGACGCTGACCGACAACGGAGCGCCGTTCTGCAACTACCGCTTCGTCACGCGGTCGCACGACGACCCCGGGGTCCAGGTTTCGGATGTGCTGGTCGGTCTGCTGGGACGGTTCTTCAGCTGGGTCTCTACGAGCACCGAGGAGGATGTCGCAGACCTCAAGGCCAACCTGTCGCCGGCCCAAGCAAGAAACCGGGAACGCCTGATCCGACTGCTCGAGGCCAGCTACGCGGAGAACGGCGCGTTCACCCATACGATCGTCAGCCTCGCGGACCGTCACAGGGCCGCCCTCTTCCTCGATTTCTGAACACCGCCGAAGCCGGAGCGGCGGCGCGGTTCCGCGCCGCCGCAGCCCTTGGATCAGCGGGACCAGATCAGGCTGTGCCCGCCTTCGATCTCGACCAGCGAGGCGTAGATCGGCGCCGGGAAACTGGGATCGTCGAGCTTGACCGACAGGTACTCGCGGTTCTGCTGGCTCGTCTTCTTCCAGGCCGCGCCGAACTCGGTCTGGCCGGAGAAGATGCGGAAGTCGGGGGCCTTGTCGTCGGTCTTCTCGTTGGCCCGCAGCTGGGCCGCCTTGACGTTGAGGGTCAGGGTCTTGATCGAACCGCTGTAGCTGCCGTCCGCTTGCTGGGTGAAGGTGCCGATGGTGGCCATGAAAGTCTCTCCTTGCTGATGTCGGGCCACGCCTACCGCGGCCTCGATGGCGATCGACGGATCGGAGACCGGACGGCCCGCAGGCGAGCACGGCGAGACCTGCA
>Ga0307406_10000634_pt1 | contig 20089 bp, 18 predicted proteins | sample 322Cmetagenome_3_FD_203706 | JGI IMG/M metagenome (GOLD analysis project Ga0307406, IMG submission 203706) | Maize rhizosphere microbial communities from greenhouse at UC Davis, California, United States - 322HYB-C-2 | ecosystem: Host-associated > Plants > Roots > Rhizosphere > Soil | place...
GGTTGTGTACGCGCGAGATCTCGACAGTCATCGGGTGGGGTGCTTCCTACTGGGCTGCTTCGAACAGCGCGAGGACCTCGACCTGGGGATCGGTCAGGGTCAGGGTCACGACGGGGCGGCCGTGCGCGGCGAGCACCTGCGCGTCGCCGGCGGCCTGCGCACGGATCAGCTCGCCGAAGGTGAACGGACGGCCGGGGATCTCGAGGTCGACGTCGGCGGACTCGAGGATCTGCACGAAGACGCCCTCGGCCGGTCCGCCCTTGTGGAACTGGCCGGTCGAGTGCAGGAAGCGCGGCCCCCATCCGAACGTCGTCGGACGTCCGCTGTCGGCGGCCACGAGCTCACGGAGTCCCGCGAGCTGCGGCAGCGCACCGCGGTCGACGTAGGCCTGGACCGCGACGTAGCCGTTCGGCGACAGGCGCGCCCACAGGGCGTCGAGGACGCCCTCGAGCGTGCCCGACGACGCGAGCGCGGGGTCGCTCACGCGGATCTCGACGCCGGACTCCACGAAGGCGGGTGCGCCCGCATCGGGACGCGCGTCCAGCAGGCCGCGGGTGGCCTCCTTCGCGGACTCGACGTCGGGCTGATCGAACGGATTGATGCCGAGCAGCCGGCCCGCGATCGCCGTGGCGTATTCCCAGACGATGAACTGCGCGCCGAGGGAACCGCTGATCAGGACCTCGTCCGGGTTCTGCTCCAGGACGCGGAAGTGCTCGGCGTCGTCCACGATGCGCAGGATCTGCAGATCCGCGGGGGTCTGCTCGACCTCGGGCGAGACAGGCAGGAGGACGACGGGGAGGATGCCCGTGCCCGCCTTGCCGGTCGACTCGGCGACCAGCTGCTCGATCCAGTCCGGGAGGCCGGCGATGTGCGTGCCGTCGCTGACCAGGCCGAGCTTGTCGCGCCGGTGGCCGGACGCGTCGGTGCCGGCGATGGCGGCCGCGAGGACCAGGGCCGGGTTGCGGGCGTCGTCGATGGCCACCTCCAGCAGCGTCGCCTCCGCCTCGTCGAGGAGCTCGGACACGTCCGCTCCCGCCAGACCGGCGGGGACCAGGCCGAAGGCGGTGAGGGCCGAGTAGCGTCCGCCGACGGAGGCGTCGGCCGCGAACACGCGGTACCCCGCCTCGCGCGCGGAAGCCTCCAGCGGCGATCCGGGGTCGGTGACCACCACGATGCGATCGGCGGGATCGATCCCGAGGTCGCTCCAGGCCGCTTCGAACGCGCGGCGCGCCGAGTCGGTCTCGACGGTGGAGCCCGACTTGGACGAGACCACGAGCACGGTCTCGGCGAGTCCGCCGTTCTCGGCATCGCCGTCGATCGCCGCCAGCACCTGCCCCGGGGAGGTCGAGTCGAGGATGACCAGCGGAACGCCGGTGGTGCCCGCGATCACCTCGGGCGCGAGCGAGGATCCGCCCATGCCGGCGAGCACGACGCGCGTGATCCCGCGAGCGCGCAGGTCGTCGCGGAGCGCCTCGATCTCGGCGACGAGCGGCCGCGAGACCGAGACCGCCTGCACCCAGCCGAGCCGACGGGAGGCCTCGTCGGACGCCGCGGCGCCCCACAGGTCGGCGTCGCCCGCGGTGATCCCGCTGGCGACGAGGTCCTCGACCAGACCCGGCAGGGTCCTCTCGACGACCTGCTTGACGTGTCCGGAGACGTGGATCTCGAAGCTCAACGCGCGTCTTCCGGGGTCGCCGCGAGCGCGGCGGAGACGGTCGACTGGAGGTCGTGCCAGGAGACGATGAACTTCTCGACGCCTTCGTCCTCCAGCACCTGGGTCACCTCGGCGAAGTCGACGCCGACGGCGGCGAGCCGGTCGAACACATCGTGGGCGCCGGCGTAGGCGCCCGTGATCGTGTCGCCGGAGACGACGCCGTGGTCGAAGGTCGCTTCGAGGGTCTTCTCGGGCATCGTGTTGACGGTGCCCGGGGCGACCAGCTCGGTCACGTAGAGGGTGTCGGGCAACGCGGGGTCCTTGACGCCGGTCGACGCCCACAGCGGGCGCTGGACGTTGGCCCCGGCCGCGATGAGGTCGGCGGCGCGGTCCTGGGCGAACTCCTTCTCGAAGAGCTCGTAGGCGAGGCGGGCGTTGGCGACCCCGGCGAGGCTCTTGAGCTCGAGGGCGGCGTCGCTGCCGATCGCGGTCAGTCGCTTGTCCACTTCGGTGTCGACCCGCGACACGAAGAAGGAGGCGACGGAGTGGATCGTGCCGAGGTCGATGCCGGCTGCGCGGGCCTTCTCGAGACCGCTGAGGTACGCGTCGATGACCTCCGCGTAGCGCTCCAGCGAGAAGATCAGCGTGACGTTGACCGAGATGCCCGCCGCGATCACCTCGGTGATGGCGGGCAGGCCCGCCTTCGTCGCGGGGATCTTGATGAGCGCGTTCTCGCGGTCCACCGTCGCCCACAGCTTCTTCGCCTCTGCGACCGTCGCGGCCGTGTCGTGGGCGAGGTCGGGGGAGACCTCGATGGACACGCGGCCGTCGACGCCGCCTGTGGCGTCGTAGACGGGACGGAAGATGTCGGCGGCGTTGCGCACGTCGTCGGTCGTGAGCGCGAAGATCGCGGCATCCGCGTCGGCGCCCTCGGCCGCAAGCGCCGTCAGCGCCTCCTGGTAGGAGTCGTCGTTCGCGTTGCCGATCGCCGCCTGGAAGATCGACGGGTTGGTCGTGACGCCCGACACGGTGCGCGAGGCGATCAGCTCGGCGAGGTTGCCCGAGGTGATGCGGGAGCGCGACAGGTCGTCGAGCCAGATGCTGACGCCGGCGTCGGACAGCTGCTGAGTGGGGGTGGTCATGCGTTCTCCTTGACAGTTGCGCGAGCCGCTTCCACGACCGCTTCGGCAGTGACGCCGAACTTCTCGAACAGGGTCTTGTAGTCGGCCGAGGCGCCGAAGTGATCGATGCCGACCGAGCGGCCGCGGTCGCCGACGACACTCCGCCAGAGCGCGGTCGTGCCCGCTTCGACCGAGACGCGGGCGGTGACGGAGGAGGGGAGCACCGACTCGCGGTACTCCGCGTCCTGCTCGGCGAACCATTCCAGCGACGGGGCCGACACGACGCGCGCATCGATGGCCTCGGCGGCGAGCGTCTCGCGCGCGGCGACAGCCAGCTGCACCTCGGAGCCGGTGGCCACGAGGATGACGTCGGGAGTGCCCCCGGCGGCGTCGATCAGCACGTAGGCCCCCTTGGCCACGCCCTCAACGGTCGCGAAGCCCTGCTCTCCGCGCGGGAACACCGGGATGTTCTGGCGCGTCAGCGCGATGCCGACGGGCCCGCCCGAGGTCCGGCGGACGATCTCCAGCCAGGCAGCCGAGGTCTCATTGGCGTCGGCGGGTCGGACGACCGTGAAGTTGGGGATCAGGCGCAGCGTGGCCAGCTGCTCGATCGGCTGATGGGTCGGGCCGTCCTCGCCGAGGGCGACAGAGTCGTGCGTCCAGACGAAGACCGACGGGATGTCCATGAGCGCCGCGAGGCGCACGGCCGGCCGCATGTAGTCGCTGAAGATCAGGAACGTGCCGCCGAAGGGACGCGTTGGGCCGTGCAGCTTGATCCCGTTGACGATCGCGCCCATGGCGTGCTCGCGGATGCCGAAGTGCAGCACGCGGCCGTAGGGGTCGCCCGACCACTCATGGGTGGACCACTCGGCGGGGATGAAGCTCTTTGCGTCCTTGATGGTCGTGAGGTTCGACTCGGCGAGGTCGGCCGAGCCGCCCCACAGCTCGGGCAGCTGAGCTGCCAGGGCGTTGATGACCTGGCCCGACGCCGCACGGGTCGAGACCTCCTTGCCCGCCTCGAAGGTGGGCGCCTCGAGGTCGGCGGGGAGCTCCGCGGCCTCCAGACGGTCCAGGAGGGCCTTCCGCTCCGGGTTCGCGGCCGCCCACGCGTCGAAGGACTCCTGCCATGCGGCACGGGTCTCCTCGGCGCGCTCGGCGAGCGCACGCGTGTGGGCGATCACGTCGTCGGCGACGACGAAGGACTGCTCGGGGTCGAAACCGAGGACCTTCTTGGTCGCGGCCAGCTCGTCGGAACCGAGCGCCGACCCGTGGATCTTGCCCGTGTTCTGCTTGCCCGGCGACGGCCAGCCGATGATCGTCTTCAGGATGATGAGCGAGGGCTTGTCGGTCTCGCCCTTGGCGGCCTCGATCGCCGCGTGCAGTGCGGCGACGTCCTCGACATACTCGCCCGTCGTCTTCCAGTCCACCGTCTGCACGTGCCAGCCGTACGCCTCGTAGCGCTTCTGCACGTCCTCGGTGAAGGCGACGTTGGTGTCGTCCTCGATCGAGATCTGGTTCGAGTCGTAGATCGCGATGAGGTTGCCCAGCTGCTGGTGTCCGGCGAGCGAGCCGGCCTCTGCGGTGACGCCCTCCTGGAGGTCGCCGTCGCCCGCGATCACGTAGACGAAGTGGTCGAAGGGGCTCGTCCCGGGGGCCGCCTCGGGGTCGAACAGCCCGCGCTCGTAGCGGGCGGCATACGCGAAGCCGACGGCGGAGGCGAGTCCCTGGCCGAGGGGGCCGGTGGTGATCTCGACGCCCTTGGTGTGGCCGTACTCGGGGTGGCCGGGAGTGAGCGAGCCCCACGTGCGGAGCGCCTTCAGATCGTCGAGCTCGAGACCGAAGCCGCCGAGGTAGAGCTGCACGTACTGGGTGAGGGAGGAGTGCCCGGCGGAGAGGATGAAGCGGTCGCGGCCCAGCCAGTCGACGTCGGCCGGATCGTGGCGCAGCACCCGCTGATAGAGCAGGTAGGCGGCGGGCGCCAGACTCATCGCGGTGCCCGGGTGGCCGTTGCCGACCTTCTCCACGGCATCCGCGGCCAGCACTCGGGCGGTGTCCACCGCGCGCCGATCGATCTCGTCCCACAGCAGCTCTGACACTCTTCGCCTTTCTTCGTGGCACGTGCGCGACCTATCGGAAGCCTCGAGAAGGGGGAGGAGCGGCGTCGCGCGCGCAGGTGCTCTCAGCATATCGAAGCGGCATGCTCCCGAGGCCATGTGTCACGCGTGATGACGCGTTTCGCGCGCGATCTCCTCGCCCGATGGGCCGGGGAAAATGCCATAGACTGGGCGGACCGGACCGGACAGTGGGGGCGATGGACATCACGACGACGCGCGGGCGCACGACGCCGCAGCGTTCTCTCGGCCGAACGGTCCGCGCCTACGTGCAGCTGACCAAGCCGCGCGTGCTCGAGCTCCTGCTCGTCACGACGGTCCCGGTCATGATCCTCGCGCAGAACGGCCTGCCGGATCTGTGGCTCGTGCTGGCGACCGTGATCGGCGGATCGCTGAGCGCTGGCTCCGCCGCCGCCTTCAACATGTACCTCGACCGCGACATCGACGCGCTCATGCACCGCACCGAGAAGCGGCCCCTGGTGACCGGCGAGGTCTCGCCGCGAGGAGCGCTCGTCTTCGCGTGGACGCTGGCCGTGGCGTCCACCGTGTGGCTGCTCCTGACCACCAACTGGCTCGCCGCCGCCCTGAGTGTCTTCGCGATCTTCTTCTACGTCGTGATCTACACGATCGTCCTGAAGCGCCGTACGGAGCAGAACATCGTGTGGGGTGGCATCGCGGGGTGCTTCCCGGTGCTGATCGGCTGGTCCGCCGTCACCGGTTCGCTCACGTGGACGCCCTTCATCCTCTTCCTGCTCGTCTTCCTCTGGACGCCGCCGCACTACTGGCCGCTGTCGATGAAGTACAAGGGCGACTACGCCGACGTCGACGTGCCGATGCTCGGCGCCACCCGCGGCGGATCCCAGGTGGGTCTGCAGGTGATCCTCTACGCATGGGCCACCGTGGCCTCGTCGCTGCTGCTGATCCCCGTCGCACCGATGGGTCTCGTCTACTCCGTGTCGGCCCTGGTGTTGGGCGGGTGGTTCATCGTCGAGTCGCACGTCCTCTACAACCAGGCCGTGCGCGGCGAGCAGCCGCGACCCATGCGCGTGTTCCACGCGTCGATCACGTACCTCACGCTGCTGTTCGTGGCGATCGCGGTCGACCCGCTGCTGCCCTTCTGAGCGGCTCGGGCGACGTCCGTCGCGCCGGATGCCACAGCGGAGGAGATCCGCACATCGGAGGGTCCCGGGGTGGGATGCGCCCTCCGCTGCGCGGATCTCCTCCGCGGCGTCACCGTGTCAGCGGGTGACCGGAGCGGTCTCGCGCTCGGCGTCGGCGGCCTCGTTGGGCTCGTTGGGCTCGTAGCCGAGCTCGGGCTCGTAGCCGTACTCGTCGCTGGATTCGCCGGCCGGCGAGGACGGGGCGTCGTCCTGGTCGAACGCGGGCGGCTCGACGACCGTCTCCGTCGGGGCGGGCGCGAAGGAGCGCAGGGCGCCGAGGGTGAGCGCGAGGGCGAGGCCCACGAGGCCGGCGCCGATCAGGATGGCCCCGAGGACCGCCCAGATCTGTCCGACGTAGACGTCGTTGCTCGTGGCCGTGCCGTCGGTGAGACGCGCGTCCATGCCGCCGAGCCGGTCGAGCAGCAGGTACGCGCCGCCGGCGCTGGAGGCGAGGGATCCGACGATCAGCAGCCAGTAGGGGACGCTGCGGGTCAGACGGGGACGAGTGGACATGGATGCTCCTCGGGTGTCGAGACCGCCGTCGGGTCTGCGGACCCGGACGCCGGCGCCGCGATTTCGCGGCCTCCGCCACTGTGCGGGGTCGAGCCGTGTGGGGCCGATGCGTCGCCTATGAGGCTGCTGTGCGCCGCTCCGCCGCGCCCGCCGGCGCCTTCAGGGCGAGGACCACGGCCGTCATCGCCGCGACGAGGCAGACGGCGAGCACCATGTGGATGTTGACGAGGACGATGGGCAGTCCCGTCCGCGCCTGCCAGAGGCCGACGGCGATCTGCACGAGCTCGACGGCGAGCAGCAGAGCGGTCCACCGGGGGAGGGCGAGCTCCCGCGGCATGCGGAACGACAGGGCGAAGATCGCGAGTGTCAGCGCGAGCGTGACATAGGCCGGCCAGCTGTGGACATGCTGCCAGAAGACGGGGTCCAGCCCGTTGCGTGCGGCCTCGTCGTCACCCGCGTGCGGACCCGCTCCGGTGAGCAGGATGCCGACGACCACCGTGACGAGCACGGCAGCGCTGGTGAGGTGCACCAGCGCCGAGTACCCGGACGTGGCGAGCCGCCGACGCGGTCCAGGGGCGGCGTGGACGCGGTGGACGTACACGGCCGAGACGGCGACGAGAGCGGCCGAGATCAGGTAGTGGAGGCCGACGATGCTCGGGTGCAGGTGCATCCAGACCGTGATGCCGCCGATGACCGCCTGCAGGATGATCCCGATGCCGACGGCGAGCGTGAGGCCGGTGAGATCCGGACGTCGTGGGCTGAGCCGCGCCACCGACAGGAAGGCGAGCAGCGCCACGATGACCAGGACGCCGGTGAGCGTGCGGTTGCCGAACTCGATCAGGCCGTGGATGCCCAGCTCCTGTGTGGGCACGAGCGAGTCGGCGGTGCAGTACGGCCAGGTCTCGCAGCCCATGCCCGAGCCGGTGAGGCGGACGAGGCCGCCGGTGCCGACGATCAGGATGTTGCTGGCCAGGACCAGCCAGGCGAGCACCCGTGTGCCGCGCCCGATCCGGCGCGGCAGGCGCGCGAGAAGTCGTCGCCACGGCCCGGGCCCGCCGGTCTGCGGCTCGGTCGCCACATCGCTGGTCGCCTGGGACATGCGGGTCGCCTCCTGTGATGGGGCCCCGAAAGGGGGCGGGGCCACGCCACGCGTCGGGCGTTGCCTGTAGACTCAAGGGGTTGTGACAGTCGCGCGGTGCGCGGTCTGTCCCCCAAGTCTAGGCGCGTCGTCAGCGCCGGTTCCGCCCGGTCCGTCCGGGCGGAGCGACACCATGAACGGCCCGAAAAGCGGTACCCCCACCTCGTCCACGATCCTCCATCGTGAGACAGGCGAGGGCAGGGGAGATGCCGGGGCGGATGACACCGTTGCGGCCGAAGAGGAGGAGAACATGTCGGATGTGCTGATCGACCGTCCGGAACTCGAGGGCCTCGGCGTCTACGAGTTCGGCTGGCACGACACGGACGCCGCCGGAGCCAGCGCCAGGCGCGGGCTCAGCGAGGCCGTGGTGCGCGATATCTCCGCACTGAAGTCCGAGCCGGAATGGATGCTGAAGACCCGTCTGAAGGGCCACCAGCTGTTCGGACGCAAGCCGATGCCCACGTGGGGCGCCGACCTGTCCGACATCGACTTCGACAACATCAAGTACTTCGTGCGCTCCACGGAGAAGCAGGCGCAGTCGTGGGAAGACCTCCCCGACGACATCAAGAACACGTACGAGAAGCTCGGGATCCCCGAGGCCGAGCGTGCGCGCCTGGTCGCCGGCGTCGCCGCCCAGTACGAGTCCGAGGTGGTCTACCACCAGATCCAGCAGGAGCTGGAGGACCAGGGCGTCATCTTCATGGACACCGACACGGCTCTCAAGGAGCACCCCGAGTTCTTCGAGGAGTACTTCGGCAGCGTCATCCCGGCGGGCGACAACAAGTTCGCCGCGCTCAACACGGCTGTGTGGTCGGGCGGGTCGTTCGTCTACGTGCCGCCGGGGGTCCACGTCGAGATCCCGCTCCAGGCGTACTTCCGCATCAACACGGAGAACATGGGCCAGTTCGAGCGGACGCTGATCATCGCGGACGAGGGCTCCTACGTGCACTACATCGAGGGCTGCACCGCGCCGATCTACAAGAGCGACTCGCTGCACTCGGCCGTGGTCGAGATCATCGTCAAGAAGAACGCGCGCGTCCGCTACACGACGATCCAGAACTGGTCGAACAACGTCTACAACCTCGTCACCAAGCGGGCCGTGGCCCACGAGGGAGCGACGATGGAGTGGGTCGACGGCAACATCGGCTCCAAGGTGACGATGAAGTACCCGTCGATCTACCTGATGGGCGAGCACGCGAAGGGCGAGACGCTGTCCGTCGCCTTCGCCGGCCCCGGCCAGCATCAGGACGCCGGCGCCAAGATGATCCACATGGCGCCGTACACGCAGTCCTCGATCGTGTCGAAGTCGATCGCGCGCGGCGGCGGTCGTGCCGGCTACCGCGGCGAGGTCCGCGTCGACGCCAACGCGCATCACTCCGCGAACACCGTGCGTTGCGACGCGCTCCTCGTGGACAGCATCTCGCGCTCGGACACGTATCCCGCGATCGACATCCGTGTCGACGACGTGCAGCTCGGCCACGAGGCGACCGTCTCGAAGGTCAGTGAAGAGCAGCTGTTCTACCTGATGAGCCGCGGCATGCCCGAGGACGAGGCGATGGCCATGATCGTGCGAGGGTTCATCGAGCCGATCGCGCGCGAACTGCCCATGGAGTACGCCCTCGAGCTGAACAAGCTCATCGAGATGGGCATGGAAGGATCCGTCGGCTGATGACGACAGCGACACAGGCCCCCGGCGCGGCTCCCGCGTCCCAGGGCCACATCGACCCTGCGGCGAAACTGGCCGCGGCGACACCGGCCGGCACCGCGTTCGTGCCCGTGCAGACCCGGTCCGAGCGGCCGACGTCGTTCGACCCGGCGGACTTCGGCGCGCCCACCGGCCGCGAGGTCAACTGGAAGCACACGCCGATGGACCTCGTCCAGCCGCTCCTGCGCGACGAGGCCGGTCCGCACGGCGTGATCTCGGTCGAGGTCACCGCCCCCGACGAGGTCGTGCAGCGCAGGCTCGCGCCCGGCGAGGCGCCCCGCGGCGAGGTGTTCCGTCCCGAGGACATCGCCAGCGCGATCGCGTGGACGCAGGAGGCCGATGCGCCGCTCATCCGCATCCCGGCCGGCGTCGAGCTGACCGAGCCCGTGGTGGTCCGGCTGACGGGCACCGGCGGCCTGGCCCACGCCCACGTCGTGATCGAGGCGCAGGCCGGTGCGCGCGGCACCGTCGTGCTCCGCCACGAGGGGACCGCGCAGCAGGCGCAGAACGTCGAGATCATCGCCCGCGACGGCTCGGCGCTCACCGTCATCAGCGTGCAGCGCTGGGACGACGATGCGGTGCATCTGGCCTCCCACCAGGCGCGCGTCGATCGCGACGCCACCCTCACGCACATGGTCGTGACCCTCGGCGGAAAGGTCGTCCGGGTGAACCCCTCGGTCGAGCTCGCCGGCGCCGGCGCCGACGGCAAGCTGTACGGCCTCTCCTTCGCCGACGCGGGGCAGCACTTCGAGAGCCAGGTCTACCTCCACCACAAGGGTCCTCAGACCGTCGGCGACGTCCTGTACAAGGGCGCGCTGCAGGGTGCGGGCGCCCGCAGCGTCTGGATCGGCGACGTGCTCATCGGCCCGGAGGCCGTGGGCACCGACTCCTATGAGGCCAACCGCAACCTCGTGCTCACCGACGGTGCGCGCGCCGACTCGATCCCGAACCTGGAGATCCAGACCGGCGACATCCGGGGGGCGGGCCACGCCAGCGCCACCGGCCGATTCGACGATGAGCAGCTGTTCTACCTGCAGGCCCGCGGCATCGCGGAGGAGGAGGCGCGCCGCCTGGTCGTGCTCGGCTTCCTGACCGAGATCGTCCAGAAGACCGGCATCCCCGCCCTCGAGGACGAGCTGATCGCCGCCATCGAGGCGGAGCTGGCCGAGGGAGCGCAGGCATGACCGCCCAGAAGGTGCTGAACCTCAGCGACCTCGAGCAGGACACCGCCGTGCGCGTGGAGGTGGACGGCGTGCCGATGGCCGTCGTCCTCGACGCCAACGGCGAGGTGCACGCGATCGGCGACACCTGCACGCACGGCGACATCTCCCTGTCGGACGGCTTCGTCGAGGGCGAGACCCTCGAGTGCTGGGCGCACGGCTCGGCGTTCTCGCTGCGGACCGGCCGTCCCCTCAACCTGCCGGCGTACGAGCCGGTGCCCGTCTACGACGTGACGATCGACGGCGATGACATCCTCATCGACCCGGCCGTCACCAAAGAAGTGAACTGAAGAAGGAATCTGACATGGCTGTTCTCGAGATCCGCGACCTCCACGTGACGGTCGAGACCGACGCGGGCACGACTCCGATCCTCAATGGCGTGACCCTCACGGTGCGCACCGGCGAGACCCACGCGATCATGGGTCCGAACGGGTCGGGCAAGTCGACGCTCGCCTACACGATCGCCGGTCACCCGAAGTACACCGTCACCTCGGGCTCGATCACCCTCGACGGCGCGGACGTCCTCGCGATGTCCGTCGACGAGCGCGCCCGCGCGGGACTGTTCCTGGCGATGCAGTACCCGGTCGAGATCCCCGGCGTCACCGTGACGAACTTCCTGCGCACCGCCAAGACGGCGATCGACGGCGAGGCGCCCGCCATCCGGACGTGGACCAAGGACGTCAAGGGTGCGATGAAGAACCTCCGCATGGACCCCAAGTTCGCGCAGCGGAACGTCAACGAGGGCTTCTCCGGCGGCGAGAAGAAGCGTCACGAGATCCTCCAGCTCGAACTGCTGCGCCCCGCGATCGCCGTCCTCGACGAGACCGACTCCGGCCTCGACGTCGACGCGCTGAAGATCGTGTCCGAGGGTGTGAACCGCGCGAAGGACGAGACCAACCTCGGCGTGCTCCTGATCACCCACTACACGCGCATCCTCCGCTACATCACGCCCGATCACGTGCACGTGATGGTCAAGGGACGCATCGCCGAGGAGGGCGGGCCGGAGCTCGCCGAGCGTCTCGAGGCCGAGGGCTACGACCGTTACGTCGACGCGGAATCGGCCGAGCCGGCCGACGCCGTCGAGGCTTAGGATCGACGCATGACCGCCACGCTCAGCCCGGAGAAGAACGACGAGGTCACCGAGGCGCTCAAGGACGTCATGGATCCCGAGCTCGGGATCAACGTCGTCGACCTGGGCCTCATCTACGATCTCAGCTGGGACGACGAGAACGACGCGCTCGTCATCCACATGACGCTGACCTCGGCCGGGTGCCCGCTCACCGACGTCCTCGAGGAGCAGACCGCGCAGGCACTCGACAACGTGGTGGACCGATTCCGCATCAACTGGGTGTGGATGCCGCCGTGGGGTCCCGAGCGCATCACCGATGACGGGCGCGACATGATGCGCGCGCTCGGATTCGCCATCTGACCCCGCCGACGCGAAGCGTCATCCGCGACCGGGACCGGCGGCGCCGTCGATAGGGTCGAAGGGTGAACGTGGTCCCTTCTCCCGCCGCACGGCCCGTCGACGCCGAACCCCTTGCAGCGCTCCCCCTGGAGACGCTGCGTCGCCGGACGAGCACCAAGTGGCGCTCGTACCCCGAAGACGTGATCCCCATGTTCGTCGCCGAGACCGACTTCGCTCTCGCGGAGCCGATCACCGCCGCCCTGCAGCAGGCGGTCGCGATCGGGGACACCGGCTACACGTCTCCCGACCCCGGCATCCGCGCGGCCTTCGCCGGTTTCGCAGCCCGCCGTTGGCAGTGGGAGGTCGACCCGGCACGGGTACGGACCACCGGCGACGTCATGATGGGCGTCGTCGAGCTCCTGCGCGCGACGATCCGGCCGGGGGACCGCGTGATCATCGCGCCGCCGGTCTATCCGCCGTTCTCCATGTGCATCCCGGAGGCGGGGGGAGTGGTCGAAGAGGTGCCGCTGGTCGACGAGGGAGACGGCTGGTCGCTCGACATCGACGCCATCGCAGCGGCCCTGGCGGCGGGCGCTCGTGCCGTGCTCCTGTGCAACCCGCACAACCCGACGGGAACCGTCCACACCCGCGAGAGCCTGGCGCGACTGGCGGAGATCGCCCGTGCGCACGACGCAGTGGTCATCAGCGACGAGATCCACGCTCCCCTCGTGCACGACGGCCCGTTCACGCCCTTCCTCGCCGCTTCGGACGCGGCGGCGGAGGTCGGGTACGCCGTGACGAGCGCGTCGAAGGCCTACAACCTCGCGGGCCTCAAGTGCGCCGTGATGGTGACGGCTTCCGAGCGCACGGCGGGGGTCCTGAGAGGCTTGTGGCCCGAGGTCGAGTGGCGCACCGGCCTCTTCGGCGCGATCGCCGGAGTCGCGGCCTTCAGCGAGGAGTCGGACCCCTGGCTCGCCCGCCTGAACGCGACCCTCGACCGCAACCGGCGCCTGCTGGCCGACCTCCTCGCCGAGCACGTGCCGCTCGCCCGCTATCGCATCCCCGCGGCCGGCTACCTCGCATGGATCGACGTCTCCGCGTTCGGGTGGGGCGACGATCCGGCTCGCCGCATTCTGGCGGAGGCGAAGGTCGCCCTCCACCATGGACCGTTGTTCGGACCCCAGGGCGTCGGCCACGTCCGGCTGAACTTCGGTTGCGCCGCGGAGGTCCTCGAGGAGGCGGTCGCGCGCATCGGAGTGCTCGCGGCGTCGTCGTGAGCGTGCTCCGATGAGCACGGCCGAGCGGATCTGGGACCCGCGGTACGCCTGGGTGACCGCCGGAGCGGTCGCGATGATCTTCCTCGCGGCCACACAGGCGCTCGCGGTGACCACGGTGATGCCCGTGGTGAGCGCGGACCTGGACGGCGCGGCGCTGTACGCCGTCGCCTTCGCCGGGACTCTGGCGACGAGCGTCATCGGCATGGTCGCCGTCGGCGCGTGGTGCGATCGCGCCGACCCGGTGCTGCCGCTGGCGACGGCTGTCGGACTTTTCGTGGCGGGGCTCGTGATCGCCGGGTCGGCGACCGACATGGTCCTGCTGGTCGCCGGGCGGCTCGTGCAGGGCCTCGGGACCGGCGGTCAGACCGTGGCGCTCTACGTCGTGGTCGCGAGGGTCTACCCGGCCGCGCTCCACGGACGGGTGTTCGCCGCCTTCTCCGCGGCGTGGGTGGTGCCCTCCATCGTCGGCCCCGTGCTGGCCGGAGCGGTCGCGGACTACTTCCACTGGCGGTGGGTGTTCCTGGGGGTCGCGCTCCTCACCGCCGTGGCCTTCACCGTCGTGTATCTGCGGCTGCGCGGCCTCCCGCTGCACACGGAGACACCGTCGGCTGCTCCCGTCGCGCGCCGACTCATCTGGGCGGTGCTCGTCGCGGCCGGCGCGCTGGGCCTGAGCCTTGCCGGGGAGACAGGTCCGTGGGCCCCGGCCGTGGCTGCCGCGGCGCTCGTGCTGATCGTGGTCGCCGCGCGGCCGCTCCTTCCTCCGGGCACCCTGCGAGCGTCGCGCGGTCTGCCGAGCGTCGTCCTCATGCGCGGCCTGATCGCCGGTGCACTCTTCGGCGCCGAGATCTATGTGCCCTACCTGCTCATCGACGCGTACGGCTTCTCCTCGACGTGGGCGGGGCTCGGGCTCACGGCGGCCGCCCTCCTGTGGGCGGCGGGCGCCGAGGTGCAGGGGCGCTACGGCGACCGTCTGGGCAACACGCGCATCACCGTGATCGGGACCGCGCAGCTCGCGGCCGCGACGCTGGCGGCGGCGGCGACCGCGGCGTTCGCACTGCCGGCAGCGGTCGTCATCGTCGGGTGGGCGCTGGCCGGCGGCGGCATGGGCCTCATGTATCCGCGCCTGACGGTGCTCACCTTGGCCTACTCGACGCCCGCTGATCAGGGCTTCAACTCGTCCGCCCTGTCGATCTCGGACTCGGTGGGGGCATCGGCGGCCATCGCGGCGATGGGACTCACGTTCGTCGCGCTCACCGGCACCGACGCCGCCTTCCCGGTCGTGTTCCTGCTCGCGACCGCGCTGTCACTGCTGGCGCTGGTGCCTGGTCTCCGGCTCGATCGCGCGGATCGGAGTGCCGCGGCGCTCTGACGGTCAGTTCTCGGCGCGGCCCAGCCGCCAGTAGCCCATGAAGGCGATCGCCCGCCGGTCGATCCCGACCTCGGTCACCAGGTGGCGCCGAAGCGCCTTGATCGCGCCGGCCTCGCCGGCCATCCACGAGTACAGCGGCGCGCTCTTGAGGGCGGCGCCCCCCTTGGCCGTGCGCGGGACCTCCCAGAGGATCTCGGTGTCGACATCGATCTCCTCGACGGCGGCGCCGGCTCCGGCCGGGGCGAGTGCGGCCGCGGCGGCCTGCACGGCCGGCACCAGGTGCGCGTGACGTGCGTCCTCGTGCGCGCGCGCGGCGGCCTCCACGCGGAAGCCCGGGTGGTCCGGGAGGTACGCGAGGTCGTCGGGATGCGGGACCTCGAGGACGACGACGCCCCGCGCCTCGGGAGGGAGCTGCTCGAGGATCACGGCGATCGCCGGTGCGGCCGTCTCGTCGCCGGCGAGCAGGATGGCATCGGAGCGCTTCGGGGGGACGAAGTCGATGCCGAAGCTCACCTCGCCGTGGGCGGTCGTCGGCGCCAGGATGAGCACCTCGTCGCCGACGCGCGCCTGCGCGATCCATGCCGACGCGGGACCGACCACATCGTGGGCGACCATGTCGACGTCGACCTCCCGCATCTCCCGGCGCACCGCCCGGGTGGTGTACGTGCGGAAGGGCAGCCTGACCGACTCGTCCTGGGCGCGCCACTGCTCGTACCAGTCGTCGCCGGTGGGCATCGCGTCCAGCGGCGCGGTCGCGGTCGGGAACACGACTTTGATCCGCTGGTCGTAGCCGGGATCGCCGTAGAACTCCAGCTCGTCGCCGACGAAGGTGAAGCGGCGGAAGCTCGGGGTCAGATCGGCGATGGCTCCCACGCGGACGCGGAAGAAGTCGTAGGGGTCGGTGCGTGCCATGTCGGCTCCCGTGTCGAGTGTTCGGGTGAGGTCGGGGGTTCGGGTGAGGTCGGGGGTCGTATCAGCCGCCGGCGGCGACGTGGTGTCGTCCGCGCGGGAGGACGAGAGGTGTGTGGGAGACGGGATCGGTGATGACGAGCGAGTCGAGCTCGAAGATCTCGCGCACGAGGTCGGCGGTCACGATGTCTCCCGGTGCGCCGCTCGCGATCAGTCGGCCGCTGCGCAGCGCGAAGAGGTGATCGGCGTACCGCGCCGCCATGTTGATGTCGTGGAGGACCATGACGATCGTGGTCCCGCGTGCGGCGTTGAGGTCGGCGAGCAGGTCGAGCACCTCGACCTGGTGCGACACATCGAGGAAGGTCGTCGGCTCGTCGAGCAGGAGGATGTCCGTCTCCTGCGCGAGGGCCATCGCGATCCACACCCGCTGGCGCTGCCCGCCGGACAGCTCGTCCACCGCGCGGTCGGCGAGGTCGAGGATGCCGGTCGCGGCGAGCGCCTCGGTCACGGCGCGGTCGTCGTCGGTCGTCCAGGAGCGGAAGAGCTTCTGGTGCGGATGCCGCCCCCGGCCCACGAGTTCGGCGACCACGATGCCCTCGGGCGACACCGGCTGCTGGGGGAGCAGGCCGAGGGTGCGCGCGAGCTCCTTCGTCGGGATGTCCTCGATCCTCTTGCCGTCCAACAGCACCGCGCCGCTGCGCGCCGGCAGGAGCCGGGAGATCGTCTTCAGCAGCGTCGACTTGCCGCACGCGTTCGCGCCGACGATCACGCTGATGCGGCCGGCGGGGATGTCGAGGTCGATGCCGTCGACGATGGTGGCGCCCCCGTAGCCGGCCACGAGGGCCTCGGTGCGGATGACGTGCTGGGCGTTCATGAGGAGCCTCCGCGTCGGCTGGTCCGGATGAGCAGATAGATGAGGTAGGGGGCGCCGAGGATGCCGGTGATGACGCCCACGGGGAACTTCGTGTCGAACGCGAACTGGCCGAGGAGGTCGGCGGCCAGCACGAGGCAGGCGCCGGTGAGGGCGGCGGGGATGATGACCGGGGATCCCGGACCGACGATCCGCGCCGCGATCGGCCCCGCGAGGAAGGCCACGAACGCGATCGGGCCGGTGGTGGCGGTCGCGAAGCAGGCGAGGGCGACTGCGGCGACCACCAGCAGCACGCGGGTGCGATCCACCCGTACGCCGAGCGACGTCGCGGAGGCATCGCCGAGCTCGAGTGCCCGCAGGTCGCGACCGAGCGTGACCACGAGAGGCACGAGCACCACGACCGCGATCGCCAGAGGCGGGATCTGCTCCATGCGCGTGCCATTGAGGCTCCCGGCCATCCAGCGGGCGGCGACGGCCACGTCGTAGACGTCGGCGCGCACGAGCAGGTAGGCCACGACGGAATCCAGCATGGCGCCGACGCCGATGCCGATGAGGATCAGGCGCCCGCCGGTGGACTCGCCCCCGCGTGCGGCGATGTAGATGACCAGGGCGGTGGCGATGCCGGCCACGAGGGAGAGTGCGACGGTCGCTCCGCCGCTCCAGCCGAGGACGATCAGGGAGAGAATGGCCGCGGCGCTGGCTCCGGAGGTGATGCCGATGACGTCGGGACTGGCGAGCGGATTGCGCAGCATCGTCTGGAACGTCGAGCCCGCGACGCCGAACGCTACGCCGGCGAGGAGCGCGGTGAGTGCGCGGGGGATGCGCAGAGTGCCGACGGTGAAGGACGCGCCCGGCACGTCCTGCCCGAGGATGACGCCCATCACTTCGGCGGGCGAGTAGACCGTGTTCCCGAGCATCAGCATCGCGCCCATCAGCACGATCGCGATCGCCGCGAGGATCGACAGCGCGATCCGCCGTCGGCGGACGCGGCGCAGGCGTGCGACGCGCACGTCGGTGAGCTGCGCAGGGGTGGCGAGGGACAGCGCCGACATCAGAGCGCCCGCATCCGGGTGCGGCGGGCGATGAGGATGAGGACCGGCGCACCCACGAATGCCGTGATGATGCCCGCTTCGACTTCGCCGGGCGAGCCGATCACGCGGCCGATGGTGTCGGCGAGCACCAGGAGCACGGCGCCGCCCAGGGCGGACAGGGGGAGGAGCCACCGCTGGTCGGCCCCCGCCAGCAGGCGGACGACGTGGGGCACCATGAGACCGACGAATCCGATGGGACCGGCGACGGCGGTGACGGCGGCGCACAGCGCGACGCCGGTGATCGCCGCGATGAGGCGGACGCGTCCCACGCGCACGCCCAGGCCGACGGCGAGGTCGTCGCCGAGGGCGAGGGCGTTGAGGGAGGTCGCGCAGAGGATCGCGACGGCCGCGCCGACCAGGAGGACGGGAGCGACGACCGCCATCGTCTCCCAGGCGGCGCGGCCGACGTTCCCCACCTGCCAGAAGCGGAACTCGTCCATGACCGACTGCCGCGGAAGCAGGATGGCGGACACGAGCGAGGACAGCGCCGCGGTCGTGGCGGCTCCCGCGAGCGCGAGCTTGATCGGGGTGGTGCCGCCGGGCCCGACGGAGCCCACGAAGTAGACGAACAGCGCGGTCGCGAACGCGCCGGCCAGAGCGAGGCCGAGGTAGCTCCACATGCTCGTGATGCCGAGGAACGCGATGCCGCTCACGACGGCCAGCGCCGCGCCCGTGTTCACCCCGAGGATGCCGGGGTCGGCCAGGGGGTTCCGCGTGATCGCCTGCATGAGCGCTCCCGACAGAGCGAGAGCGGCGCCGGCGAGGAGGGCCAGGATCGTGCGCGGAACCCGGCTCTGCACCGCGAGTGCGCCGATGTCCGTCGGCGTCTCGCCCCGGAGCCATGTCGTGATGCCCTCGACCACCTCGGCTGCGGAGACGGGCCGGGAGCCGAACGCGAGCGAGAGGAGGACGGACAGGAGGACCGCGGCCAGTCCCACGGTGAGGACGATCACGCGGCGCCGCGCGCCCACCGGTGCGGTGGACGCGCGGCGCGCGGCGCTGAGGGCGGCGGTCACTGGACCTTCGCTGCCGCTTCCTCGAGCAGAGCGACGTACTCGTCGAGCACCCACGGAAGGGACAGCGCCGTCGGGCTGACCGCGGCGCTCAGGGCGTCGCCGCTTCCGACCGTGACGACGGCGCCGTTCTTGACGGCGGGGATCGTGTTCCACAGCGGGTCGGCCTGCAGCGCCGCGAGGAGCGTCTCGTCGCCATAGCTGACGATGACATCCACGTCGGCGAGCTGGTCGGCGTTCTCCGCGCTGAAGTCCTGGTAGAACGAGCCGCTCTCCGCGGCGTCGATCGCGACCTGCGGCAGGTCGAATCCGAGGTCCTGCAGGAGAGCGGTGCGCGAGTCGCCGCCGGTGTAGATCGACATCGTCGACACGTCGGCGGCGCTGGCGTAGAAGAACGCCGCGGTCTTGCCGGCGAAGTCCGAGTCGGCGGTGGCGTCGGCGATCTGCTGCTCGATGTCGCCAATGAGCTGCTCGCCCTGGGCGGAGCGGCCGAGCGCCTGCGCGTTCATCTCGATCGTCTCGCGCCACGGTGTGAACCAGGCGACGTCGGGGTAGGCCACGACGGGAGCGATCTCGCTCAGCGTCGCGTAGTCCTCTTCGGTGAGGCCGGACTGCGCGGCGAGGATGACGTCGGGGTCGGTGTCGGCGATGGCCTCGAAGTCCACCCCGTCGACGGAGGAGAAGATGACCGGCTCGGGGCCGCCGAGCTCGTCGATCGCGTCCTGCGTCCACTCGTAGACGCCGAGATCCGCGTCGCCCGTCCAGTTCCACACCTGCGTGTCCATGCCGACCGGCACGACGCCGAGGGCCAGTGCCACGTCCTGGTTGCTCCACGCGATCGCGGCGACCCGCTCGGGCGCTTCGTCGATCGTCGTCTCGCCGAGGGCGTGCTCGATGGTCACCGGGAAGGTGTCGGTGGCCCCCGCGGCGGCGTCGGACGCGGCCGGGGTGTCGGTCGGGGCGCCGCTGGTGGCGCAGCCGGTGAGCAGCAGGGCGGTCGCGCCGAACGCGAGCGTGGCCGTGCGGAAACGAGGCACAGGTTCCTCCAAGAGGGATCAGGTAAGGACAGGCTTACTTTACTTATCCTCCGGGAGTGACGCCAATCCGCTGCAGGTGGACTGAAGGTCGGCGCGCGGTCTCCTCCGGACGCACGACGGCCCCGGGAGGGCGTCCCGGGGCCGTCGTGGTGGCGGGTTCAGTCGCGCGTGGTCCGGTCGACCGTGCGGACGGCCAGCCAGGCGCCGGGAACCAGGAGGGCGGCGAAGCCCGCTTTGATGAGGCCGGGGACGATGAAGGGCCACACGCCCGCCGCCAGGACGCTGTCGAGGGTCACCGTCTGTCCGAGCACGGTGGCGAGGATGAGTGCCATGTAGGGGACGCCGACGAGGAAGGGGATGACGGAGGCGGCCACGAAGCCCACGAAGGCCAGCCAGGGCTTCCGGTCCCAGGCGCGCTCGGCGAACCAGCCGGCGACGAAGGCGGCGGGGATGAATCCGAGCACGAAGCCGAACGACGGCGCCAGCACATAG
>Ga0307406_10000635_pt1 | contig 20082 bp, 22 predicted proteins | sample 322Cmetagenome_3_FD_203706 | JGI IMG/M metagenome (GOLD analysis project Ga0307406, IMG submission 203706) | Maize rhizosphere microbial communities from greenhouse at UC Davis, California, United States - 322HYB-C-2 | ecosystem: Host-associated > Plants > Roots > Rhizosphere > Soil | place...
TCGTCGAGGCGTCCGGAAGCGAAGAACGCGTCATCCTTCCCGAAGACGGCGCCGCGTGCCGTGTCGGCGGCCACGACGTCGTAGCCGCGGATGTCGGATGCCGTGACGCCGGCGGACGCGCCGAGCTCGGCGAGGATGTCGGCCTGGGTCGGGTCGCCGAGGCCCCAGACGGGCTGCGTCTCGGTCTGCTTGTCGAGGGAGAGGCCGTTGTTCGCGCCGCGGTCCAGGTGGATGGCCAGCTGGGGCAGGCGCAGCAGGGCTCCCGTGTCGGCGAGCGCGACGCGCCCGTCCGCCAGGGCGAGGCGACCGGCCAGGCGAAGCTCGCGGTCGAGCCAGGAGTTCAGCAGCGGGCCGCCGTATACCTCGACCGCCGCCTGCAGCCATCCGCGGGCGCCGGTGGTCGGCTGCGGCTTGAGCTTGAACCCGGGGGAGTCGGTGTGCGCGCCGAAGACGTGCGCGGGCGTCGTCGCCGCGGCATCCGTCGGCACCACCCAGGCGATCGCGGCTCCGTCGCGGACGACCACGAAGCGGCCGCCGGCCTGTGCGGGCCACGCGTCCTCCTCCTGCAGTCGGGTGAACCCGGCGGCCTCGAGGCGGCGCGCGACCTCGGCAGCCGCGTGATAGCTCGACGGCGAGGCGGCGACGAAGTCGGCGAGATCCTCGGCGTGGGCGAGAGCATCCGGGGTGACGGGCATGGCGTGACCTTCCTGCAGGGGTGTCCTTCGATCGTAGGCGGCACGACGCTCTCGACCTGTTCATCTCCCGTTCGCGACGATCGACTATGGTGTACCGCGATAGCGCCTAGGGTTCCGGGGTTCGCGCCCGACTGGTCCGAGCGGCGCCACGGTCCGCCTCCGCAGGCGAGCCGTCATCTGACAGGACAAAAGCCCGGAGGACCCTGTTCGTCGCGCCCGCGTCGAACGGAAGGGTCTTGTCATGTCCCCCCTCGCGTTCGTCCTCGTCTTCGGCGCCGCCATCGCCCACGCGGCTTGGAATGTCATCGCGCACGGCGTGAGCCGCGCGGGCTTCCCCTTCCTGTGGTGGGGCGCCGTCAGCAGCACGCTCGTGTGGATCGGGGCCGTGCCGTTCACGGGCGGGCTCGGCGCCGAGGATCTCGGTTCGTTCGCGCTCGGTGTCGGCGTCTCCGCGACGCTGCACGTCGGCTACATGGTGGTGCTGCAACGCGGCTACCGCGAGGGGAACCTGTCCACCGTGTACGCGACCGCGCGCGGCACCGGACCGTTCCTGTCGGTGATCGTCGCCGTGCTGCTGCTGGGCGAGCGGCCGTCGGCCGTCGCGCTCGTGGGCGTCGCCGCGATCATCGTCGGCGTCGTGGCGATCGGTCTCGTCGATCGGGGGAGGGGAGCGCAGACCCGTCGGATCGACCCCGGCCTGCTGTTCGGGCTGCTCACCGGTGTCGCGATCGCGATCTACACGATCTGGGATGCGCACGCGGTGCGCACCTGGAACCTCTCCCCGGTCGCGTTCATGGTCGGGACCACTCTGCTGCAGGTGCCGTTCTACTCGTTCGCGGTGCGTCGGCGCTGGGACGCGGTCTGGGCGCTCGGTCGCCTGCACTGGAGGCGGATCCTCGTGTTCGGCATCCTGTCGCCGCTGTCGTACATCCTCGTGCTGACCGCCATCCAGATCGCCCCGGTCGCGCTGGTGGCGCCCCTGCGCGAGGTCAGCGTGGTGCTCGTCAGCCTGTTCGGCGTGGTGGTGCTGCGGGAGTCGCGACCGTGGTGGCGCATCGCGGCATCGCTGGTCGTGGTCCTCGGGATCGTGCTGCTCGCCGTATGAGCAGAGCGACCCGAGAGTTCGTCAGCGGAAGTTGACGAGCCCGGCGTGAGCCGCGGCCACGAGGATCTGCACGCGGTCGCGCAGGTGCCACTTCGACATCATCCGTCCGAGGTGCGCCTTGACCGTGCCCTCGGAGACGATGAGAGCCCGGGCGATCTCGGCGTTGGACATGCCCTTCGCCAGGCACTGGAGCACCTCGGACTCGCGATCGGTGAGCGGCTCGAGGTCCGTCGCATCCCCCGCGAGGGGTTCGGAGTCGCGCACGTGCTTGATCAGCATCGACGCGATGCGCGGCGAGAGGGAGCTCTGACCGCTGAACACCTCGCGCACGCCGATCACGATCTCCTCGGCGCTGGAGTCCTTGAGCAGGTACCCGGAAGCGCCGGCACTCAGCATCGGCAGGACCGTGTCTCGACCGTCGAGCGTGGTCACGGCGAGAACCCGCACGTGGGGCCACCGCTCGACGATGGCGCCGGTGGCCTCGATGCCGTTCATCTCCGGCATCTGCACATCCATCATGACGACATCCGGCTGCTCGCGTTCCACGGTCGCGATGGCCTCCACGCCGTCCTCCGCCTGTCCGATCACCTTGATCTCGGGGTCGCGAGAGACGAAGTGCGAGAGCGCCGAGCGGACCAGGGGGTCATCGTCGACGATCAGGACGCGGATGTCAGGCATGAGGGAAGCCTAACGGCGTGGGCTGGGGCCTGCTCGTATGTAGACCTTTGGCCAAAAAGGTCTAGCTGCAAGTCGGATGTGCTCACCGCGCTGCGCCGAGAAGATGGGTACAGACATCGACAAATGACTAGGAATCGGAGGTGAGTGTTATGACTTTCTGGCAGCAGGTTGGCAAGTTCTTTGGTCTTCACAGCTAGGCTACCTGGCGATTAGGAGATAGTGAAGCATGGCCTTCGACCACTCAGCCCGGGCATCCGCGGATACGTTCCGCTTGGCTCGTGGCGAGAAGCTCAGCACGATCGAGCGGATCGTCGTTCTGGTCATCGTTTCCATCACCGTCGCCACGGACCTCATAGGCTTCTTCGCCACACCAGGGGTGAACCCGATCGCATTGCTCGTGAGCATCGCCTCGACGGCGGCGTTCACTCTTTACCTCTGGAAGCCCCTCATCGCGACATGCGCCCTCGGCGCCGTGTTCGCCCTCTCCTTCATCCCCGGGTCAGAGCTTCAGGTTCTGACCGCCGCCGCTGTCGCCGCTGGGCTGGTCATGCGGTTGGGGTGGACTTCCCTGATCCTCTCCTACACAGGTGCGTTCCTCGTCGCTGCGGCGCTCGTCGCAAATGGCGACGCCGAAGCCAACGTGAACGTCGGGCTGTACCTCGTCTTCGCCACGGTGGCCGGCGCTGTGGGCTTCGCCTTGCGGCTGGCCTTCGCGCGAGGCCGCCGACTCGAACTGCAGCTCATCGAGCAGGCGGAACAGGAGAAAGAAGCAGTGCTCGCCGAGCGACGATGGATCGCCGGCGAGCTGCATGACAGCATCGCCCACCACCTCACCGTGGTGGCGCTGCACGTGCAGATGCTCGAGGACCCCTCCACCAGCAACGATTCGCGAGAGGCGATCCGCGTCGCCGCGAGAAAGGCGATGGCGGATCTCCGATTCGTGATCGAACTCGCGGACGACGGACCGCGCTCCGCCGAGATGCAGACGGGTGACCTCGCCGACGCGATCGACGAGGCCCGGCAGGAGTTCGAGTCCGCCGGTCACCCCGTGCGCCTCGAAGGCGACCTTCGGGACGAGCGCATCCCTCGCGCAGCCGAGATCGTACTCGCGCGCATCGTGCGCGAGTCCGCCACGAACATCCTGAAGTACGCCGGACCCGGAGAGGTGCTTATCAGTCTCGACATCGACGACGACGCGGCAGCGCTCACGCTGCGCAGTCCCCTCCCGACCACGCCCCGACGCGAACTTTCCTCCAGCCGCACCGGCCTCGGCCGGATGGCGGAGCGGGTGATCGGCGCGAGTGGAGAGTTCAGTGCGGGTGAGGTCGACGGACACTGGCTGGTCTCCGCCCGCCTGCCCGTCGCGTGAGCCGCGGCAGGGTATAGTGGGCCGACGCATCGCGTGAGTTCTCCGCGAATGTGGACGAAAGTCCAAGAAAGGTCTCGACCTTTGGCCCTACGATCAGGGCCCTCCTCCGAAATATCCTGGAGGTTCCCCAGATAAAGCGTCCCCAGCGCTGCGATCGCGAGCGCGGTCTTTCTGGCTTCTGAAACACTTGTGCGCTCGCGATCGCCTTCTGTCCCTCCGGACATCGCGACTTCGTCGCGTCGATGTCGGGATGGAACTGCCGATGCGGCGGGTGCGCCTCTAGCCGCCCACGGCCCGCATGTAGTGACCGTCGTTCGAGATCCCGGATGCCGCGACGGTGAACCGCACGACCTCGCTGAGGTACCTGTCCTCCGACGCCTCGAAGATCCGGCCCTCGGAATCCCGCGATGTGCGGCTGAGCCGCAGGATCGGTGTGCCTCGGGGCACCCGCAGCAGCGCGGCATCCTGGTCATCCGCCGCCACGGCGTCGATCACGTGCTGCAGGCTCACGATCGGATGCCCGACCGACGCCAGGTGCTCCGTGATCGAGACCTCGTCGAGGTCGACCTCGAAGAGCCGCCGACCCGCGACCTCGGTGTACGCCAGGCGCTCCAACATCGTCGGACGCCCGTCGAGCAGGCGGAGGCGGACGACGCTGACGATCGTGTCATCGGGCTCCACGCCCAGTGCGGCGGCCAAATCGCCGGCGCGCCGCAGACTCAGCTCCTGCGTCTGCGCACCGGGGGAGACGCCGAGCTCCCGCGCCCATCGCGTGAACGGGACGGAGACGTCGACGGCCTGGTTCGCCTTCCGCGCGACCACGCGCGCCGGTCGTCCGCGGCTCGTCTCGATCAGGCCCTCACCGCGCAGCGCGGCCAGCGCATTGCGGACGGGGCCGCGCGAGGTGTGCCACTTCTCCGCGAGCTCAGCCTCGGTCGGAACGTCATCGCCCGGACGCAGCGCGCCCGCGGCGATCTGGTCGCGGAGGTCGTCCGCGATCTGGGTGTACACAGCTTCAGCCACATAGGTACATTACTTGATCACCTCAGAGAGCGGCACCTCGTTCTGTCAGAGTTCACTCAGGCGAATGGCGGGTAAACGACCGTTGAACTCTTCCAAGTTAGGTATATATCTCGACTGAGTGCGTGCGAGAGTCTTCCGTGGATCACCCCTCCCACCCTGAAAGGTCCTCATGAAGCTTCGCGCTCTCCCCGCCCTCGCCGGCGCGGCGATCCTCGCCCTCGGTCTCGCCGCCTGTTCCGGCTCGGCCGAGGCCACCGGTACCCCCGGAGCCGATGAGTCGTCGTCGACGACCAGCTTCGCGGTCGACGAGAACACCCTCGTCTTCGGCGTCGTCCCCGACTCGGTCGACACCGAGACCAACTACCAGCCGCTGATGGACTACATCGCCGAGATCACCGGCAAGACGGTCGAGTACCACGAGTCCACCGACTACGCCGCCCTGATCGAGGCCGCGGTCGCCGGCAAGGTCGACGTCGCGTCGTTCTCCGGCTTCACGTACGTCACCGCCACGAACAACGGCGCGAAGCTCACCCCGATCTCCTCCATCGTCACGGACGAGGGCCAGGAGCCCGGGTACTACTCGCAGGCGATCGTCCCCAAGGACAGCGACATCTCCAGCATCGCCGGCTTCAAGGGCAAGAAGGTCTGCTTCGTCGACCCGTCCTCGACGTCGGGCTACCTCTTCCCCTCGTACAACCTGCTCAAGGCCGGCATCGACCCGAAGACCGACATCACTCCGGTGTTCGCCGGCAAGCACGACGTCAGCGTGACGAAGACCGGTGAGGGCGTCGAGTGCGAGGCCGGCTTCGCCGAGGACTCCGAGGTCGAGAAGTCGGACGCCGTGAAGGTCATCGACGAGACCATGGTCCCCGGTGCCCCGCTGGTCTTCTCGTCGACGCTCCCCGAGGAGGTCTCCCAGAAGCTGGTCGACGGTCTCGCCGAGATCACCATCGACGACATCATCGCTGCCGGCATCGACAGCGCCGACTCCGACTCGTTCCGCAGCGTCTTCTACGCCACGAAGCCGGTCGACGACGCGTACTACGACCTCATCCGCGACATCTGCAAGGAAACCGAAGCGGAGCAGTGCCAGGGCTGACGCCCCGAGCCCGCTTGACCGTGCGCTTCGACAGGCTCAGCGACCCAGTGGGTCCCTGAGCCTGTCGAAGGGTCATCCATCTCTCGCTCGATCTCACCAGGAGAACCCATGAACGCGGCATCCGATGCCCTCATCCGCCTCGAGGGCGTGACGAAGACCTTCGGGTCCACCACCGCGCTGAAGGGCGCCTCTCTACAGGTCTCCCGCGGCGAGATCGTCGTGCTTCTCGGCCTCAGCGGGTCCGGCAAGTCGACGCTGCTCCGCCATCTCGACGGCCTGGAGCTTCCGACCGCCGGGTCGGTCGAGGTGCTCGGTCAGCAGGTGCCGGCGCTGAAGGGCCGGGCGCTGCGCAACCTGCGCAGCCGTGTGGGCTTCATCTTCCAGCAGTTCGAGCTCGTGCCCTCGCTCACGGTGCTGGAGAACGTGCTCACCGGATCCCTCTCGGGGGTGCGCGGTCCGCGCCTCGGCCTCTGGGGCTACTCGAAGGCCGCGAAGCTCACCGCCCTCGAGCACCTCGATCGCGTGGGCCTGCTCGACCGCGCGTATCAGCGCAGCGACACCCTCTCCGGCGGACAGCAGCAGCGCGTGGCCATCGCCCGTGCCCTCATGCAGAAGCCCGACATCCTGCTCGCCGACGAGCCCGTCGCCTCGCTCGACCCGGAATCGAGCGACCAGGTCATGGCGCTGATCCGCGAGATCGCCGCCGACGAGGGGCTCACGGTCGTCTGCAGCCTGCACCAGGTCGACCTCGCGATCTCCTGGGCCGACCGCATCGTCGGCCTCCGGCACGGCGAGATCGTGCTCGACATGCCGACCACCGACCTCACCAAGGCCGAGGTCATGGAGATCTACGGCCGCGTCGCGACGACGACCGCCGAGATCGCCGCCGTCACGATGGAACTCGCCGAAGCCGCGTCGCAGGTGGCTGCGTCATGACGGTCGTGCGCCCTTCGACGGGCTCAGGAACCCAGGGGGCAGGGTCAGGGACCCACTCCGGAGGCCCCGGAGCCCTGGGCGGGGTCGCCGCGCGCGCACCGCGGCGCCCGCTCTCCCCGGAGCGCATCGCGGCGTCGCTGACGCTGCTCGCGCTTCTCGTGGTCGGCATCCTCGCCGTGAACGAGGTCGGCATCTCGATCCCCGCGATGGTGCAGAGCTGGGGCAACGCCGAGAACTTCATGGCCCGCGTCGGCGGTCTGTCGTTCCCCGAGCCCGGTGACCTCGCCTGGCTGATCGCGCTGACCGTCGGCCTCGTGCTCGTCGGCACGCTGCTCGCCGCCGTGCTCTCGGTGCCGATCGCCTACCTCGCGGCCTCCAACACCACCCCCGGCAACGGATGGCGTGCGGCCGCCCGCTTCATCGGAGTGCTCACCCGCGCGCTTCCGGACGTCGTCCTCGCGATGGCCTTCGTCCTCATGTTCTCGCTCGGCACGCTCCCCGGCATCCTGGCCATCGGCATCCACTCGATCGGCATGATCTCGAAGATGTTCGCCGATGCGATCGAGCAGATCGACGAGGGGCCGCGCCTCGCGATCCGCGCCGCCGGCGGCTCGAAGATGCAGGAGTTCACCTCCGGCATCCTGCCGCAGGTGCTGCCCAGCTGGGTGGCCACGGTGCTGCACCGCAACGACATCAACCTGCGCGGCAGCGTCGTGCTCGGCTACGTCGGCGTCGCCGGCCTCGGACTCGAGATGTCGTACGCCTTCAAGGCGCTCAACTACGGCAAGGGCCTCGGCATCGCCCTGGTCATCTTCGTCCTCTGCATCGTGATGGAGATCGTCTCCAGCATGGTGCGCGGCGCGATGCTCGGCCAGCAGAAGCAGACCCGCTCGTGGATGGACCGCATCGTCCACCCGCGACTCCGCGGGCGCAGCGCCGAGCCGACGACCACCCGCCCGACCTGGGCCGCCAGCCCCGCGACGGCCGTGCGCCGCCCGTGGACGGTGCAGCGCGTGCAGCACGCGATCGCCGGCATCGTCGCCGTGCTCATCGTGGTCGGCAGCGTCGTGGTGAGCCAGATCAACTGGCTCGACTTCTTCACCTTCTGGGGCAAGCTCCCCGAGGTCGCCGCGAAGTTCTGGCCGCCCTCCTTCGGCAGCTACGACGCGACCGTCATGTTCGAGGCGATGCGCGACACCGTCGCGATCGCACTCGCAGCGACCGTGCTCACCCTGCTTCCCTCCGTCATCCTCGGCTCGCTCGCAGCGAGCAACGTCGCACCGAGTTCCGGAGCGCGCGGCGTCGCACGGTTCCTGCTCGTCGGCATCCGCGGCATCCCCGAGCTGATCCTCGCGATCGTGCTCGTGGTGGTGACGGGGCTGGGCCCGCAGGCCGGCGTCATCGCGCTCGCGATCGGCGGCATCGGTCTGCTCGGCAAGCTCATCGCGGACTCCTTCGAAGAGGTGGACCGCGGACCGGAGCGCGCACTGCGAGCCGTGGGCGCCACTCGCCTGCAGACCTACACGTCGGCCACCGTCCCGCAGGGGATGCAGGCGCTGATCGGCCACAGCTTCTACATGCTCGACACCAACATCCGCGCGGCGACGATCCTCGGCATCGTCGGCGGCGGCGGCGTGGGCTACTACCTGCTCAACGCCAGCCAGGGGTCGCGGTACGAGACCGTGACCGCGATCGTGCTGATGATCCTCGCCACCGTGCTGGTCGTCGAGGGCCTCGCCATGTGGATGCGGAAGGTGTTCCGATGAACGGCGCGCAGGACACGGCCGACCTCGTGGTCGTTGGCTCCGGCATCGTCGGACTCGGCGCCGCGTACGCGGCGGTCCGACGCGGCCTTCGCGTCATCGTCGTCGACCGCGCGGATGCCGTCACCGGAGCCACGATCCGCAACTTCGGGCATCTCTGCATCGGGGCGCAGAGCGGAGAGGCCCGGCGCTACGCCGACGCCTCCCGCGACCTCTGGCTCCGTCTCTCCCAGGACGCCGGGTTCTGGCTGCGCGAATCGGGCACGCTGGTCGCCGCCCGCCAGGACGACGAGATCGCCGTGCTCGAGGCGGCCGCCCGGCTCGGCGGCATCCGGATGCTGGAGGCGGACGAGCTCCTCCGCCTCGCGCCGCTGCGGCGCGAGGGACTCCTCGGCGGCGCGCACATCGAGACCGACCTGCAGACCGACCCGCGCACCGCGGCGGCAGCGATCGTGCGCCACCTCGCGGCGCTGGGCGTGGAGTTCCGGTTCCGCACGGCCGTCACCGCGCTGGGAGCCGGTCGCGTCGACACGACGCGCGGCACCCTCCGCTGCGCGAACGTGGTCGTCGCCGTGAATCACGACATCGACCAACTGCTCCCCGAGGTCGCCGAGCGCCACGGCGTCGTCCGCTGCGCGCTCGACATGATGCGTGCGGCCGTGACGTTCCGGCATCCGCTCGCCGCCCCCCTCTTCACCGGCTGGTCGCTGGTGCGCTACGGGCGGTTCGACGGGCCGGAGACCGCCGCCCTCCGCGAGCGACTGCACGCCGAGCGCCCTGACCTCGCCGCCCTCGATCTGAACCAGATGTACACCCAGTTGCCGGACGGCTCGCTCATCATCGGCGACTCCCATGCGACGGCGACCTCGCCGGCGCCCTTCCAGCCGGAGGCCGCGTTCACGGCGTTCCTCGCCGAGGCCGAGGCGCTGTTCGACATGCCGACGCCGCGCGTGCTCGAGCGCTGGCAGGGCGTCTACGCGAAGGGTTCGCAGGAGTTCCTCATCGAACGGGGCGATGAGGGCGCGCTGGTGCTCGCCGCGACCACCGGCATCGGAATGACCACGGGTCTGGGGCTCGCCGAAGAGAATCTCACCGCCGCCTTCGGGTGGGCACCCGCAATGGAAGGAACATCATGACCACTCCTCTCGAACTCCTCGTCCTCGACATGGCAGGAACCACGGTGCTCGACGACGGCGTCGTGGAGCAGGCCTTCCAGCGGGCGGCCGAGCGCACCGGCGTCGCCGACCGGATGCCGTGGGCCGAGGCCCTCGATCACGTTCGCGTGACCATGGGCCAGTCCAAGATCGATGTCTTCACCCACCTCGCCGGCGGCGACGTCGAGGCGGCCCAGCGCGCCACCGCCGCCTTCGAGGGGGCGTACGCCGAGATCGTCGCCGAGCAGGGCGTCACGGAGATCCCCGGTGCGGCCGATGCGATCCAGGGGCTCAAGGACGCCGGACTCACGGTCGTGCTGACCACGGGCTTCGCGCCGGTCACCCGCGACGCGCTGATCGACGGGCTCGGCTGGCAGGGACTCGTCGACCTGGTGCTCTCGCCGATCGACGCCGGCCGCGGCCGCCCTGCCCCCGACCTGGTGCTCACCGCTCTGCTCCGCACGCAGACGTCCTCCGTCGCGGCGGTCGGCGTCGCGGGCGACACCGTCAGCGACGTCGAGTCCGGACTCCGTGCGGGGGCGGGCTTCGTCGCCGGCGTCCTCAGCGGCGCCCATGACCGGGCCGCACTCGAGGGCGCGCGAGCGGACGCCGTGCTCGACGACGTCACCGACCTCCGCGACGTGCTCGCCGATCGCGGACTGCTGCGCGCGGTCCCGGCCTCCTGAGACGCGGCGCGACATGGGCACTCTGCTGATCCGTCCGCCCGGCCACCGGCGCGACGTCGCCCTGCGCCCCGCGGCCACCGCGATGGTGTGGATCGGCGAGGGGCATCCGCACGAGACGATCGCGGTGCCGGGCGTCGCCCTCGCCGACGGCGACGTGCTGGTCGCGGTCGAGATGTCCACCATCTGCGGCTCCGACGTGCACACCGTGCAGGGGCGGAGGTCGGCCCCGACCCCGCTCGTGCTCGGGCACGAGAGTGTGGGGCGCGTGATCGCGACCGGCGATTCCGGGGCGAACGCGGTCGACGGCACTCCGCTCCGCATCGGCGACCGCGTGGTCTGGTCCGTGACGGTCTCCTGTCGGAGCTGCGATCGCTGCCTGCACGGGATGCCGCAGAAATGCCGGACTCTGGGCAAGTACGGCCACGACCGCGTCGGCGCGCACGGCGACCTCACGGGAGCGTTCGGAACCCACGTGCAGCTCCGCGAGGGCACCGCCATCGTGCGCGTGCCGGAGGCGCTGCCGGCATCCGTCCTCGCTCCGGCGTCCTGCGCGACGGCGACGGCGTGGGCGGCGGTGTCGCGCGCGGGCCGGGACCACGATCTCGACGGCGCGGCGGTGCGCATCCACGGAGCGGGTCTCGTCGGTCTGTCCGCCGCGGCCATCGCGGCGGAGCACGGGGCTGAGGTCGAGGTGCTCGATCCGAACCCGGCGCGCCGGGCCCTGGCCGCACGTTTCGGTGCGGGCGACCTCTCGCGGGAGCCCGATGTCGTCATCGAGGCGTCGGGGCACGCGGTCGTAGAGGCGCTCGACGGGGTCGCGGTCGGCGGCACCGTGGTGCTCGTGGGCAGCGTGTTCCCCGCCGATCCCGTGCCGTTCGACGCCGAGAGCATCGTGCGCCGCCTGGTGACCGTCGCCGGCATCCACAACTACACCGGAACGGAACTGGCCGAGGCGGTGGCCTTCCTCGCCGGTCGCGGCCGCGCCTATCCGTTCGCCGACGCGGTCGGGGCTGTCCGTTCGCTGCTCGACATCGACGAGGCGCTCGTCGAGGCCGCGGGACCCGAGGCGCCACTGCGCATCGGGCTCGTGCCGGGACGCTGAGTCAGGGAGCTCTGAGTCCGGCGGGTCAGGCGGGGCCGTCGCCCTCGATCTCGTGTCCCGGACGTGCCGGTTCCAGGCCGTCGGCGTGGAACGAGAGCATCCTGATCGCGGCCTCGACGGTCGCCTCGATGATGTCCTCGGGGTCGCCGTCGAGGGCGAGGCGGCGATGCCCGACCTCGTCGGAGGTCGCCCAGCCGAGGTAGACGGTGCCGGCCGGATGCCCGCCCTCCGGGCCGGGACCGCCCACACCCGTCGTCGAGACGCAGATGTCAGCGTCGAAGAGCTCACGGGCTCCGACGGCCAGCTGCTCGGCGGCTGCGGCGGAGCACGGATCGGTTCCCGGCGCCAGCCCGAGGACCCGCTCCTTCACGTCGGTGAGATAGGCCACGATCCCGCCGGCGAACCACTGCGAGGCATCGGGCCCGGCACCGACCGCGTTCGCGAGTCGGCCGGACGTCAGCGATTCCGCGACGCTCACGCGCAATCCCTGGGCCTCGGCGCGTTCACCGAGCCGCGTGACGTCTGCGGATCCGTTCTCGTCGTTCACCGGTCCTCCCGGTCAGATGCCCCGGTCCGGTGCGGACTGCGGCTCATTGGACTGCGGAGCGTCGGTGGACGCGGCATCCTCCGGCAGCGGCTCGGCGGCAGACCGGGGCGTCTCACCTGCGGCGTAGTCCGGACGCGGGGGCTGTAGCGGCTGGTCGGAGTACTCGCCGCCCTTGCGTCCGCCGAAGGGGCGTCCGTGGTCGGCGAACTCCTCGCGCGCGAAGACGAGCGTCCAGGGTCCCGCGGTGAACCGCGCTCCGGTGCGCAGGGTCTCGGTGGCGTCGCCGTCGTGCGTGGCATCCGCGCTGGGGTTCGCGTTCATCTCGCCCTCGCCGTGGAGCGTCAGGACGTATTCGTCGCGCTCGTCGTGCGTGATCGTGGCGTGCACGGGATCCGTGTCGACCAGCCGCAGCTCGTTCCCCTCGGCCGAGCCGATGCGCACGACGTCGGCCTCGAGAGCGAACTCCGACCGCTCATCGTCGCGCGTGATGCGCAGGAGCGGGTTGCCGGCACCCCATTCCGCATGCGTGGTCGTCGGCGTGTAGCCCTCGTCGGGGCGGTCGTCGATGTGTCTTTCGTTCATGGCGGTGGCCTCCTCGGGTCGGTCTCACAAAGCTAGGCGGCGCTCATGGTTCTGCGTGAGGGGGTTGACTTCGCTCTCACGAAGCGTCGGAAGCGTCGGTCGCGTCGGTCGCGACCTTCGGGATCATGTCGGCGGTGAGCAGGGTGATGCCGCCGCTGGAGTTCGCCGACATCGCCATCGCCGTGATCCACTCCGGCTGCAGTTCCGGAACCACGGGGTCTTCGAACGTGAACCGCAGGGGGATGGACGGGTGGAGCCAGATCGTCGAACGGCCCTCGGGGTCACCGTCGGGATGCCGCCACGATAGGGTGAAGCTCTCATTCCGACGCAGCTTGGTCGCGATCACCACCTTGAGGTGTGCCAGCACCAGATCGTCGATCTGGATAGGATTCCTCGCGTCACCGTAGTACAGGATGCCCATAGGCCCTACGCTACGCAGACGGGGATGAATCGGACAAGGCTCGTCGGGCCGCTGCACCCGAGAACCGAGGAGAACATGGGCAAGTTCGTCTACGAGGGCGGCGTGAAGACCGAGATCGAGGATCGCGCTCTCACGCACCTGCAGCTCGTCATCACGGCCAAGCTGCGTCGTGGGGAGCCGTTCCCGTTCAGCTGGCGCGAGGACGCGAGCGTCGGCGGCGGCCGGACCACGGTCTGGATCCAGCCCAGCAGCTCGCTGGTCTTCAAGTACTTCGGCAGTCGCCAGCCCTCCATCAACCGCGCCTGGATCGAAGCGCTCGCCTTCACAGCGAACGCCCCCAGCGGGCTGTACCTCGTGCCCGAACCCTCCGATACGGGCGAAGCGCCGGGCTCGGCAGACGCACCGGTCAGCGCCCCGGTGTAGCCGGGCACTTTCCGTCCGGCGGGCACTTTCCGTCCGGCGGTCTCCGCTGTCAACCCCCTGCCCGCGATGCCTGCCGTCGGGGAGGCTCGTCGTTGACGCTCGGGCGACGCCTGCTCGAGCACACGCCGAGCAGACGAGGAGCCAGCATGGCCGACAGCACATCCGACCCCCGGCACGCCCACCGCGAAGAGGGCTTCCCCGCGCAGCAGCAGGACCAGCCGGGTCTCACGGACCGCACGACACCGACGCCGGACCACGGCGAGGAGAGCTACGTCGGGCACGGCCGACTCGAGGGGCGCCGCGCCCTGATCACCGGAGGCGACTCCGGCATCGGCCGGGCCGTCGCGATCGCCTTCGCCCGCGAGGGCGCCGACGTCGCCATCGCGCACATGCCCGAGGAGCAGGCCGACGCCGACGTGACGCTCGCCCTCGTGCGGGAAGCCGGGCGCCAGGGGCTCAGCCTCGCCGGCGACGTGCGCGACGAGTCGTTCGCCACCGACATCGTCGCCCGCACGCGCAGCGAGTTCGGCGGCCTCGACGTGCTGGTGCTGAATGCCGCCTACCAGCACGACATCGACGGGTTCGAGACCCTTTCCACCGAGCGGATGCGCCGCGTCTTCGACACGAACCTCGCCGGACTCGTGTTCACGGCACGTGCCGCCTATCCCGACCTCGAGCCGGGGGCGAGCATCATCGTGACGTCGTCGATCCAGTCGTCGCAGCCCTCGCCTGGCCTCATCGACTACGCCATGACCAAGGCCGCCCAGGTCGCCTTCGTCACCGCGCTCGCGGAGGAAGCGGGGCCGCGCGGCATCCGCGTCAACGCCGTCGCTCCCGGCCCGATCTGGACGCCGCTGATCCCCGCCACCGGATGGGATGCCGAGCGCCTCACGACGTTCGGCGCCGACACCCCGCTCGGACGCGCCGGACAGCCGGCGGAGCTCGCCGGCACCTACGTGCATCTCGCGTCGACGGAATCGTCCTACGTCACGGGAGCGGTGATCGCGGTGACCGGCGGAAAGGCTCTCTGACGCGGGAGGAAGCACCGACGCGGCGCGGCCGTCGCGGCGATCCCGCCTAGGCTGGATGGGTGCAGAAGCCCGCGGCATCCGGTCCCCTCGTGGGGGTCGCACTCGTCGTCGGGTCCTGCCTCTCCCTGCCGTTCGGCGCGGCGGTCGCGTCCCAGCTCTTCCCGGCCCTCGGCCCCTGGGGAGTCACCTCGCTCCGCATCGCGATCGCCGCCCTCCTCCTGGTCGTCATCGTGCGACCGCGGCCCGGCCGATGGACGCGGAGCCAATGGCTGACGGTGATCCTCTTCGGGGTGTCACTGGCGGGGGTGAACGGCTTCTTCTACGCGGCGATCGACCGCATCCCCCTGGGTCCAGCGGTCGCGATCGAGTTCCTCGGGCCGCTCGTGCTCGCCGCCGTGCTGACCAGGCGACTCGCGGATGCCGCCTGGGTGGGGGTCGCGCTCCTCGGCATGGTGCTGCTGGGGATCGACGGGCTCGTCGGCGCGGAACCGCTCGACCCTCTCGGCGTCGTGCTCGTCCTCATCGCGGCCGGCTTCTGGATGATGTACATCCGGTTGGGCGCGCGCCTCGGCGCGCTCATCCCCGGCAACAGCGGACTGGCGATGGGGCTCGTCGTGGCAGCCGTGCTGCTGCTCCCGGTCGGTGTTCCGACCGTCCCCGTGGTCGCCGCCGACCTGCAGCTGCTCCTGCTCGCAGCGGTCACCGCGGTGCTCGCATCGGTCATCCCGTACAGCTTCGAGCTCGCGGCGCTCCGGCGTCTGCCGCAACGGGTGTTCGGCGTGCTGCTGAGCCTCGAGCCGGCGTTCGCGACGCTGGCGGGATGGCTGATCCTCGGCCAGGACGCGACCCCGCTCCGGCTGCTGGCGGTCGTGCTCGTCATCGCGGCCAGCGTCGGCACCACGCTCGGTGCGCGTGGGGGACGCCGCGGAGACGGCGCGTCGGGCCCGTTCACGGCACCGATCCCGCTGCCCGACTGATCCGCCGTCTCGCGCGTGAGGCGTCATGCCCGCACGGGGACCGCCAGCGGGAACCGGCGCCGCAGGATCACGCGCTGCACCAGCGTCCAGACGACGGTCACCGTGAGATACAGGGCCGCGGCCAGCGGGACGAACACCGCGAACACGGCGGTCAGGTAGTGCAGCGCCGACGCGATCCGCAGCATCGTCGGCGAGTTCATCGGCGAATCGTCTCCGTCGACGGGCGTCGGGCGGAAGACGCGGCGGGTGACCTCCGCGACCGCGATCATCACGAGGAGCAGCGCGCCGAAGACGAGCCACGTCGAGGCGGTGGCCGTGCCGCCGAAGATGGCCGACACGAGGCTCGTGCCGAGCGGAGCGCCGAACAGATCGTGGGCGAGCAGATCGTTGGCGTGCCCCGCGATGTCGGTCCGGATGAACAGCGTGTAGAGGATGCCGATGACCGGAGCCTGCGCGAGGACCGGGAGCATGCCGGCGAAGGGAGAGGTGTTCTCCTCGCGGTACAGCGCGAGCGTCTCCTTCTGCAGGCGCTCCGGGTTCTTCTTGTGGCGGCGCTGCAGCTCGCGCAGCTTCGGCGCGAGGCGCGATCGCGTCTGCTCGGCCTTGGCCTGCGAGATGCCGACCGGGATGAGCAGCGCCCGCACGAGCAGCGTGACGAGGACGACGGCGAGGGCCGCGGCGGATGCCCCGGCGAGAGGTTCGAGGAGCGTGGAGAGCCCGACCAGGGCGCCGTAGGCGGCGTTCAGGAGGGCGGCGAGAGGGGGAAAGGCAAAGGGGTCCATGGAGGTGTCCGTTCGAGACGTCGGGAAGGGTCGGCGAAGGCCGCGCTGTCCCGAGTGAACGGACTACGCGGCGGTCGCGACTCCCGGCGCCCGCGGGCGGGGGTGGCCCGCGGCATCCGGATCGCTCTGCGCGAGGAGGGCGCCGACGTCGATGGCGCGCAGCGGATGCGGCTCGTCGGCCCCGGTCACCGGGCGCACGCTCAGCACGACGGCGAGCGTGAGAGCGGTCACGGCGAGAAGGGCGACGGCGAGACCGAGGGCCGCGGCATCCGGCATCGAGACGAGCCCGAGCGCGGTCGCGAGGATGCTCAGCATCTGGCCGAACCACTCGCTCATGCGCGCTCCCTTCCTCCAGCGAGGGTAGCACCGGCGACCGGTTGCGCGATTCGAAAACGAGGTGGGAGGCTCGAAGCATGAGTGACCTTCGCACGCTGCTCGGGATCGAGCATCCGATCTTCCTCGGTCCGTACGGCGGGCTCTCCTCCGTCGGGCTGACCGCGGCCGTGAGCGAGGCGGGCGGCTTCGGCCAGTTCGGCCTGTACGGCTACGACGGTGACCGCATCCGCGCGACCGGCGCCGAGCTGCGCGCCGCGACCGAGCGGCCGTTCGGGGTCAACATCTGGCTCCCCACCGGCGACGAGGTCGCGCCCAATCCGCAGCACACGATCTTCGCCCAGGCGCTGGAGCCGTTCTACGAGGCGGTCGGCGTCGAGGTGCCCGCGCGGCCCGAGCAGTACCTGCCGTCGCTCGACGAGCAGCTCGAGGCGATCTGGGAGATCTCGCCGGCGGTGCTCAGCGTCGTGTTCGGCGTGCCGTCGGCCGAGCTGGTCGATGAGGCCCGTCGTCGCGGCATCCGCGTGGTGGGAACGGCGACCACGGTCGCCGAGGCGGTCGCGCTCGCGGAGGGCGGCGTCGACGCGATCGTCGCGACCGGGATGGAGGCCGCGGGGCACCGGGTCTCGTTCCTGCGTCCTGCCGAGGACTCGCTGGTCGGGACCTTCGCACTCATCCCGCAGGTCGTCGACGCGGTGGACGTGCCGGTGATCGCGGCGGGCGGCATCGCAGACCGGCGCGGCGTCGCGGCAGCCCTCGCACTCGGCGCGTCGGGAGTACAGGTCGGCACGGCGTTCCTGGCCACGAAAGAGTCAGCGACGACGGATGCGCACCGGGCGGCGATCCGCGCCACCGCCGCCGACGAGACCGTGCTCACCCGGGCGATGAGCGGTCGGCTCGCGCGCGGGGCGCGCAACAGGGTCGTGCGCGCGATCGAGGCGAGCGGCACCATCGCGCCCTTCCCGATGCAGAACTGGCTGACCGGCCGGTTCCGCACCGCGGCCAATCGGCAGGGCCTCGGCGAGCTGCAGGGCCTCTGGATGGGGCAGGTCGCGCCGCTGATCCGCTTCGACACGGCGGCCGAGGTCTTCGCGGAGCTCGTGGCGGGAGTTCCCGGCGGGCGCTGACCGCCGGCATTCCGGTGTTCCGGTCGCACTCCATGCCGCCTGCGCGCCGCCGCCGCGGCCAGAACTGCGACCGGAAGAGGCAGCCGGCTGGGGGTGGGGGCGTCGCCTCAGAGGATGACGGTGGACTTGCCGTGCACGATCACGCGGTCCTCGGCGTGCCACTGCACGGCGCGGGCGAGCACCTGGCGCTCGACGTCGGCACCACGGCTCTGCAGCTGAGCCGCGGACTCCGAGTGCGTCACGCGCGTGACGTCCTGCTCGATGATGGGTCCCTCGTCGAGGTCGGCCGTCGCGTAGTGCGCTGTCGCGCCGATCAGCTTCACTCCGCGATCCTTCGCCCGCGCGTACGGGTTGGCGCCGATGAAGGCGGGCAGGAAGGAGTGGTGGATGTTGATGACCGGAGCACCGAGCCGCTCGATGAAGTCGTCGGTGAGGATCTGCATGTAGCGTGCTAGCACGACCAGGTCGACGTTGCCCTGCAGCAGCTCGAGCTGGCGCTGCTCCATGAGCTCCTTGTCGCCCGATGGGATGTGCACGAACGGCACGCCGAAGGAGCGCACCGACTCGGCGAGGTCCGGGTGGTTCGAGACCACCATGGTGATGTCGATGTCGAGCTGCCCGCGCTGCGTGCGCCACAGCAGCTCCATCAGGCAGTGGTCGTACTTCGAGACGAAGATCGCGACGCGCTTGCGGCGGGCGACGTCGTGGAGCGACCACTCCATTCCGAAGCGCTCGGCGACCACGGCGATGTCGGCCTCCAGGGCAGGACGTGCAGCCGCCAGTCCGTCGAGGTGGATCACCGTGCGCTGGAAGAAGCGCCCACCCTCCGAGTCCGTCGAGTGCTGGTCGAGCGAGATGATGTTCGCGCCGTGCCGCGCGAGCACGCCGGCCACCGCTGCGACGATGCCGGGCTGGTCGTCGCAGGCGATCAGGAGGCGGGCGGTATCGGGCTGAGACATGGAGACTCCTCGAGGGTGTGCATCGATTCTGCCGTGGATGCACGCCGGCGGGCTAATCGCGCGAGTCCGGTCGCTACTCTGGAGCGGTGACGACGACGAGCGCACTGCTTACGCAGGCCGTGCGGGAGCTCGCCGGCGCGCCGAAGGAGGGGCTCGGTGAAGAGCGCGAGTCCCGCTGGCGCGGCCGGCGCATCGTGCGTGTCGGCGAGGCCTGGCACCTGGGCGCCCTGCTCCTGACCGACACGCACGCCCTGGCGACCGCCGAGGTGCTGCGGGCTGCCGACCCCGGACGCCGTGGCTACACCGCCGAGTCGGCGCGGGCGCGGGCGGAGCGGCGCGCGGAGGCGCTGCGCGGCGGATTCGCCGAGGGCGACGTCGTGCACGTCGGCTGGACCGTGATCGACGTGGACGCGGTGGATGCCGGAGGGGCATCCGGTCCGCTCGCGCTGATCGACGGGGTTCCCTCGGTGCGCTGGAGCGCCGCCGGCGGATTCATGCCGTTGGAGGCATACCTGCGCGAACGGGTGCCCCTGCTGCGCGGAGGCGTCGACTAGGCGAAGGTCTCGGCGAACCGGCGGAGCAGGGCTGCGCCCTCGGTGACGGATGCCGCGAGCACCTGGCCCTGCACCCGATCGAACTCGTCGGGGTCGAAGTAGCCGGTCGTTCGGTAGAACGTCATGCGGTCGGCGAAGTCGCGAGGTGTCGGCTCCGGATGGAACTGCGCGGCGTACAGATGAGTGCCGACGCGGTACGCCTGCACGGGGCAGGCCTGGTTCGTCGCGAGCAGCACGGCTCCGGGCGGAGTGCTCGCCGCGCTCTCCTTGTGCGCCGTGAACACGGTCAGGGCTCGCCCGCTGGGGCCGAAGATCGGGTCTGCCGCGCCTTCAGGAGTGGTGTCGATGACGGCGGCACTGGCCGATTCGGGCCTGTCGGTGACGACCTCGCCGCCCAGCATCCGCGTGACGACGCCGATGCTGAAGCAGGTGAAGAACACCGCGATCTCGCCGGCGATGGCCGAGCGCGCGAGCGCCTCGAGGTTCGCCTCGACGCGCCGCTGCACCGGGGACTTCGCGTCGTCCGTCACGTTGAACGGGGACCCGCCGACGACCACGCCGCGGTAGCCCCGCAGGCGCGTCGGGTCGAGGGGCTCCTGGAGCAGATCGAGGCGGTCGACCACGTCGGCGCCGAGCGCCCGCCGGAACGAGGCGTGCTCGGCATCCGCCGCCCCGGTCTCGGGTCGCACGCACACGTAGAGAAGCGAGGCCATCAGGAGATTCTAACGATCGCGCG
>Ga0307406_10000638_pt1 | contig 19949 bp, 17 predicted proteins | sample 322Cmetagenome_3_FD_203706 | JGI IMG/M metagenome (GOLD analysis project Ga0307406, IMG submission 203706) | Maize rhizosphere microbial communities from greenhouse at UC Davis, California, United States - 322HYB-C-2 | ecosystem: Host-associated > Plants > Roots > Rhizosphere > Soil | place...
CCGCCCCCGGCCGACGCCGAGGTCCTCTACTTCGACCCCCACACTCGGCGGCCGGTGGCCGTGGACCGCATCTCGGTCCGCCTGCCCGGCCCCTCATTCTCGGTCGAGCGCCTGCTGCTGCCCGAGGGCTCGACCGAGTTCATCCCCGACCCGGTGGAGGTCCCCCCGGACCTCGTCCCGGCCCCCGGCGCCCAGGGCGGCTGACCCTCTCTCCTTCCCTCCAGTGGAGCGGAGTGGAGGATCGGCATCCTTCCGGTGTGGGCGTATTTCTTGGCCCTGATCCCTATTATCCCTGGTCAAATGGCCTCTCTATGTGGCCGCATATGCATTGACGGTGGGTGGTCGGTGGAGTAAAGTGGCGCCAAGTGGAGGGCACGGGGGAGGGGAGCGGCGCTGTTCATCGGCACCTACGACCACTCCCTGGATCCGAAGGGCCGGGTGATCCTCCCGCGCAAATTCCGGGACGAGCTGGGGCAGGACATGGTGATCACCAAAGGCGTCGGCAAGGAGCGGTGCCTGTACGTGTTCCCCCAGGCCGAGTTCGAGGCCTTCGCGGCCAAGCTCAACAGCCAGCCCCTGACCGCCCGCCCGACCCGGGACTTCCAGCGCATGTTCATCGCCGGGGCCAGCTCCGAGACCGCCGACTCCCAGGGCCGGGTGGTGATCCCCCAGGCTCTGCGCGAGTACGCCGGCCTGACCAGGGACGTGGTCCTGCTCGGCCAGATCCGCCGGGTCGAGATCTGGGACAAGACCGAGTGGGAGCGCTACCGGACCGTCGCCGAGGCCGCCTACGCCGACGAGACCAACGCCGCCCACCTCGCCGAGCTGGGGATCTGATGGTGTTGACCGCCGCCCGACACGACCCGGTCATGATCGACCGGGTCACCGACCTGCTCCGGCCCCGCCCCGGCGGCATCTACCTGGACGCCACCCTCGGCCTTGGCGGCCACGCCGAACGGCTGCTGGAGGCCAGCGCCCCCGACGGCCGGGTCGTCGGGCTGGACCGCGACCCGGCCGCGCTGGCCCTGGCCCGCCAGCGCCTGGCCTGGGCCTCCGAGCGCCTCGAGGTCGTGAACGCCTCCTTCGCCGACCTGGGCGAGGTGGCCGCCCGGGTCGGCCTGGAGGCCGTGGACGGGGTCGTCTACGACCTCGGGGTCTCCTCGCTCCAGCTCGACGAGGGGGAGCGGGGCTTCAGCTACCGGGCCGACGCCCCCCTGGACATGCGGATGGACCCGACCGCCGGGATCACCGCCGCCGAGGTCCTGGCCACCTACCCCCGGGCCGAGCTGGCCCGGATCCTGCGCGAGTACGGCGAGGAGCGCTTCGCCGGGCGGATCGCCCGGGTGCTGGACGAGGCCCGCCGCCGTGCCCCCGTCACCACCACCGGCCAGCTCGCCGAGCTGGTCAAGGCGGCGGTGCCCGCAGCCGCCCGGCGGACCGGTCCCCACCCGGCCCGCCGGGCCTTCCAGGCCCTGCGCATCGAGGTCAACCGCGAGCTGGACGCGCTGCGGGCCTCGCTGCCGCAGGCCCTCGACCTGCTCGCCCCCGGCGGGCGGCTGGTCGTGCTCGCCTACCACTCCCTCGAGGACCGCATCGTCAAGCAGACCCTGGCCGACGCCGCCGGCCGGCCGGTGGAGACGCCCCACCGCCTCCCGGTCGACCCGCCGGCGGCCCAGGCCCCGACCGTGGCCGTCCTGACCCGCCGGCCGGAACGGCCGTCGGCCGCCGAGGTGGCGGCCAACCCGCGGGCCGAGAGCGCCAAGCTGCGCGCGGCCGAGAAGCTCACCACCCAGGCTCGAGGGGGGCAGCCAGCGTGATGAGGGCGGGCGCATACGACACCAGCGGCGGCAAGGGGGAGCGCCAGTGAGCGCAGCATCCGGTCAGGCGCGGGCCCCGCGGCAGGCGCCCCGCCCGCAGCTCCAGCTTCCCCGGCTGCGGGCGGTGGCGCCGATCAGCCGGGTCCCGCGGCTGCCCTTCCTGCTCCTCACCATCGCCGTGATCGTGGCCGGGGTGTTCGGCCTGGTCGCGCTCAACGTCAGCGTCAACCAGCAGTCGTTCCGGATCAGCGAGCTGCAGCGCCAGAACCGCCTGGCCGAGGCCCGCTGGACGGCCCTGCAGGCCGACGTCGACCGGCTCAAGGCGCCCGCGCGCATCGCCAAGGCGGCCAGGAACGCCAAGCTGGCCCCTGCCGGACGGCCCCGGGTGGTCGCCTGGCCCGGCTCGCGCGGCCGAGATGTGGCCTCCCCGGGGGCGGCGACTTCCCCCGCCGCCCCCGGGGCCGGCCTCGCCCGAGGCGACGACCAGTCCGGCTGGACGGCCGGCGACCCGTTCCCGCTCAAGCGCTACCTGGCCGAACCCTAAGCCGGTCCAATCTCAGGGGGGAAGCACATGCCGCAGACACGCGGCGGGAAGAGGCCGCCGCCACGCCGCCGGCCGCAGCGTCGCCCGCTGCGGCGGCGGCGCCGGCGGGTCAGCGGCCGCCGCCGGCTGCTCGCCCTGCTGATCCTGAGCATCCTGGCCTTCCTGGCCATCACCGGGCGGCTGGTCGTGCTCCAGGTGTTCGACGCCGGCTCCCTCGACCAGGCCGCCGCCCGCCAGCGCCTCACCGTGATCGACCTGCCGGCCACCCGGGGCCGCATCTTCGACCGCAACCTCGGTGACCTCGCCCTGTCGGTCCCGGCCCGGGCCATCTGGGCCGACCCCCGCCTGGTCAGGGACAGGAAGGCCACCGCCGCCCGGCTGTCCAGGCTCCTCGGCATCCCCAAGGCCGAGCTGGCCGGCCGCCTGGCCCTCAAGAGCCATTTCGTGTACCTGGCCCGCCGCATCCCCAAGCAGACCGGCGACCGCATCCAGCGCCTGCGCCTCCCCGGGGTGTTCGTCGAGGTCGACGTGGCCCGCCGCTACCCCTCGGGCGGCGTCGCCGCCCAGGTCCTCGGCTTTGTCGACGCCGAGGGCAACGGCGTGGCCGGCATCGAGCAGCAGTACGACGGGCTGCTGCGGGGCCACGAGGGCAAGATCCAGCTGGAACGGGACCCGCAGGGCCGGGCCATCCCCCAGGGCCGGCGCTCCCTGGAGCCGGCCGTGCCCGGCACCGACCTGGTCCTCACCATCGACCAGCAGCTCCAGTACGTGACCGAGCAGGCCCTGGCCCGGGCCGTCCGCGACCACAAGGCCAAGGCCGGCTCGGTGGTGGTCATGAGCCCCCGCACCGGCGAGGTCCTGGCCATGGCCAACGTGCCCAGCTTCGACCCCAACCGGATCGCCGGCACCAAGCCCGAGGCCCGCAAGAACCGGGCCATCGCGGACGTGTTCGAGCCCGGGTCGACCAACAAGACGATCACCGCCGCCGCCGCCCTCCAGCACGGCGTGGTCACGCCCAGGACCGAGACGATCGTCCCCGACAACCTCCCCCTGTGCCCGGAGAAGACCTTCCACGACTCCCACAGCCACGCCCCGGAGCTGATGACCTTCGCCGACATCGTGGCCAGGTCCTCCAACGTCGGCACCATCATGACCGCCCGGGACCTCGGCAAGGACAAGCTCTACCAGGCCGAGCTGGACTTCGGCTACGGGCGGCGCAGCGGGGTCGACCTGCCCGGCGAGTCGCCCGGGATCGTGCGGGCGGCCAAGGACTGGTACTGCACCGACCTCGGCACCAACGCCATCGGCCAGGGCGTGGCCGTGACCGTGCTCCAGATGGCCAGCGTCTACGCCACCGTGGCCAACCACGGCGTCCTGCGGGCCCCGACCCTGCTGCGGGGCACGGTCGACGCCCGCGGCCGGCTGGCCAAGGCCGACCGCAAGCCGGGTCGGCGGGTGCTGTCGGCCCGCACCGCCAAGACCCTGTCCAAGATCCTTGAGGGCGTGGTCGAGGAGGGCGGCACCGGCACCGCGGCCGCCATGGAGGAGTGGCGGGTGGCCGGCAAGACCGGCACCGCCCGCGTGCCCGACACCGTCCACGGCGGCTACCTGCCCGGCGCCTATGTCGGCAGCTTCATCGGCTTCGCCCCCGCGGAACGGCCCCAGGTGGTGGTGGCGGTGGTGATCGACCGGCCGACCCGCGGCTACTACGGCGGGTCGGTGGCGGCGCCGGTGTTCAAGGAGGTCGCCGCCACCGCCCTGCGGCGCCTCGGGGTGGTCCCGACCTTACCGGCCAAGGCGGTGCGCTGATGCTAGGCTTTCGCGGGCTGCCTCCCCGGCCAGGGAATGGCGGTCGCTAGCGGGCGCCGGCGTACCCGCCGCCGGCGGTCCGAGCCGACGACGCGGGCTCCGAAGGTCATGACCTTGACGTCCCGGCGCGTCCCCCTCGCACGTCTCGCTCCGGCCGTCCAGGGCCAGGTCCGCGGCGACGGCGGCATCACGGTCACCGACGTCGTCCTCGACACCCGAAAGGTCGTCCCCGGCGCGCTGTTCTGCTGTGTCCCCGGGGCAAGGGTGGACGGCCACGACCTGGCCGGCAAGGCCCTGGACGCCGGCGCGGCCGCCCTGGTGGTGCAGCGGCCCCTGGAGCTGGAGGCCCCCCAGCTGCTGGTCGGCCGGGTCCGGGACGCCCTGGCCCCCCTGGCCGCCGCCTTCTTCGACCACCCCTCGGACCGCCTCGACCTGGTCGGGGTGACCGGCACCAACGGCAAGACCACCACCACCTACATGCTGGAGGCGATCTTCCGGGCCGCCGGCCGCGTCCCCGGGGTCGTGGGCACGGTCGAGGTCCGCATGGGCGATGTCCACCGACCGGCCGTCCACACCACCCCCGAGGCCCCCGACCTCCAGCGGCTGCTGGCCGAGATGGCCGACGCCGGCGTGCAGGCGGCGGCCATGGAGGTGTCCAGCCACGGCCTGGCCCTGCACCGGGTCGACGGCACCCGCTTCAAGGCGGCCGTCTTCACCAACCTCACCCAGGACCATCTCGACTTCCACGCCGATCTGGAGGACTACTACCTGGCCAAGCGGCGGCTGTTCACCGATGCGTTCACCCCCCTGGGGGTGGTCAACCTCGACGACCCTCACGGGCGGCTGCTGGCCGGGACGGCCGAGGTGGCGGTGGTGACCACCGGCACCGCCGACGACGCCGACTGGCGGGCCACCGAGGTCGCCGCCTCCCTGGACGGGGCCAGCTTCCGGGTCGTCTCCCCGGCCGGTGACCGGCCGGTGCGGCTGCGGCTGGCCGGCCATTTCAATGTCGCCAACGCCCTCGGGGCCCTGGCCGCGGCCGACGCCGTCGGGGTCGACCTGGACACCGCCGTGGCCGGGCTGGAGGCCCTGGCCGGGGTGCCGGGCCGCTTCGAGCGGGTCGACGCCGGCCAGCCGTTCACCGTGCTGGTCGACTACGCCCACACCCCCGACTCGCTCGACAACCTGCTCCGGGCGGCCCGGGCGGTCACCGGCGGGCGGGTGATCGTGGTCTTCGGCTGCGGCGGGGACCGCGACCGGGCCAAGCGGCCGCTCATGGGGGAGATCGCCGGGCGGCTGGCCGACGTGGCCGTGGTCACCTCCGACAACCCCCGCTCCGAGGACCCCGGGGCGATCGTGGCCCAGGTGGCCGAGGGCGTGGCCCGGGCCACCGGGCCGGACGGGTTCCTGGTCGAGGTCGACCGGCGCGCCGCCATCCGGGCCGCCCTGGCCATGGCCGGGCCCGGCGACGCCGTCCTGGTCGCCGGCAAGGGCCACGAGCAGGGCCAGGAGTTCGCCGGCGGCCGCAAGGTCCCCTTCGACGACCGCCAGGTCGCCGCCGAGGAGCTCAAGGCGCTGCTGGGGGCCGCCCGGTGATCCCGTTCACCCTCAAGGAGGTCGCCGAGGCGACCGGGGGGCGGCTGGTCGACGCCGACCCCGACGCCGTCGTGGACGGGGTTGGGGTCGACTCCCGGGTGGTGCGGGCCGGGGAGCTGTTCGTGGCCCTGCCGGGCAGCCGCACCGACGGCAGCCTGTTCGCGGCCGCCGCCGCCCAGGCCGGGGCGGCCGCCACCCTGGCCCAGGAGGGCACGGTGTTCGCCGGCGCCCGGGTCGAGGTCCCCGACGCCCTGGCCGCCCTGGCCGCCCTGGGCACGGCCGTGCGGGACCGCTCGGCGGCGGCCGTGGTCGGGGTCACCGGGTCCAACGGCAAGACCACCACCAAGGACCTGCTCGCCGCCGCCCTGGCGACCCGACTGGCGACCGTGGCCAACCAGGCGTCGTTCAACAACGAGGTCGGCCTGCCCCTGACCCTGTGCCGGATCGAGCCCGCCACCCAGGCGGTGGTGGTCGAGATGGGCGCCCGCGGCCCCGGCCACATCGCCGCCCTGGCCCGCCTGGCCCGGCCGACGGTCGGGGTGGTCCTCAACGTCGGCGAGTCCCACCTGGGCATGTTCGGCTCCCGGGAGGCGATCGCCAAGGCCAAGGGCGAGCTGGTCGAGGCCCTCCCGGCCGACGGGGTGGCCGTCCTCAACGCCGACGACCCCCGGGTGGCGGCCATGGCCGGCCGGACCGTGGCCCGGGTGGTCCGCTTCGGCCAGGGCCCGGACGCCGACGTGGGGGCCGAGGAGGTCCGCCTGGGCGACGACGGCCGGGCCCGGTTCCGGCTCCGCACCCCGGCCGGGACGGCCCCGGTGACCCTGCCCGCCCCGGGCGAGCACCTGGTCGGCTGCGCCCTGGCCGCGGCCGCGGCCGCGGGCGTGCTCGGGATCGGGCCCGACGACCTCGCCGCCGGGCTGGAGGGGGCCGCCCTGTCGCCCATGCGCATGGAGCTCCGGCGCCGCCCCGACGGGCTGACCGTGGTCAACGACGCCTACAACGCCAACCCGTCCTCGATGGCCGCGGCCCTCAAGACCCTGGCCGCCCTGGGCCGCGAGGGCGGCCGGACCGTGGCCGTCCTCGGCGAGATGGCCGAGCTGGGCCCCGATGCCGCCGCCGAGCACGACCGCATCGGCCGCCTGGCCACCCGCCTGGGCATCGACCGGCTGGTCGGGGTGGGGGAGCCGGGCCGGGTGATGGTCAACGCCGCCCGCATGGAGGGCATGTGGCCCGAGGAGGCCGAGGCCGTCGCCGACCCCGACGCCGCCCTCGACCTGCTCGCCCCGGTCCTCGGCCCGGCCGACGTGGTCCTGGTCAAGGCCAGCCGGGTCGTCGCCCTCGACCGGGTCGCCGACGCCCTGCTCGCGCCGAGGAACCCCTAATTGGTCGGCATCCTCATCGCGGCCGCCGTTGCCCTGGCCCTCGGGCTGGTGGGGACCCCGCTGGCCATCCGGACCTTCCGGCGGCGCGGGCTGGGCCAGCTCATCCAGGTCGACCTGCCCGACGCCCACCAGACCAAGCGCGGCACCCCGACCATGGGCGGGGCGGTGATGATCCTCGGGGCGGTGGTCGGCTACCTGGCCGTCCACCTGCTCGGCCGCGACCGGGTCCCCTTCACCCCGGCCGGCACCCTGGTCGTGGTGACCATGGTCCTGCTCGGCGTCGTCGGCGGCGTCGACGACTACCTCAAGATCCGCAACCAGCGCAGCCTGGGGCTGACCAAGACGGCCAAGTTCGCCGGCCAGGCGCTCGCCGCCGTCGTCCTCGCGGTCGGCGCCTGGTACTGGGCCGACGCCTTCCGGGGCGTCTCCTTCATCCGCCCCATCGGCGGCACCGAGCTGCACCTGATCCTGTTCCTGGTCTGGGTGTTCCTGCTGGTGTCGGCCACCTCCAACGGGGTCAACCTGACCGACGGCATGGACGGGCTCGCCTCGGGCTCGACCGTGCTGGTGGTCAGCGCCTACGTGGTGATCGGGTTCTGGCAGTTCCGCCACCTGTGCGGCGCCCCCGCCGACACCCCCGGCTGCTACTCGTTCCCGGCCGGCGAGTCGCCCCAGGACCTGGCCATCGTGGCCGCGGCCATGATGGGGTCGACGGCGGGGTTCCTGTGGTGGAACGCTCCACCGGCCCGCATCTTCATGGGCGACACCGGCTCCCTGGCCCTCGGCGGCACCCTGGCCGCCCTGGCCCTGTTCACCAACACCCAGCTGCTGCTGGCCGTGCTCGGCGGGCTGTACGTGGTCGAGACCCTGTCGGTCATCCTCCAGGTCGCCTCGTTCCGGCTGTTCCAGCGGCGGGTGTTCAAGATGGCCCCCATCCACCTCCACTTCGAGCTCTCGGAATGGCCGGAGTTCACGGTGATCGTGCGCTTCTGGATCCTGGCCGGGCTGGCCGTGGCCTTCGGGCTGGGCCTGTTCTACGCGGAGTTTCTGGCCGCGGGAGGCACCGGTGGGTAGCCCCCTCGGCGCCCACGGGCCACCCGAGGCCTGGCCGCTGCGCTGTGCGCCCGGGTGGTTCGCCGGGCTGCCGGTGCTGGTGGCCGGGCTCGGCCGCTCCGGACGGGCCGCCGCCCGCCACCTCGCCGAGGCCGGGGCCGACGTGGTCGCCTGCGACGACGCCCCCGACCTGGACACCGGCGAGCTGGCCGCCTTCGGGGTCAAGACCCACCTCGGCCCGGCCGGCCCCGGCCTGCTCGAGGGCCGGGCCCTGCTGGTCGTCGCCCCCGGGCTGCCCGATGCCCACCCGCTCATCCAGGCCGCCCTGGCCGCCCGGATCCCCGTGTGGAGCGAGATCGAGCTGGCGGCCCGGGTCGCGACCATGCCCCTGGTCGGGGTCACCGGGACCAACGGCAAGACCACCACCACCGAGCTGACCGCGGCCATGCTGACCGCCTCGGGCATCCAGGCCGTGGCCGCCGGCAACGTCGGCCTGCCTCTGGTCGACGCCGTCCTCGACCGCCACCCGCCGGACGCGGTGGTGGTCGAGCTGTCCAGCTTCCAGCTCCGCTTCACCCAGAGCCTTCACCTGGACGCCGGGGCGTGGCTGAACTTCGCCGCCGACCACCTCGACTGGCATCCCGACCTGACCGCCTACGCCGACGCCAAGGCCAGGGTCTGGGCCAACCAGGGCCCCGACGACTGGTCGGTCTACGCCGCCGACGACCCGGTGGTGACGGCCCGGGCGGCCGAGTCCACCGGCACCCCGGTGCCGTTCACCACCGGGCGGGCCGCCCAAGGGGGGCTCGGCCTGGAGGCGGGGGTGGCTCTGTCCCGCGTCCCCGGCCACGAGGGCGGCCTGTGGCGGGCGGCCGCCCTGCGCCTGCCGGGACGGCACAACCTGGCCAACGCCATCGCCGCCTCCGGGGTGGCCATGGCCCTCGGCGCCCACCCGGCCGGCATGGCCAGGGCGGTGGCCGCGTTCCGGGCCGGGCCGCACCGGCTGGCGGCGGCGGGCGAGGTCCGCGGGGTGGCGTTCGTCAACGACTCCAAGGCCACCAACCCCCATGCCGCCGCCCGCGCCCTGGCCGCCTTCCCGCGGGTCGTGTGGATCGCCGGGGGCCGCAACAAGGGCCTGGACTTCGACGAGCTGGTCGCCGGGGCGCTGCGCCGGCTGGTCGGGGTGGTGCTGGTGGGGGAGGCGGCCGAGGAGCTGATGGACGCCCTCGGGCGGGGCGGCTACCCGGGCCCGGTGGTGCGGGCGGCCTCGGTCGGCGAGGCCGTCACCGTCGGGTTCGGCCTTGCCGACCCGGGGGACACCGTGCTGCTGGCCCCGGCCTGCGCCAGCCAGGACCAGTTCGCCGACTACGCCGAGCGGGGGGCCGCGTTCGAGGCCGCCGTGGAGCGGCTCGCGGCCCGCCACCGGGAGGGGTCCGGCCGGAGGGGTCTGGGGAACCCCGAAGGGGTGCCCCGGTCAATTTGGCCCTATCAGGACCCCCCGGTGGATCGGGGGGGTGGTGGGCATGGCGGTCCGTGACGGCGGGGGAGCCCGCCCCGCGGCCCGGCCGCTGCTCGGGGCCGGCTCGACCTACTGGCTGCTGCTCGCGGTGGCCTGCGCCCTGCTGGTCATCGGGCTGGTCATGGTGCTGTCCGCCTCCTCGGTGTTCGCCCTGGCCAAGCAGGGCGACTCTTACGCCTACTTCAAGCGCCAGCTCATGTGGGTGGTCGGTGGGGTGGTGGTGATGCTGGTGGTCAGCCGCATCGACTACCGCCGCTGGCGCCGGCTGGGCACCCCCCTGCTGGTCGTGGCCGTCGCCGGGCTGGTCTACGTGCTTGTCCACCCGGGCGCGGTGTCGGCCTACGGCTCGACCCGCTGGATCTCCATCGGCGGCGGCCTGACGGTCCAGCCGGCCGAGTTCGCCAAGCTGTCGCTGCTGCTGTTCTCGGCCGACGTGCTCACCCGCAAGGCCCGGCTGCTCGGCGACGTCCGCCACCTGCTGGTGCCGGTCCTGCCCCTGACCATGCTCCTGGCCGCGCTGGTGATGCTCGAGCCCGACCTCGGCACCACCCTGCTGCTGTGCGCCATCGCCTTCGGGATGCTGTTCGTGGCCGGGACCCCGCTGCTGCTGCTGGGCGGGATCGGGTCGCTGGGGCTGGCCGCCGGCATGGGCCTGATCCTCAGCGCCCCCTACCGGCGGACCCGGTTCTTCTCCTTCATGGACCCGGCCGCCGACCCCCAGAACGGCGGCTACCAGTTCATCCAGGGGCGCCTGGCCCTGGGGTCGGGGGGGCTGCTCGGGGTCGGGCTGGGGGCCAGCCGCCAGAAGTGGTCGTACGTGCCCAACGCCCACACCGACTTCATCTTCGCCATCATCGGCGAGGAGCTGGGGCTGCTCGGCACCCTGTCGATCCTGCTGCTGTTCGTGGCCTTCGCCTACGCCGGGGTGCGGGTCGCCCAGCGCGCCCCCGACCCGTTCGGCCGCTACCTGGCCGGCGGGGTCACCATCTGGATCGTGGTCCAGGCCCTGGTCAACATCGGCGCCGTGGTCGGGGTGCTGCCGATCACCGGGGTGCCGCTGCCGCTGGTCTCCTTCGGCGGCTCGAGCATGCTGGTGCTGCTGGCCGCCACCGGCATGCTCCTGAACGTGGCCAAGAACGAGGTCTGGTCGGTCCGGGCCCCGGTGGTCGCGACCACCACCACGACCGCCGCCGACCGCCGCGGCCGCCGTACCGCCGGTCGCGCCCCCTCCCGCCCGGCCCGGGGCCGCCCCGCCGCCGTCACCACCACCCGCGGCGGCCCCCACCGTCAGACCCCGGCCCAGAAGGCCAAGGCGGACGCCGAACGCGCCCGCCGTCCCCCGAACCCACCCCCGTCCCCAGCCCCGAGGAAGCGGTCACGATGACGCACCCCGACCCAACCCCGGACCAGCCCACCCCGGTCCCAGACCCGGAGCCCCGGCAGGCGGCCACGTCGCAGGAGCTGGCGTCCGCCGGTCCGGAGGCCGACGCCACCGCGCCCGAGCCCGAGCCCGCCGCGCCCGCGCCGGCGCCCGGCCCGGAGGGCCTGCCGGCGCCCGAGGACCGGCCCGGCCTGTCGCTGCTGGTGGCGGCCGGGGGGACCGGCGGGCACGTGTTCCCCGGCCTGGCCCTGGCCCGCACCATCGTCCAGCACGACCCCAAGGCCACGGTCCGCTTCGCCGGCACGACCCGGGGCATCGAGACCCGGGCCGTGCCCGAGGCCGGGTTCGCCCTCGACCTGCTCCCGGTGCTGCCCCTGTCCCGCCGCCTCTCCAAGGAGGCCCTGCTGGCCCCGTTCGCGGCCGTCAACGGCACCTTCGCCGCCCGCCGCCTGCTGCGCCGGCACCGCTTCGACGTCGTCTGCGGCATGGGCGGCTACATCACCCTCCCGGTGGCCGTGGCCGCCCGCCTGGAGCACGTCCCGGTCGTCCTCCACGAGCAGAACGCCGTCCCCGGCATCGCCAACCGCCTGGCCGCCCGGGTGGCCAGGCGGATCGCGGTCGGCGTGGACGCGGCCGCCACCGCCTTCCCGCCCGACCGCACGGTGGTGGTCGGCAACCCGGTCCGCCCCGAGCTGGCCCGCCTCAACCGGTCCGCTCTCCACGCCGAGGCGGTCGCCGCCTTCGACCTCGACCCCGACCGCCGCACCCTGTTCGTGTTCGGGGGCAGCCAGGGCTCGCGCCGCATCAACCAGGCGGTGATCGCGGCCACCGCCTCCTGGCCCGACCCGGCCGCCGTCCAGGTCCTCCACGCCTGCGGCCGCCGTGACGAGGCCGACGTCCGGGCCGCCTGGGCCGAGGCCGATCCCGAGGCCCGCGGCCTGCTGGTCAGGATCGTCCCCTTCGTCGACCGCATGGACCTGGCCTATGCCGCCGCCGACCTGGCCCTGACCCGGGCCGGGGCGATCACCGTGGCCGAGCTGACCGCCGCCGGCGTGCCGGCCGTGATGATCCCCCTGCCCCATGCCACCGCCGACCACCAGGCGGCCAACGCCCACGCCGTCGCCGCCGCCGGCGGAGCCGTGGTCGTCACCGACGACGCCCTCGACGGCCCGGCCCTGGCCGCGGCCGCGGCCCCGCTGCTGGCCGACCCCGACCGCCTCGCCGCCATGGCCGAGGCCATGCTCGCCAAGGCCCACCCGGCCGCCGCCGAGGAGCTGGCCGCCCTGGTCGTCGAGGCCTCGGGCCGCGCCACCCGGGAGCAGTTCCTGGCCGAGGTGGCGGCGGCCGCCGCCCCCGTCGACCGGGAGGCCACCGGCTGGTTCGAGTCCGCCGCCGCCCCGGTCGGCGGCCCCACCGTGCAGCGGCGGGTCGACCGCCGCACCAAGCGGATGGAGGCCTACCCGCCGATCGACCGCAAGGCCCGATCCGCCGGCGGGGACCCCGGTGCAGCGAGCCCTGCCGCCGACGCCAGGAACGGCTCGCCGCCCGACCCCGGCAAGGACGCCGGACCATGAGCCGCGGCGGTGCGGGCACGCCTCACCCCGACCGCCCGGAGTCTGGGGCCCCTGCACGGGAGGGTAGCCGACAGCCGGGAAGGCTTGCTCCCGGTCATCCACAGCCCCTCGGCCCGGGCCCGAAGACCGTGCACCTGGTCGGGGTGGGCGGGGCCGGGATGAGCGGGCTGGCCCGGCTGCTGCTGGCCGCCGGGCACCGGGTCACCGGGTCCGACCGCGCCGAGTCGGCCACCCTCGAGGCCCTGCGGGCCCTCGGGGCCCAGGTGTGGGCGCCCCACGACGGCGCCCGGCTGGGCCGCCCCGACCTGGTGGCCGCCTCGACCGCCATCCGGGCGACCAACCCGGAGCTGGTCGCGGCCAGGATCCTGGACATCCCCGTGCTCGGCCGGGCCCGGCTGCTGGCCCTGCTCATGGCGGGCAGGACCGGGATCGCGGTCGCCGGCACCCACGGCAAGACCACCACCACCGGGATGGTCGTGGCCGTCCTGGAGGCGGCCGGTCTCGACCCGTCGTTCGCCGTCGGCGGTGACTTCAAGGCCACCGGCGTCAACGCCGCCGCCGGCGCCGGCCCCCACTTCGTCGCCGAGGCCGACGAGTCCGACGGCTCGTTCCTGGAGCTGTCGCCCACCGTGGCCGTGGTCACCAACGTCGAGGCCGACCATCTCGACCACTGGGGCGACCTGGCCTCGGTGGCCGCCGCCTTCCGCGCGTTCGTGGGCCGCCTGCCCGCCGACGGCACCGCCGTCCTCTGCGCCGACGACCCCGGCGCCCTCGCCCTGGCGTCCGCCGCCCCCTGTCCGGCGGTCACCTACGGGCTCGCCGCCGGCGCCCAGATCAGGGGCGACGACCTCGTCCTGGACGCGTGGAGCTCGAGGTTCACGGTGACCGCCGGCGACCGGTCCCTTGGCCGGATCACCCTGACCGTGCCCGGCCGCCACAACGTCCAGAACGCCCTGGGGGCGGTCGCGGCCGCGCTGGCCGTGGACGCCCCGTTCAGCGCCGCCCAGCGGGCCATGGACGGCTTCGCGGGCGCGGCCCCGCGGTTCCACCTCCGGGCCGAGGTCGGCGGGATCACGGTGATCGACGACTACGCCCACAACCCGCCCAAGGTGGCGGCCGCCCTGGCCGCGGCCCGGCTCGGCCCCTGGAAGCGGGTGGTGGCCGTGTTCCAGCCCCACCTGTACTCGCGGACCCGCCTGTTCGCGGCCGAGTTCGGCCGCGCCCTGGCCGCCGCCGACCTGGTGGTGGTGACCGACGTCTACGCCGCCCGGGAGGAGCCCGACCCCGGCGTCGACGGCGCCCTGGTCGCCGGCGCCGCCCGGAACGCCCGCCCCGACCTCGACTGCGTCTACGAACCCGACCGCGGCGCCCTCGCCACCCGGGTCGCCACCCTCGTCCAGCCCGGCGACCTCGTCCTCACCCTCGGCGCCGGCGACATCACCACCCTGGCCGACGAGCTCGTCCCCTTGCTGAGGGGCGGCCCATGACCCTCGACTGGCCGCCGATGCCGCCGCCGGCGGGCCCGGTCGACCGAACCCTGCTCGAGGCGGCCGCCACCGAGCTGGCCGCCCGCTGCCCCGGGCGGCTCGCCCGGGACCGGCCGCTGGCGCCGCTCACCACCTTCCGGCTCGGCGGGCCGGCGGCGGTGTTCCTCCGGGCCGAGAGCCTTGACGACCTGGCCGCCCTCGCCCAGGTGCTCCGGACCGCCCCGGTGCCGCTGCTGATCGTCGGCCGCGGCTCGAACATGCTGGTCGCCGACGCCGGCTGGCCCGGGATCGTCCTCCACCTCGGGGAGCGGTTCCGGCGGGTCGAGGTGGAGGGCAACGAGCTGGAGGCGGGGGCGGCCACGCCCCTGCCCAGCCTGGCGGCCCGGTCGGCCAGGGCGTCCCTCGGGGGGATCGCGTTCGCGGTGGCGATCCCGGGGACGGTCGGGGGCGGGGTGCGGATGAACGCCGGCGCCCACGGGGGGGAGCTGGCCGACCTGCTGGTCTGGGCCGACGTGTTCCACCTGACCGGCGACCAGGCCGGCACCGCGGTGCGGATGAAGCCGGACGAGCTCGGGTTCGGGTACCGGCGGTCGGCCCTGCCGGCCGGGGCGGTGGTGACCGGGGCGCGGTTCGCCCTGACGCCCGGGTCCGAGGCGGCGGTCCGGGCCGAGATCGACGAGGCCCGCCGCTGGCGGCGCGACAACCAGCCGGTGAACCAGCCCAACTGCGGCAGCGTGTTCGCCAACCCGCCCGAGATGGCCGCCGGCCGGGTGGTCGAGCTGCTCGGCATGAAGGGCGAGGCCCACGGCGGGGCCAGGGTCAGCGAGGTCCACGCCAACTTCATCGTCGCCGCCGGTGGCGCCACCGCGGCCGACGTGCTCGTCCTCATCCGCCGGGCCATGCGCCGGGCCCGCGACGAGCTCGGCGTCACCCTGCGCACCGAGGTCCAGCTCGTCGGCGACTTCGGCCCGGTCCCCCCGGCGGGGGAGGGGGCCCGGGAACCCGGCCGCGGCGACCCCGCGGGTCCGCCGAGCCGAGCGGGGGAGGGGACCCCGTGACCCAGCGGCCCAGCGCCGGTGGGCGCACGACCGGGGGCGCGTCCCCCAGGCGGCGGCCGCCCGCCGACCGGCGGATCGCCGAGCGGCGCAAGGCCATCATCGCCACCCGGGTGCGGCGCCGGCGGCGCATCCTCGGCTGGGCGCTGGTCGGGCTCGCCCTGGCCGCCGGGGTCGCCTACCTGATCCGCACCCCGCTGTTCGGCCTCAGCGCCGTGCGGGTCACCGGCACCCGGACCGTGCCCCAGGCCGAGGTCCTGGCGGTCAGCAAGGTCCACATCGGCGAGCCCTATCTGGGGATCGACCTGGCCGCCATCCGGGCCCGGGTGGCCGCCCTGCCCCGGGTCGCGGCCGTCGAGGTGACCCGCGACTACCCCTCCAGCCTCCGCATCGCCGTCACCGAGCGCCCGGCGGTGGCCAGCGTCTCCGGCGGCGCCCTCTTCTGGCTGGTCGCCGCCGACGGCACCGTGCTCGACTCGACCGCCACCCGCCCGCCCGAGCTGCCGTACGTGGCCAGCGTCCCCCTGCCGACCGGGCTGCGCCCCGGCAGCCGCCTGCCCCCGGGCAACGAGCTGGCCAACGCCCTCAGCGCCCTTGGCGGCATGGACCCCAAGCTGGAACGCGAGGTGACCGGCGTCGCCGCCCGCAGCCTCGACAGCCTGGAATTCACGCTCGAGGACGGAACCCACGTCCTGTACGGCCTCGCCGTCGATCAGCCGGCAAAGGACGCCGCCGTGCTCCTGGTGCGGCGGGCGCTCAAACGCGAGGGAAGGGAGGCGCAGCGGATCGACGTCCGCAACCCGTCGGCACCGACCGTCACGGCGACGCCGGCGAATAACAATGGGTGAAATTACACCAGGGTAGTTGACCAGGTCAGGGGCACCTTGTACCATCCCCGCCAGGTTGAGGTTGACGTAAATATTAACCTCAACTTGAGGCTCAACTTCCCCCGCTTCCCGGCCGTCGGTGCTGGGCGCTGAATACGAGAGTCCGTGAAACGGGCGAAGGAGGTTGGTTGGATGATGGCGGCGCCGCAGAACTACCTGGCCGTGATCAAGGTGGTCGGGATCGGCGGCGGTGGAGTCAACGCCGTCAACCGCATGATCGAGGCAAGCCTCAAAGGCGTGGAGTTCATCGCCGTGAACACCGACGCCCAGGCCCTGCTCGCCTCCGACGCCGACGTGAAGCTGGACGTGGGCCGCGAGCTGACCCGCGGCCTGGGCGCCGGCTCCAACCCCGACGTCGGCCGCCAGGCCGCCGAGGACCACGCCGAGGAGCTCGAGGAGGTCCTCAAGGGCGCCGACATGGTCTTCGTCACCGCCGGCGAGGGCGGCGGCACCGGCACCGGGGGCGCCCCGGTGGTGGCCCGGATCGCCAAGGCCCAGGGGGCGCTCACCATCGGCGTGGTCACCCGGCCGTTCGCCTTCGAGGGCAAGCGCCGCTCGGCCCAGGCCGACAAGGGCATCGACAGCCTCAAGCAGGAGGTCGACACCCTCATCATCATCCCCAACGACCGCCTGCTCCAGGTGGCCGAGCGCACCACCTCGATGCTGGACGCCTTCAAGCTGGCCGACCAGGTCCTGCTCCAGGGCGTCCAGGGCATCACCGACCTGATCACCATCCCCGGGCTGATCAACCTCGACTTCGCCGACGTGCGCGCCACCATGCGCGAGGCCGGCACCGCGCTCATGGGCATCGGCCAGGCCCGCGGCGAGGACCGGGCCGTGGCCGCGGCCAAGGAGGCCATCTCCTCGCCCCTGCTGGAGGCGTCGGTCGACGGGGCGCGTGGTGTGCTCCTCAACATCTCCGGCGGCTCCGACCTGGGCCTGTTCGAGGTCAACGAGGCCGCCGAGGTGATCGCCTCGGCCGCCCACCCCGACGCCAACATCATCTTCGGGGCGGTGATCGACGACGCCCTCGGGGACGAGGTCCGGGTCACGGTGATCGCGGCCGGGTTCGACCGCACCACCGAGCAGGCCAACGCCGATCCCGGCCGCGGGCTGGGCGCCACCGGGTCGTCCGAGGACGAGTCGGTCTGGCCGACCACGGGCGCGCGGCGGGCCAACGACAACCGGGTCTCGCGGCCGGCGGGGCCGGCCGCGGCCCCGGCCGAGCGGCGTGACCCCGAACGGCGGGAGCCGGAGCGCCGCGAGCCCGAGCGCCGCCCCCGCTACGACGGCGATGACGACGAGCTGGACATCCCCTCCTTCCTCAAGCGCTGACCAGCAGCCACCCGAGGAGCCGGGCGCGGCCGGGGCCGCGGGCCTTGTCTGGCGCCCGGGGCCGCCCGAGGCGGTGGGGCCCGACCCGGCCTGGCCGCCGGTGCTGGTGGCCGAGGACCTGCTCGGGGCCGGGGTCGTGGCCGCCTTCACCGGGCGGGTCGGCGGGTCCTCGGCGCCGCCGTTCGCCACCCTCAACCTCGGCCTGGCGGTCGGCGACGACCTGCGCCGGGTCCTGGCCAACCGCCGCCGGGTCGCCACCGTCCTCGGCCTGGCCGGCCATCCCTGGGCCCTGGCCCGCCAGGTCCACGGCGCCACCATCCTCCGGGTCGGCACCGGCCGGCCCGGGGCTGGGCGGCCCGCGGCCGGTCGCCCACAGGCCGACACCGTCGGGCGCGAGGTCGGGACGGCCGCGGCTCGGGGCCCCTGGGTCGAGGCCGGGGGGCTCGGGCAGGGGCCGCCCGAGGGGAAGGCGCCGCTGGGGGAGGCCGACGGGCTGGTCAGCTCCGAGGCCGGGGTGGTGCTGGCCGTGCTGACCGCCGACTGCGCGCCGGTGCTGCTCGCCGACCCCGAGGCCGGGGTGATCGGGGCCGTGCACGCCGGGTGGCGGGGGCTGGCCGCCGGGGTGGTCGAGGGCGGAGTCGCGGCCATGGCCGCCCTCGGCGCCGATCCGGCGGCGGTCGTCGGGCTGGTCGGGCCGGCCGTGGGCGGCTGCTGCTACGAGGTCGGCGCCGACGTGCGCGAGGCCGTCGGCGACCGCTACCCGGCCGCGCTGGCCACCACCAGGGACGGCCGCCCGGCCCTCGACCCGGCCGCCGGGGCCGTCCAGGCCCTGGAGCGGGCCGGGGTCGGCCAGGTCCGGGTGGCCGGGGAGTGCACCGTCGACCTGGCCGGAAGGCACTTCTCCCACCGCCGCGACCACGGCCGCACCGGCCGCCAGGCCGGCCTCATCGCCCTGGTCCCCTCCGGCACAGGGGGCGGCCGGTGAACCGGAGCCCCAACAGGGCCGGCCCCATCGCCCTGGTCCCCTCCGGCACAGGGGGCGGCCGGTGACCGCGGCCGTCGACCCGGCCGTGGTCGCGGGCAATGTGGCCGCGGTGCGTGGGCGGGTGGCGGCGGCGGCCGAACGGGCCGGGCGCGACCCGGGGGAGGTGACCCTGGTGGCGGTGGCCAAGCTGTTCCCGCCGGACGCGGTGCGGGCGGTGGTCGCGGCCGGGGTCGCCGACGTGGGCGAGAACTACGCCAGGGACCTCGAGCGCAAGGCGGCCGAGGTGCCGGGGGTCCGCTGGCACTTCGTCGGCCGGCTCCAGCGGAACAAGGCCGGGGTGCTGGTGGCGGCGGGGGCCCTGGTGCACTCGCTCGACTCCCTGGCCGGCGCCCGGGCCCTTGGGCGGCGGGCGCTGGCCGCCGGGACCACGGCCCGGGCCCTGGTCCAGGTCGAGGTCGACGACCGCGAGGCCGCCCATGGGGTCCGCCCGGCCGACCTGGAGGGGTTCCTGGCGGCCTGCCGGAGCGTGGACGGGCTCGAGGTCGAGGGCCTGATGGTCATGCCCGCCCCGGCCGACGACCCCGAGGCGACCCGGCCGGCCTTCCGGCGCGCCGCCGACCTGGCCGCCCGTTCCGGGCTGGCCCGGCTGTCCATGGGCATGACGGCCGACTTCGAGGTGGCGGTCGAGGAGGGCGCCACCCTCATCCGGGTCGGCACCGCCCTCTTCGGCCCCCGCCCCGCCCGCCGTCCGGGGACGGCCGGGACGGCCCCGGCGCCCGACCCCGCCGCGGCCCCGGGGCCGGACCCGGCTGCCCGCCGGAGCGGCCGATGAGACTGTCACTCGTGACCCATACGATTCGGTCAGGAACGCCGATCCCGACTTCTGAAAACGGACAAAGAGACGTTCCCGGCGGGTGCGCCGTGACTTCTGTGGCGATGATCGCCATAGTGTTCCCGGCGCCGCCCAAGGCGGACGTCCTCAGGTGCTTGGACAGTTGTCGACATGGTGAAAGGTAGGTGACGTAGGTGGCTGGGGCGTTCAAGAAAAGCCTTGTGTGGTTGGGGCTGGTCGAACCTGAGGACGACGAGGAGCTGGCCGACGTGGCCGAGGCGGCCGGGCGAGCACCGGCCGACCGGGCTCCCATCCGCCGGGTGCGCGACGACGACGTCTACGGACGCCGTCAGCAGGGGGGGCGCCTGGAGGAGCCGACCGAGGCGGTGATCCACCCGATCCCGTCCGCGGCCACCGGCAAGGTCCACCTGATCGAGCCGTCCGGCTTCAACGATGCCGAGGAGATCGGCGAGAAGTTCAAGGCCGACATCCCCGTGATCGTCAACCTCCAGGCCATGGAGGCCGACACCGCCAAGCGTCTGATCGACTTCGCCGCCGGGCTCACGTTCGGGCTCGACGGGCGCATCCAGCGGGTCGCCGACAAGGTCTTCCTACTCACCCCTCGGAACGTCGAGGTCTCGGCCGAGGAGCGGCGGCGGCTCCAGGAGCGGGGCTTCTTCAACCAGGCATGAC
>Ga0307406_10000640_pt1 | contig 19909 bp, 16 predicted proteins | sample 322Cmetagenome_3_FD_203706 | JGI IMG/M metagenome (GOLD analysis project Ga0307406, IMG submission 203706) | Maize rhizosphere microbial communities from greenhouse at UC Davis, California, United States - 322HYB-C-2 | ecosystem: Host-associated > Plants > Roots > Rhizosphere > Soil | place...
GGACGAGTCCGCGCGATCTACATCCGGGACATCGATCCAGAAACCGACTCACTGCTGGACACGGCAGTCCATCGCGCGGTGGAGCGGGCCGCCGCCGTGAAGGTGCCGATGGTGCTGGCGCGCGATAGCCTGATGATCGCGGAGCATGCCAGCCGGAGCGGCCTGATGCCGCCGGCTCCGATGTCCGCGGTCATTCGCGAGATCGAAGCGGATCGTCAGCGTCCCGGCACGGGTGAGGAGGCCATGCAGCAGGCGCTTCAGTCCGTGCTGGGCGGGGACAATGAAATTTGAGCGGAGCGCAGCGGATTGCTGCGTCACGTGATGCCAAATGGATGCCCGCCAGTCCGTGGAGGTGAGGGGAAGGGATGATGCCATCATCCCCACCACCACGGTGTCTGATACCTCAGATGACGGCGCTTAGAGGTTTCCTTTCAGCGCGGCGAACTGGCTCTTCATCTTTGCCAGCTCCTTTTCTGCCTTGGTGATCTGGCCGTGCAGCGATTGCAGCTCCGCAAGCTTTTTGGCGACCGGTCCGCCGGAGTAGCTGGCAGCAGGTGCTTCGCCATTGGCCGTCACTCCGCTGCGGATCCACGAAGCGATCGTCAGCGGCGAGAGCTTGAATTTCTTCGTGGCGGCCATCTGGCCCCCGCGACCTTTTTCGGCATTTACTTTGTCCACGAAGGCCAAGACCTCGGCCTTTTCCTTGGTGGTGTAACGCCGACCTTTCGATGCATTGACTTTGGATGTGCTCATGACGCCGTTCGCCTAACAAGTGGAGCGCGGTGGTGCAAGCGGAGGGGCTGTCTTTCTGACGTGATCGCGTGATTCACGGAGGTCGGAAAATCGGACATGATCCGCGCGTTCGGCAAGTTTCACCCTCCTCCCAGGAACCTCCCCGACATGAACACCTCGACTTCCCTCTTTGTGGTTTCCGCCATTGGCCCGGACAACCGCGCCCGGATCTTCGGCACCTGCACGTCCGAAGATGAAGCTGACCACATGATCGCCCAGCTCGCGGCCAAGCTGCTCCTCTATCGCCACTGGCAATGGACGCCATGGCAGTCGGGTGTCTGATGGGCCACTTGCGGTGCGTTCCTCCGTGGAGAGGTCAGCTTCTCCTGTTGCGCTTGGATCGTGGTGCGTGACACTGGTCGTTGGCAAACCCCGTCATCATGCCGCGCCTCTACGACCACATCGATCTCCGGGTGCCATCGCTCCGGAACGCAACGCCATTTTACGAGGCCGTAATCCCTGCCCTCGGATTCACTCGCCGGGTGGATGTGGAAGATTGGCTGCAATACGAGAACTCCAGTGAATCAGCTGGCGCTTTCTTTGGCGTAACCGAGTCACCGGAGCACGTCGCAAACGAGAACCGCATTGCCTTCTGGGCGGAAAGCGAAGGTGAGGTCGATCGCCTTGCCGAGATTGCTATCCGTGCCGGCGCCAGGAACGTCGAAGGTCCGATGCTCTACGAAGCCGGTTACTACGCGGTCTTCTTCGAGGATCCGTGCGGCAACCGTTTCGAGGTCTGCCACCGGCAGGAGGGTTGATTGGCTACCGCCACCTCGCGGTCAGCTTCTCCCGAAATTTTTCGGGGAAGCGCTCGTCCATGAGGATCAGGTTGGCTTGCTCAAATCGGGTCCGGATGGCGGCGCGCAGCAACTTGAGCGCGTCTTCCTCGCGCCCGCGATTGCACGCCTCTGCGGCCAGGGCTTGAAAAGCGTGAGCGGCCTCGGTCCGGTCTGCTTCATTTCCATCCAGCAGGGTCTTCGCTCCCTCCAATGCTTCGCGCCAGCGCCCGAGCCCCGTCGCCGCGCGGACGAAGATTCTCCGCGCGGCGGAGACCGAGCGTAAGTCATCGGGCAAGCTTTCCACCACGGCGATTGCCTCGCGGTACATTCCAAGGTCGAGCAGGTCAGCTGCCTGGCTGATGCTCGCCTTGGTCTCTTCCGAAAATACGTGCATGATCGGGGGATCGCGTTAATGGCCTGGTTGGATGCGGGTGATCTTGGTTCCTTTGAAGCTGAGGCCGGCCATCAGGCCCTTCTGATTGAAGACGTAGGCATAGACACCGCTATCCACGGTGCGCGAGGTAACGGTGGCGGCGATGCCGCGGTCCACGACCACCAGGCTGGGGCTGCTACCGACTTCCCAACCGGCGGCGCGGTTGAGGTGCGCCACCTCCGAAGAATTCATGAGAAAGAGCACATATCCGTATTTCTGGACGCCCGCCTGCAAACCGTACGAAGCACCTGCACTCTGGTAGTATCCTTTCACTCCGCCATCGCGGCCAAAGAGGACTCCGTTGCCGGCTTCAGCGCCGACTACTAGGCCGCCCTTGGTGATGTGTGGAAAGACGAGGATACCGGCGGCCGAGCGGCCGAGCTTGCGAGCTCCCGGGTCGCGGTCGTAAAGATCTTGCAGGGCGGTGCGGGCGTCCCCCGAGATCTCTCCGCTGCTTGCTTGGGCCGCGTTCGCGCGGGTGAGGGGCTCATGCGCGCATTGTGTAAGGAAGCTGGGTGCTACCAGAGCCAGGGCCACGCGGCAAAAAATCGGAATCGAGGTGTTCATGGGATTGAATCAAGTTGAAGAGCCGGGCGTCGCGCCTCCGCGAGGTCGCCACTTCGACGTATGGCGCGACGCCGGTCGTCAGCCTTCTATCAGGTGATGTGCCAGTGGCTTGCGGGTAGAAATCCTGGCCGTGTAAGAGTGATGTAAGGTATTTAAGGAAAGTGGGTTATGGGTTGGTGGGTGGCGGGTGTGAAAACAAACTCTGCTCTTCTCTCCGGTGGATGCGTGTGCAAGCTGCATGCATTCGGATCTAACAAATGCACTTTGAGCCGCCTCTGAAACCCCGGCTCAATTCCGTAGTCATTAACCTTCTGGGACCGGTTCCCGATCCAAGGCCGCCTTGCCGCTGCCATCCATCAGGAAAGGTACAGACTCATGAGCGTGGGCGATCCTCCATTGATCGCCACATCGCTTGAGACCGAGAGTAAGACGAAACCAGAGGTCAGTCCGCTCACCATCGGTCTTCATGCCGATGAGGTGATTGAGGGCGTGGCACCATGCGATGTCACCGCCGGACGAGATCTTGAGGGCCCTGACCTCATAGCTGAGGGAACCATCGAAGGTGGCGAACCACCCGGCCAAGTTTTCCCTGAGGGGCTCATCTGCCTGCAAAGGAGGTGCCAGATAGAAGCCCACCGGCTCCTCGACGAAGCACGTCGCCACCGCATCCACGTCCTTGTTCCGGATTCCTTCCGCCCACGCTTCTACCACGGCTGCGATTTCGCTCTCGCGCACGGAGTCGGCCGTATCGCTGCCGAAATACACTTCCACATGGCGGATCTTGCCCGCCTCGATGGTGAAGGTCTCGATGTTCCGGAAGGTGGATCCGTTTGTCGTCACCGCCTCGTAACGCACGAAAGCTTCCTCATCATCCGCCAGGAGTTTCTCGATCCGGAATTCCTTTGCCTGCTGATTGAAAGGCCAACATCGCTCGAAGTAGCGGTCCCGGTCAATGCGATCATCCACCGGACTGCTAAAGGTGAAATCGTCAGCCAGCAAGTTCTCCAGGGCCGTCCGGTCCTTCTTCTCATAGGCCGCCAAATAGGCGGCGATCAGCACGCGATAGAGGTCCACTTGTTGGAACCTCGCACCATTCGTTGGAAAGATCCACCAAGCATGTCGTTCCACCGCGCGAACTTGAAATGTCCGGCGAGAGGGGTTATCGATTCAAGTATCTCAAGATGGTGTGTTCCAGATGAACTGGCTACTGATCGCTTCCCTCTTGGCCCTGACGTTCGTCTCGTGCAACGCGAACAACGTCGGCGACCGACGTGCCTTGCGCATGGCCTGGATTTGGTTCTCGGCGATTCCCTTCAGCCATTTTGTGATGGCATTGTTCCGCGCGGGTAATTTCCGGAATCCGCACGATCTCACGCTGGTTGAAATCTGGTCGGACGGTCTTGCGTGGCTCTTTCTTGGGTTGAGCATCTTCTGGCTCGGCCAAGCGTTCCGGAGAAGTTCTCATTCATGATTTCCTAGGTATTTCACCTAGGCCAGAGTTAGGGTTAACAACGAGCGACAAAGCCTGTTAAGGAAGTTTATTTTCCATCGCCTCCGGGATCGACGATGCTGTCGGTGCGGAACCCAAGGTTTCATTATCTCGCTTGCCCTGCTTTTGTGGCCAACGAACTTCCAGAATATTTTTGCGATCTCCCCGAGTGGGCGAAGAGGGCAGTGATGGGTCACCTCACGAAAGAGTTTCCCGGAGCGAATCCGGAACAGGTCAGGAGGGCTCTGAACCAAGCCGCCAAAGCAACGGGAGCCACGTGTAACCTCGCCGCTTGCCTTGCTTCAGCAAGCATGCTGTTGCGTGAGGCGGGAGCTGTGGAAGCTCGCGAGCCTCACGACAGAACAGCGGTGCTTCTAGGAGCCGCTACTTGACCCGCACGACTAGCACGCGGCGGTCAAGCGTGAGTTCGGCTTCGTTGCCGTTGGGATGGTTCGGATACTTTTCGCCAAAACCGTGGGCACCGATCACCGAGAGGGGAACCCCATAGCGTTGGGTTAGTTCGTCATAGACGCGGCGGGCGCGAGCGGCGGAGAGCTGTAAGTTGAACTCATCCGTGCCCTCGACACTGGTGTGCCCCTCGACGTCGAAGCCTGCCTCGGGGCTGGTCTTGATCACCTCGAGGATGGCCTTGGCGGTTTCCTCCAATGCGACGCGCGATTCGGAGTCGAGCAGTTCCGCAGTCTCCCTTTCGAAGAGGACGGGGATGGTGACGTAGGGAAGTTCGCGGCCTTCCACGATGACGACGTTACGCTCCACATTATAGACGCGAGGCGGCGGTGCCGGATCCTCTACGATGCGGGTCTCGGTGGTTTCGACACGGACTGGGGGCACTACGACGGCGGGTTTCTCCTGGACCTCAATGATCTTCGGGGGAGTCGCCAGTTGACGCCGGACAAGTCCGGGATCGAGCGGGTGGGGAGCGGGAGCGAAGGTGCCCGGGTGATCGCGCTCCACCACGATTGGCGGCTTGGCAGGGACGACTTTTTCTTCGACGACCACGGGTGGCGGCTCCGGCACGACCCGCTCTTCCACGACGACGCGTGGTTCTTGAGCGGCTGCATGAGCAATGAGAGCGAGTGCGATCGGGTGATAAAGTTTCATGGGATAGGAATGTTCTGGGTTGTCTGAAAAGACGACGAACACTCCTCGCAGCCTACGTGCCCACTGCTTCGCCGGGTTCATCGCGTAGCGTGCCGGGTAGCCCTTATTGCGTGGCCGGAATTAGGGATCATGGCGGCAAATGCGACTTCTGCCGCCAGTCTCTGAGGCAGATTATAAAGGTGAGGATTGATGTGCTTCCGGCCAGCGTGGGCAATCTGCATGGGCCGCTGCCACCACTTTGCACGATGAGAGAGGCGAAGAGCGGTGCATCTGGTCTCGCGTGGAGAGGCGTTATGGGGTAGGGTGGAATTCCGCACTCACCGATGCCCCGGCTCCGAATCCATACGAAGTGTGTGACCGAACCCATCGAGAAGGAGCACGATGGGTTGCGGCTGACAGTGACCCGCTATTTGCCGCGCGGAGTGCGGCGCACTCGTTATGACGCCTGGTTGCCGAACTTGGCGCCCAGCGAGGCGCTGCTGCAAAGCTTTCGAGCGGGTAAAACGTCGTGGTCTCAATTCGCCAAGGCCTACCAAGCGGAACTGTTCGAGTCCGCTACCGTGGACGCGGACAATCCCCGCATCAAGAACCACGGCCAGAAGTTCACGCTACGGCTGATCAAGGAACTGGCGACCCGCCAGCCCGTGACCTTGTTGTGTTCCTGTGCGCCCGAGGAAAAGCACTGCCACCGGCATGTGCTGAAGAAGCTCTTGGCCTCCTCCAAGGTGTGAATTGGGGCGGTCGACTTAGAAAAGCCCGAGCAGCTTTAGGATGATGACGATGACGACCACCACGCCGATGATGTAGAAGATGCTATTCATGGTAGCAGTCCACTCGCAAGGGGTGTGCCAGATGCGGGCGGAGGAAGGGTCCGCCTGCTCACGATTCACACGCGAGACGCCTGCGAAGGAACCCTGGAGCCGGCTACCAGACTCGAACTGGTGACCTGATGATTACAAATCAACTGCTCTACCAACTGAGCTAAGCCGGCGGCACCGAGGGTGTGGGTCGACGCCCCTGGGCGCGCCGACGCGGGCGATGTAGCGTGCATTCCGACCGCGGGCAAAGCCGAAATTTCGACTTCCGCGAAACTAATGCCAATTCCCCCTTTTCGGGGAAACCGGTGATTCGTGGCAGACGCCGGTGCGGCAAGCTGACAGCGTGGCAAAAATCCATTGCCCATGATGCACTCTACGCAGCGTGCCCTCGCTTGTCTTATCTTGATCTCATGCTCCTGCCTTCAGGCTCAGGAGCGCAGTCCGGTGGTTGCGTCCAAGGACGCGCCGGTGAAGGCGGAGAAGCAGTCGGATGGCCGCTGGTTCATCGATTTCGGCCAGGCCGCCTTTGGAAACGTGGAGATCACTTCGCCGGATGCGAAGGCCGGCACCAAGGTGAGCGTGCACATGGGGGAGGCATTGGCCGGTCCTGCCACCGTGAATCGCAAGCCGGGTGGCACGGTGCGTTACCAAGGCGGCGAGGTGACGCTGAAAGCTCGCACGCCGGCGAGTCCGGACTTTTCGTGGAAGCCGCCGGGCTGGATGAAGGAGGGATTTCTCTCCCTTCCAAAAGGTACACCGGAGATGATGCCTTTCCGCTATGTGGAGATCGAAGGCGCGCCGCCGTCGTTCTCCGGCGACCAGATCCGCCGAGTCTCGTGGTCGGTGCCCTTCGACGACAGTGCCTCCGCATTCCAGTCCTCCGATCCGCATCTCGATGCGGTCTGGGCCCTGTGCAAGCACAGCATCAAGGCCACCACATTCTTGGGGCTCTATGTCGATGGTGACCGCGAGCGGAAGCCCTACGAAGCGGACGTGCTCATCAATCAGCTCGGCCATTACTGCCTGGATGCCCGCTACGATACCGCACGGCTGACCCATGAGTATTTGTTAGAGAAGCCGACCTGGCCGACCGAGTGGAGGCTGCAGTCGGTGATCCTCGGGTGGCACGATTTCCTGTGGTCGGGTGACGACCGCTCATTGAAAAAGCATTACGCGACGCTGAAAGGCCGCGCGATGATCGAGCGCCGGACTGCCGACGGATTGTTCGAAGGCTGGAACAAGGGGGACATCACCGACATCGTCGATTGGCCTGTTCCCGAGCGCGACGGCTACGACATGAAGCCCGCGGTGAAGACCGTGGTCACTGCCTTCCACTACCGGGCACTGGTTTTGTTAGAAAAGATTGCGACCCATCTGGACAAGAGTGCGGATGCCAAGGAATTCGCCGCGATGGCGGAGGCGACGCGCAAGACGGTGAATGAGAAGCTCTGGGACGAAAGCCGCGGCTGCTATGTCGACGGGCTCGATCCAAAATCCGGTGAACGTAGTAGTCATGCCTCCGCCCATGCGAATTTCTTTCCGCTGGCGCTCGGTTTGGTGCCCGAGGATCGCATCGCCCGCGTCGTGGCCTTTCTGAAGCCGAAGGGCATGGCGTGCAGTGTCTATGGCTCGCAATTCCTGCTGGACGGTCTCTATGAAGCAGGGGAAGGGGAGCAGGCGCTCGCGTTGCTGACCTCGAATGACCTCCGCTCGTGGCGGAACATGAGCGAGAAGGTCGGGTCGACCATCACGCTCGAGGCGTGGGATCCGTCACTGAAGCCGAATCTCGACTGGAACCACGCGTGGGGCGCGGCTCCGGCAAATATCATTCCGCGTGGGCTCATGGGCATCGAGCCGCTGGAGCCGGGCTTCAAGCGCTTCCGAGTTCGTCCGCAGACCGCGGGGCTGGAGCAGTCGAAGCTGAAGCTGCCGACGCCAAAGGGCCCGGTCCTGCTGGAACTCAAGGGCAAGGATGCGTCGTCATGGTCCGCCAAGCTGACCGTCCCGGTGGGCACTGCGGCGGAGTTTCATCTTCCGCATGCAGGGGAGCCGGTGGCTTCCCTGGCGGGGAAACCGGCCACGCCGCGAGTGCTGCGCGAGGAGAAGGGGCGAAAGGTCATGGGGCTCGGCCCGGGCAGCTGGGAGATCTCGCTGAAATAACGAAGCGTCCGCTTCATAGAGGGCGGGCTCGCAAGCACGCTGACTTCCTGATAGACCGGCTTCGTGATGCTCCGTTCGCTGCTTGCCCCCGTTCTGGCGGTTCCCGCCTTGACGGCGGAGCTTGCGCCGAACGTGGCCGATGATCACACGCTTCATCTTTGGCACTTGGACGAGGGTAAGGCTCCATTTGCCGACCACGGAGGATCGCAGCAGTTGTTGGAGGGCTTGCTTAACGGAGCATCCGCGGGACATCCGTCATTGCCGGGATTGAGCTCGGCGATTTCCTTCAATGCCAACGCCGGTGGCAAGCCGGGCATGCCCGATCTGCGCGGTGCGATCTTGCTCGCCCAGCCGCAACTTTCCAGCGGCTCGCAGGATAATGTGGCACGCAGCTTCCACTACTTCGGAGCTGGCGGAGCGTTCACCTATGAGGCGGTGGTGAAGTTCGACGTCCTTCCCAAGGATGCGGGTGTCGTCGCTTGCGGGCTAATCTCGATGGATGGCGATGGCGGCGATCGGATCTTCAATTTCCGGATCGAGAAGGAGGGCTTTCTTTCGTTCATTCCTCTGCCTCACGGCGGAGCCGGTGGTCTTGCGCTGGCGACGATTCCAACCAGCGGGCCACACGCGATCGATACCATCCACTGGTTCCACGCCGCGGTCTCGTATGATGGCAACGCGGGCGTGGCCAACAACCTGAAGCTTTATTGGACCAGGATCGGACCCGGCCTAACGGAAGCCAATCGCATTGGCAGCGGCACCTTGTCGTCCGGCTTCTCAGGGGCGGGCGGCGATTTCGCCATTGGCAATGAAGCGCGGACTTTTGGCGGCAATGCCGAAGCTGAGCCGTTTCCCGGATTGATCGATGAAATCCGCATCAGTGGCGTGGCTCGTCATCCCAGTGATTACTTTTTCGTAGCGCCAGAAAGCCGCCTCAGCCCCGAGCAGGCGATCGCGCAAAAGACCAATGCGGCGCGGCCTCCTAACTCCCGGCTGCGCTTGCAGAATGTCTTCGTCGATGCCTTGCCCGAGACGCTTCCATCGGCTGGGGCCACACTCAGACTGAACCCCGGCCTGCATCGCCTCGACTTTGACTTCGGCTTCGGACCGGACAATCCCGGTGGAGCGATCAAGCTGCGTAGTCAGTTGGAAGGCATCGATGATCGCTGGCAGGAAACGGAGCGGGGTATGGGCCTGGTCTGCCAAGCGATCGACCGCGACGGCCGGGTGATTTCGCAGACCCGCTTCCCCTTCATCGGCACGAGCAATGGCTGGGAGAACGCCTTGGAGGACTCCACGATGACCCGCCGGGCGGAACCGGTTTACATTCCGGCGGAGACCACAGAACTGCGGCTTTCCCTGAATTCCGGGTCGCCCGATACCACCGGCTTCGTGACCGTGGATCGTATCGTGCTGGCTGTACCGGGAAGGCCGGGGACATCCCTGTGGAAGAACGGCAGCATTGCGACCAGCGGTGTCACACCACGCGCAGCGGGAGTGCCGGAAGGTTGGAAGCGGGACGGCAGTGACCCGGCCATTGCTCGCCTCATTTTCCGCCCCGGGGCGGTTCTCCTCGCGTTGGTTGATGGAGACCAGCAGCACCACGGCGAGTGGTCGTCATCGCAACCCATCTCGCCTGAGGGAGGCGGTGTCTTCGTTCTATCGTGGGAAGAGGCTTTCAACGTGAGCAGTGGCAGCCTCCATCGAGTCACCTATGTGAATGTTCCGCCGGGCGACTACACCTTCCGCGCCGTGGGTTTGGCGGGGGAGGGCATTCCACTCGGTGAAGGCGTCTCGCTGCCCATCGTGATCAAGCCGCCCTTCTGGCAGCGTCCTTGGTTCGGGCCTGTGCTTGCGGCGGGTTCGGTGGCTTTGATTGCCGCGGGTATCGTTGCCAGCTTGCGGCGCCGGACGAAGCGGCGTCTCGAGGCGCTTCACTTTCAGAACGCCCTCGAACAAGACCGGACCCGCATCGCCCGCGACTTGCATGACGATCTTGGGACGAGAGTCACCGTGATGAACATGACCGCGGCCCTGGCCAAGCGTGACCTCGACCTCGATCCTCCGAAGGCTCACCGCCACCTCGACAAGATGACGGAGGCAGCCCGGGAAATGGTGGTCGCCTTGGACGATCTCGTCTGGGCTGTCGATCCCGCGCATGACACGCTCGATCACCTGGCGTCCCACCTGACGAGGTTGGCGGAGGAGATGTTCCGTGACTCGCCGGTGCGTTGCCGGTTGGACATTCCCGCCGTGCTGCCGGCCCGACCACTGGGCGCGGAATTCCGCCATCATCTGGCGCTGGCGGTGAAGGAATCCCTGCACAATGTGCTGCAGCACGCAGGCCCCTGCGAAGTCTTCCTTTCGTTCGAATACGATGGTGAGAGAATCACCGTGACGATTCGTGATACCGGCCGTGGTTTCGATCCCAAGGCTCATGGCAATGGCCACGGCCTGTCGAACACTCCGGCCCGAGTTCGCGAGATCGGCGGCAGCTACGCGATTGACTCGTCACGCGGCAGAGGCACGTGTATCGTCATCATCTGCCGGCTTCCACAAACCCCGACCTGACTCATGCCCACCGATCTTCACACCGTCGCTCTCGTCGAAGACGATGAATTGCTGCGGGAAACCGTGGCCGAGATCCTCGCTGCCTCCCCGAGGTGGAATCTGACCGGCATCCATGCGGATGCCGAAGCCGCGCTCGAGGGAATGAAGACTGCCTGTCCGGAAGTGGTGCTGATGGACATCCAGCTTCCGGGGATGTCCGGCATCGAATGCGTGGCCAAGCTCAAGGAGCTCCACCCGGAAGCGCAGGTCATGATGGTCACGGTCTACGACAACAACGACCGCATCTTCAATGCGCTTGCCGCCGGGGCATCGGGGTACCTCCTCAAGCGCGATGTCCCGACCAGGCTGCTAGAAGCGCTCGATGACCTGCTTCTTGGCGGATCGCCGATGTCTGGAGCGATCGCCCGCAAGGTAGTGCAGCACTTCCAAGCAACGCCGCCCTCGAAGAATGAGGACCACAATCTGACTCCTCGCGAGAAACAGATCCTGGAACTGCTCGTGAAGGGCGGTCTCTACAAGGAAATCGCCTGGGACTTGGGCATCGGCGTGGAGACCGTGCGCACCCACCTGCACAATATCTATGGCAAGCTCCATGTCCGGACGCGGACGGAGGCAGTGGTGAAGTACCTCGGCAAGGCAACCTGATCACTCCGCCACGATGCGGAGCTGGAGTTCGATGAGATCATTCACCAGATGGCCGCCGAGATGTTGGAACCACTTGCCGGAGCCGTACAGGACATTCCACAGCGTGCGGTCGAAGGAAAGCGTGGCCTGGGCCGCGGGCTTGCCTTGATCCGTGATGCCAGCACTCGCGAGGAAGTCGATCGGTGCGGTGACGTCTTTCAGGGTGAGCTTGCCCGAGACGTGCAGATTGGGAGCGCCGGGGGTGCCGCCTTCGACAGGGGCGGCGCTGGTGATCTCGAAGCGGGCTTCCGGGAATAGGGCGGTGTCGAAAAAGTCGTGATCGCAGAGGTGCCGGATGAGCACGTCGTGCAGCGAGTCACCGGCGAGGTCGAGGCAGCTGATGCTGGTCATATCGATGACGAAGCTGCCACCGGCAAGCCGGCCATCGGTGATGATCAGCTCGCCCGCTTTCAAGGCGATGCGGCCGGTGTGGTGATTGAGTAGATTGCGGCCGGTCCATTGGATCCGGCTTTCATTGAGGTCGACGCGATATTTCCCGTCAAACAATGTAGGTGCTGGCGTTGCAGGGCTCTCCTCGACAGGCATTCCGGCGTCACGCCAGGCAGCGATTCCACCCTCCAGCTCATGCACCGCAGTGTATCCGAGACGCAGGAGTTTCTCCGCTGCCATGCGGCTCTCGATGCTGCCTTCTCCGGCACCGTAGAGGCAGACCGGTGTTGATAGATCCGGAGCAATGGCTGGCATTCGTTCAGTGAATGCGACCTCGAACACGCAGTTGTTCACGGCTCCGGGAAGCCGGCAGCATTGGTAATCCTCACTCAAGCGGACGTCGATCAGCACCGGCGGCCGGAGTCCTTTCAAGAGTTCGGCGAGGGTAGCCGGAGTGGTGAGGGCGATCTTCATTCCAACAGGGAATACCATGCTCTGCCGGAATGCAACGGGTGGATCGGAAATGCTACCTCCGGTTCGCCACGCGGAATTCCTTCGGCGTGATGCCGAGTCGCTGGCGGAAGAGGTTCACCAAGGCGCTCGCAGTGCGGAAGCCGGAACGCTCCGCCACTTCCTGGAGGGATAGGTCAGACGACGACAGCAGGCGCATCGCGAGATCGAAGTGGGCGCGCCAGATCTCCTCATGGAGCGTGCGGCCGATCAGCGTATTGAAGCGGCCTTCCAGAGAGCGCCGGGAAATGGTGGTGGCTGCCACGACGTCGCGAACCTTGATGGTCGTGTCGGCATGCTCGCGGATGAAGCGCAGTGCAGCCACCACGTCCGCATCATCGAATGCAAAGACATCGGTGGAGCGCCGCTCAATCACATGCGCCGGTGGGATGCGCACTGCTTCCTTCGGTCGCTCGCCGCCTTCCAGAACCCGGTCAAGCAAGGCAGCTGCCTCGTAGCCGCGTCGTTCGAAATCGACCTCCACGCTCGAAAGGGTGGGGGAGCAGAGTTCGCAGAGCTGCTTGTGATTGCCTGCACCAACGATGGCAATCTCCTCAGGCACCTTGAAGTCGGCTTTCCAGCATGCCTCCAAGACCATGGCACCCACGCGATCGAGCGCGGTGAAGACACCCAGCGGGCGCGGCAAGTTGGAGAGCTTGCCGATCAACTCCTCGTCGCCGTGTGCGGAGGTGAGGCTGATCATATTGACCTTCCAACCGGCTTCCTCGATCCGCTTGCGAAAGCCGCTTCCGCGATCCTCCGAGTAGCGGGTGCCGTCGCGGCGGCGGACGTAGGCGAAGTTGGTGAACCCGCGGTCGAGCAGGTGCTCGGCGGCCATCCTGCCGATCGCGCCGTCATCGCTCAGCACGCTCATGACATCCTCCCCGTTCAGCAGGCCGGCCACGTTCACCACCGGGATAGTCCTGCTCGCCGCGGCTTCATGGAAGCGCTGGTCGACCACGGTGCAGATGAGGGCGTCGCCATCCCACGTCTCGACTAGCTCCGCCAATTCGCGGCGCTCGCGGTCGAAAAACGCGACCCGCCAGTTTGGTTTTTGCTGCACGTAGCGGCTGATGCCGTCGAGAATCTTGCTGCCATAGCCGCTGAGCGGCTCGACCATGAGGCCGATGCGAAAGGAGGGTTTCACGAGCCGAGAATCGTGAGAACTTTTCTGTTGTAAATGCGTATTCATGAAATCCACTGCGGAGTTATGAAATCCCGGTGGTGAAACTCGTTTGATGTGGATGGGTAAATGGAATTAAGGAAATGCGCATAGAGAGGATCATCGGCTCGTTCATCAGTGGGGTGGTTGCCATCATGGCGCCCGCAGCCGCGGAAAACTCGAATCTGGCGGCTGGCGCTACAGTCACGGCGAGCAGCGCCCGCTCTTCTAACCCGGCAGCTCACGCGATCGACGGAGTGGTCGATGATGGCTCGCGCTGGCTCGCATCGGAGACTGATACGCAGCCGACTCTTGAGATCCGTTTCTCCAAGCCGGTATCGATTGGAGCAGTGGATGTCTATTCGGGTTGGGAGGACCAGCCGGGGCTCGCGGGATTCGATATTACCTTGGAACGTGATGGAAGATGGCAACCACCCGAGGCGGGAAAGGTGCGGGGCAATGGCGAATCCGCGAAGCGGTTGCTGATCTCACTGGATCGGGTGACCGCGCTGAAGTTGATGGTCCCGGAGAAGTCTCCGGCAAGAATTCGCGAGATTGGGATCTATGCGGATGAGAAGACTGTCATGGGCTCCGGCCTGACGGGAGAGCGGCTCGCGGCTCGCCCCGTGGACCGCAGCGTTCATCAGATCGCGCTCAATCAGGTCGGGTTCGAAACGGCGAGGCTGAAACGTTTTACCGCGCCCCTGTCGCCCGATGGCTCATCATTCATTGTTCGAGCGGCGAGCGGTGGTGGTCCTCTCTATCAATCGGAGATCCACGGGAACATCGGCGACTTCTCCGACTTCAGGCCTGCCGAATCCGCCACCGAGTACGTGATCGAAGTTCACGGAGGGAAACTCGGCAGTGGCATCAGCGATCCCTTCCGGATCCAGCAGGATCTCTATCAGGACCTCTTCTGGCAGCCGACTGTCGATTTCCTCATCGACTCACGCAGCGTGATCGGCACGCATCCAAGTGCCTATGGCGGTTGTCCGTGGCGAGATGGCACTTACTACGACGCCATCATCCCGTCGTTGGTCCTGCTTCAGCGTGCCGATCCGGCCCGGATCGAGGCGATGCCGTGGCAGATCGATTGGGAGGCCGACAAACGGCGGGTGCTCGATCCCGCCTTCAAGTTCGACGCGAACAATCCGTGCAGCGAGGGTGTCATGGACGCCGTCCGCAAGTACTTCACCGATATCGAGCCGCCGACGCGGGATGCACCGGACGTGGTGAAGCTCATCCACTGGGGTGCCGGTTACTATCTCGTCAACCCTGCCACCAAGGATCCGAGCGGTGATCCAGATCCCCGGGGAATCCACCCGCAAACGGTGGAGCAGGTCGCCTATGTCGTGTGGGCATGGCCGCAGTTGGAGAAGTGGTTGCCCCGCTCCTTCTACGAGAAGTGCCGCAGTTTCTGCGTCGAGAATTGGAGTCCTTCGCTGGAGATTCCCAAATGGTGGGATTCCGCGACCTACCTTGCTCCCGAGGACCTCATGGGAAACAACCCGCATGCGGGTGTACTTCATCCTTACAAGGGGCGCCACGCACCCGGTCACTCGATCGTGCCGAACCTTTTGATGCATGAGGTCGCCAAGCGTGATGGCTTGGCCAACCCCGAGCAGTATTTGAATGCCGCCGTGAGGCAGGCTGAATGGATCGTGAAAAACCTCGACTGGAATGATCCGCGCACGACCAAGGGCCACCGGATGAGCGAGCACCGCACGATCCCGAATCTCGTCTGGCTCTTGCAACGCTATCCCGACAAGGCCCCCACCGGCTTGAAGGAGAAGATCACCGCGTGGGCGAAGGTCGCCGCGAAGCGCTCCAACAATCTCTGGGACTTTCGCCGCTTCGACGACGACAAGAACTGGACGATTCCGAAGCTCAACGACGTGGGCAATTGGCTCGGCACGCCGGCCATCGCGCTCTCAGCGTCATGGGTGATCGATGATCCGAAGCTCAAGGCGCGGATGCAGGAACTCGCGGTCTCCCACACCGACGCCGTCTTCGGTCGCAACCCTCGTCTGGCTGCAGCACCGCACCTCCTGAACGGATTCACCGGCATCGAGCGACCTTGGCCGAAGAAGTTCCCGAACAATCACTGTGCCCGTCTGGAACTTTGCCGCGGTTCGATTTCATCGGGGCCGGGCAGTGAGATGTTTCCGTTCAATCCCGAGGGCTCTTATCGTCACGCCGAGGGCTGGGTGAACTATGGTGCGACGTGGTGCATCAGCCTCGCCTATCTCGAGTTTGATCGCATGAAATCCACGCCATGAGGATCCGGGGACTACGCTGGTGGATCGTTGTCCTGGTCTTCCTGGCGGCGGTGTCGAATTACATCGACCGCCAAACGCTGTCAGCGCTGGCACCGACCATCCAAGCGGATCTGGGCATGGATGACCGAGACTACGCGAATGTGGTCAATCTGTTCCTGGTTGCCTACACCATCGCCTGCCTGATTTCGGGCAAGCTGGTGGACCGCCTCGGCACGCGGACAGGCACCGCGGTCTTCGTGGTGTGGTGGTCGCTGGCCAACATCCTCACGGCTTGGTCGCAGGGGCTGCGATCGATGGGAACCTGCCGCTTTTTGCTAGGCTTGGGGGAGGCTGGCGTTTGGCCCGCAGCGTCGAAGGTTGTGTCCGAGTGGCTCCCGGCTCGCGAGCGGGCGCTGGCGATCGGCCTCTACACGATGGGTGCGACCATTGGCGCCACGGTGGCACCTTATCTGGTGATCCCGCTGGCGAGCTTCGACTACGCTGGCAATTTGCCATTCATCAATGGTTTCTCCGGTCAAGGCACTGGCTGGCGAGTCGCCTTCGTGATTACCGGCCTCGCGGGTTTCCTGTGGCTGATCCCTTGGTTTGCGTTGTATCGCCGGCCCCGTGAAAGCAAGCTGATCTTCGGCGAGGAACTCGCCCTCATCGAGGAGGGAGAAGCTTCTGCGGTTGTCGAGGAGAAGGGGTGGACCTGGGGACAGGTGCTCTCATTCCGTCCGGTGTGGCTGCTATTACTAGGACGTTTGCTTACCGATCCCGTTTGGTACTTCTACCAGTTCTGGTTCGCCAAGTATCTCAATACTGGCCGTGGCCTGGACCAGGGTTCGCTGACGATAACGTGGATCGTCTACGCCGCCGCCGGGGCGGGTTCGCTGGCTGGAGGCTGGGCATCGGGGCTGCTGGTGAAGAACGGCCGCTCTCCCGTACAGGCTCGGCTGTGGATCATGCTCGGCTGTGCCTGCCTGATGCCGCTGTCGCCGTTCATCGCGAAGGCGGCGGGGCTAAGTCTCACGATGACTCTTGCCGCCTGCACCGTTTTCGCCGCGCTCGCCTGGCTGATCAATATCAGCGCCATCGTGGTCGATGTGGTGCCGAAGCATTCCATCGGCACCGTCTTCAGCGTTGTCGCCGCGGGTAGCACGCTGGGCGGCATCGCGATGAATATGATCGTTGCTGCGATGGTGTCCGGTCCGTCGTCCATGCCAGCGGGCTTTCTCGACCAAGGCTTCAGGGCTCTATTCGGCCCATTGATCGGAGCGGTGGAGGGAAGGGGCTACGAACCATGGTTTCTCGCCATGGCGTTCCTTCATCCGCTCGCGCTCCTGTTGCTGTGGGCCGGCGGCATCCATCGGCGCAGCGCGCCATGGCTCAAAGGTAACGCGGGATCGACCTGAACCCGGTGATCATGCGAGTTCACCAAGCATCGCCGCGATTGCGAAGCTCATCGAAATCGGGCTCGTAGAGATTGAATTCGATACGGGCGAATGCCTTCTGCTCGAAGCTCGCGTTGCCAAAGGTCTGCGAGTCGCCACTGAGCTTGCCGCCGCCGGCATCGAGCAAGCGGAAGGTGACGCAACAGCCATCGGGAAACCATGCCCGGACATCGCCGCTGCGGCGGATCGGCATCTGATAAGTCTCGGGATTTTCCCGCTGCTCCTTGGTGTGCAGGGCGAAGGTGCGCAGGCGCGACACGGGCAGATTCACGTCACCGAAGGACGTCTTGAGCTTCACCTTGCCGTTCTCGATGCCGAGCAATTCTCCAGCGATCTGGTCGTTGTTGCGCAGGCGGATTCGGGTGGGATCGACAGGCGCATCGGTTTCTGGCTGTGGCGTATCATCCTCATCCATGAAGCCCTCGTCTTGTTCCGGCGGCTTTCCTTCGAGCTCACCATTCCATGAGGTGACCTCGATACGCGAAACCCTCAGCTGGACATTTTCCTGGGTGCTGAAGTGCATGCCGCCGCCGTGCTGGCCAGCTTCAGGATCGGGGTCGGTCCAGTCCTGCACCACGCGGCCGTTCACGAGCATCCGAATCAGACCGGTCTTGCGATCGGCCAGGATCTCGACGCGGCAGCGCTCCTTGTTCACGAGTTCGGGAACGTTGGCGAAATTGCCGAGCGTGTTGCTGCCGGACCTGCCGTCCTTCGACCAGCGCTTGTGAAGCTGCACGTAGCGGCCGCCTTGGATGATCAACTCGTAGGCGTTGTTCGGATGGGCATCCGAGATGTCGTCGGAAAAGAAGAGGAAATTGAAGCGCGGGTTCGAGCGCCAGGAGAGGTCGAAGGCGAAGCGTGCCTTGGCGGGAAGATCGAACTTCCGGGCGATGCTGCCAGCGCCCTTTGCACGCAGCCAGCCGTGCTCGAAACTCCATGTGCCCGGCTCGCTTTGACTCCAGCCGTCGAGACCATCCGGGCCACTGTAGATGAGATCAGGTCGATCCTGGATTTCCAAGCTGTCCACCATCGCACGGCGGAAGGTCAGCTCGCCGGCATACCAGGTCCGGAGCTTGATCGTGGTATTGTCGATGCCGGTGAGTTCGCCTCTCAATACGTCGCCATTCGCCAGAGTAACCGTGGCCACGTGGTCGCCCTTGGACTCGCCGCGATGGATCGGCAGGCTGACTTCCAGAACCTTCGAAAGGCGGAGCGGCACGGGCGCTGCCAGGAATGCGGCCTCGAATTGCAGGCGATCCACTTCGACGCCGAGCAAAGATCCACGGATGCGACTGCCATCCACGCAGAGGATTTCTGTTTCCTGGCTGAAGAGCGGGAAACAAGCGGAGAGGAACAGCAACGCGGCGGTGGTCTTCATGGCGTCATTCTTCCTCCGGTTCCGCGGGTTCCTCGTTTTGGGGTTGCTCGGACTTCCGCTGCAAGCTCGCCACTGCATCCCGGCGAATCGAAAGATCGCCGAGCAACGGGTGCTTCGCCACGATTTGTTCGCCATTGAAAGCACAGCCGCTGACGGCTAGCGAGCCGCGTCCCCGCAGGCCGAGCGTCAAGGGCGGCTTCTCGTCGGCAGGGGCTTCATCATCACCGGGACGCGCGAAGAACATGGTGGAGACTTCCGAGAGAGGTAGCTCCACGGGCTCCGGATGATGTGGCCCCTTGTAGAGGAGAGTGGCGTCCTCGGCAGCTGGCTTCATCGAGAGAATCTTTCCAGTGCCCCGGTCGGAACTGCGAGTGATAACGACGTCGCGGGTGGCGTCGCCCCGTTCTTCGTTGCGGTGGCGGGCTGCGGAAGGATCCCACTCACGCACCTCGATGCGCGAGACGGTCTGCATGTCATCCCCGGCGATCGTGGTGCGGAACATGATGCCCTGGCCTTGGGGAAAGGATTTGGCGGGATCGTGGTATTGCCCGAATTCCTTACCATCGAACAGGACATGAACATTACCAAGGTGACGATCCACCAGTAGCTCGACCTCGAGTGCGGACTTCTCGAAATTCAGCGAGTCTGCGGTGACCGAAGCCATCGGGTAGAGCGTTCCGTTCCCGCTGGCATCCTGGCGCCTGAGTTCGAAGCCCGCGTTGGTGAGCTGGATGAAGTAACGGTTCGACTTGGTGGTGGTGTCGAAGCTATCGCAGGCGAAGTAGGCTTGGATATTCGGGCTATTCCGCCAGGTAAGACGGAATTTCAGGGCGAACGAGCCCGGGATATCGAACTCGCGGGCAACGGTGCCATTGCTGTCCGCGGAAAAGCGGCGTGAGTCGTAGCGCCAGCCGTTCTTGATGGTCCAGCCGGTGTCATTGTCGGGCCCGCGATAGATCGTTTTCCGCGGACGCACGCCGAGTTGGACGGTGCCGATCGACTCACGCGGGATCCTGACGTCGCCCCCGAAGTCGGTGTGGACTGTCACCGAGGTTTCGTCGATCCCGCTGAGATCGGCAGGAAACTGGTCGCCATTGGCGAGCGTGACCATGCAATCGTGCTGGTCTTCTTTCTCGCTACCGGCGGAGAAGGCAACCCTCTGCAGGTGATCGGCGCGAACTTGGAAGGGCTCGAAGGCGAGGTCGCTCTGTAGTAGCACCTGTCCGCTGTCGGCGAGCGCGGTCACTGTGCCCATCAACCGCGAGTTGTCGGAGAGGATTACCTCATCCGCAACGGCAGGCAGGATCAGGAACGCGAGGATGGATGCGGAGCGGATCACGGG
>Ga0307406_10000641_pt1 | contig 19909 bp, 17 predicted proteins | sample 322Cmetagenome_3_FD_203706 | JGI IMG/M metagenome (GOLD analysis project Ga0307406, IMG submission 203706) | Maize rhizosphere microbial communities from greenhouse at UC Davis, California, United States - 322HYB-C-2 | ecosystem: Host-associated > Plants > Roots > Rhizosphere > Soil | place...
CTGGGACACCGGCGACGATGTCCTGCGCGATCTGTCCGAAGACGACGAAGCGATCGAATCCGTGCATCACACCTGCTTCTTTCCTCGGGAGGACGAACTCGCTGCCGTCTCCGTGCTCGCTGTCATCTGTCCTGTCGGCGGCAGAAGGCATCGGACGCATCGCGGGGCGCCCGGCCCTTCGGCTGCCGCGGCCTGGGTCCGACATCGAGCAGGCTCGGGATGTCGCGTGTGACGGCGACCTCTGCATGCAGCTCGATATCGTCCGCGAAGTGGCCGATAGTCAGGGACGGCCCGGTTTTCAGCAGGTAGGTCGCTGTCGAGCGGGTGATCTCCACCCGGAGCGTCTGGCCGTGGATGCGCACGCCGAAAAGCAGTCGGCTGAGGCGCTCCGGCAGGCGGGGCGCGAACCTCAGCCCTTCCTCGGTGTCTCGCATGCCCCCGAAGCCGGCGGTGACGGCGGTCCACGCTCCGGCGAGAGCGGCGATGTGCAGGCCTTCCCTCGTGTCGTCCTGAAGGTCGTCGAGGTCGAGGGTCGCCGCTTCGCCCAGGTAGTCGTATGCGAGCTCGAGGTGCCCGACCTCGGCGGCGATGACCGCCTGCGGTGCGGCGGAGAGCGACGAGTCCCGCACCGTGATCGCCTCGTAATACGTGAACGCGCTCGCCTTCTCCTCGTCTGTGAAAGCCTCATGGGCGAAGAACAGTGCGAGCACGAGATCGGCCTGCTTCACCACCCGCTTCCGGTACAGATCGAAGTACGGGAAGTGACCCTGTAGCGGATACTCATCGGGCTGCGTATCCTCGAAATCCCAGCGTTCCTGCTCCGTGAAGCCGGCGGACTGCGCGTGGACGCGGCGGTCCTCGTCGAACGCGATCGTCATCGCGTCTGCAGCACGCAACCACTCGTCGATCTCCGAATCGTCGACGTCGAGCGTGCGGGCGACCTCCGGATGTCGCCCGGCCGCAGCGGACGCTCCGCGCAGGTTCCGCTGCGCCATGAGGTTGGTGTAGACGTTGTCGTCGGCTATGGCGGAGTACTCGTCCGGGCCCGTGACGCCGTCGATGTGAAATCCGCCGGCGGGGTCCCAGCGACCGAGCGACGCCCAGAGCCGAGCGGTTTCCACCAGCAGCTCCACACCGGCCTCGCGCTCGAAGACCTGGTCCCCTGTCGCGCGCACATAGTGCAGCACGGCACCGGCTATATCGGCGTTGACGTGGAAGGCGGCGGTGCTGGCCGGCCAGTATCCCGAACTCTCCCGGCCGTCGATCGTGCGCCAGGGGAACGCGGCGCCACGGAGATGTAGATGTCGGGCGCGTTCTCGGGCGTGACCGAGAGTGGAGTGCCGCCATCGCAGAGCCTGTTCAGCCGCGAGGGGGGCGGTGGAGGTGAGGACCGGTAGAACGAAGGCCTCGAAGTCCCAGAAGGTGTGCCCCTCGTACCCGGAGCCCGTCAGTCCTTTGCCGGGAACCGAGCGGAGTTCGGCCCGAACCGAAGCCTGGAAGACCTGGAACAGCGCGTACCGCACCGCCTGCTGGAGCCGAGGCTCCCCGTCGACCTGCACGTCGGCGCACTCCCAGTAGTCGTCGAGGCGTGCCCGCTGGTCTCTGACGAGCTCGTCCCATCCCGCGTGGCGCGCATCGGCCACCGCCGCTTCGGCGCGGTCGCGCAGAGTGGAGGGCGATGTCGTCGCCGACCATTCGTGGCCGACGAACTTGATCATCTCGACGTGCTCGCCTGGCGCGAGAGTGGCGTGCACCGTGGTCCGGGCCCGATCCTCCGAGGCGATTGTCAGCTCGGTCGGATTCGTGGATCCCGACGCAGTGACCACATGATCCATGCTCACAGCGATCAGCAATTCGCTTTCGCGTGTTCGATGGACGAGGGTCGCGGACGTATCGATCACGCGGGCATCGACACCGACGAGGGGCTCCGTGAGGAGTTCCTGCACGCGGGGATCGGAATGAGTGATCGGCAGCGGCTCGTTCGGCAGAATCTCCGATTGGATGCTGATCGCGATCTCGTCGTCGACGGCGTGCACGCGGTACCGCACGGCCGCGACCGAACGGTGCGAGAACGACACCACGCGCGTCGACTCGACCCGCAGGCGGCGGTTCGACGGCGAGGTCCACTCGACCTCGCGGTGGAGGGTGCCGTTCTGGAAGTCGAGGCTCCGCCGGTGGTGGACCAGCGCGCCACGGGTCACGTCGAATGGTTCACCGTCCACGGTGAGACGGATGATCTGCCCGTTCGGCACGTTGATCACCGTCTGACCGGAGTCCGGATAGCCGTATCCGTCTTCGGCGTACGGCATCGGATGCTCCTCGAAGACGCCGTTGAGATAGCTGCCGGCGACTCCGCGGGGGTCACCCTCGTCCAGGTTCCCGCGCCACCCGATGTGCCCGTTCGACAAGCCGAGGACCGACTCCTCGTGCGCGAGATGCGACTGCGTGAATCCGTCCAGGGCGATGCTCCATGGTTCGACCGTGAAGCAGGGACGGGCTGATGTGTCGGTTGAGGTCATAGCTCCGGACGTCTTCTACTCGGATTCCACGCTGCTGGTCGCGTGGGGGACGCCGACGGGTTTCGATTCACTGGAACCTCGCTGCCGAAGGTAGATGCTGAAGACGACCATCGCGCCGACGGCGAGGAACTCGGATTGCCAGTTCTGAAATGTGCGATCCCAGAAGTCCGGAGAGGCGACGTATTCCGCCCAGCTCAGCGGTGGATCGCCGTGCTGCGCGTTCTCTTCGTTCGCCACCGTCTGGCCCGCGAGCGACTGCGCGAGCCAGGACAGCAGGAAGATGCTTCCCATCACGATGAGCAGAGAGTTCGAATACACCCATAGGCGCAGGCCCCGGACTCGCGCCCACTTCGGGGAGTCCTGCCGGGCGTGCTCGCCCACGAGCTGGCTCTTGTCCGACCCGGTGCCTTCATCTCCGGGTTTCTTCGATTCGGGGGATCCGCGCTGTACCAGCCAGACCGTCGCGAGGATGAACAGGGTGAACTGCAGGAACTCCGACTGCCAGTTCTCGGCGACATCCACCAGGAAATCCGACGAAGTCACATAGTCGAGATAGCCGACAGGCACCTGATGATGCTGCTCGAGTTGCTCGTTGGTATGCGCGAGACCCGCAATCGACTGGCCGACCAAGGCGAGCAGGAAGATGGTCAGGAACGCGATACTGAGGCCGTTGTCACGGAAGACGCGCCGCATGGTCACCGCCCCGCAAGCGGAAGAACGATCATGACGGCGAGCCCGGCCGCGATGAGCGTGACCCACGCGCAGAAGACCACGCGCATGGTTCTCTCCTTTGCTCTCTCCATCGCGGAAAACACTTACGTGGCGAGCAGGGGCGGCTGGTGCGGGATTGCGATCGGTCGTGTCGCGCGGCTTCTCTCATGCAGCCGCCGGACGTCCTCGAGAACCTCGATCGGAGACATGTACCGCGTGGCACAGGCGATCTCCCGCATCCACGCGACCTCGACCTCGTACTCATCGACCTGGTAGACGCACCCCAGGGTGCGACGCGGATCGCCAGCCTCGTAGCGATGATCGAGTACGAGCCACTCGTTCCCCGTGACTTTGCGGAGCTCGAAACGAGCGTCAGGTATTCCAGTCATCTCACCCTCCATCTGACAGAAAGAGCGTCCGCCAGACCGTCCACGAGAACTAGACCCTTGACAGACGATCGTCAATCGAGGATGGCGACGCGGTCAGGTCGCCGAGGTCGAGTGTCCGTCGACTTCGCGGAGGGCAGTTGGCAGTCCGTGGGCGAGGTCGCCGGCCAGAATCAGCATCACGCGCGCGACCCCCTGGCATCGGCACCGATTCCGGTCTAATCTGCGCGTCATGGGCTACATCACCTACGACAGCACTGGCATTCTTCACATCGAGGATCGCGCATTGGCCCACCTGAAGGTCGTGATCGCGACGAAGCTTCGTCGCAACGAGAGCTTCACACTCTCTTGGCGGCATCCCGACGGAGAGCCGGGCGGGCGATCAACGATCTGGCTTCACCCGTCCATACCGCTTCGTTTCACGTTCGACGAAGCGGAGCCGCCGCAACTGAACCCGAAGTGGATCGAAGACCTCATGCACTCGGCCAACTCCTCCGGCGGAATCCAGCTCGTCGACGAAGTCGTAGAGGAGCCAGACGCCTGAGCAAGCGGCCCGCCTGGCGGGGACCGCCCGGTTGATCGCTTGGTCTGCAGGCCCAGATCGAGGAGTTCCATCATCCCAGGGAGGCTGATCGCGGATGCCGCTGGTGTCCTGGTGTGGCGCCTTCGCGCTCGGGCTATCCGAGATCCTTGCGGTCGAGAGAAGCCCGAAGCTCGGCATTCTCATCCTGGAGGCCCATGATGTTGATCTGGCGGGCGTCGAGGTCCTGCAGCCTCTCGATCAGGATGCGTTCACTGCCCGCGAGGCGATCGAGTCGGCGGACTTTGAGAATGTCCCCCGGTCGGAGGTACTCGAGGCACGCGAGCCACTGCGGGCGGTCGGTAACACGGCTGGACTCGCCGTGGTCGACGAACACTCGTTCGCAGCCGGCGGCGCGCAGCTCGACCACCTGCGCCTCGGGATTCTGCTCCCGCTTCGAAACGCGGGCGTATCCGACTTCGTGTGCCATGCCGAAAACGGTCCTGCCCAAGTTCCGGCGCGTTTCGGTTTCGGCAGGGGGTTTCGGCAGATCGATTGTCAGCGTGTCGCGCACCTCTTCGACGTCGACGACCAGCCCACCGTAAACGATCGATTTCGGTGTGGTCTCCGTATGAAGGAGACCACACATCTCGCGGTGGAGTCGACCGCGAGCGTCTCATCAACGCCGCCCCTGTTGAGACTGAACGTGAACACCCCTCGTGCGACTCAGCGCGAATCGTGGCCGACCATGCGCGACCTTCAAGTTGGCGTCTCAACAATCGATCGGTCTATGAGACGCCCGATGTGGTCGTCAGCGGCTCGGCCACTGCAGGATCAACCGGTCGGGTCTCAGAAGCCGCCTCGGCCGCGTAGCGATCCATCTAAGGACCCCCGCTGAATATCCTCGTCATCGAACGTGCCGCGACCATCTTCGGACCGGGCTGGTACTTTGGTCGGGAGGTATCCTCCGCTTGTCTCGTGACGATGGGAGTGCAGAAGATGGTCGAACGCCCAACCGCGATCGTTCCCGATTTTGTCGGGCAACCTGTCGACATAGCGAGCGAGGTGGCGGCCGCAATCGGATTGATTCTTTCGAGCGAAGACCCTGACGGTCCAGGACTACGATCGCGTACTTGGCCGGGCCTGTACTGGGTAACCGCACAGGATCCGCCGTCGGGCTCAGTCGTCGAACGGGGAAGTCAGGTGCGGGTGACTTTTGTTGAAGACGGCCAAGCAAGGACCGATGTGCCTGCGCAGACCAGCGGGCCTTTGCCTTCGCTTGAGCAGCATGCAGACGCGGAGGATGACGATGGCGATGCTGGGCGCCACTCGACGTCGGCGTGAACTCCCTGGCCGGCGAACGCATGAATGGGGTTGAGTCCCTAGACCCAACCCCATTCCTTAAAGTCGGTTATCCGAACGAGAATGACGGGCCGACCGAGTAGCAGACTGTGCCGTTGAGCAGAGTCACCGAAGCGAGTGCTGAGCCGGGCGGGACGCTCGCGATGCCCGGACCGACGACGCTGGGAATAGCGCCTTCCCAGCTCTTGGTACCTGAGGCGGGACCTGCACCCGTGGTGCCCCATGAGTTGGAGTTGATGAGAGCGATGGCGTTCACCCTCCACGTGTGCTCATAGGCTGCGCCGTAGACGAGGAACCCGGTACTGAAGGCCAGCGTGTCGTTAGCGAGCTTGGTGCCCGAGACCCAGGAATCGCCGCACGGGACTGCACCAGACGGGCTCACAGCACCCTGCTGCGCCGCGGCGCGAAGCTGGTCAGCCTGCTGCTGTTGAGCAATCGCTGCCTCCGTGACGGGGACCGATTCCTGAGTCCCATCCTCATGAGTGATGATCTGGTAGCCGTTTGCTTCGGCGACTTCCGCGTTGTAGCCGGCCACGACCATCGCTTGATGAATTGTCTCCGTGCTGGGCTCTGAGTCCGGGGCTCCCGTACTCGCGTTAGCGGCGGTAGCAGGTAGTAGCGCGAGTCCCGCAACCATGAGACCCGCAACGACTCTTTTGCGAAGATGCATTGTTTGTCCTGTCATCCCGCGAGTCGGGTAAACGCAACGGTGCGCCTCACTGTTCCCGTTTTTACACTCCCTCCGAGGGGCTTGGCAAGGACTGAAGCACATAGACGCCATTTCTCAGGCCTGGAGACTCCTCCTGTTGCGCACCCGGATGCCGCGCGCGCATCCACAACACACCTGTTGCCGAGTGCAATCACCTGTCGCGACGGCTAGCCAAGGTACCGTGACCGCGTGTCATCTTTTCGGGACCGCGAGAGCGCCGTGCCGTGTATTCCGAAATATCGGGTCCCAGGCACCCTGTCCGAATACGGATCCCCTTGCGGACACCACCCGAGACCAATCTCCGAGGTGCGGGTCCTTGTCACCCGATCATGCCGTCGTTTAGATGAGTGACCGCCTGCGTCAGCACCCTCCCGCCATCGCAGGTATCGCCAATCAATAGAAATAAGGTAAGATCCGCGCATCAAACTATGCCCCTCGGCGATGAGGAGAACACGATGAGGGCTTCTCGATGGGTCGCCGTAACGGCGGCTTTCGGACTCATACTGTTTGGCAGCAGCATGGCCGTCGCCGCTACCTCCTCACCATCAGTATCTGCTGACCTCAAGGACACTCCTCCAGAAGATGGATCGGAGCTCACGCCTGAGGAGGCTGCGCGCCAAGCTGCGCAGGAGCCGTATTTGGCGCTAGCCGATCAGGTTTCGCAGATCTCGGCGCAAAGCACGGCCGGCCACATAGTTTCGGGTCAGATTGAAGTCGCTGAGAAGCGATACGTCGTCACCTGGAACGGCGAAGTCCCACCGGAACTTCTCGATTTGGTTCCCCAGGCAGCAGCCCAAGGCATCAATCTCGAGATCACCCAGTCGGCTCATAGCCGCGAAGAGGTCATGGCGGCCGCGATGGAACTGACCCAGTCGGTACCAGACTTTGCTGGAATGAGCGTGACGCTCACGGACGACGGAACCGGGCTCATCGTCACCCCACCCATCCGCAACGACGAAAGTACGCAGGAAGCACTTGCAGCGGCTGTCGAGAAGGTTCGCGCTCGTGGGATCGCTGTCACTTTCGATACCAAGAAGCCCCAAGCTACCGACGCGGGCCGAGACAACGACAACGCGCCCCATTAGGGCGGCGCCAAAACGCTACTCGGCGGCGGGGAGTGCACCGACGGATTCGCCATGCACGCTGGAGTCGGAGCCAGCTACCAGTACATGCTCACCGTTGCCCACTGCACAGCATGGGCAGACAACCAATCGATCTACAACGGCGCCGGCGCCTACATGGGGTACTCGGACTACGTCGCCGAACTGATCACGGCGAACTATGACCTGGCGCTGATTCGTCTGGGAGCAGGAAAGACGGGTGCAGGAAAGATCTACCTGACGCCTCCGGGAGACAACGGCTTCACCAACAAGACAGTCGCCGGTTACGCAGCAAGCGGCATAATGACCGGCGCTGAATACTGCGTCTCCGCAAGAAAATTAAGTCCACGATGCGGTGTCTTTGCAGGCAGCCAAAGCGTCTTTTGCACAGCGTTATGCACCTACGTGATCGACGTATACAACAACAACTACAACATCTTCTGCCATGGCGACAGCGGCGGCCCCGTCTACTACTACATCACAGGATATCCAAATTCAGTCATTGCGGCTGGTCTTGTGAAGGGCATCTATACCAACAACGGAGCGCAATGTAGCAACTTTGGCGCGATTAGTGGGGTATCGACCGCGATTGACACCGTCGGGCAAGGATTGACGATCACTCTCGGGTGAAGACTGGATCGAAACACTCACCTGGCGTCGGCATCAGCCCGCGCTGTCCCGCGAACCGATCCCCTCACGGACACGCATCCCTCGAGCGCCGAAACCGGGATACGGCAGACGTTTTCGGGACACCTGAACTGATGACGGCCGATCTGATGCCGAAAACGATCGTTTTCGGTGGGAAGCTGATCCCGGCCAACGCGCAGTCGTGCTCTCAAGGTCACTCGCGTGTAGTTGTTCTGGCAGGTCGGTAAGTCGCGATACTGGCGGAGTGTGAGAGCTGTCCCCTTTTCGTTGGACTTTGGTGCTTCTGGCGTATCGGACGCGAAGCGACGCGACCATTCCGGGGTCCAGCGACGCTGGACCCCGGAATGGTCGAGCATGTGGTCGACTGCTCGGTCGTAGCCATCTGGTCCGGCGCAATGGCAGCGCGCGTCAGACAAGCCGCGCGTTGCGCTCCCCCGACCTCTCGCTGAAAGAGGGGCGACCGCGCCGGTCAACTCGCGCTCACCATCCAGCGCCCATTAAGACTGGTCGTTCACCGGATCCGCGCTCGATCGTCCACGTCGGAAGGACCACTCTGCGCGACGGTTCGGCCGGGCTCTCAATGCGCTCGATCGTCACCCGAGCCGCCGTGCGCCCGAGTTCGACGGGGTCGTAGGCAACCACGCTTGCTCGGAGCACATCCGCGGTATCGAAGTCGTCGAACCCCACGACAGCCGTCGAGGAATCTCCCCGTGCGAGCATTGAGCGCAGCGCTCCGATCATCATGCGGTTGTTCCCGCAGACAATGGCGGTGGGCGGATTCGGCGCGTCCAGAATCGCACCGACCACATCCTCAGCCGCTTGCGCCCTGTCGTCCACGAGGAACTCGAGCGCGGCTGTTTTGTCGATGCACGCATCCGACATCGCCTGCCGATACCCCGCGACGCGCTCCTGCTGAGTGGCGACCGATGCCGGATTGCAGACATAGGCGATCCTGCGGTGACCCCGGGCGAGCAGTCGACGCGTGGCATCGAGCGCTCCTCGATGATTGTCCAGCACCACGCAATCGCAGTCGAGATTCCGGGCCGGACGATCGACGCTCACTATCGGCGTCCCATGCTGCAGTTCACCCTCGAGATACGACTGATCGTCGGCCACCGGGATGATGACCAGAGCGTCCACGTGCTGGGAGAGCAGTGCATCGGCGAGCCGTTGCTCACCGGCGACCGTGTCGTCGGTCGTCGCGACGAACAGCCGGTAGCCGGACCGCGCGAGCTCCTGTTCGAGTCCCGCGGCGACCTGGTAGTAGAACGGGTTGCTCAGCTCTCCGATCATGAAGCCGATCGTGCGCGTACGGCCGCCCCGCTGGAGATTCTGCGCGAGCGCGTTCGGTCGGAACCTCAGCCGAGCCGCCGCAGCGAGGACGAGCGCCGCTGTCTCGGGATTCACCAGGTGAGGCTGATTGAAGACCCGCGACACTGATTTCGCACTCACGCCCGCGAGCCGTCCGACGTCGGCGAGCGTCGCTCGCGGATGCGTGTCCATGCGTCTCCTCTGGTCGGACCGTCGATGACAACACTGCACTAAAGCAGGACTCTCTTTAGCGAGTACTTGAGCCCTGTCGCTGGACGCTGTGTTCGCCGACCGGCGCGTGGTCAACTTCACTGTACCGGGACCGGACAGAATAGGACAAGAAGTACTAAAGCACTTTACTAAAGAGTTTGCGCTGTCCTACGTTGACATGACACCCCATCGACGAGGTCCTCTCGTCGACGCGAGGGTCCTTCATCACAAGGGAGTCAACTCATGGCATCACGCAAGGCAATGGTCGGCCTTGTCGCAGTCGCAGCTACGGCGCTGCTGCTGACCTCGTGCTCCGGCACCGACGGCGGGCAGACTGACGACAAGGTCGACGGCGAGATCACCTTCCTCACCAATCGCACCGACCTGGAGCAGGACGGCACCTTCGATCGCTACATCGAGGAGTTCACCACCGAGAACCCCGACGTGACCGTGAAGATCGAGGCGATCACGAACTATGAAGACGATGTCCGTACCCGCATGAGCACGCCGAACGGCTACGGCGACGTGCTTCTCATTCCCGACGCGGTCGGCGTCGACCAGTTCCCGGACTTCTTCGAGAAGCTCGGGACGGTGGAAGAGCTCGAGGACGACTACCGCTTCATCAGCGACCGCGCACTGGACGGCGATGTTTACGCGCTGGCGGTCGGAGGAAATACCTTCGGCGTGCTCTACAACAAGGCTGTCTTTGAAGAGGCCGGGATCACTGATCTCCCGACGACTCCGGAGGACTTCCTCGCGGCTTTGCAGTCGATCAAGGACAACACCGATGCGACGCCGTACTACACGAACTACAAGGATGGCTGGCCTCTCGGTGGCCAGTGGACCGACAACTGGGCAGGTATCGGCGGAAACGGCGACGTCGAGAACGAGATCGCGGAAGAGCCCGCCCCGTGGACCGAAGGCGATCCGGCCTACATCGTCGACTCTCTGCTCTACGACATCGTCGCCGACGGGCTCAGCGAGGAAGATCCGCTGACCACCAACTGGGAGCAGTCGAAGAGCGACTTCGCGACCGGCAAGATCGGTTCGATGGTGCTCGGCTCCTGGTCGATCGCACAGTTCCAGCAGGCAGCCACCGACGCCGGCGCAGACCCTGCCGACATCGGCTTCATGGCGTTCCCGACCAACATCGACGGCACCCAGTACGCCAAGATCGGCGGCGACCGCCGTCTGGCGATCAACGTGAATTCTTCTAACAAGCCCGCGGCAGAGGCATGGTTGAAGTTCCTCGTCGAGGACTCTGACTTCGCCGAGATCTCCGGAATGATCTCTCCGTCCAAGGCGGTCGAGGAACTCCCCGAGAACCTGTCCTCTCTGCAGGAGGCGGGCGTGGAGTTCTTCGAGAACACCCCTGCCCCCGAAGGCAAGGAAGGGCTTCTCAACGCGGTCGCCGACGAGTCCGAAGTAGATGTCTGGGGAAACATCTACCGCCAGCAGTTGATCGACCTCGCCCGCGGTCAGGCCAGCGGGACGAAGGATTCATTCTTCGACGACCTCAACGCCCGCTGGGGAGCGGCCGTCGAGGATCTCGCGGGCTGACCATCTGCGGCCCGTACGGTTCCGGCACCCGACCGGAACCGTACGGGCCACATCGACGCGCCGCACGAGCACCACTTCCAGGAGTCCCATCATGTCCTTCGCACCCGGCACCGGACTGAAGCGCCGCCGCTTCTTCCAGGTCGCCACCCCTTACCTGTTCGTAGCCGCTGCAGTTGGCCTGCTCGTCTTGCTGACGTACCTGCCCGCCGCGAACATGTTCTGGTACAGCCTGACCGAGTGGCGCGGCTTCGGCCCCATCGACGCCGAGGACTTCATCGGTATCGAAAACTACGTGAAGGTCTTCACCGATCCCTCGATCTTCGAGGTCTTCCTGGTGAGCATCTACTACTTCGTCGGTTCGTTCCTGCAGATGGCCGCCGCGCTGTACTTCGCGACGATCCTCAGCTTCAACACCCGCTTCTCGAACTTCTTCCGCGGTGTGATCTTCTTCCCGTACCTACTCAACGGCGTCGCGATCGGCTTCGTCTTCCTCTACTTCTTCCAGCCGGGAGGCACCCTCGACTCGGTGCTGGGCTGGTTCGGAGTGAACGAGACTCCGCTCTGGCTCGGCGACGCCTCGGTCGCGAACTACTCGCTGGCGGGCACCTCGGTCTGGCGGTACACAGGACTGAACTTCGTCCTCTTCCTCGGTGCGATCCAATCGATCAACCCCGAGCTCTACGAGGCAGCCGAGATTGACGGCGCATCACGCTGGCACCAGTTCCGGTTCATCATCTTTCCCGGCATCCGTCGCATCGTCGGTCTGTCGTTCATCCTCGCGATCTCCGGCGCCCTGTCGGTCTTCGAGATCCCCTACATCATGACCACCGGCGCGAACGGCACCAAGACGTTCGTGATCGAGACCATGCAGACCGCGTTCCAGCATCACAAGGTCGGTCTCGCATCAGCCATGGCCGTAGTGCTGCTGGCCATCGTCCTGATCGTCACGTGGTTGCAGAGAAAGTTCTTCCCCGATGAGAAAGTCGACCTGACATGAGCCGTCTCGCCCCCACCGTCGCGAAGTACGCGTCGCTGATTCTGGCGGTCATCGTCGTCCTCCTCCCTCTCGTCGTCGTCCTGTTCGCGAGTCTCAAGTCGGCTGAGGAGTACGCGACCACCGGCCCCCTGGATCCGCCTGCGAACTGGTTCAACGTCGCGAACTACTTCGAAGCTATCGAGAAGGCTGATATGGTGCAGGGTTTCCTGAACACCACGATCGTGCTCGTGATCTCACTCATCGGCACGATCTTCATCGGCACGATGGCCGCCTACGCCGTGGATCGGTTCCACTTCCGCGGACGCACCCTCATCATGGGGATGTTCCTAATCGCGACCCTGATCCCCAGCGTCACGAGCCAGGTCGCCACCTTCCAGATCATCAGCGGGCTCGGCCTGTTCAACACGAAGGCCGCACTGATCCTGCTCTTCATGGGCACCGACATCATCGCGATCTACATCTTCATCCAGTTCATGCAGTCGATCCCGATCTCGCTCGACGAGGCTGCGAAACTCGACGGCGCCAATCGCTGGACGATCTACTGGCGCATCATCCTGCCGAACTTGAAGCCAGCGATCGCGACCGTCATCATCATCAAGGGCATCGCCATCTACAACGAGTTCTACATGCCGTTCCTTTATCTCAAATCCGAACCGATGATCTCTACGTCGCTGTTCGACTTCAAAGGCCCGTACGGCTCGCAATGGGAACTCATCGCCGCCGCGACCGTCGTCGTCATCATCCCTACCGTCATGGCCTTCATGTTCCTCCAGAAGTGGATCTACAAGGGCCTCGTTGCAGGAGCCGTCAAGTGACCCTCGCGTCCGTCATCCCCCTCACCCGCCGCCCGCTTGTCGACGGCTGGCGCGTCCGACCCGCCGCAGGCCCCGCGCAGATCCCCGACGGCTGGATCCCCGCCGTCGTACCGGGCGTCGTGCACCTCGATCTGCTGAGGGCGGGGCTGATCCCCGACCCCTACCTCGATGACAACGAATCCGCGCTCGCCTGGATCGGCCTCGTGGATTGGACGTACGAGAGCACCTTCGCCCTCGAACCGCACGAACTGCTCGCGACCCGCCACACTCTCGTCTTCGACGGACTCGACACAGTCGCGAGCGTCCTCGTGAACGGTCAGGTGATCGCCGAGGTCGCGAACCAGCACCGCTCGTATCGGCTCGATGTGACCGATCTGCTCGTCGAGGGCGACAACACCCTCGCCGTCGCGTTCCGCAGTCCCATCCGATACGCGGATGCGCAGAGCGTAGCGCTCGGGGCCCGCCCCCGACCGTATCCGTCGCCGTTCAACGCGCTGCGCAAGTCAGCGTGCAGCTTCGGCTGGGACTGGGGCATCGCAACCTACTCGAGCGGTATCTGGCGAGAGGTGCGGCTGGAGTCGTGGTGGCGCGCGCGCCACGGCGAGGGCCGCGGTCAAGCCCCCCCCCCCCGCCTGGGCGGGGGCGTGAGCGGTTGGGGCGGAGTCGAGCGCGCGCCCGACTCGGCGAGGTCCGCGTTCATGCCACCCCCGACGGCATGGGCGGAGTCGTGAGCGTTGCGGTCGAAGTCGAGCGCGCGACCGCCGACGACCTTACTCTCACGGTCGCCGTCGCCGGCGAGGAGCGCACCGTCTCGATCGGTGCAGGCTCCGCCTCGGCCAAGGTGGAGGTTGAGGTCAGCGACGTCGACAGATGGTGGCCCGCCGGGCACGGTGCACAGCCGCTCTACGACGTAGAGATCTCACTCGGTGCCGACAGCACCGCGTTGGACTCGACACGTCGACGCGTGGGATTCCGCAGCCTGCGCTGGGACACGGCGGCAGATGATACCGGCGCTCCCTTCACTCTTCTCGTCAACGACCGCCCGATCTACGTGAAGGGCGTGAACTGGATACCCGACGACGCATTCCCGAGCCGCATCGACCGCGACCGCTACCGGACGCGGCTCGAGCAGGCGAAGCGGGCGAACCTCAACCTCATCCGGGTGTGGGGTGGGGGGATCTACGAGTCCGAGGACTTCTACGACCTCGCCGACGAACTCGGCCTGCTCGTCTGGCAGGACTTCCTCTTCGCCTGCGCGGCATATTCGGAGGACGAACCGCTGCGCGGCGAGATCGAGGCCGAGGCCCGTGAGAATGTCACTCGGCTCGGACACCGTGCCTCCCTGGCACTGCTCACCGGGAACAACGAGAACATCTGGGGGTATGAGGACTGGGGATGGAAGGCCCTGCTCGACGGCAAGACCTGGGGCGCTCACTACTATTACGAGCTCTTCCCCAAGATCATCGACGAGATCGCCCCCCACGTTCCCTACGCCCCCGGGAGCCCCTTCAGCCCCGGCGGCGGATGGGACGGCCAGCAGCAGACCGGCCCGCACCCCAACGATGAGGATTACGGCACGATGCACCTCTGGGAGCACTGGAACCGCCAGGACTGGCCGACGTATCGCGAGCATCGGCCCCGTTTCGTTGCAGAGTTCGGATGGCAGGGACCGCCAGCGTGGTCGACACTGACCCGGTCCATCTCGGATGACCCGATCACCCCCGACTCCCCGGGCATGATCGTGCACCAGAAGGCGATCGACGGGAACGCGAAGCTGGCCGCCGGCCTCGTCGCGCACTATCGAATCCCCGACGACATCGAGACCTGGCACTGGGCGATGCAGCTCAATCAGGCGAACGCGGTCGGCTTCGCACTCGACTGGTTCCGCTCGCTCGCCCCACACAACGCAGGAGCGGTCGTCTGGCAGCTCAACGACTGCTGGCCGGTCACCTCATGGGCGGCGATCGATGGCGACGGACGAGAGAAGCCTCTGCTCTTCGCGATCAAGAACGCCTTCGCGCCTCGCGTCATCACCGTGCAGCCCTCCGGCGACCACCTGGATGCGGTGCTCGACAACGACACCGATGAAGAATGGTCGGGCAGTCTGCGCCTGCGGCGGGTCGGGTTCGACGGCACCCCGCACGAGTCCGTGGACGTGGCGGTCTCAATCGGCCCGCGAGCCGCCGCTCGCATCCCCGTTCCTTCCACCGTCGCTCGCCCCGGAGACGTCTCCGACGAGCTGATTGTCGCTGAGTCATCGGGCGTCCGGGGCCTCTGGTGGTTCACCGAGCCCCGAGACAGCGCACTCGCCGACCCCGCCCTCGCCGCCGAGGTGACACGGAGAGCCGACGGCGGCCACCGCGTCACCATCACCGCCGGCGGTCTCGTGCGTGATCTGACGCTGCTCATCGACCGCGTGTCGCCCGACGCGACCGTCGATCGAGGACTGGTGACGCTCCTGCCGGGAGAGAAGGCGGTCTTCTGCATCGACGGCATCGATCATCTCGACCCGCATGACGTGTTGAGCGAAGTCGTCGCGCGGTCCGGAAACCAGCTGGTGGTCGGCCGATGAGCGCGTTGAGAGGTGCACCGGTCTGCGGGATGACCTGGGGCTGGGTCGGGACGAGGGGAACCTGGGCGACCGCTGCGGCGACAGAGTCGATGAAGAGGATGTCGGAACATGCCGTCACCTGGACCGCGATCGCCTATGCGACGGAACAGGCGACCCCGATCTCGACCGATGTTCCCGTCGGCGCGGAACCCACGGTCACGGATGCCGAAATCGTGTGGGCGATCCGCGAAGCGCATTCGCTCGGAATGCAGGTCTGCCTGAAGCCCGTCGTGAACGTGGCGGACGGCACGTGGCGCGCCCATATCGGCTTCTTCGACTGGGATGTGCCGGGAGAGCCGTCGTGGACGCAGTGGTTCGCGTCGTACACCGAGTTCATCCTCCACTCGGCGCGCATCGCCGAAGCCGAAGGCTGCGCGATGCTCTGCATCGGCTGCGAGATGGTCAGGGCGGACGGCCAGGAGGCACACTGGCGCGCACTGATCGCGGCGGTGCGAGAGGTGTACTCGGGGCTCGTCACGTACAACTGCGACAAGTACCAAGAGGATCGCGTGACCTGGTGGGATGCGATCGACGTGATCTCATCCAGCGGCTACTACCCGACCGGAACGTGGGATCAGCAGCTCGACCGCATCGAACGTGTCGTCCACAGCGTCGACAAGCCGTTCCTCTTCATGGAAGCGGGATGCCCGTCGAGAGAGGGCTCGGCGCAACTGCCGAACGATTGGAACCTCGTCGGAGCGCCGTCGGGCGAAGAACAAGCTCGGTACTACCGCGAGATGTTCGCCGCGTGCCGCGCTCGGCCATGGGTGCGCGGGCTGATGCTATGGGACTGGCCGGCCGAGCTCTATGCCGTCGCCGAGGCAGCGACAGACGACGACTACTGCCCCTTCGGAAAGCCTGCAGCAGCCGTGATGATCGACCAGTACACCGCGTGGGCCACGGAGAGCATCCGATGAGCGAGGCTCGCGCTGTGCTCGCCGTGGATGCCGGGCAGACCGGAGTGAAGGTCCGGCTCGACCGAGATGGACACCGCACGGAGCTGCAGTTCGACGGGATCCGCACGAACGCGGCGCTGCTGCCTCAGCTCGCTCGGGTGGTGGACGCTGTGCGGCTCGACAGCGGCACGCCGATCGATGCCGCCTCGTTCGGGGTGTCCGGACTCACAGGTGAAGAGGCCGACGCGGCGAATCTGCTGCCGCTGCTCGGCGGCTCCGGTGTTCGCCGTGTGCTGCTCGGCCATGATTCGATCACGTCGTTCCTCGGCGCCCTCGGCGACGTGGCGGGAGCGGTCGTCGCTGCAGGTACCGGGGTGGTCACGCTCGCCGTCGGTGAGACGAAGGTCGCTCGCGTCGACGGCTGGGGCAACATCATGGGCGATTCGGGCAGCGGGTACTGGATCGGCCGAGAAGCCCTCGATGTCGCGTTGCGCGCTCACGACGGCAGAGGCGCCCCCACCGCTCTGCTCGATGTCCTTCGCGAGCGCTGGCCCGATGTCGAGAATGCCTACATCGACCTCCAGACCGATCCTGATCGGGTGCGCGTGGTGGCGTCGTTCGCCGAGGCGGTCGGGCAGCTCGCCGATTCCGATGCGGCCGCCACCCAGATCGCACTTCGCGCAGCACGAGAGATCTCACGCTCGGTCGTGGCTGGACTTGAGCGGGTCCAAGGCACCGTACGCGCACCCGAGCTGGTGTGTGCCATCGGCGGAGTCTTCTCCTCCCCGGTGATTCGTGACCGCTTCGAATCCCTCGTGTGCGAGGCGCGCGACACCGTGTCCATCGCACGACCGCGCGGTCAGGGACTCGACGGCGCGGCGCTGCTGCCCACGCTCTCTCTCGATCACCCGTTGCGTGCACACGTGTCGGTCGCGGCGGCGGTCTGAGCACACCTGGACTCGGCCTCCGGCCGACACACCGACGGCACCCGCCGTCGGACATCCGAATGAGAGGTCGATGATGACACACGGATCGAACAGACGAAGGAAGCTCCTGACGGTGGTTGTCGCCACCGCAGCTCTCCTGATATCCCCACTGGCGGTCGCGCCGGCGCACGCCGCGCCATCGGCGTCGACGTCGTTCGTGACGGCGAAGGGCTCGTCGCTGCGACTGGACAGCAAAACTTTCGAGTTCGCAGGCACGAACAACTACTACCTCGGCTACAAGTCCGAGGCCATGGTCGATGCCGTTCTCGACGATGCCGACGAAGCCGGATTCGATGTCGTGCGCACCTGGGGCTTCCAGGACTTCCAGAATCCCGACGGCAGCGGCTCCGTGCACCAGAACTTCGAAGGCGTCTGGTACCAGGCGTGGGACGATGCGGCCGGAGCTCCCGTGACAAACGAGGGAGCGGATGGTTTGCAGCGACTGGACTATGCGATCGCGGCGGCATCCGCGCGCGGGATCCGCCTCATCATCCCGTTCGTGAACAACTGGAACGCGTTCGGCGGCATGGACCAGTACGTGCGTTGGGCCGGTCTCGACGAGCACGCCGACTTTTACACCGACCCACAGATCCGCGAATGGTACCGATCGTGGGTCGCGACGCTGTTGAACAGGGTCAACACCATCACCGGCGTCGCATACAAGGACGACCCGACGATCTTCGCCTGGGAACTCGCGAACGAACCGCGATGCACAGGCGCTGGGGTCTACCCCGACGGCACGTGCGACACCACGACTATCACGACGTGGGCCGACGAGATGAGTCGGCACGTGAAATCCATCGATCAGAACCACCTGCTCTCCGCCGGAGACGAAGGGTTCTTCTGCCGCCCGGAGAGCCAATGGACGTTGACGAAGAAATACGGTGCCTCCGGATATGGTGCGGGCTTCGGCGAAGACTGCGGCGACGGTGTCGACTCGGTCGCCCTCGCATCTCTGCCTGCGATCGACATGATGTCGATGCATCTCTATCCCGACCACTGGAAGACCAGCACAGCCTGGGGCACCGGCTGGATCAAGGAGCACGCGGCCGCTGCGGCGAAGATCGGCAAACCCGTGTACCTGGGCGAGTTCGGGGTGATCGACAAGGCGACGCGCATGCCCGTCTACCATGAATGGCTTCGCACGATCCGCGCGAGCGGCGTCGACGGCGCTCTCTACTGGATCCTCTCCGCAGAAGAAGACAACGGCGTCCCCTACGCCGATTACGACGGTTTCACCGTCTACTGTCCGAGCCCCGTGTGCACTCTCATCACCGCCCATGCAGCCCTCTCACCGATGACGGTGAAGGGTGCGAAGACGCTCGCCACGGCGATCGCCGATGACGACAAGATCGTCACGGAGCGCGATACACCCTCAGACAGCGACCTGTTGGCGAATGACATCTCCTTCTCGGTGCCGTTGCACGCGAGAACGCTCGATCTGGATCCCTCAACGCGCGGGCGACAGACCCAGGCGACGCTCGACGGAGGCAGTCTGAGCATCGTCTCGGGCGGCACGGTGCGCTTCACGCCTGATCCCGGCTATACCGGCTCGGTGGTGTTCCCCTACACCGTGAGCAACATCCTCTCTACGACAACCGCGAACGTCGTCGTTTCCGTTCGCCCTGCTCCGGGCGATCCAGCCGTCATCGCATCGTGGGAGGGTGGGCTCGAAGGCTGGACACCGGCCGACTGGCAGGTCGATGCGGGCGCGCTCACGACCGGCGCCATGGGGGCGACCGAAGGAACGTCCGCATTGCACATCACATCGAACGGGGCCTGGTTCGGATCACTCGCCGATGAACCGACACTCGACCTCTCCGCGCGCAGCAGCATCGAATTCGACATCACGACCGCCGCGATCGGCACCTCGACATCGATCGCGGTTCGCTACGGAGACTCCTGGACATGGTGCCAATCTCCCTGGGAATGGGTCGCCGAGAGCAGCACGGTCACCGTGACCGCGGCAATCGAGGACTTCGGCTGTGCAGCCTCGGATCTCACTGCGGTGCATGACGTGCTGATCTTCACGAATGCAGGAACGTTCAGCGTCGACCGGCTCACCGTCAGATGAACCGCGGGGTGCCCCGGACGACGCTCGTCCGTGGCACCCTGTCCGTCTGCGCGATCACGAGACGAATCAGGAATAGTGTTCAGGGGTGGCAGATGCCGGTGCGAGCAAGAAGGACGCTGACGTGCGCGTGACGATCAGCGACATCGCAGCGAAGGCCGGTCTCTCGATCGGCGCGGTCTCATTCGCGCTGAACGGCCGGAAGGGCGTATCGGAGAAGACACGAGAGCGGGTGCTCAGCATCGCTCGCGATATGGGGTGGTCGCCCACCAGCGCCGCGCGGTCACTGGCGAAGGCCAGGACGGACACAGTCGGACTCGTTCTGGCCAGAGACCCCAGAACCCTCGGCGTCGAGTCGTTCTACATGCGCTTTCTGTCTGGGCTGGAAGAGGAGTTGTCGAAGCGCTCGTACAGCCTCCTCCTCCAGGTGGTGGCGACCCGAGCCGCCGAACTCGCGACTCTGCACAAGTGGCGCGCATCCCGCAAAGTCGACGGCG